>Ga0207797_1003361_pt1 | contig 10691 bp, 10 predicted proteins | sample PRCRCaboRojoPR_6_FD_187275 | JGI IMG/M metagenome (GOLD analysis project Ga0207797, IMG submission 187275) | Marine sediment microbial community from Cabo Rojo, Puerto Rico - PR CR 10% Liquid 1 (SPAdes) | ecosystem: Environmental > Aquatic > Marine > Coastal > Sediment | place: Cabo Rojo, Puerto... | reverse complement strand
TTCCCGGTGCTGGGCACGGGGGCGTCGATCATCGCGTTCGGGGCCGTCTTCTCGACGGTGAGCGCGCTGAACGCGGTCGTGCTCGCCTCCAGCCGGGTCGCGTTCGCGATGGGCCGCGAGGGGCAGCTGCCCGCGGTCGGGCGCATCCACCACCGCTTCGGGACGCCGCTCCGGGCGGTCGTCGCCAGCGCGGGCGTGATGCTCCTTGCGGTCGCGTTCGCGCCCATCGAGCAGGTCGGCAACCTCTCCTCGCTGTTTTTCCTGCTCTCTTTCGTCGTCGTCAACGGGAGCGTCATCAAACTCCGCCGGGAGCGCCCGAACCTCACCCGCCCCTACGAGATGCCGCTCTACCCGCTGCCGCCGGTGCTTGGCATCGTCCTCAACCTCGTGCTCGGGGCGTTCATCGACCCCCGCATCTGGGCCGTCGGCGTCGGGTGGCTCGTCCTCGGTGGGCTGGTCTACTTATTGCTGGAACAGAGAGACTGAACCATGGCTGACATTCGCGCCATCGTAGTCGGCGGCGGTCGCGTCGGGAAACAGGCCGCCCGTTCGTTGCACGAGCAGGGTCACAGCGTCGTCGTCGTCGAAGAGGACCCGGACCGCTGTGCCGACATCGCCGACGACTACGTCGCGACCGTCATCGAGGGCGACGCCACCAACCCCGACATCCTCCGGCAGGCCGACGTCGGGGACGCCGACGTCGTCGCGGGTCTCACCGGCAAGCGCGGCATCAACCTCGGCGTCTGCCTGCTCGCCCAGCGCCTGACCGACGTCCGGACCGTCGTCCGCGTCGACTCCGCCGAGGCCGCCGAGGGCTACGAGGGACTGGTCGACGAGGTGGTCTTCCCCGAGCGACTGGGTGCCCTGAGTGCGGTCAACGCCATCACCGGTATCGAGGTCTACGCCCTGCAGGACGTGATGGGCGACCTCGACATCTACGAGATCACGGTGAGCGAGGGGGCTCCCGTCGCCGGCAGGAACCTGAACGCCGTCGGCCTCCCCAGAGGGAGTCTCGTCGTCTCCGACGCAGACGGCAACACCGTCGCGGGCTCGGAGACAGTCCTCGAAGCGGGCCGGGCGTATCTGGTCGCGGTCGAACCCGACGTCTCCGACGAGGTCATGCAGCTGTTCCGGGGCTGAGGCGTGCGGCTCGGGTGCGCAGGCGACGTCCCGGAGCGAAACCGTGACACGAGAGCGCGTAGCGCGCGACTGCTTTTATAATCGTGCCGACGTATCTAGCGTGACATGCGTCGCCTCGTTTCGTTCCTCCTGGTCCTCTCGCTGGTCGCCCTCCCGACGACGCCCGCCGCGTCCGCGTCCTCGATCGCCTACGTCGACGAGGTGACGGTCGCGCCAGAACAGCCGCTGGTCGGAGAGCGCTTCACGGTCACCGCGAACCTCCGGAACGCGCCGTCTGCGACCGGACCGCTCCGCGTCGAAGCGGTCGCGATCCGTTCGTCGGACCCGTTCCGCGAGCACGTCCGCGTGAGGGACCTCGGGCGACTGCCGTCCGGGGCCGACCTCGAAGTCCCGCTCTCGCTTCGCTTCGACGAGCCCGGGACCTACGAGCTCCGGGTCGTCGTGTTCGGACAGGACGCCGACGGCGCCGTGCGCATCGAGTACCCGCTGGTCGTGACCGTCCGCGAGGGCGGGCCGCAACTGTCGATCACCCACGGCGAGACCGTCGTCGGCACCGAGACGCCGGTCACGGTGTCGGCGGTCAACGGCGAGTCCGACCCGATCCGCAACCTCCGGTTGACGCTTGCGAGCGACGCGGCGTCGGTCGAGAACGCGACGTGGGTCGCGCCGACGCTCGCCGCCGGCGAGACCCGCACGGTCTCCTTCCCGGTGACGCCCGAAGCCCGAACGGGCGAACTCGTCGCCGTCCTCCAGTACACGACGGCCGCCGGCAAGAGCCGACGCGTCACGGAGACGATCCCCTTCGAGGCCGACCCGGTCGAGCTCGACGTCGCCCTCGAAGCGAGCGCCGAGGCGGGCGGCGCGTCGCCGCCGGTGGCGGTGACCGTCTCCAACTTCGGGAACGCGCCCCTCGAACGGGGGACCGTAACGGCGACCGAGAACGGGACGGTGGTCGGCCGCAGTTCGCTCCCGACCGTCGCACCCGACGAGAGCCGGTCGGTCCGGTTGAACGTCTCCGGCGTCGAGCGCGCGACCCTCGACGTGCGCGTCGCGTTCGAGTCCGGCGGCGAGCGCGACGCGGTCTCGACCGCGGTTCGCTACGTCGCCACGCCCGGCCGGATCGAACTCACGGGCGTCGACCTCTCGCGCGAGGACTCGCACGTCCGGATCGCCGGGAGCGCGAGCAACGTCGGTCTCGGCGCGGTCGACGGCGTCGTCCTCACGGTGCTTCCCAGCGAGGGCGTCCGTCCCGTCGCGCCCTACCGCGACTTCTTCGTCGGCACCGTCCCCGCGAGCGACTTCGTCTCGTTCGACCTCACGGCCGAGATCGACCAGGGAGTCGACACCGTGCCCGTGGAGGTGACCTACATCGTCGACGGCGACCGCGTGACCGAGATCGAGCGACTCGACGTGAGCGACCTCCCGCCCGCCGCGCCGGAGGGACAGTCGAGTCCGGTCTCGCCGCTGCTGGTCGGCCTCGGCGTCGTCCTGATCGTCGCCGTCGTCGGCGCGGGCGTCTGGTACCGCCGCCGATGACCGACGCCGACCTCGCGTCGACGACCGGGTCGTCCGGGGCGGGCGACGACGTGCCGATCGTCGAACTCCGGAACGTCTGGAAGGTCTACGACACCGGCAGCGAGCGAGTCGAGGCCCTCCGCGGCGTCGACTTCGCCGCCCGCCCGGGCGAGTTCGTGGCCGTGATGGGACCGAGCGGGAGCGGGAAGTCGACGATGCTCAACGTCGTCGGCCTGCTCGACTCGGCGACCGAGGGGACCGTCCTGCTCGACGGCCGGGACGTGACCGACCTCTCGGACCGGGAGATGACCAGCGTCAGGAAACACGCCATCGGCTTCGTCTTCCAGAACTTCTATCTCATCCCGTCGTTGACCGCGCTGGAGAACGTCGAACTCCCGACGCTGTTCGGCGACGACCCGACCGCGCGCGACCGCGCCCGGTCGTTGCTCGAACGGGTCGGCCTCGGTGACCGGATCGAACACCGGCCCGACCAGCTCTCGGGCGGGCAGAAACAGCGCGTCGCGATCGCGCGGGCGCTCGTGAACCAGCCGCGACTCCTGCTGGCCGACGAACCGACCGGTAACCTCGACCGGAAGACCGGGCGGAGCGTCCTAGAGGAGTTCGACCACTTCAGAGAGACCGAGAACGTCGCCATCGTCGCGGTGACCCACGACCCGCAGGTCGCCGAGTTCGCGGACCGGACCGTCACCCTCGTCGACGGCCGCATCGACGACGACTCGAGCTGGAGGGGCGTCTCGTGAACCCGATCGACCGGCTCTACCGGCGGTTCCCCGCGGTGTTGATGGCGCGGCGGAACCTCTCGCGCAACCGACTGCGCTCCGCGCTGGCGGCGCTGGGAATCGTCATCGGGGTGCTCGCCATCGCGTCGCTCGGGATGTTCGGGACGACGCTCCGGGTCGGCGCGGACCAGCAGCTCGGCGAGTTCGGCAACGAGATCGGCGTCCTGCCGAACGCCGAGGCCGGCGTGGAGAACTTCACCGAGCGGGACGTCCAGGAGATAGAGCGGGTCGTGAGCCGCGGCGAGGTCATCCCGGTGCAGTCCAGATCCGTGTCGGTCGGCCGCGGCGGCGACGTGCGGTTCGTCAGAGCCTACGGGATCGAATCGCCGGGCGAACTGTTCGAGGCGGAGGACGGACGCATCCCCGAGCGCTTCCGGAACGGCGTGCTCGTCGGCTCGTCGCTCGCGGACGACCTCGACGTCGAACCCGGCAACACCCTCACCGTCGACGGACGGAACTACCGGGTGCTCGCGGTGCTCGAAGACGTCGGGCAGATCTCCTTCGTCAACCCGGACAACGGCGTCGTCCTGCCGCCCTCGGAGTTCGGCCGCGAGCGGTACGCGCAGGTTATCGTCACCGCCGAGAGCGGCGCGGCGGCAAACGAGACCGCGATGGCGATCAGAGACTCGCTCAACCGCAGACAGGAGCGGGTCGTCGTCGTCGAACTCTCCTCTATCACCGAGAACATCGACCAGTTTTTCGGCATCATCAACACGTTCCTCGTCGGGGTCGGCTCCATCTCGCTTCTCGTGGCCGCGGTCAGCATCCTCAACGTGATGCTGATGAGCACCGTCGAGCGGCGCGGGGAGATCGGCGTGCTCCGGGCGGTCGGCGTGCAGCGCAGCGAGGTCATGCGGACCATCCTCGCCGAGGCGGCGCTGCTCGGCGTCGTCGGCGGCGTCGTCGGGTCGGCGCTCGCGGTGCTCGCCGGACTGGCGCTGAACGTCTACGTGCTCGACGACCCGATGGTGACGTTTCGCTCGCGGAACCTGCTCTATCTCGTGCTCGCCTTTCTCTTCGCGCTCGTGACGAGTCTGCTCTCGGGACTCTACCCGGCGTGGAAGGCCGCGAGAGAACACCCGGTCGAAGCGCTCAGGAGCGGGTGAGCGCCTAGAAGAAGCCGTTCTCGGACAGTCGCTCGACGCCCTCGCGGAGTCGCTCCTCGCTTGCCGCATAGGAGATGCGCGCGTAGCCGGGAGAGCCGAAGGCGCTCCCGGGGACGGTGGCGACGTGGGCCTCCTGGATCGCCTCCTCGGCCCACGTCTGGTCGTCGTCGTCGACGGGGAGCATCATGTAGAACGCACCGTCGGGGACGGCGACGTCGACGCCGTGGTCGCCGAGCAGATCCACGAGCATGTCGCGCCGGTCGCGGAAGGACTCGACCATCTCCTCGACGGCGACGTCGGTGTTCCGGAGCGCCTCGACCCCGGCGTGCTGGACGAAGTTGGTGGCACAGGAGACCGAGTGCGAGTGGATCTTGCCGGCCTGCCCGACGAACTCCTCGGGCGCACAGAGGTAGCCGAGCCGCCACCCGGTCATCGAGTAGGCCTTCGAGAAGCCGTTGATGGTGATGGTGCGGTCGCCCATGCCCTCCAGCGACGCGAGCGACGTGGGCTCGACGCCGTAGGTGATCTCCTTGTAGATCTCGTCGGAGATGACCGTGAGGTCGTGTTCGACCGCGAGGTCGCGGACGCCCTCCAGCGCCGCGTCGGAGAACACCGCGCCGGTCGGGTTCGACGGCGAGTTGCAGATCAGCATCTCGGTGTCGTCCGAGACCGCGGCTTCGAGTTCCGACAGCGCCGGCTCGAGCTGGAAGTCGTGGGCGGCCAGATCGACGCGGGTCAGGTCGCCGCCGGCCAGTTTCACCATCGCCTCGTAGGAGACCCACGCGGGGTCGAGCAGGGCGACCTCGTCGCCGTCGTCGATGAGCGTGTTCACCGTCTCGAACAGCGCCTGCTTCGCGCCCGGGGTCACGATGACGTTGTCCGGGCCGCAGTCGACGCCGTCGGCCGCCAGTTTGTCGACGATGGCCTCTTTGAGCTCCGGGATGCCGTTCGAGGAGGTGTAGCTGGTGTGGCCGGCCTCCATCGCCTCCCGGCCGGCCTCGACGACGTTCTCGGGCGTCGGGAAGTCGGGTTCGCCGACCGAGAGGTCGACGACGTCCGCGCCCTCCGCCTCGAGTTCGCTCGCCAGGTTCGAGATGGCGAGCGTCGCGCTCGGTTCTACTCGCTGTACGCGTGCCGCGAAGTCGAATTCCTTGCTCATGGTAGTTCCTCCGTCAGGTCGACTGCCGCCTCGACTGCGTCTGCGCCCTTGTGCACTCGTTCGCGCGCCTCGGCACCGCTCATGCCGGGACCGCTCACGCCGAAGGTGACCGGCGTGTCCCGGTCGAGGCTCACGCGGGTGAGCGCCTGTGCCGTCGCGTCGCCGATGACCTGATCGTGGTCGGTGTCGCCGGTCACGATGGCACCGACGACCGCGACGGCGTCGACGTCGTCGCGACGGGCGAGTCGGTCCGCCGCGAGCGGCGCGTCGTAGCTCCCCGGGACGCGAACGGTCTCGACGACCTCGGCACCGACGTCGGCCGCCGTCTCGCGTGCTTCCGACTCCATCTGTTCGGTGACGGACGCGTTGAACCGCGCCACCACCAGTCCCAGTGCGACCATGTGTGTCGGGTTCCGTGGCGACCTAAAAGAGCTACCGTTGTCGGACGAAGCTGTGGCGACCGCCGGCTCTCGCGGTCGAACGCGAACACAAGAGTTGTATTCCCGCGTGGGCACCACTGTGCTATGAGTACGGAGGACGCTCTCGCGCCCGACGCCGCGTCGCGGTCGGCCTACGCGCTCGCCGCAGTCGTCGTCGCGACGGCGCTCTCGTTGCTGGCGCGTCTCGTCGCACTCGGTGGCCGCATCTTCCACTGGGACGAGGGCCGCGTCGGCTTCTGGATCCTCCGCTTTCACGAGAGCGGCGTCTACTCCTACCGCCCGATCATCCACGGTCCCTTCCTCCCCATCGTCAACGACAAGGTGTTCGCGGTCCTGCCGCCGACCGACTTCTCGGCCCGCCTCGTCGTCGCGCTCGTCGGCGGCCTCCTCCCGCTTGTCGCCTGGCTCGTCCGCGATCGCCTCCGCGACGTCGAGGTGGCCGCGCTCGCGTTCGTCCTCGCGGCGAACCCGCTTTTGGTCTACTACTCGCGGTTCATGCGCAGCGACGTGCTGGTCGGCGGGTTCTCGCTGTTCGCGCTCGCGTTCGCCGTCCGGGCGCTCGACGCGGACGAACCCCGGTATCTCCACCTCAGCGCGGTCAGTCTCGCGCTGGGCTTCGCCTCGAAGGAGAACGCCCTCATCTACGTCCTCTGTTTCCTCGGCGGGGCGGCGCTGTTGCTCGACCACCGCCTCATCCGGGAGACCGCGGGCGGGACCAGCGCCTCGCTCGTCGTGCTGGGGGCGTGGCCGCTGAGCGCGGTCCGCCGAACCGACCGCTTCGGCGGCGCGCGCCGCGCGGTCGGGCACGCCGTCGTCGCGGTCGTCGTCTTCTTCGCCGTGGTCGTGTTCTTCTACGCGCCCCGGCCCGAGTTCTGGAACGTCTTCGGGGACCCGTCGTCGGTGCCGGTCGTGGTCCAGAACGGCACCGTCGGGGCGTGGGAGAAGTTCTACGGCACGTGGGGCGGCGGCGGCCACCAGGACCACAGCTACCTGCCGTACCTCTATGACTTCCTGCAGTCGCTGGTCTACGGCGCGCCCGCGGTCGTCGTCTTCGCGATCGTCGGGTTCGTCGCGGACGGTTACGGCGACGGCGACGCCCGCGACCTGGTCTCTTTCGCCACCTACATCGGCATCGTCTCGGTCGTCGGCTACCCGGTCGCGACCGACATTCAGGCCCCGTGGGCGGCCGTCCACGCCGTGCTCCCGCTGACGGTTCCCGCGGCCGTCGGGGTCGCGTACGTCTTCCGTGCGGGGCGGAGCGCGTTCGAGCGCGAGGACGCCGTCGGTGCCGGCCTCGCGGCGCTCCTGTTGCTCTCGGCGGCGACGGGAGTCGTCGGAGCGAACGTCTCGTACATGAACAGCACGGCCGAGGAGGACAAGATGGTGCTCCAGTGGGCCCAGCCCGGCAACGACCTGAAGCCGACGCTGGAGACGGTCCACGCGGTCTCCGAAGCGAACGACGAGGGCACCGACGTCCTCTTTTACGGCACGTACAACCCCTACAACCACGACGCGCTGTTCTACGTCGAGAACGAGTCGAGCGCCAGACAGGCACCGGTCGGCGGGCCGTCGTGGCACAGTCGCCTCCCGCTCCCGTGGTATCTCGAACGCTACGGCGCGAACGTGACGAGCACGCCGCCCGCCACCGACCCGTCGACCATCGCCGAGCGGAACCCCCCGGTCGTCTTCGCCTACGAGTGGAACCGGAGCGACCTCGAACCGGCGCTCGACGGCTACGTGGTCTACGAACACCGGTTCAAACTCTGGAGCGAGAACGTCACCGTCTTCGTCGACGAGGAGGCGCTCGCGGAGGCAGACGTTGCGGCCCCGGAAGCCAGAACCGAGGCGTCGGCGACGGTGGCCAGAACCGGAGCCTGACCGACGGCGGGCGGCGGTCTCGCGGGACCGGATATCCACGGTCGTGCTCACATCGCCGCTGGAGGTGGCAACGTTTATCCACTATCGTCGGATACCATCGGACGTGACCCCGACGCTTCCCGGACCGACGCTCGGTGTCGTCGGCGGCGGCCAGCTCGGGCGGATGCTGGCCGAGGCCGCGGCACCGCTCGGCGTCGACCTCGTAGTACTCGACCCGACGCCCGACTGCCCCGCGGCGGCGGTCGCGCGCGACCAGATCGTCGGCGGCTTCGACGACCCCGAGGCGTTCGCGGAGCTGGCCGACCGGGCCGACGCGCTGACCTTCGAGATCGAACTCGCCGACCCCGGCCTGCTCGAACGGGTCGGCGAGGAGGCCGGCGTTCCGGTCCACCCCTCGCCGGACACGCTCCGGACGATCGAGGACAAACTCGTCCAGAAGCGCGCGCTGCAGGACGCCGGCGTTCCGGTGCCGCCGTTCCGCCGCGTCGACGACGCCGACGACCTCCGCGCGGCGCTCGACGAGTTCGGGGCCGTCATGTTGAAAGCGCGTACCGGCGGCTACGACGGCCGCGGGAACGTCCCCGTCGAGGACCCGGCAAAGGCAGCGGACGCGCTCGACTCGCTGGGCGGCCCCGCGATGGCAGAGGCGTTCGTCGACTTCGAGCGCGAACTGTCGGTCATCGGCGTGCAGGGGCGCGAGGAGGTCCGGACGTTCCCCGCCGGCGAGAACGTCCACCGCGAGGAGATACTCCGCGAAACCGTCGTGCCCGCGCGTGCGAGCGAAGACGTCCTCGACCGCGCCCAGTCGGTCGCCCGCGACGTGCTCGACGTGCTCGAGGGCCGCGGCGTCTACGGCATCGAGCTGTTCGAGACCCGGCAGGGCGAGATTCAGGTCAACGAGATCGCCCCGCGCCCGCACAACTCGGGCCACTGGACCATCGAGGGCGCCGGCTCCTCGCAGTTCGAACAGCACGTGCGGGCGGTCCTGGGGTGGCCGCTCGGCACGACGGCGCTGCGGGACCCCACCGTCTCGACGAACGTCCTCGGAGACGTCTCGGAGACCCAACCGGCCACGCTCGATGGGGTCGACCGGGTCCTCGAGACGCCGGGGGCGCACCTCCACTGGTACGGCAAGCGCGACGTGCGGCCGCTCCGGAAGATGGGCCACGTCACCGTCGTCCCCGCGGACGAGGGGGCCGGAGACGTGGACGAGTTGCTCGCGACCGCCCGCGGCCTGCGGGACGAACTGACCTTCGAAGGTGAGAACGCATGACAGAGACAGTGACCGTGCAGGACCTGATCGACCGACTTCACGACGAGGCGACGCAGGACCGTGACCCGGCGACGACCCCCGACGTCGGGATCATCATGGGTTCGGACTCGGATCTGGACGTGATGTCGGGCGCGTTCGACGCGCTCGAACAGCTGGGCTTCGCCGCCCAGACCGACTTCGAGGACGCGCCGGACGCCCGGTTCACCTACGAGAGCTACGTGGTCTCGGCCCACCGGACGCCCGACCTGATGTACGCCTACGGCGAGACCGCGGCCGACCGCGGCCTCGACGTCGTCGTCGCGGGCGCGGGCGGGAAGTCGGCCGACCTCCCCAACATGACCGCCTCCATCGCCTACCCGATCCCCGTGATCGGCGTCCCGGTCCAGGAGAAGTCCGTCGACTCCGTGCTCGGGATGCCGACCGGCGCACCCATCGTCGCGGTCGACGCGGGCAAGTCGTTCAACGCGGCGCTCTCGGCGGTGCAGACGCTCTCTCGCGCGCATCCCGAACTGATCGAGCGGCTGGAGGAGTTCCACGAAGACCAGACGGAAGGCGTCGCGGCGGTGTCTCGCGATCTCCACGACCTGGGCGTCGAGGGGTTCCGCGAGAAGCACCGCCACGACTGACGACGTTTCGCTCGCGAAATCGGCTACATTGGCCGGTATATTCACAGATCTCCGCTTGCGTCACCAAAATCAACGCTTATAGGGTAGCATTCCGAACCGACGCACGTTACGGAGAACCCGGTATGAATTCATGGATCGCTATCGGTACACTGGCGTTCGTCGGCGTCGCCATCCCGCTCACGATGATGGCGGTGTCCGCGCTGCTACGCCCGAGTGTGCCAGAGCAAGGGAAAAGTGCCGTCTACGAGAGCGGTGAGATTCCGACGGGCACGGCGCGACTTCGGTTCAACATCCAGTACTACATGGTCGCGCTGCTGTTCGTCATCTTCGACATCGAGACCGTTCTCATCTTCCCGTGGACGGTCATCTACCGTTCGGCACTAGAAGAGGGCACGAGTCTCGCCACGGTGTTGCTGCCGATGCTGGTGTTCATCGGCGTGCTCGTCGTCGGACTCGTGTGGGCGTGGCGCAACGACGCAGTCCGGTGGGTGCGGAGCCCGCGCGCTAGTGCCCGCAAGACCACGAGGGAATCATGAGTAGCGAAAGAGAGAGACCATTCGTCACGGACGACTCGCAAGTACTGACAGAGACCCGCGACGCGCGGATGGCCGGCGCGGACAGCCGGTTCAACTCGAAACTGCGCGAGGCCTTCGGTTCGTCGCCGTTCATCCTCACGAAGTTCGACAGCTTCATGAACTGGGTGCGGGGGTCGTCGATGTTCATGCTGCAGTTCGGGATCGCGTGTTGCAGCATC
>Ga0207797_1003359_pt1 | contig 10695 bp, 8 predicted proteins | sample PRCRCaboRojoPR_6_FD_187275 | JGI IMG/M metagenome (GOLD analysis project Ga0207797, IMG submission 187275) | Marine sediment microbial community from Cabo Rojo, Puerto Rico - PR CR 10% Liquid 1 (SPAdes) | ecosystem: Environmental > Aquatic > Marine > Coastal > Sediment | place: Cabo Rojo, Puerto... | reverse complement strand
CATTGGGGCGATGCGCCGCTGGACATGACGAGCATCGTTGGCAAGTTCGAGCGTTCCCGGTTCAACGCGCTCTACACCGCGCCAGAACACGGTGTGGCCGTCGGGCACTGGGAGGTTGAGGGAGGCTACGAGGACTACGGGGAGTTCCCGCAGGCCGAGATATTCTACATCGTCGAGGGTGAGGCCACGGTGCGGACGGACGAAGGTGACTACGACGTCGGCCCGGGCGACACGGTCTTCATGCTTCCGGGTCGACGAACACGCTTCGTGGTGGAGGAGCTCGTGAGGGTCTTCTACGTCACCGTGGGGGCCGAGGATATCGAAGGGATGCAAGAGGTGCGTCGAAAGGCGACGGAGGCTTGAACGGACGGGAAGGGGCCCCCGAACCTGCCATGCCGAGACCATCTTGGACAGCTTGCTGGCGCTTCGGATGGGCGTGCGCGCAGTTCAGGGGTGCGGGGTGAAGAGGACCATACAAGGAGGAATGGGCCTATGATAAGGCTGGAGAATCAGGGCTCAGCCTACGACATCGGATTTCAGCACGGATCGGCCTGCCCCGAAGCGGCGAGCTCGGCCTATGAGGCTTGGTTCGGCAGGCTCGACCTGGACCCGGCAGAGGCCGGGACCGGCGTCTCCGTAGTGGAGGATCGCTTGCGGAGACACTTCCCAGAGATGCTGGAGGAGATGGAGGGCATCGCCGATGGATCAGGGCTCTCCTACCGTCAGGTACTGGAGCTCAACTGCTTTGACACGGTGACTGCCAGCGGTCCGGATCGACGATGCTGCTCCACAATCGGCTTTCTGCACTCCGACGTTGGAGTGCTGCTGGGCAAGACCGCCGACTGGGACGTGTCTCAGGGTCATCGCTTTGCGACCTGGCAGCGGTACCGGCCGGAGGAGGGGTATCGGTTCATCCACTATGGCTGTGCAGGCACACTGTGGACGGAAGGGGGACTCAACGAGGCCGGGCTAGGCATGGTGCTCAACGGGCTGCCGGTGGGCGGCGACAGCAATCAGGGCGTACCGTGGGTGCCGTTAACCCGCGGCGTGCTCCAGCACTGCGCCAGTGTCCCGGAGGCCCTGCAGTTCTTGGAGCAATACGACGTGATGTGCTGGGGCGTCAACCTCATGCTGGCCGACGCCGGGGGCGACCTGGCTTTCGTTGAGGTGATTCCTGGTAAGCAGGCAGTCTGCCGGCCCGAAGAGGACTATCTCATCCACACGAACCACTGCCTCTGTGCCGATCCAGCGGGCCGCCAGCTCAGTGACGAGGCTTTGGCTGCGTACGGCGAGCCGGGCCTGCCGCGGAACAGCAAGGCCAGGTACGACACACTGAACCGGATCGTGCCGTTGGCGCGGCGCAGTCGCGCGAGTATGAAGGACCTGCTGCGGGATCGCTCGCCTTCAGGACCGATCAGCCAGCAGGGCGAAGACGGGATGTGGACGGTCTATGCTATGGTAGTTGCTCCAATGGAGGGCAAGATTTGGGGAGCGGAGGGTTTCCCGCCGGGCGTTCCGTTTGTCGAGTATCAGGTTCTGTGATCAGCGGACGGCCAAGCGATAGCTGAGCGTAAACCGAGACGGAGGATGGCGTGAACCACAGCGGAGAAGGTCGGATACGAAGGCCTAGAATCAGTGTGCTGAGCGGTGTTGTTCTGGACCAAGATGCTATGGCACGTCTGGAGTCTTGCGGGGAGCTGACCGTTCACCGTGGCGAACCTGCGAGGGGTGACGAAGTCACGCGGAGGGTCAAAGATAGCAAAATCGTCATCACGAGTACGACACCGCTCAACGCCGACGTGATCGGGCAGGCTCCCAACCTGGAGCTGATCTCCGTTTGGTCCGCCGGCTACGATCACGTGGACATCGCTGCGGCTTCCAAGAGGGGCGTTGTGGTCTGTAACACGCCGGGTTACGCCGCCGTCTCGGTGGCTGAACACGCTATGGCATTGGCTCTGGCCCTAGCCAAGGAGCTGCCCCAGTCGGATCGACACGTCAGACAGGGCGGTTACGATTGGTCGGCTTTCTACGGGATGGAGCTAGCAGGGAAAACCTTCGGCATCGTTGGGACCGGCGCTACGGGAAGCCACATCGCCCGATTGGCCCGCTGTTTCGGCTGCCACGTCCTCGCCTGCACCAAGCATCCCTCGGCGGAGCGTGCTGCCCGGCTGGGCGTGGAGTATGTCGACTTGGAGAACCTGTTAAGGAAGAGCGAGATCCTCTGTCTGTGCGCTGCTTTGACGCCCGAGACAGAGGGCATGATAGGCGAGGGCGAGTTTGCACTGATGGAGCAGAAACCGATCCTGATTAACGTCGCTCGTGGGAGACTAATTGACCAGCAGGCTCTAGTCCGAGCGCTGCGGAGGGGAAGGATAAGGGGAGCGGGCCTGGACGTGTTGACCCAAGAGCCGCCGGGGGAGGACGAGAGCCTGCTGCGCGAGGAGCAGGTGATCTTCACACCGCACACGGCAGCGGTCACGCCGGAGAGCATGGCGGCGCTGACCAGGCTGTGTGTCGAGAACGTCGAGGCCTATCTCCAGGGGAGCCCTCAGAATGTCGTCTCCTAGAGCCTCAATGACAGGCTGCACCGCCTACCCGGACTCCGTCGTGGAGACGGACGATGCGCGCTTTTTCATGGTGCGCGGGGAGGACGGAAGCAAGCACCTGGTCATGGATGGCGATGGCGCCAGCTTCCAAGGTGAGCGCCACGGCGACAGACTTCTGTGTTCGCCGAACGCCTGGAATGCCGCGCTCCTACGGGACATCTTGCCGTGGCTCCGTCCTCAGCCGCTGGGCCTGCAGACATCAATGGGCTTTGGAGACCGGCTGGGGCTGGCGACGCCGGGGCACGCGCGAGCGGCGGAGCAGTACCGCGACGTTGCGCCGATCTTCGCCCAGCAGTCGGTGCGTGAGAACGCCCGGACCGGGCGATCGCCGCAGCAGGTAGTCGACGACGCTATGTGGGGACTCTTTCAGGCTGGGTGGCGCAGCCCTTGGGGTGCGGATGCTGACCACTTGAAGTCCGTCGAAGAGCTGGAAGATTTCGTTGCCGCCGGCTACACGCTTTACACTATCGACCCGGGAGAGCACGTGGACGACGAGGCCGCCGCCTCCCCTCCGGCCAAGCTGGAGCGGAAGCTTGAGGGACTGCCCTGGAATAGGCTCGAGACCTCCGTGGAGGACTTGGAACGACGGTTCCTGGGCCGAAGCTTCTGTATGGGACCGATCGAGATCCGTCTTGACCGTGAAGCGCTATTCCGTGCCGCAGCCAAGTACGGACGTGCCATTCTCCAGACGGCGCGGATGTACAGGCATCTCACAGCTCAGATGAGTACCAGCCGCAGGGCGAGAGCCACAGGGCACGCCTTCGACCTGGAGGTTTCGGTCGATGAGACTGAGACAGCGACAACGCCCGAGGAGCACCTGTTCATCGCCCACGAACTGAGGCGCCTCGGTGTGGCGTGGGTGAGCCTGGCGCCACGCTATGTAGGACGGTTCGAGAAAGGCGTGGACTACATCGGGGATCTCGAGGTCTTCGAGCAGCAGATGACCAAGCACGCCGCCATTGCGCAGGCATACGGGCCCTACAAGTTGAGCGTTCACTCCGGTTCGGACAAGTTCAGCATCTATCCCATCATTGCCGGCGCTACGAGCGGGTTGGTGCACGTCAAGACTGCTGGCACGAGCTACCTCGAAGCGCTACGGACCGTGGCGCAAGTCGATCCATTCCTGTTCCGGCGGATCCTCACCATCGCCTGCGATTACTATACGAAGGATCGAGCCACCTACCACGTCTCAGGACAGCTGAGCAAGGTCTGTCCGATCGGCGAGTATGACGACGATGAGCTGCCGGACTTGCTGAGCCAGTTTGACGTGCGGCAGGTGCTCCACGTGACCTATGGCTCGGTCCTAGACCGGCTCGGTGACCGTCTGCGTGCAGCACTCAAGGAGCACGAAGAGCTTTATGCCGACCTGTTGACACGTCACTTCGAGCGGCATCTGAAGCCCTTTGCCGGGAGGAGACCAGAACGTGGGACTGCCTAGCGAAATAAGCGATCTTGAGATCGGTGATCTGGAGATGCCGGACATCACCAGTTCCAGGCTCCAGGAAAGCTGGAAGGCGGTCGAAAGATGGTGTTAGCAGCGTGAGCGAAAACACAGCCGCAGTTGAGCAAGACAGTATCTTCTCAGGCGGTTGGGGCTCGATTCTGGCAGCTATGACGTATCGATATCTTGGGAGGTAGGAATGGATCTACAGACAGTTTCCGAGCTGTACGACTTCACCGGCAAGAACATCCTCGTCACCGGGGGGACTGGGGTGATCGGCGGCGAGATAGCCGTCGCCCTGGTGCACCTAGGTGCCAACGTGGCTATCCTGGACATCAAGCGAGAGGGCTATGACAAGATGCAGGCTCAAATAGAGGCCGGATGTGGTGAGTGCGTCCCAGTCTATGCAGATGTCCTCAAGCGCGACGTACTCGAAGAAGCTCGCCGGGAGGTTGAGGATCGGTTCGGGCCGGTGGACATCCTCGTCAACGCTGCCGGGGGCAACCACCCGCGGGCAACCGTGAGTCCCGACAACCCTTTTTTCGACCTGGATTGTGATGCACTAGGCTTCGTCTTCGATCTAAACATCATCGGGACGATCCTGCCCTGTGAGGTCTTTGCGAGGGGTATGGCCGAGCACGGCGAGGGCGTGATTCTGAACATCTCGTCTATGACGGCGTTCACCCCGCTGACCCGTGTGGTCGCCTACTCAGCCGCTAAGGCTGGGGTGAGCAACTTCACGCAGTGGCTGGCGGTGCATATGGCCCAGGAGTACTCCCCTGGCATCAGGGTCAACGCCATTGCACCTGGGTTTTTCATCGGCAAGCAGAACCGGGCGCTGCTGCTCAACGAGGATGATACGCTGACGGAGCGCGGACAGACCATCATCGACCATACACCTATGGGACGCTTCGGCAACCCTGAAGACCTGCTGGGAACGGTTCTCTGGTTGCTCTCCCCCGCCTCCCAGTTCGTCACCGGCATCGTCGTTCCTGTGGATGGCGGCTTCTCGGCCTTCAGCGGTGTCTAGCTCACTTGTGGCGCAGGAGACCGCTCATGAAGTGGAATCTCGCGCTACTGGACAGGTCACGTGAATCTACGGCAGGAAGAGGCGAATAGTATGTCAATTGTCAGCAGACGTAGTTCGGATGGCTGCTTGACCCGGGACGAGATCATCCAAGCCCTTTACTCGGGTCTGGAAAGGGCGTTCGCTAATCAACGAGTCTTGGTCCTGATCCCTGACCACACCCGCACGCTGCCGTTGCCTATGTTGTTCCCAGCGGTGGTGGACGTGCTGAGCGATGCACGCCAACTCGACTTCATGGTTGCCCTAGGCACCCACCCCCCGGAGAGCGAGAGTAGCCTTCGCGAACTAGTGGGCATCACCGGTGAAGAACGGGAGACGACGTACGCGGACATCGGTCTTCTCAACCACGCCTGGGATGATCCAGCAACCTTGAAGACGATCGGCGTGATCCCCAAGGAAGAGATTCAGGATGTGGCGGGAGACCGCTGGCACCCCTCCCTGGGTGGCGACGTACCGGTCCGAATTAACAAGATCCTCTTTGACTATGATCACGTCATTATCCTCGGCCCGACTTTCCCTCACGAGGTGGTGGGTTTCTCCGGTGGGGCGAAGTACCTCTTTCCGGGTATCTCGGGGCCGGAGATGATCAACGTCACCCATTGGCTAGGGGCGCTGGCTGGCGTTGTGGGTACCATTGGCATCAAGGATACGCCGGTGCGAGCCATGATCCACGCCGCCGCCGAGCGCCTTACGAAGCCGGTCACCCTGATCGCCCCCGTCGTGATCCAGGAGGGCATTGCAGGGGTTTTCATCGGGGATTACGTGAGCGCCTGGGAAGCGTCGGCCGATCTGTCAGCTGAGCGGCACATCATCTGGTGTGATCAGCGCTTCGAACGGGTGTTGTCGTGTGCGCCCCCGATGTACGATGAACTGTGGACCGCTGCCAAAGCGGTATACAAACTTGAACCTGTGATGGCGGCGGGGGGAGAAGTAATCCTCTATGCACCGCATCTCGACACCGTCAGCGAAGTCCACGGCGAGCATATCTACAAGATTGGCTATCACGTCCTACCGTACTTCCTTCACCATTGGGAGCGCTACAGGGACGTTCCACTTGGCGTCCTGGCGCACAGCACCCACGTGCGTGGTCCTGGTAAGATGGAGGACGGGGTCGAAAAGCCCAGGTTCGATGTGACCCTGTCCACCCGAATCCCGCGGGATGACTGTGCTCAGCTCGCGTTGGGTTATAGGAAGCCGGACGACGTTGAGGTCGATCACTGGAAGAACCGCGAATCGGAAGGAGTTCTACTGGTGCCCAAAGCGGGTGAGATGCTGTATCGCATCCGCTGATTGTCTATCAATAGATAGGACGTCTAGTGTAAGGAGGAAAACATGCAGTACGGACTGGACATCCGCGAGGATGGCGACCTTGATCTTCTCTCTCTCGGTGCCTTGATCCACCGATTGGATCCCGGCGTGGTACCCTTCCGGAAGGCCACCGAATGTCGCATTCACGTCAGCGGCGGTGAATTCAACGTCGCTGCCAATCTGGCAAACTGCTTCAACTTGCGGACGGGCATCGCAACGGCTATGGTGAACTACCCCATCGGCGATCTCATCGCCGAGCGTGTACGGGCCATGGGCGTGAAGCCTTTCTACATCCACTTCGAACGGGACGGCGTCAACGGCCCCAACATGGCGACGGTGTACAGCGACCGGGGTTACGGCGTCCGCCCCCCGGTCGTCTTCTACAATCGGGCGAACGAGGCGGGCGGACTGCTGAAGTCCGGTGACTTCGACTGGGACGCAATCTTCGCCGACGGGGTGCGCTGGTTCCACAGCGGCGGGATCTTCGCCGCGCTGTCGGAGACGACGGGAGAGCTGATCATCGAGGGCATGCAGGCGGCCAAGGCCGCCGGGGCCGTGACGTCCTTCGATCTCAACTACCGTGGGAAGCTATGGGGGGTGTGGGGCGGACAGGATCAGGCGGTCTCCGTGCTCAGCAGGATCGTGGAACACGTGGACGTCCTGCTGGGGAACGAGGAGGATCTGCAGATGGGGCTGGGGATCCCTGGCCCGGAGGTGGCGGCGGAGTCGGAACTGGACCCCAGCGCCTTCCTCAACATGATCGATCGGGTGACCGACAAGTACCCGGACATCAAGGTCGTGGCCACGACGCTGCGGGAGGTGCACTCCACCAACCGTCACAGCTGGGGCGCGGTGACCTGGATTGACGGCGAGGCGTACGTCTCGCCGACCTGCGAGCTCGATGTCTACGACCGCGTGGGGGGTGGAGATGGGTTCGCCTCCGGGCTTATCTACGGCCTTCTAACGGGAGAGCCGGAGGACGAGGCGCTTAGGCTGGGTTGGGCGCATGGTGCCTTGCTGACCACCTTCCCGGGTGATACGACGATGGCGACCGTGGAGCAGGTGCGGGCCTTTGCGGAGGGTGGGTCGGCGCGAATCCAGCGCTAGTCTCGCTCTTTCGCCATCTCCCCTCCCAGAGGAGGGGCACCGGCCGGAGGTCGTCCTGTCGCTGTCGGATCGGGCGTTCCGATCCAGCGGCTGGTGGCAACTCAGAATGGAACGTCGCGCCGGATGCTCCGAGACAGTGAAGTGAGCAGAGCAGCACCGCCTGTTGACTGGAGAGGCGCATCCGGCGTGGGCGACAATCGGAACCGAGCAGAGAGGAGATCAGGTACCGATGAACAAGAAGAGATGCGACATCGGCCTCATCGGCCTAGCAGTGATGGGGCAGAATCTTGTGCTGAACGTCGAGCGGAACGGCTACTCGGTGGGCGTGTACAACCGGACCACCGCTCGAACGGAGGAGTTCATGGAGGAGCGGGCGCAAGGGAGAGCGATCCGTGCTGCAACCACTATTGAGGAGCTGGTCGATCTTCTCCAGCGACCCCGATCGGTGATGCTGCTGGTCAAGGCTGGATGGCCGGTGGATGCGGTGATCGAGGAGCTGATTCTGCACTTGGAACCCGGCGATCTGATCATTGACGGGGGAAATTCCTTCTTCAAGGACACAGAGCGCCGATCCGAGATGTTGGAGGACGAGGGGATTCTCTACATCGGCACCGGCGTCTCCGGTGGGGAGTACGGGGCGCTTCATGGCCCCAGCATCATGCCGGGCGGTCCACGGGAAGCCTACGATCGCGTCGCACCCATCTTCGAGGACATCGCAGCCAGGGCGGATGGGGAGCCCTGCGTAGCCTACATGGGTCCTCGCGGCGCCGGACACTACGTCAAGATGGTGCACAACGGCATCGAGTACGGCGACATGGAGCTGATCAGTGAGTCCTACTTCATCATGAAGCACCTGTTGGGCATGACCAACGAGGAGATGAGCGACGTGTTCGCCGCCTGGGACGAGGGTAAGCTCGACTCGTACCTCATCGAGATCACGCGCGACATCCTGAGCTTCCAGGATGGGGACGGTGAGTATCCCATTGACTATATCTTGGACGCAGCCGGCCAGAAAGGGACCGGCAAGTGGACGGCCATCTCGTCCCTGGAGATGGGAATCCCCCTTACACTGATCGGGGAGGCAGTACAGGCGCGCTTCCTGTCGGCGCTTGTGGAGGAACGCAAGGCCGCCTCTCGGGCGCTGGAGGGACCAGAGCCGCGGTTCGAGGGCGACAGGGGAACGTTTCTGGAAGACCTCCACGACGCTCTCTACGCCTCGAAGATCATATCCTATACCCAGGGCTTCATGCTCTTGCGCGCCGCCTCGGAGGAGTACGACTACAACCTCCAGTTGAAAGATATCGCCAAGGTGTGGCGTGCGGGATGCATCATCCGCTCCGTCTTCCTGGGCAACATTATGGAGGCATTCGAGGCGTCGCCCGACCTCGCCAATCTCCTGCTGGACGACTACTTCCGCGAAGAGGTGGCTGCCGCCCAGCCGGCGTGGCGCCGCGTGGTGAGCGAGGCGGTGCGGGCCGGATTGCCGGTTCCGGCGATGGCCAGCGCCCTGACATTCTACGACGGCTACCGTCGCGAGCGGGTGTCGGCGAATATGATCCAAGCTCAGCGTGACTACTTCGGGGCACACACGTACGAACGAGTGGATAAGCCGCGGGGTGAGCACTTCCACACCGACTGGATCGGTTCCGGTGGCGACGTGACGTCTGGCTCCTATACAGCGTAGGGGAACAGAGGCCAGACTACCGAGAAGAGCGTCCCTTGAGCGGCCGACAGCGTGCGGCCGCCCACAGCGTTTGAGATGGCACTTCCCGTGCGGGCCAGTGACTAGGGCTGCCGGCCCCCGACCGCGTATGTCTGAGCTCAGCATGACAGACTCTGAATCCGGGAGAGACAACGATGGCGCGATTCGTCGTGATATCCGATACCCACTTCCGCGTGCCCGGGAGCGTGACTGAGGACAAGACCTTCTGGAACCGCGTTCTTCGTACTAGAATCGGTGAGGTGGGGGAGTGCCTAATCGAGACCATCAACGTGATCGCTCCGGATTTTGTCGTTCATTGTGGTGACATCACGGGACTGTGCGAGATGCGTAACTGGGACTTCGCATGCTCGCTCCTAGATCGCCTGGACTGTCCGTGGTTTGCGGTCCTCGGGAACCACGACACTTGGTTTCCTGGCCTGCGAGAGGCCTTCTCAGCACGATTTGCACGAGCATCTGATCGATGCTACTATCGCCGGGACCTCCTCGGGATGCGGTTTCTCTTCCTCGACACGGTGCACTGGTACACGCGCGAGGGCTCGATCTCCCCATATCTGGACAAGGAGCTCTACGACCACGGTGAAATCGCCGGGATGGGCCCGAGCGACGAGCAACTGGCCTGGCTGTCGGATCAGCTGGCCAGGAGTCAGGGGTGGCCCGTCGCCCTGGTGAACCACTCTCCATTGGGCTATCGGAGCGTCTATCCGGTATCCACCATGCCCAAGGGGCAGCCAAGCGACACGGGCCGGACCTCGCTGGAGAATTACTTCGGCCCAGTGATGCGGCGGAGCGAGATGCGTGAGACGATCCGCTGCTACGGGAACGTGCGGGTCGTCTTCGCCGGTCACTGGCACATCTTCGATAAGGTGACGCAGGACGGCGTCGTCCATTGCCAGACGGGCTCCCTGCGCGAGTACCCCTTCGAGATCCGGGTGGTAGAGGTGGGGCGAAACCGACTGGAGGTCGAAACGGTGCCTCTCCTGTCAGGGGGTTTCCAAGCTGCCTCGTTGATCCCGGAATGGCACAATGAATGGATCGCTGGCTCGGCAAGCGACCGCACCTTCTCTGTACCCCTCTCCTAACACGCTCCCTAATGGGGGTCCATACGTGCCGTCAGGACCAGGCGGTGACCGGGGCCCTGGTCCTGACGGTTCCCGACTTCCCTCCGCACGCTTGATCACTGCTCCTCAAGAGCGAGGAGCAGCCAGCGACGCGCTCTACAGGCCGTAGAGCTGCCGGGCGCTCTCGCCAAGGATCAGAGCCTTGTCGTTGTCCGGGATGTCCAGCCGGAGGATCTGTCCCATGCGATACTCCCGCGTTCCCGCAGCGGAACCGAAGCCGACGTCAGTGCCGAATTGAAGACGCTCTGGCTCGATCTCCGACACGATCTGCTGGATGCCACAGGGGGCTGTTCCGCAGAGGCAGA
>Ga0207797_1003358_pt1 | contig 10697 bp, 8 predicted proteins | sample PRCRCaboRojoPR_6_FD_187275 | JGI IMG/M metagenome (GOLD analysis project Ga0207797, IMG submission 187275) | Marine sediment microbial community from Cabo Rojo, Puerto Rico - PR CR 10% Liquid 1 (SPAdes) | ecosystem: Environmental > Aquatic > Marine > Coastal > Sediment | place: Cabo Rojo, Puerto... | reverse complement strand
AAATCCGATGTGAGCATCCTGTTCGTCGGAACCAGCCTTGAAGTGGCCGATGAATCTGCAGATCGCAGAGAACTTGAGTTGCCGGGCAATCAACTGGAGCTGATCAAAGCTGTTTATAGGGCTAATCCCAATACCGTGGTAGTCCTGATCAATGGCATGCCCCTGGCGATCAATTGGGTGGATGAAAACATTCCCGGCATTCTGGAAGCCTGGTATCCCGGCCAGGCTGGTGGTACAGCCATTGCCGAAGTGCTGTTCGGTGAATACAATCCTGCCGGGCGGTTGCCTGTAACCTTCTATAAAGATACCACACAACTTCCTCCGATTGCTGATTATGACCTTACAAAAGGAAGAACTTACTGGTTCCTGGAGGAAGAGCCGCTTTACAGATTCGGTCACGGTTTAAGTTACACTAAATTAGAATACAGCAACCTAAGCCATCCTTCTGAACTGGAAAACGGGGAAAATTTTGAATTAAGTGTTGACGTAGAAAATACCGGTGGTATGGCAGGAGATGAGGTAATCCAGTTGTACGTGAGCGACCGGCAAGCTTCATTGCCTGTTGCCAAAAGGAAATTACAGGCTTTTGAGAGAATTCACCTGAAAAAGGGTGAAACCAGGACGGTCACCTTTGACCTGTCGCCTAAAAACCTTGCTTTTGTTGATGAAGAAGGAAACTGGACTGTTGAACCGGGCAATTTTCTGCTTTCTGTCGGTGGAAGGCAGCCCGGCGAACAGGAAAGCAGGCCCGGCAACTATACCGATGTCGTGGTAGGAGAAATGGAAGTAACCGGAAGCAATCTTACACTGGAATAAAGCAAAGGCTATTAAAGGTTCCAGAAAACAATGAGGTTGTCCAAAAAGTCCTTCGTGCGCTTTGGGAAATCCCTGGAGATCCGGGGTGGTTAAATATAAATTTTTAAACCACTAACAAAGGAACTCGCGAAGGACACAAAGTAAAGAAGGTTTATAAAAATGAATTCTAAAGACTTTTTGGACAGCCTCCTTATTTACGCATTCGTATCAAAACTACTTTTGAGACAAACTCGCTCCATCTAATCCTGGTTTTTTACAAAGAAGTCTCCATTTTATCTGAAAATCTTCTCTTCGTTCTGGTATTCATCCATCAGTACAGTTAATTGTATGTTCTGACGGTGCACGCTCACCGGTTCCAGGAGAATGGCCGGAACCATGGCATTGCCATTGAAAATGGTGGTCTGGTTTATCGTGCTAACTTCCTCACCACAGGCAAACTTGCAGGCTACTTCTGTGGCAACCTGTGCAAGCCTTTGCACAGGTTTGTATACTGTCATTGTTTGCTTGCCCTGGATGATTCGTTGACATGCCTTCAGTTCTGCATCCTGCCCGGTAAGTAAGACGTTTTTCTTCAGCCCTCTTTCTTCAATGGCTTCCGCTATTCCCTCGGCCAGGGCATCATTGGCCGCAATAACTGCATCAATCTCCTGATTATTGCCGAGGCATTTTTCCATCTCCAGCTTTCCCGATTCTTTATCCCAGCTATAGGCAAAATTGTCGTATACGATTTCAATATCACCCCTTTCAATGTAAGGTGAAAGCACATTGATCTGCCCAAGCCTCAACATAATGGAGTTGTTGTCGGAAGTAGGACCACCTATCAGGGCATATTTGCCTTTGGGTTGAATGTTGGTGACGTAGCTGGCTTGTAGTTCTCCGATTTTAACATTGTCAAACGAAACATAATAATCCAGGTCGCATTTCCTGATCAGGCGGTCATAGGCAATGACCTTAACACCACGGTCATGTGCCATTCTTACAATTTCTGCAGAGATATTCTGATCTACAGGAACCACGACCAGTACATCTACACCCTGGTTGAGCAGTTTTTCTGCCTGTTGAATCTGTGTGCCCTGATTGTTATTGGCATTTTGAACAATCACTCTGGCACCATTTTCTTTAGCATATGTGACAAAATGAGAAGTATCCTTTTGCCACCGTTCGAGTTGCAATGTTCCCATGAGCAGCCCAATTTCAGGATTCTTTTTTGAACTGCATGAAAACAACACCATGCTGATAAGAGCCATGGTAATCATTGTGAAAACTTTCTTTTTCATGGCTGATGAAGTTTATGGTTGTAATTAACAGGAATTGATTTTCAAAGAACGAAGGCAATATTGCCCGATGCTCTTTCTGCCTCACCTTATCCCCGGGGAATTGACATATAATGTATCTTCTCCGGATCAGTGATTTGTTAATTCAGCATAGGCTAAATGTATGAAAAGATAGAATACAAATCCAGTTTTTGCGGTATTTTATTTATTTATTTCGAGTACTGATTAACAGGGTTGTATTAAGCATATTATCAGATGGATGATTCAAATTTTATTTGCTAAGGCTGAATGAAGGTGGGGGCCGCTTTTTTACCACTTCCCCATTGTTGGTTTGCTTTAGGGCCCATTTCAAGCTTCAGCGTTCCTCCATTCATCGTAAGCAGTGCCTAGCGTGACGGCGACGGCCTGGCGACTCTCGAAAGAATGAACCTGCGATACGGTTTCTTCCTTGTCCCGATGCAGAGCCGGGATGTATCCGTTGTTGCGATAGAATCGGGTCAGCACTCCAGCTGTGTCCCCTGACCAGGGTGCCAGCGTCTGTTCCATGATGGCATTTTTGCCTCCCCGAAATGCTTTTTCCAGGCTGAAATCCTGAATGCCTTTCCGGTAAGCGTCCAGGAAGGTGGCCACAATGTGATTCGAATTCATGAATTCAAAGTTGCCATGTTGTTATCAATATAGTAATGATCGTTATAGAAATGAAATTATTGTTACGCATAATACTTGGATTAATGGTGAAAGCACCAAATAACAAATAACAAATCACAAATAATGTCCAATGACCGAAATTTTAAACTTTTCGGGTGGCTTATGAATTCCAGGTTAACAATTTATCTTCATGTTTCAGTTATATGAATTTGTGATCCGTTAAAACACCGGACAAATTTTGATATTATTTGTAATTCGGCTGCCCGCTCGCAGGCTGGTTGCATTGACCCAGGTATATATTCAAAGTTAGGTAAGTTTTAGTCTAAAGCTTTGATGTATACATAAAACGCCCCAAACTTCTCATCGTTTTCTGTAACAAAGTAAGGTTTCAGGTGCTGCCGTCCTTTGGCTAATTTGGCATGAAAGGTGATCTCCTCAGCAGACATATCCACCGTTTTTTCCAGGTGCAACCCTTCCACATCGATGCCTGCCTTTTTCAGTTTTATGATCTTCCCCGCGGGCCTGGACTGGTACCAGGGTTTGTCTTCGCCCAGTCTCTCCGGTGCTTCATCAAATGCGAGGCCGGATTCCCGGGGCCAACGCCTCAGCGTTATTTCGTAGGTTCCGCTTTCAAAGACATCGATCATAAAGTAGCCTTCTGAAAGATGGTTTTTTCGTGGTTGCCGTATTTGCGCATGGTTCCAGGCTATAGAGCCGCTCGTATGCAGGTCATGGCATGTAAGCTTTGTTTCTTCATGGCCCGGCACGCCAATTTCGTATGCTTCATATCTTCCGAAATCAGCAGATACGTAATCCCACCACCGCTCGTATTCTGCCCGGAGCTCAGCCACTACCCCAGGATGTTCGGAGGCTATGTTGTTGGATTGCCCGGGATCTTCCTGGATGTTGTACAATTCTTTCCCGTCAATCAAGCGCCACTTGTCTGTCATCACGGCGCACATACGCCATTTTTCGGGTTGCTGCCTGCGGTTGTTGTCGATGATGACGGTTCTGCCTGCCCATGAATCTCTTTTTCCGGTTAAAAAGGGCTTAATGCTTCTGCCGTCATAGGCGGGTCCGTCAGCAGGCGTCAGTTTGCACAGGTCAATCAGTGTGGGAAGCACATCTGTGTGAGAGGTAATGGCTTCGACATCCCGGCCCCCGTCAATGCCTGCCTTTTCCCACCGAATGAAAAAGGGTACGCGATGACCGCCTTCGTACTGGGAACCCTTGTTGCCCCTCATGCCTGCATTGAATATTCCGGCACCATGGGAAGTGCCATTGTCGGTCATGAAGATCAGGATTGTATTCTTACGCAGGTTCCAGGCTTCCAGTTTTTGCTCCAGCATACCCAGGTTGTCGTCAATGTTGGTGATCATGCCATAGAAAGCCTTCTGCTGTTCACTGAGTTCCGCTTCATTCTTATAACGGTTGAAGTATTCCTCTTCTACATTAAGCGGGCTGTGGGGCGCGTTGGTGGAAATGTAAACGAAAAAGGGTTCTTCCCTGTGATTGTCTATGAATTGTATGGCCTCATCAAAATATACATCGGTGCAATAGCCTTCGAATGGTTCAGGCTTCCCGTTCCGGAAGTAATGGTCATCAAAATAATCGTTGTTCCAGTAATCGGGCGTTTGGCCTACACCACCGCCTCCATGATATACAGCTTCATCGAAGCCCCGGTGATGGGGAAGGTAGGGGTAGGCATCTCCCAGGTGCCATTTGCCGAACATGCCGGTTGCATAACCGTTCCTGTTGAATACTTCAGGCATGCTGATGAATCTTTCACGGAGCAGGTTGCAGCCTCCAATGGTATGCCAGGCACCGGCCCGGTTTTTATGGGCACCGCTCAGAAGCCCGGCACGGGTTGGAGCACAGGTAGGCGCCACATGAAAATCCGTGAGCCTTACGCTTTCTCCGTACAAATCATCCATGTTCGGTGTTTCAATGATGGGGTTGCCATGACAGGCCAGGTCCCCGTATCCCTGGTCGTCTGTTATAATAAGAATAACGTTGGGTTTCTTTTTCTCTTCTTCAGCTTTTGATGAAAGCGAGAGAAAGAGGGAAGTAACCAGCGTGATAAGGAAAAGATGGACTGTCGATTTCATAATTTATTTGATTTGAATATATTTTGCAAAGAGCCCAATAGTCATTAGAAAAAGATTCTCCGGAAGTTTGCCAGGAACCTGTGTTTATAATCCTTTGTGTCCATTCTTGCAATCCTTCGCGTGCTTTGTGGTTAACATTACAGGAAGAAAACAGCTATTCTCCCGCCCATTGTGCCGCGTTTCTCAATATTTGCTGTACTTCAGGTACCGAGAGCGACTTGACATCGTGTCCCAGCAGGATTTGAAATATTCTTCCTTGACCGTAATTGTAAGCCCAGGCCTGTGGTTCCTTTTTCCCGGTATCTTTGGATTTTGCCACCATCAAAGGCTCGCCCACCGGTGCATTGCCTACCTGGTTGTAATACAGCTCGTCCATGGTTTCAAAATCGGAGATGCCCTCGGTAATCTCATGATCCACATCAGTGACTTCAACTTTAAACTTCCCGTATTTGTCGTGGGCGCTTGGGCCGTCATGGTCCCAAACTCTCCTGCAAATTTTCCGGTACTCCGGCCAGTCGGATGCACCCGCTTCAGGAAGGGATTTGTGCCAGGCCCCGTTGGCAAAGTGGATGATCAGCAATCCACCGCCATCCTCCAGGTAGCTGGTAAAGTCTTCTTTGGAGGATTCGCTCAGGCCCTCGGGATTATCCCAGTTGTTATAGTTCAGCACCAGAAAATCATACTTGCTAAGGTCCAGGCGGGCCAGGTCTTCAATGTCCTTTGACACCTCCACCTCCATGTTGCCTTTTTCCAGGGCCGATTGAATCACCGGGGTTGTCTTTTTCCAGTTGTGCCCCGGGTGATGTTTTCCGGTTAAGATCAGTCCGTTCATAGGATCATTTTGCTGGGCAAATCCTATGGTTGCTATTAATAGTAACAGCAATCCCGTGATCAGTGATTTCATAATTCAGTTCTTTTAAGATTCAACAGTTTTAAGGGCGCTTCTGGCCCGGGCAATTAATTTTTCCACCTTTTTATATGGATCACCCTCACCGAGTGTTTCCAGCGGCAGGTAACCCCTGTAGCCGGAATCGGCTGCTATCTGGAACACTTTTTCCAGATCGGTTTCCTCCGGTTTCCCGTCAAAATAAACCAGCTCTTTGATTTGCCAGGTGATGGCATAGGGCACTACCTTTTTAATCTCTTCATAGGGATCACCCTGACGCAGGCTTCCTATATCGAGGTGCAGAGCCAGCCAGTCGTGACTGGCTGTTTCCATGATCTCAATGATGTGATCGGAGGTTTTGATGAAATCGCTGTGGTTTTGCATGGCGATCATCACTCCATATTGTTTGCCATAGTCTGCAGCCCGGGTCAGGCCCTCCACCACCCACTCATTGACATCTGCCTGGCTGTATCCGTCCGGCTGCCCCCTGCCTGCAAAAAGGCGGATGAGCGGTGCTCCCATCTTTGCAGCTACCTCAATCCATGCTTTGATATGCTCCAGGTCTTTTTCCCGTTCTGAAGCATCCGGGTTGGAAAAATCATTCCTCACCCCGGTGCCGCTGATGTCCAGGCCCTGCAAAAATGCCTTTCTCTTAAAGCGGTTGATGTATTCCTCATCAGGTACTCCGGGATAACCCGGGAAATAATAGCCGGTGGGATCAACGGCATCCAGGTTGTGTTTTGCACAAAAATCCAGTAGCTGGAAAAGATCCATTTCTCCATCCTGAAGCAAACGGTTGAAGGAATAAGCATTCAGGCTTAGCTTGAGCTTGGGTTTATCCACACGGTTAAAAATTGGGTCTTCAGATCTCAGGCTTCGTGGAACAGCCAATAGTGGCAAAAAAGAAGCAGATTTAAGGAAAGCGCGTCGGTTGATTTTCATGATCCGAAAGATTTGGTATTTGAACCATTAAAATTAATCGGAATTAATGATAAATCCAAAGAATTGGGTTGAATAAGCCAATGCTCCCGGTGAGTAACCAACCTGATGACACACGGGAACTTAAGGACTGATGGGTAAATTAAAATTGATTAACCGGGAAGTATGACCATCAATGCATTTATTCCTCTTCTTCTCCTCCCATCTTCGCCAGGAACATCAAAAGGAACCCGATGCTGATTACCGCCATGACGGCAAATATCCCTGCCACAGACGTATCATCGCTGATTTCTTTTACCTGGAGCATGAGGGTCATGCCGATCAGGGCGATGGCCAGCAAAATGATAAAAACCAGCAGGGTGGGGGTTAGAATATAGCCCAGCCTCAGGTTTTTAATCAACATAACAGCGGTGATGATGACTCCCGGAAGCACAATAGCGATGTCCAGCACATGAACCGGGTTGACCAGCAACTCATATTTGCTGACGCTTTCCGGGATGGTATCATTCAAGACGGCAGGGAGCGTGTCCTTCAGCCAAAGCGCATAAAAAACAACTGCTATCAGAATAAAATAATATCCGATCAGACGATCCGGAACGTTATCGGAAAACCATCCCTTTATGTCCATCCGGTTCATCTCATGAAGGATGAAGATAAAGGTATACAAGGCAAGCCCGATGATGATGCAATAGAGCAGGAAAAGCTGGTTGAAATACACTCCAAATGCATAGATGAAAAAGGAATACAGTGTATAAAACACGGAGCCTGTCAGAAGGAACCAGCCGGCTTTTATGTCCCGGCGAACCAGGATGATGGAGACAATCAGCAGGGGCACCACCAGGAACAGGTCGACCATATCCTGACCCATGCCCTGCGCTGCCATGGATGCAACATCACGGTCATAAGTTCCCTCCACAAAAGCACCGAAATAAGAAACGATGGCCAGCACCACCGCAAGTAAAACTGTTAACAATGTGAGAATGTTGACTTTTTTCTTTTCCATAGGATATTCGGGTTAAAAGTTAATCGGCAATAAAGCTACGAAATTTCGGCGGTTAATCCTTCACCTCGATGGTTACCTCCATCTTTACCTTTGATGGTATGCTTTTTCCTTCTTTGATGGCAGGCATCCAATGTCCCAGCGATTTTACCGCATTTTGAATCTCCCAGACAAAAACGGCATGCGGATAGGAATCGAACTCAAACCCGGATAAAGCACCCTTTTCATTAACAGTAAATTCAAATTGAATGGTATGCTTACCTGGAAAACTTGATAAGTTAGAGAAATCCATTTGCTCCAGCACTTTTTCCTTAAACGTATCCAAATCCATTTCGCGGGGTGGTTGGGCAGAGGATCTTTCAATCTTCTCTGCATCTTTGATCATTGCTTTGATACTGTCGCTCCCGTAAAATCCGGAAGTGTTGAGGCTGTCTTCTCCTGATAATGCTTTGCGGGTGATGTTCGTTGGATCACCCTGAGCGTCTCTTATAGTAACATCCACCTGGTCTTTATCAACAGCCTTAACCTGATGGTAGAACCGGGCAGTTTCCCTGGTATCTTTGACTTCCACATCGGTAGTTCCCTGCTGCAGCCCTTCTTCGGTTTCTTCCTTCAACGTTTTGGCAGCCTGTAAATCCTGGTCTGCGGGTGCTTCTGCCACTGCCGGTTGTTTTGCCCGTTGTCTTTCTGAAGCGCTTGTTTTGTCCTTTTCCGGTTCTTCAGACGCGCTGATGCCTGCTGAAGTTTCCTTTTTAGCTACTTTGCTTTCGGATTGCTTATTCTCAGCACGAGTCACTGATTGATCCCTGCTTTCTGCTGCATCAGCCATCCCGGCTTGCTGAGATGCCCCTTCGTCAGATTTTGCCTCATATTGCGCTTGTTCATCTTCTTCCGGAACAACAGTTTGCTCATCCCTACCGATTTCTTCAGGCTGCTCCGATATGATATCCGGCCGGTCATTCAGCAGATACACGCTTATGCCTATACCCACCAGAACAATAACGCTGGCAGCGTACCTGAACCAATGAGGCACCAGGCCCCTTCGTTTTGTGCGCCGCGTGATGCTGCCCTTCAATTCTTCCACATCCTCCTCCAGCTCCTTTTCGCTGAGTCGCGAAAGCCCGTCGTAGGCCTCCTCTTCAAAGGCATCCTGCATCATGCGTTTTTCAAAGTCGTGCTTGTCCTTCGATCGCATGTTATTGTGGAAGTACTTTTTAAAATCCCCGAATGTCAATCTTCGTCTAAATTTCATCTTGCTTCCTGTTTTGCTCCAGACAAATCTTTAAATTGCGTTTCCCGTTTTGTATATAACTCTTTACCTTCTTTTCTTCAATGCCCAGCTTACCGGCAATCTCCTTATAGCAGCAATTTTCATAATAAAACAGGCGGATACAGCTATACTGCTCCTGCTTTAGCTTTTCCATGCATTTTATCAACCGTTCCTCCAGGGCATCATCCCGCTCCTCATCTATAGGATGCGTGATATCGACAGATTCCATAAAACGATCGTGGGAAAATTGGTTGAATCTTTTTTGTTCATTCCTGGTCCGGCGGATCTCCATAAGACAATGATTTTTTACCAGCACATACAGCCAGCTCCTGAAATTTTGTATCTCAAACCTGGAAACCTCCCTGATCAGCTTTTCAAAGATTTCGTTTACGGCATCCTTGCTTTTCTCCCGGTCTTTAAAATATTTCAGGCACACCCCGTATACCAGGTGGATGTAGCGATTATACAGAATACCCAGCAATTCAATATCGCCGGTGCTCAGGTATTTTTCCAGCAGTTCAGAATCGTCCTGCTGTTCGTATTTTTTCTTAAGAGGTTTCATCCCCCTATGCTTGAAGTGATTTTCCTGATACCAATATAATAAAAAACTTCCTCAAATTCAATTCCAAATTTTTTTATGGAATTTTTCGGTTGCATGCATCCATTTATAAAAGATGATAACAATACATACGAACCATAAATCTCAGTACAATGAAAAAACATGTATTTCTACTTCTGATTCTGGCTGCCATCAGTTGCAGCTTAAGTGCCCGAACGATCAGGGGCACGGTCACAAATGCCACGAACAACGATCCCATTCCGGGAGTTACCGTTAAAGTGGAGAACACCTCGGTGAGCACAACCACCGATAGCAATGGAAAGTATACCATCGAAGCCTCGGATGGCGATGTGCTCGTGTTCACCATCACCGGCATGCAGACAAAAAAGGTTAGGGTGCAAAAGGCGCCGGTTATTGATGTGGCCATGAAGCCGGCCGTTAATAACCTGAATGCACCGCAGGAGGAACTTTTTATTAGGGATGCCTCCTCATCCCATCCGGGTACTAACAAACGGATCCATGTACAGGCCGCAGGTTACCATAAGGGACATCATCCGGGTTATCGCAGGAATCCATGGGGAAGCTTCAACCGGGAAGGATACGCTGCGATCCACGAGAACGATTTCAAGGATGCCATGAAAAATCCGTTGTCTACCTTTTCCATTGATGTGGATGCGGCATCCTACAGCAACATACGCAGGTTTCTCACCAACGGCCAAAAGCCTCCCAAGGATGCCGTGCGCATTGAAGAGATGATCAACTATTTCAATTACGACTACCCTGAACCCACCAACGGGCATCCTTTTTCCATCAACCAGGAGATGGGCCGATGCCCCTGGAACGATGAAAACCTGCTGCTTCATTTAGGGTTACAGGGGCAACGGGTTGAAACGGACAATCTGCCTCCTTCCAACCTGGTTTTTCTGATCGACGTATCGGGATCCATGAGAAGCCCCAACAAGCTGCCCCTGCTCAAGCGGGCGTTCAGGCTTCTTGTGAACCAGATGCGGGCAAAGGACAGGGTTGCCATAGTGGTGTATGCAGGAAGCTCGGGTTTGGTGCTCTCATCCACGCCCGGAGACCAAAAGGAGAAGATCCTTTGCTCCATTGAAAAATTGCATGCAGGAGGATCAACCGCCGGAGGAGCAGGTCTGAAACTGGCTTACCAGGTGGCTTCCGAAAATTTTGTGGAAGAGG
>Ga0207797_1003357_pt1 | contig 10698 bp, 8 predicted proteins | sample PRCRCaboRojoPR_6_FD_187275 | JGI IMG/M metagenome (GOLD analysis project Ga0207797, IMG submission 187275) | Marine sediment microbial community from Cabo Rojo, Puerto Rico - PR CR 10% Liquid 1 (SPAdes) | ecosystem: Environmental > Aquatic > Marine > Coastal > Sediment | place: Cabo Rojo, Puerto... | reverse complement strand
ATCCATGGTGGGAATGGATATGGGCGACATTCCGGAGAATGAACGGCTGGCGGAACGAGGATGGTAATCCTGTGGCAATGAAGATCGGAATCCTCGCCCTGCAGGGGGCATTCGGTAAGCACCAGCATGTACTCTCCACACTGGGTGTTCAGCACCAGTTAGTGAAACATGCGGACGATCTGGATGTGAATGCATTGATTATCCCTGGCGGCGAGAGCACTACGATGACCCGGGTGCTGCAATCCGAAGGATGGCTCTCCGACGTGCGTGAGTATGCAAAACGTTACCCTGTATTCGGTACCTGCGCCGGGGCTATTCTGCTCAGCAACCGGGTCGACAGCGCAAAAGTCATTCCCTGGGAAATCGTGAACATGTCGGTCCACCGGAACGCTTACGGACGACAGGTGGAGTCATTCGAGGAGGAAGTCTCCTGGGGAGATAACGGTGAAATCAAACAAATACCAGCGGTGTTTATCCGCGCTCCAAGGATTGTGGAGGTTGGGCCGGGTGTGGAGATTCTTGGCCGGCTGAATGACGAGCCGGTTGTAGTGCGGGAGGGGCATGCGATGGCTTCCACATTCCACCCGGAACTCACCGGGAGCCTGCGGATACATCGCTATTTCATAGATGAGGTATGCAAGCACGCAAAGGCGGCCTGAGTCTATGTCAGGCAGTTTGACTACAGGTGATACAGGAGTACGCAGGTGCCGTATAAGTTTCTCTCGAAAGTCAACTCTCCGGAAGATCTGAAATCTTTCGATATTATGGAACTCCGGCAGCTCAGCGATGAGTTGCGGGACTATATCATTACCACAATTGATGAGGTCGGTGGCCACCTGGCACCAACCCTAGGGGTAATTGAACTGACCGTTATACTCCACCATCTCTACGACACGCCGTCGGATAAAATTGTCTGGGATGTGGGACATCAGGCTTATGCGCACAAGGTTCTGACCGGTCGCCGGGACCGGCTGCCCACTATCCGCCAGCGCAATGGTCTTGCACCGTTTTGTCAGCCTGAGGAGAGCGAATACGATGCATTCGGTGCAGGGCATGCCAGTACGGCGATTTCCGCCAGTCTGGGGATAGCCACCGCCCGGGACATGCATCAACAGGATTTTCAGGTGCTGGCTATTGTGGGGGATGGGGCGATGACCGGCGGGCTGTCATATGAAGGATTGAACAATGCCGGCGCTCATGGCCGGCAACTGACTATTATCCTGAATGACAATGAGATGTCGATCTCACCGAATGTGGGAGCAATGCACCGCTATCTGACCAAAGTGGTGACCAACCCGCTCTACAACCGGCTGCGCGATGAGATCTGGGATCTCACCGGTCGGCTGCCCCGAGGGGCAAGACATGTGCGATATCTTGCACGCAAGATGGAAGAAAGTCTGAAGAATTTACTCACCCCGGGGATGCTCTTCGAGCAAATGGGATTTCGGTATTTCGGACCGATCGACGGGCATGATCTCGATGAGCTGTATCAGACGTTTCATGCGGTCCGGGAGTTGAATTCACCCGTTTTGGTTCATGTGCTCACGGAAAAGGGGAAAGGCTATCCCAATGTGGAGCAGAGTCCGGTCCGGTTTCACAGCGTGAAGGGAATGCGCGGCAGGCAATCCGGGGGGACCTCATCCGCACCAAATTATTCACAGGTATTTGGAGAAGTCGCAGTGGAATTGGCGGAGAGGGATGACCGGGTGGCGGCTATCACGCCGGCCATGTGCGAAGGCTCCGATCTGGTGACATTCCGTGAAAAATATCCGGACCGGTATTTTGACGTCGGCATTGCGGAAGGACATGCCGTCACATTTTCCGCCGGGCTGGCCTCTGAGGGCGTTCGGCCCATCACAGCAATTTATTCAACCTTCCTTCAGCGCGGCTATGACAATCTTCTCCACGATGTCGCTCTCCAGCATCTTCCGGTGATATTTTGCCTGGACAGGGCAGGGGTGGTCGGTGGAGACGGGGCAACCCATCAGGGCGTATATGATATTTCTTACATGTCCCATATTCCGGATATGATCATTTCGGCACCGAAAGACGGAAATGAGCTCCGTGATCTTATGCACACGGCACTTCAGTATGATGCAGGGCCGTTTAGCATCCGCTATCCCAAGGATTCCAGTATCGCCTTTGATCCGGACAGAAAGCCGGAGCCGCTTGAAATCGGATCATGGGAAGTCCTGATGGAGGGTGAGAACGTTGCCGTTCTGGCGGTGGGGTCAATGGTTGAACCTGCCAGACGGGTCCTGAATCGTCTGTCCAAAGAAGGCCTTCATCTCGGATTGATCAATGCCAGGTTTATCAAGCCCATGGATGAAAAGACGCTGGCAGAGGCAGCCGGGAAGTATGAACATCTTATAACCATTGAAGAAAACGCTCTTACCGGGGGATTCGGGAGCCTTGTGCAGGATTATATTCGTGAGACTATGGAATCCGGCTCCCGGATTTCCCGGCTGGGAATCCCCGACCGATTTATCGCCCATGGAAGTCGGTCAGAGCTGCTGGATTCGGTTGGACTTTCTCAGGAGAAGATAGAACAGACCATCCGGCGTCGGCTCGGCCGGTATCACCGGACCTCAACGAAAGTGTCCTGACTGTCCATAGGGAAAACTGGTGGATCCCCCCTTCCTATTCTGCGCAGTAAGCCAATTCACATCGCCTCTGCCATATTAATCCTGCACTGCGGAACAAATGGCCGGGCTTCTTCCTTCATATAATATCAGATGATAGGTGACTGAAGTGAGGTAAGGGAAACTGGATATCCGGTATTTCCGGCATTCCCTTTGAAACTTCGACCTCAGAATTTATCTTAATTGTTTACATGAATAATGCAACGGCAATACAATGGCAGAAGATAAATCATCAGTCAGGCACGACACCACCCGTGGTTACGACCGGGAAAAAGCGCAGTGGCAGAAGAAGGCTGATTCCAGTCCTTCCAGAGATTACAGTTTCCAAACGGTTAGCGGCGTAGAGAATAAGCTGGTCTACACCCCTGAGGATACCGGGGATGAAGATTACCTGGAGAAACTGGGTTTCCCGGGACAGTATCCGTATACCCGCGGAATCCATGCGAACATGTATCGGGGGAAGTTATGGACCATGCGCCAGTTTGCAGGGTTCGGTACTCCCGGCGAAACGAATCAGCGGTTTAAGTACCTCCTCAACGCCGGACAGACCGGGTTATCGGTGGCATTTGATATGCCGACGCTCATGGGATATGATGCGGACCATGAGTTGTCACAGGGTGAAGTGGGCAAGTGTGGTGTGAACGTTTCGTCTCTGCGGGATATGGAAGTATTATTCGATGGTATTCCCCTGGATGAAGTCAGCACGTCCATGACTATCAACGGCCCGGCACCTGTACTGCTGGCCTTTTATATTGCAGTGGCGAAACGGCAGGGAGTGGATATCAGCGAACTCAGGGGCACATTGCAGAACGACATTCTCAAGGAATTCATGGCCCAGAAGGAATACATCTTTCCTCCGGAGCCGTCAATGCGGTTGGTGGTGGATGTGATTGAGTATTGTACCAGGGAAATTCCCAAATGGAATACCGTCTCCATTTCGGGATATCATATCCGGGAAGCCGGATCCACGGCGGCACAGGAGCTTGCATATACGCTGGCCGACGGTTTCACTTATGTGGAATGGTGTCTGGAGCGCGGTTTGGATATTGACGATTTTGCTCCCCGTCTCTCGTTCTTTTTCAACTCTCATCTCGATTTTTTTGAAGAGATAGCCAAATACCGGGCAGCGCGACGTATCTGGGCCCGCCGGATGCGGGAAAAGTACGGTGCGGAAAGAGAGCGATCCTGGAAACTTCGGTTCCATACCCAGACAGCCGGCTGCACTCTCACCGCCCAACAGCCGGAGGTTAATATTGCCAGAACGGCTTTTCAGGCATTGGCCGGGGTGCTGGGAGGGACTCAAAGTCTGCACACGAATGCCATGGATGAAACGCTCGGCTTACCCACGGAGAAAGCGGCTAAAATTGCGCTCCGCACCCAGCAGCTTCTTGCCTATGAAACCGGTGTGGCCAATGTCGTGGATCCGCTGGGGGGATCGTATTACATCGAATCACTGACCGATACTCTCGAAGAGAAAGCCGAAGAGATTTTTCAGGAGATTGATTCGTACGGGGGCGTGATCGAAGCAATTCAGGACGGATATTTTCAGCGGCAAATCTCCCGGGCGTCCTACCAATACCAACAGAAAGTGGACGACGAAAATCGTATCATTGTAGGGGTGAATGCCTTCCGGAATGAGGAGGAAGAGCCGGAAATACCAGTGCTGGAAATCGGGAAAAAGGTCGAGGAGGTACAGGTAAAGTCCCTGCATGATCTGCGGAATGACCGGGATCAGCAGGCGGTGGAAAACGCACTCACATCATTGCGCGAAGCCTGCCGGAATGGTGAGAATACCATGCCCTATCTTATACGGGCTGCAGAACAATATGCTACTCTTGGTGAAATTACGGAGACCATGAAGTCGGTATTCGGGGAATATGTTGAGGAAACATCGTTTTAATCCGGGATTATCAGTGCTATGAATCATTATCCGCAAGCGGATTTACATATACATTCCAGCTACTCTGACGGTACATACCCGATTGCCCGGATCGTCCGGCGCGCCGTTGAACTGGACCTCAAAGCGATCAGTATTACTGATCATGATTCGGTCAGAGGTGTGGATGAAGCGCTCGAGCTGGCAGGGGAGGAGCGTGTAACTGTCATTCCGGGAATCGAATTCAGTTCGGTGTGCGGGGAAACTAGTGCACATATTCTCGGTTATTTTATCGATCACCACGATCCGCAGCTGCATGAATACCTTGACAAGTGTGAGAATCGACGGAGAAAACGTACTGAACGAATGGTGAATGCTCTCCGGGGAGAAGGATACGAGATCACATTTGAGCAGGTGATTCGCATTGCGAACGGGGGAGTCCTCGGCCGACCACATGTGGCTGAGGCGGTAATGGAAGTTACCGATAAATACAGCAGTTTACAGCGGCTGTTCAGAGATCTGCTGGTGAAGGGAAAGCCGGGGTATGTACCAAAACCGAATTTTCCGGCTGCGGAAATTGTCGAATTGATTCATTCCATCGGTGGGGTGGCAAGCCTGGCCCACCCGAAAACCGCCGGAGATGATTCCATCATTCCGCAACTTGTGAACTATGGGCTTGATGCTATCGAAGTCGTGCATTCAAGCCATTCTCTGCGGGATGTGGAGCGGTACTCTGCTCTGGCGGATCAGTATAATCTGGTAGTCAGCGGCGGGTCTGATTGCCATGGTGGCCGACTCGGGGATGAAGTACTCGGGAAATATACTATTAGCAAGGACCAGGTTGACCGGCTGGAAAGCAGGATTCCTGCTAACAGAGAAAACAGCAAACGGAAAAGTGAGCGACTAACCGACGGAGAGGTTTAACTCTATGTACGAAGGGCAGTACGAAAAAAATACACCACTGACTATCGGAGTCGAAGAAGAATTTATGCTGTGTTCGCCCGAAACCGGCGATCTGGTGCAGCGGGTGGAAGAATTCATGGATGAGGTGGAGGAAGACCTCAGAGAACGCTTCAGCTATGAGCTGTTACTGAGTGAGCTGGAAACGAATACCCGCGAGACAGGCTCCGTTGACGAGGCAATGGAGGATGTGATATGGCTGCGTAAAAAAGTTCATACCATATGTGAACGGCTTGGTATCAAGATGGGAATTAACGGAACCCATCCGTTTGCCGACTGGAGGGATCAGGAGTTCGTGCAAACGCCCACCTATCAATGGGTGGCGAATCAACTCCACTATTATGCCCAGCGAAATATCACGTATGGTCTGCACGTTCATATCGGCATTGATGATCCTGAATTGGCCATTCATCTGAACAACGGTTTACGCCGCTGGCTGGCTCCCATGCTGGCATTGTCAGCAAACTCCCCGTTCTTCGAAGGTGTGCCTACCGGACTGTATTCCGCCCGGACGTTCCAGTTTGGCGCGTTTCCACGGTCGAATATCCCCCCGGCGTTTCATGATTTTGCCGAGTATGATGCGTTGATTCAGAAGATGGAAGAATCGCGTTCAATTCAGAAACCCCGGCAGATCTGGTGGAAAATCCGGCCCCATGTCGATTTTGGGACCATCGAATTCCGGGTGGCCGATATGCAGAATTCTTTGGAACGAACCAGATTCTTCATTGCATTGAGCCAGGCGCTGGTTGCGCAAACCCTGGAAGATCTGCATAATGGGACAATGGAACCGGTGCTGCATATGGAGTACCTGAATGACGCCCTCTGGAAAGCCACCCGCTTCGGACTGGATTGTGACATAATCGGACCCAATACGGGAAATATCCTGTCAATGAGAGATGCAGTAGAACATATGATCGAGTATGCTTCACCGGCTGCGGAACGCTTGGGAACACTCCCGTATCTTGAACCGGTGGAAGATATCCTCCGGACGGGTAATGAGGCCCAATACCAGCTCCGGCTCTATGATAAACTTGATCAGGACGTCCGGAGGGTGCACAGGCAGTTGCTGGATGAAGTCGAGATCGATTTCCCGGTTCCGGCGTAGCGGTGTAAATGAATTGACAAATGCACTGTCCACCAATAACTTTAGGCGTTATTCAGGACTGAAACAGTCATCATTAGGATATGCTCATGAATAAAAAGCAGAAAAAGTTTCTCATCAGTGGTCTGGTCATCGCTGCTGCCATTGTGCTGATTATCACCGCCGGATTCAAAGGGAATCAGGTGTTCTATGTGACGGTTGAGGAGTTACATGCAAAGGCACCGGATCTCTATGGGGAACGTATCCGAATGGCTGGAAACGTGAAACCGGGGAGTATCGAGAAAGGCGATTCCCAGTTATTCACCCGTTTTAAAATTGCACAGGACAGCCAGTATGTCACTGTTGAATACAAGGGAATTACGCCGGACATGTTTAAAGATGAAGCTGAGGTTATCGTTGAGGGGACCTACACGGAGTCCGGAGTGTTTCGGGCGGATAATCTCATGGCGAAATGCGCATCCCGGTATGAGGGGGATGTGAAAGACATGGAAGCCATGCAGGAAGCACAATCGGCCACCGGATCATAATCCGTGCATATCGCATTCCGGCGCTTCCAATCCTAATTAATTTCCACTGACAAACCAAATCGTGTAATCCATAGATGACTACTTTAGGAACTATTGCACTGCAGCTGGCTTTTTTACTTGCCTTAACCGGGATTTTCACGGCCGTGTATGGCCGGCTCCAGCGCAGAGAAGATCTGATGGAACTGGCCAACCGGGTGGTGATCGGAGTGGGTGTACTGCTAACGATCGCGGTAATCGCGCTTTTGCGGGAGCTCATCGTCAGCAATTTCCGTATCGAATATGTGGCGCAGTACACGAGCAAAAACACACCACTTCCCTATAAATTTACCGCACTCTGGGCCGGGCAGGATGGCTCCCTTCTGTTCTGGAGCTGGATTCTGTCCATGTATGCCGTGGTCGCCGTCCTCCAGAACAGAAAGCACAATCTCACCCTGTTACCCTATGCAGTTGCCACGGTTCTGACCGTCCAGTTATTCTTCCTGCTTCTCAACAATTTTGTTGCCAACCCGTTTCAACAGGTACCGGCAGGTTTTACCGTTGCAGACGGCCAGGGTCTGAACCCCCAGCTCCAAAATCCGGGAATGATGGTGCATCCGCCCATGCTCTACCTGGGGTATATCGGCTTCACCATTCCGTTCGCGTTTGCAATGTCCGCTATGCTCACCGGAAAACTGGATAATCTCTGGATTACCTCAACCCGCCGGTGGACGCTCTTCGCCTGGTTATGCCTGGGAGTTGGGATTACTCTCGGGGGCAAGTGGGCGTATGTGGAACTCGGATGGGGAGGATACTGGGCCTGGGATCCTGTGGAGAACGCCTCTCTGATGCCATGGCTCACAGGAACCGCGTTCCTGCACTCGGTGATTATCCAGGAGAAGAAGAATATGCTCCGGGTCTGGAATATGGTGCTGATTATGCTGACCTTCTTTCTGGCCATATTTGGCACGTTTCTGACCAGAAGTGGTGTGATTTCGAGTGTACATTCGTTTACGGCATCCTCCATCGGCCCGTTCTTCGCCGGGTTCCTGGGTGTGATTATTCTGATCTCCGTGACACTGCTTATTATCCGACTTGATGTTTTAAAAACCCGGAACAAGCTGGAATCACTCTCTTCCCGGGAAAGCAGCTTTCTCTTTAACAATCTGATTTTCCTTGGAATATGCTTCTCCGTACTCTGGGGCACCATGTTTCCGCTGGTCAGTGAGGCGGTACAGGGGACAAAGATCACAGTGGGGCCCCCGTTCTTCAATCAGGTAAATGTTCCGATTGGACTTGTATTGTTATTACTGGTGGGAATAGGCCCCCTCCTCGCCTGGCGGCGGACCTCATTTCAGAGCTTTAAACGCAATTTTATAATTCCCATCGGATTGAGTGTGGTGGCAGCGCCCGTATTCTGGTTCTCAGGCGTCCGGAGTCTCTACCCGTTTGTTGCAGCCGTACTCATTGTTTTCGTGGGATCTTCCATCATCCAGGAATTCTGGAAAGGTGTAACCGCCCGCCGCAGAATGACCGGAGAAAACCCTTTCAGAGCCCTGGTGAATATGACCCTGAAGAACAAAAGCCGTTTCGGTGGATATATTGTTCATCTGGCTATCGTTTTCTACTTTATCGGATTCACAGGCTCTGCGTTTAATGTGGAAGTGGAACGGACTGTGAAGCCCGGGGAATCTCTTAAAGCGGGCATGTTTTCGTTCGAATATCAGGATTATGAACAGATTCGCCGCCCCAATCACATGGCGCAGATTGTCCAGCTCGGTGTATTTAAAGATGGGGAACATTACGGGACACTCTATCCGGAGAAACGAATGTATTCCCGTTCCAACCAACCAAATACCGAAGTGGATATCATCCAGACCTGGAGGGAAGACCTCTATGCTACGCTCGCAGGAGTGCAAGGGGATGATAATGTGGCAACCGTCCGTATATATGTGAATCCATTAGTCCAGTGGATCTGGATAGGGGGAGCCGTACTGGCCTTCGGGACCATCATTGCAATGATTCCCACGAAACCGCGGATAAAGGATGCGGGGAATTCGGAATGAGTATACACCGGTTATTGGTTACAATTTCAGTGGCATTTCTGGTTGGGGGAGTATTGACATATCCCGCCTCTGTCTCCGCCCAGCAGGAGAAACCGGCATTTCAGGAAATTACCGGCTCGCTATCCTGTTACTGCGGATGTGGTCTGTTGCTGGCGGACTGCGCCCCGGAGGAGTGCGCAACCAGCCGTGAATTGCGGCAGGAAGTGCGAAATCAACTATCACAGGACAAGAACAACCGGCAGGTTATCCAGAGTATGGTCAGTATTTACGGTGAAAAAGTCCTGGCTGCGCCGCCGAAATCGGGATTTAACCTGTCGGCATATATCCTGCCGTTTGTTTTTCTGATCCTGGGGGCATCTATAGTCTATTCCATTGCCAGGCGCTGGATGGGTGGTGATGACCAGTCTGGCGGGGATACCGGGAATGGTAATCCCGCATATACCGGTGATGATGCATTGAAGCACCGCAGCCGGATCGAGGAGGAACTCCGGGATTTCGATACATGATGATAGAACCGATCATTACATTCCTGGTGATTGTTGGAGTGCTCAGCTATGTGGTCCGACCTCTCATCCGCCGGGCGGAATACCATGAGAAGACGCCTGCCGATACCAAACTCCGGAATCTGGAGCAGGAGAAGTTCAATATCTATGCCCAGATCAAAGAGACGGATTTTGAATATGAAATGGGCAAGCTCGGCCGGCGGGATTATTCATTCCAGCGAGATGAACTCATGGAGAAAGCATCCAGGATAATAGACGAGATTGAACAGTATAAATCAAGCCTCGCATCTCCTTACTCAACTTCCGGATCCCCGGATCCGGCCCGCCGGGACAAGGCCTGTCCCGATTGCGGACATGCTGTGCCTCCCACCAGGGCGAAATACTGTCCGTCCTGTGGGAATCGGCTGCAGAATACCTGCGAGGAATGCGGCAATGTTAATCCGCCGGAAAGTAAATACTGTGCATCCTGCGGATATGGTCTGGTAACCGCCTGAGTTTTTCCGTGACCACCACACTTTCCGCCCAGAACCTCCGAAAATCATTCGAACACCGGGCGGTCTTACGTGATATTTCACTGCAACTCGAATCCGGTACATTTACTGTTATTGCAGGTGGCAACGGAGCCGGGAAGACAACACTCATGAAACTCCTGGCAAAGCTGATGAAGCCGGATGCCGGCTCGATCAGCATAATGGGCAGTGATATCTGGAGGGATGGAGATGCAGTGCGCCGGCACGTGGGATTTCTCTCACACAGTGTGTATCTGTATGACGATCTGAATGCGCTGGAGAACCTGCGGTTTACCGCCAGGCTTTTCGGAGTGCCGGATGCAGAAAACCGTATCCGGGACGTCCTCCGGCGGATCAATTTGTATCACAGGCAATATGATCCTCTGAAGACGTATTCCCGGGGAATGCAGCAACGGCTCGCCTTAGCCAGGACTATCCTGCACGATCCGGATATTCTACTGCTGGATGAACCCTTTACCGGGCTCGATGAAGCAGGCGTTGATGTCCTCTATTCCCTGATCGAGGAATACAAACATG
>Ga0207797_1003356_pt1 | contig 10703 bp, 10 predicted proteins | sample PRCRCaboRojoPR_6_FD_187275 | JGI IMG/M metagenome (GOLD analysis project Ga0207797, IMG submission 187275) | Marine sediment microbial community from Cabo Rojo, Puerto Rico - PR CR 10% Liquid 1 (SPAdes) | ecosystem: Environmental > Aquatic > Marine > Coastal > Sediment | place: Cabo Rojo, Puerto... | reverse complement strand
TCCGCCGGGAGCGTGGGGGGGAGTGTCGGAGGGGGCGGGAGCGCGGAAGTAGACAGAGCACGGAAGTCAAGAAAGGAGCTATAGACCAACAATGGCAGCGAAGTTTCCGATAGACTATGAGATCAATCCCAAGAGCGTGCGGGCTGGCAGGACGTGGCTGGCTGTGAGCATCGAGAACGTCAGCGAGGATGGGCTCACCGGCCTGAACGTCCGGTTGAACAGCCTGGATACCTACGCGATGGAGGTGCAGGACGACGCGAAGTTCGTCTCCGCCCTGGGTCCGGGCGAGGGAGAGGAGCTCCACTATCAAATCTCGGCCCGACAGTCCGGGGGCGTTTACGTCTCCGCGGACGGACGCTGGGCCGGGGAGCCCTTCCACTGGGAGTCCCCCTCCCGGAGGGTGACCGTCGGGGACGAGGTGGCGGAGTTGGTGAGCACGTTTGCGCTGACGGAGCCTCATCCGCGAGCCGGGGAGCCGGTCACCATCGAGGCCACGCTGCGCGGTCTGACGGCGTCGAGCGGGTTGATCCTCGAGTTCTGGGTGGAGACGCCGAGCGGTGAGTCGGTTTCCGCGGACAAGACGGCGACGGATCCGCTAGGTCCCGGAGAGTCGGAGACGTACAAGGCCGACCCGTTCGTTCCCGAGGAAGAGGGCATCTACGTGATCCATACGTACTTGTTCGACGGGACGAGGCGAATTGGTCATCAGACGGACTATCTGAGCATCACGGTGTAGAGACGCGGGATGGTCGGAACGTCCGCGGCAGGAGACAGCGATACCCGGGTGAGCATGGGGAAGGCGGCCTTCCTCCTCCTGGATATGGAGGCTGGAGAGAAAGCCCATCTTGCCCATCGCCCGGCGGATGGTGGTCCGTGGTTCGGAGCGGATGCATCTGCGGGGAGCGGGAAAGGAGATCAGGATGGGCGAGGGTTCTAACGCTGGTGATGAGGTGAGCGTCGTGCTGGTCGGTGGCGAGGGCAACGGGGTGATCGTGCCGACGGAAGGGGGCGACCGCCTGCTGCCGGTGCCGGAGGATTCGGTGACGCTGGCCGGCATCCGCCGCGCGGCGAGGCGCGTGCGCGAGGAGGTGGACGATAGAAACCTCGCTGCCATCGCCGAGGCGACGGTCAGGCGGAAAGGACCGCCGACCGAGACGTGTCCGATCTAGCTCTAATGTCTTTGTTCTCATAGCCTGGTTCTCACTGAGCCCGGGTCTCAGTGAGACCTTGAGGCTGGACGGTTGCGGAATTCGAGTGACCGGGGTGCAGCTCGGGCTCATCGGTCAGATCCCAGATAGGGGCGGTGTGGTGGCGATTTCGGTCGCTTCTGGGAGGGTTCAACGGCTGAAGCCGTTACTACGAGATGGGAAGGTGAAGGGGGCGGTGTTGTGGCGACTTCAGCCGCGTCTGGGAGGATTCAACGGCTGAAGCCGTTACTACGAGATGGGAAGGTGAAGGGGGCAGTGTGGTGGCGATTTCAGTTGCGTCTGGGAGGGTTCAACGGCTGAAGCCGTTACTACGAGATGGGAAGGTGAAGGGGGCGGTGTTGTGGCGATTTCAGCCGCTTCTGGGAGGGTTCAACGGCTGAAGCCGTTACTACGAGATGGGAAGCGGGCGTTCTGGGTCTGCGCGGCTTGCTCCGGAAGCTGGCTTGACGGGCACTAGGTACTAGTGGTTATGGAGGGAAGATCGTGGAAAGTATAGCGTATCTGGGCATGGGAACGATGGGCAGCGGCATGGCGGCCAACCTGGTGCGGGCGGGCTATCCGGTCACGGTCTGGAACCGGACGCCCGAGAAGTGCGAGCCCTTGGTGGAGATGGGTGCCGAACAGGCCGAGACGCCGCAGGAGGCCGTCGAGGACGTCAACGTGATCATGTACTGCTTGAGCAACGATGACGCGGTGAAGAGCCTCCTGACCGGGGACGAGGGTCTCTTGGCCGGCGCTCACAGCAATCAGATCGCGGTTGACATGAGCACGGTGCATCCGGTCACCAGTCGCTGGGAGGCCGAGGCGTACGGCCAACGGGGCGTCGAGTTCCTGGACGCTCCCGTGTTCGGCAGCAAGGGCGAGGCCGAGGCGGGCGGGCTGTGGATTCTGGTGGGAGGGAACGAGGGTGTCTTCGAGCACGTGCGGCCGATCCTAGAACCGCTGAGCGCCAGCGTTCACTATATGGGGGGCACGGGGAAGGGCACCTCCATGAAGCTAGTGGGGAACCTGATCGTGGCTGCTCAGATGGAGGCGGTTGGCGAGGCCTTGGTCCTGGCCAAGAAGTCGGGGCTCGATCTGCACGACGTGATGGACGTGCTGGACGTGGTCGACTTCCGTTCGCCGCTGATCAGCGGCGTCGGGCGGAGCGTGATCGAGCGCGATTTCAGCGTCTCCTTCGCGCTGAAGCACATGCTGAAGGATGCTAACCTGATCGCCTACCTGGCCGAACAGCTCCGCTCACCGGTCCCGGGGGCCGCGACGGTTCGGGAGGTGCTGAAAGCGGCGGTCAACCAGGGGTGGGGGGAGGAGAATGCCTCGGCGGTGGTCAAGGCGCTGGAGGTGCAGGCCGGCGTGGAGGCGGAGGCGTAGGGTGTCGGAGGAGGAGACGGGCGCTGTTCGTGGGTTCGAGGCCCTGAGCCGGGGCGACGCGTCCGCGGTCGGGCAGGAGATCATCATCTCTTCCGTCAGCGTGATCGATGTGAAGCGGCGCGCGGCCAAGCACGAGAGGTGACAGACGCGCTCGTCGGGAGCAGAAGTAGCAAGAGGCGATGGCTGAGCAGCTCTGATAACAGAATCAAGGAGAGAGTGTGATGACTGACGAATCAAGACGACTGGATCCCACCAAACTGTATCACGCGACCGATCCGGACACGTTGGACTTCGAGACGACGGATGACGTGGAGGAGCTTACCGAGGTCATCGGGCAGCCCCGGGCGGTGGAGGCGATGCGGTTCGGCATGGGGATCGAGGACGCGGGGTTCAACATCTATGCCATGGGCCCGCCGGGGATAGGGAAGCGGTCGCTGATGCGGCGGTTCTTCGAGGAGAGAGCCAAGGAGGAGGACCCGCCCCCGGATTGGTGCTACGTGAACAACTTCGAGGACGATAACAAGCCGAACGCGATCGAGCTGCCGGCCGGCATGGGCGTGGAGTTCCGGGATGACATGGAGGAGCTGGTCGAGCAGTTCGACGCGGCGTTGTCGGCGGCCTTCGAGAGCGAGGAGTACCAGTCGCGCCGGCAGTCGGTGACGGAGGAGTTCCGGCAGAGCCAGCAGGACGCGTTTGAGGAGCTGCAGCAGCGGGCGCAGGAGGAGGACGTGCGCCTGATCCGCACGCCGGCCGGACTGGCGGTGGCCCCCGTGCGCGAGGGCGAGGTTCTGTCGCCGGACGAGATACAGCAGCTCTCGGAGGAGGAGCAGGAGCGGCTCCAGCAGAAGGTCGAAGAGATGCAGGAGGAGCTGCAGGAGATCATGCGGCAGGTGCCCGGTTGGCAGCGGGAGATGCGGGAGCGGCTGAAGAAGCTGAACGAGGAGATGGCGAACCTGGCCGTCGGCGGCCTGATCGACGAGCTGCGGGAGAAGTACTCCGACTACCCCGAGGTGGTGGCGCATCTGGACGCGGTGCAGGAGAACGTGGTGGAGAACGCCGAGGCCTTCCTCTCCCAGCAGGGCGGGGGCGGCGGCGGTGGCGGCGGCCAGGGGGGCATGCAGCAGGCGCTGCAGCAGATGATGCAGGGAGGCGGGCAGGATCAAGCGCGCCAGGCGATGATGCGGGAAGCGCTGATGCGCCAGTACAAGGTCAACGTGGTGGTGGATAACAGCGAGACGGAGCACGCGCCGGTAATCTACGAGGACAACCCGACGTACCAGAACCTGATCGGGCGGATCGAGCATATGGCGCGGATGGGCGCGCTGATGACGGACTTCCACCTGATCAAGGCGGGCGCCCTGCACAAGGCGAACGGTGGCTACCTTCTGCTGGACGTGCGGGAGGTGCTGACAGAACCATACGCGTACCAGGCGCTGAAGCGGGCACTGGAGGCGGGGGAGATCCGCGTTGAGTCGCTGGGCCAGCAGTTGAGCCTGATCAGCACCGTGTCGCTGGAGCCGGAGGCTATCCCGCTGAACGTCAAGATAGGGTTGTTCGGCAACCGGTTGGTTTACTACCTGTTGAAGCAGTACGATCCGGACTTCGCCGATCTGTTCAAGATCCAGGCCGACTTCGCAGACCAGATGGACCGGGACGGTGAGAATCAGCAGCTCTACGCGCAGTTCATCGCCACGATGGTGAAGGAGGCGGAGCTTCAGCCCTTCGACCGCGGGGCGGTGGCGCGGTTGATCGAGCACAGCGCCCGGATGGTGAGCGACTCCGAGAAGCTCTCCACCAAGGGCGAGACGCTGGAGGATCTGCTGCGGGAGGCGAACCACTGGGCGAAGGAGCACGGGAACGGCGTGGTGACGGCCGACGACGTCGAGAGGGCGATCGATGCGCAGATCTACCGCGCCGACCGGCTGCGGGAGCGGATGCACGAGGCGATCCTGCGCGAGACGATCCTGATCGACACGACGGGCGAGGAGACCGGGCAGGTGAATGGACTCTCCATCATCCCCCTAGGGGACTTCATGTTCGGGCGTCCGACGCGGATCACGGCGCGGACGAGGATGGGGAAGGGCGAGGTGGTCGACATCGAGCGAGAGGTGGAGCTGGGCGGGCCGATCCATTCGAAGGGTGTGCTGATCCTGGCCGGCTTCCTGGGTGCGCGGTACGCCGAGGAGCGGCCGCTGTCGTTGTCGGCGAGTCTGGTCTTCGAACAATCGTATGGTCAGATCGAGGGCGACAGCGCCTCGTCGGCGGAGCTGTACGCGCTGCTTTCGTCGCTGGCCGAGGTGCCGATCAACCAGTCGTTTGCCGTGACGGGCTCGGTCAACCAGCGCGGTCAGGTCCAGGCTATCGGCGGCGTCAATCAGAAGATCGAGGGCTTCTTCGACGTCTGTAAGGGACGCGGGTTGACGGGCGAGCAAGGGGTGCTCATCCCAGAGAGCAACGTCAAGAACCTGATGCTTCGTAAGGACGTGGTGGAGGCGGTGAAGGAAGGGAGCTTCCACGTCTACCCGGTGGAGTCGGTGGATGAGGGGATCGCGATTCTGACGGGCATGCCCGCGGGCGAGCGGGACGAGGAAGGGAACTACCCCGAGGGGACGATCAACGCGAAGGTGGAGCAGCGGCTGGCGGAGCTGGCTGAGAAGCGGGCCAAGTTCGCCAAGAGCGCTGAAGAGGAGGAATAGGCCCATGGAAGAGCGAGGCACGGGCGACCAGGGCCTGGAGGAGCGGCGCGAGAAGACGATAGATCGGATACTGGTGGCCCTCGACCCCTCGGTGCACAGTCGGGCCGCCTTGGAGGCAGCGGCCGAGATGGCCGCCCGCTTCGGCGCTGAGCTTCAGGCTCTCTTCGTGGAGGACGTGAACGTGCGGCGCCTCTCGGAGCTGCCGTTTGTGCAGGAGATCGGGTTCTACACCGGGGTCTGCCGGCGCGTGGAGCGCCACGAGCTTTCGCGGCAGCTCCGCGTGCAGGCGGGCCGGGTACGGCGGCAGTTCCAGGTGGTGACGCAGCAGATCGAGGCACGCTGCTCGTTCGAGGAGGTGCGGGGTCGGGTGGCCTCGACGGTGCTGGAGGCGGCCGCCGAGGCCGACGTGATCATCCTGGGGAAGGGAGCCTGGTCGGTGGTGGACACCGGCCGTCTGGCCCCGGACGTGCGGGAGGTCCTGAGCCGGGCGCCGGCCTCGACGCTGGTGCTCCACGCCGGGTCGGCGGTGAGGCCGCCGGTGCGGGTGGTCTACACCGATACGGAGCTGGCCGATAAGGCGCTCACCATCGGGGCGCGGCTGGCGGAGGACGGGCACCTGATGGTGTTCGTCCTGGCCGATGACGCCGACGAAGCTCGCCGCCTGCAGCAGGCCGCTGAGGAGGACGTAGCGGGCGTGCAGCTGGAGCTCTCCTTCCAGACGCTGACCGAGGCGAGCGTCTCCCGGCTCTCCTATCTGATGGCGCATGAGGGCCAGGGCACGCTGGTGCTGCCGGCGGACGCCCACGCTATGGGAGAGGAGGCTCTGCTGGAGTTCCTGGACGAGACGAGCGCGCCGGTCTTATTGGTGCGGTAGATTGGGTTGTTAGGAGGCTTTTGGCGATGGCAGAGAGAACGACACTGGATGATCTGAACCTGGGCCTGGGGAAGCGGACGCGGCTGCACCGCATGTTGTACGAGCACGGCCCGGGCAGCGGCAGGCTCTTAGTCCTGCCGATCGACCACGGGGTGGAGCACGGCCCGGTGGACTTTTTCCCCAACCCGCCGAGCGGCGACCCGGACTATCAGTGCCGGTTGGCGAAGGAGGGCGGATATTCGGGTATCGCGCTCCACATCGGCCTGGCTGAGAAGTACATGCCCGCCTATGCCGGGGACGTGCCGCTGATTCTGAAGATCAACGGACGTCCGCACATCCCGCCCGGCGATCGGCCACTCTCCGCGCAGGACGCTTTCGTCGAGGACGCGGTTCGCTTGGGGGCGGATGCCGTGGGGTACACGCTCTATGTGGGCTCGCCGAAACAGAACGATGACTTCATCCAACTGATGCAGGTGCGAGCCGAATGCGAACGGTACGGCATGCCGCTGGTGGTGTGGAGCTATCCCCGGGGAGAGGCGATCGCCACGAAGGGCGGCCGGGACAGCATCTACGCCGTGGATTACGCGGCCCGGCTGGCGACGGAACTGGGGGCGGACGTGGTGAAGCTGAACGTACCCGCCTTTAGAGACCCCGGGAACGAGAAGAGTCCGGAGCCGTATCGGGAGCTGTATGAAGCGTGGAAGGAGCTGGACGAGAACGAGGCCTACCGGCGGGCTGTGGAGAAGGTAGTCGAGTCCGCGGGGAAGACGATGGTGCTCTTCTCGGGCGGGAGCAAGGTGAGCGACGCGGATCTGTTGACGAAAGCGCGGATATGCGTGGAGGCAGGGGCGACGGGTCTGATCTTCGGGCGGAATATGTGGCAGCGCCCGTTCGAGGAGGGGTTGGAGATCACCGAGCGGGTGAAGGAAGTGCTGCTGGCTGAGTGAGGGAGGCGGGACCTTCGAGGTTCGTGGACTGCTTTCGTATAGCAATGGGGTTGGGAGGTAATCGCGTATGGCAACGAGACATCCGATTGAGTTTGAGGTGACCCCGTCGGACGTGAACCGCGGGGTGCACTGGCTGACGCTGCGCTTGAAGAACGTGGGCGACGAGGAGCTGAGCGGTCTGGGCGTTCGGCTGCACTCGATGGACGACTACAGCATCGCCATCGCCGGCGAGGGGAACTACGTGGAGTCGTTGGAGCCGGGCGGGGAGGAGGAGATCCCCTACCGCGTCTCGGTCGACCTGGCGGGGCGGGTGTACGCGTCCATCGAAGGATGGAGGGGCGAGGAGCGCTTCGAGTGGGAGTCGCCGGGAATCCTCATCCGGATCGAGGACGTACCGGCGGAACTGGTGAACGTCTTTGCTCTGACGGCGCCGTATCCGACACCGGGCGAGGAGCTGCGCTGCGAGGCGATCGTGCGCGGCCTGGAGCCGGAGGGAGAGCCGCGGCTGGAGTTCTGGGCTCAGGAGCCGCAGGGCGGCTTCGAGCAGTTGGCTACGCTGGACAACCTGCAGCTATCGGCGGAGGACGAGACCACGTACACGACGGAGATCACACCGGGACAGGAGGGAACGTACATCGTGCACGCCTATCTCTACGATGGCGAGCGGCGAATCGGCCACGCGACGGACACGGTCTACGTGGGTCAGATGGAGGAGCAGCCCCTCGAGAGGCCGGAGCTGCCGCCGGAGGCGTAGGCGAGATACCTCGGCACCCTGTCATGTCGAGCGACCGGAGGGAGTCGAGAAATCTCGGCTTGCGGGGTGGGAGATTCCTCGGCTCCGCTCGGAATGACGCAGGTGGGGGCCGGGGTGGGAGATTCCTCGGCTCCGCTTTGCTCCGCTCGGAATGACGGGGGTGGGGAAGGAGGTGGGTAACCCGATAACGTGAGGATCAGGATCAGCCCCGCGACGGCTTTGCCAGGCTGATTGGGAGCGGCGCTGGAAGAGAAAGGAGGTAATGCCTGATGGGAGAGCAGTTGTTGAATCAGATGGGACAGCTTCTGGGCGAATCAATCCCCAGAATTGTTGGCGCCCTGGTCATTCTGGTCATTGGATGGCTGGTTGCGCTTATCATAGCGGCCGTCGTCCGGTCGCTGTTACGGCGGACGAACGTGGATGATCGCGTGGCGAGTTGGGTGGCCGGTGATGAAAGGGTGAAAGAGGCCGATACGGAGGGATGGGTCGGAAAGGGCGTCTTCTGGCTGATCATGATCTTCGTACTGGTGGCGTTCTTCCAGGCGTTGGGGTTGACCTTGATCACGCAGCCCCTGAACAGCCTGTTGACCCAGATCACGGCCTACCTGCCGCGGCTACTGGGAGCGGCCCTGCTCCTGCTTCTGGCCTGGATTGTGGCGAGTGGGCTGAAGCTGCTCGTCAGGCGGGTGCTGAACGCCTTCAACCTGGATGAGCGTCTGGGCGATGAGGCGGAGATGGAGAGGGAGGTCTCCCTGACGGAGACGCTGGCCACCGTCGTCTACTGGCTGGTCTTCCTTCTCTTCCTTCCGGCGGTGCTCGACGCCCTGGCCCTGGAGGGCCTCCTTCAGCCGGTTCAGGTGATGGTCAACGAGGCCCTCGGCTACCTGCCGAACATCTTCGCGGCTGTTCTGATCGCGGTGATCGGCTGGTTCATCGCCCGGATCGTCCAGCGGATCGTGACCAATCTGCTGGCAGCCGTCGGCGTGGACCGACTGAGCGAGCGGGTGGGGCTCTCTCAGGTCCTGGGCCAGCAGCAGTTGTCTGATGTGATAGGGCTGGTGGTCTACGTGTTGATCCTGATCCCGGTCCTGATCGCCGCGCTGGACGCCCTGGCACTGGAGGCGGTCACCGAGCCGGCGAGCAACATGCTGCGCACGATCCTGGACGCGCTGCCCGCGCTGTTCGGCGCCAGCTTGATCCTGGTTATCGCCTACGTCATCGGCAAGGTCGTTTCGCGTCTGGTCGCCAGCCTGCTGGCCGGCCTGGGCTTCGACGCCCTGCTGGCGCGGCTGGGCCTGGCGTATGAGCCCGACGAGGGAGAGTTGAAACCGTCCCAGATTGTCGGGCTTCTGGTGCTGGTGGGGATCATGCTCTTCGCCACCATTGAGGCGTTCAACATGCTGGGGTTCGAGCAGATCGCCGACCTGGTCAGTCTATTCACGATCTTCTTCGGCGAGGTGATCCTGGGCTTGATCATCCTGGGGATCGGTCTCTACCTGGCCAATCTCGCGGCTCGGATCATCCAGGGCAGCGACGCTGCTCACGCCGGCTTGCTGGCAACGCTGGCCCGGGGCGCGATCCTGGTCTTTGCAGGGGCCATGGCGCTGCGACAGATGGGTCTGGCGAGCGAGATTGTCAACCTGGCCTTCGGTCTCCTGCTGGGCGCTATCGCCGTCGCGGCGGCACTGGCCTTCGGCCTCGGTGGGCGCGATATGGCGTCCCGGAAGCTGGAGCAGTGGGTGCCCTCGGAGCCGGAGGAGCCGCGAGAGTCTCCACCAACAACAACCGTTAGTGGGTAAGAAGAGGAGGCGTTTATGAGAGTCTATCTTGTGCAGCACGCGGAGGCGATGTCCGAGGAGGAGAACCCGGATCGGCCGTTGAACGATCTGGGGCGCCAGCACACCCGCTGGGTGGCGGGCGCGGCGGCTGAGCTGGGGATAGAGGTCCAGCAGATCCGCCACAGCGGCAAGACGCGAGCCAAGGAGACGGCGGAGATCCTGGGGGAGGCGCTGAATCCCCAGGGGGGCGTCACCGAGGTACGGGGGTTGTCTCCGTTGGATGACGTGGAACCGATGGGAGACGAGCTGGCCGGCGGTTCGCAGCCGATCATGCTGGTGGGCCACCTGCCGTTCATGGAGCGCATGGCGGGCTACTTGCTGACGGGCGACGCCCAGGAGCCGGTGATTGACTTCACGAACGCGGGCATCGTCTGTCTGGAGCAACACGAGGAGCGCTGGCAGGCGCTCTGGATCCTGACGCCGGAGATCGCGGGGATCAAGAGCTAGACCCGATGGGCGGCGGTGCGCCACCTCACGTCACGAGGACGGAGGGCAGGATGCATCCTTGTCCCACGGGGATAGACCACTGCTTGTTCCGCGACGCTGCGGCTCGGTTCGCGAACCAGGTGGGAGCGTGGCGCGAGATTGACAGGGTGAGTAGAAGGCATAGGAAGCCATAGGAGGGTAAGGGCGATGCGCGTTGTCAAAGTAATTGAGATTCTGGCGCAGTCGGACGAGAGTTGGGAGGACGCGGTGCAGCAGGCGGTGACGGAGGCGTCCAAGACGGTCCGCAACATCGAATCGGTCTACATCAAGGAGTTCCAGGCGATCGTGGAGGACAATCAGGTCACGGCGTATAGGATCAACGGGAAGGTGGCATTCAGGGTCGGAGAGGAGGATTAGGTTCGAAGGCTCCGGCGGTTTCCGACCGGATAGGGGCATCGTAGTGGCGACTTCAGTCGCTTTTGGAGGTGCGGAACGACTGAAGTCGTTACTACGAGAGAAAGGGATGAGGAGGGGGCATCGTAGTGGCGACTTCAGTCGCTTCTGAAGGTGTGGAACGACTGAAGGCGTT
>Ga0207797_1003355_pt1 | contig 10704 bp, 10 predicted proteins | sample PRCRCaboRojoPR_6_FD_187275 | JGI IMG/M metagenome (GOLD analysis project Ga0207797, IMG submission 187275) | Marine sediment microbial community from Cabo Rojo, Puerto Rico - PR CR 10% Liquid 1 (SPAdes) | ecosystem: Environmental > Aquatic > Marine > Coastal > Sediment | place: Cabo Rojo, Puerto... | reverse complement strand
GGAGGCGAGCTACGTCCAGTACTCAGATTCTACCGTGACGTTCGACGACTCGTACATACGGTACAGGCCGACCACGACCATCGGAATGCCGATGACTGCACCGATCACAGTCAGCGAGAGCAGAGCCCCGACGACAACCGCCGAGATGCCACTGAAGACCATCTTGGAGTAGGGAGTGTACTCGCAGTGAGGGCATTTGGTGGTCCCGTCGTCCACCTCCTTCTCGCACTGTGCACACTGGATGGTCATACCGTATCGGAATGCTGAAATCGTGAAGAATCTTGACCTCTCTCCTGGTTCCTGCTCGAACTCCAGCACGAATTTCCGATCCGCTGGGCAGACTTCCCGGGCAGGGGTCAAAGACGACGAGGAACGGCTCGTTCATTCGTTCGGGCATACGAGCCGGATAGTGTGGGACGTATTCTATGACACGCTCTCCCTGCGGTGCCTATTCCGCTGGAATCGCTGGGCTCGTCCAGCGACGTTCGCCTCACTACGTTCGGCTCCCCGTCGCCGGGGTTCGTGTAGCGTGGGTTGCGGGCGGAGCCGACCACCGCTTAGCGTGGCGGCTCCGCCGCCACGGGTGGCCCCTTTCAGTCCCAGCCGACGTCCGGACCCTGGGTCGTCGCCGAACCCCTAGCGATCCACCCGGCCCACTTTTACACCCGGACGGTGTCCGTCGCTCCATGCCACCCGAGGTGGGCGATCCAGCCCCCGAGTTCGAGGCGCTCCGGTGTGACGGCCAGACGTTCCGACCGCGGACCCGCTCCGGATCGCTCGCCGAGGACGGCGGCGTGCTGGTGTTCTTCGGGTTCGTCTTCAGCGCGATCGCGACGAACTGGTGGAAACGCTACGAACGGTACGGCTGGGCCGATCTCGACGTCCCGGTCTACGGGATCGGACGGGACGGACCGTACAGCATGAACGCCTTCCTCCGGGAGGTCGACTCGCCGTTCGAACTGTTCGCGGACGTGGACGGCGACGTCGCCGACGCGTTCGACCTGCTCGTCGAGCGCGAGGGGATGGCCGGCGTCCGTACGAGCAAGCGGGCCGTCTACGTCCTCGACGGCGACGGCGTCGTCCGCGACCGGTGGGTCGGGGAGGACTACATCCGTCCCGTGCCGACGCGGGAACTGGAGGAGAGTATCCGGGATCTCACGGCCGAGTGAGGCCTCTCGACCCCGCGCCCCTCTCGCGGACGACGACTGTCGATTTTACATTTCCAACACCGATAGAGCGAAATTTAGGTCGGTGGCGTATCATTCCAGCTGATCGCACAGCGGTTGCGTCAGCCGCTGGACCCGGAACGCACGCTCGCCGTTCTCGTACTGGTCCACGGGTGGCGCCGGTTCGCTATACCGGTACACCTCGATCCGTTGCCGGTCACCCTCGAACCCGCGGCTCGTCGCCGGGAAGGAACGTCACCACGTCGAGAACGGCGTACTCCTCTCAGTCGGTCGCCTCGCAGGCATTCCGGACGGGTGGGGAGAGTGGTGTGCGAGCGGGTTCGAGCGTTCCGGGCCCGGGATCCGGTGTCCCCGTGGCGTGTTCCTCGGTCACGTCTTGACGTACGTCGCACCCTCCATCTGGAGGCGTGCTAGCTCGGTCGTCGAATCGCCCGTCAGCTCGACGCCGTCGATGACCGACTCAAGAGGTACGTCCCGGAGCTCGAGACATTCCTGACTCGCGAGGACCCGCACACCCATGTCGATGAGCGACCGGACCCGCTCGGCTCCGGGAGCGTCATCCACCACCATCCCCACGGCGTCGATGTCCGCGTAGAGGATGATCTCGGTTTCGAGGTCCGAGAGCGCGAGGCCCCTCGTCCGCTCGCAGGCCACCGTTCGGTCGAAGTCGTCGTCGGTCGAGACGTGGACGATGGATCTCACGGGACCAACAGGTCGGCAGGCAGTAAATCCGTATCGCCGACTCAGTTCACGCCCATCTGCTTGGCGATCGTGTTCAGCTGTATCTCGTCGGTTCCCTCGACGATCCGAAGCAGACGGGCGGTCTGGAGGCTCGACATGAACGGGTTGTCCTCGGAGAGACCGTTCCCGCCGTGGACGCCGACGACGTCCTCGGCGACCTCGAACAGGACGTTCGTACAGAGGTACTTCACGATGGAGGACTCCATGATGGCCTCCTCGCCGCGGTCCATCTCCCATGCCAGTCGGAGACCGGCGGCGTCGGCGGCGTACTGTTTGGCCTTCCCGCGGGCGATCTTGTGCGAGACGCCCTGGAACTTTCCAATGGAGCGGCCGAACGCTTCGCGGTCGTTGGCGTACTCCACCGCCCGGTCGATGAGGAACTCGGCCTGGCCCATCGCGCGGGCCCCGATCTCCAGGCGGCCGAGCGAGAGGAACTCCATGGCGTCGTAGAACGCGCCGTCCTCGGTCCCGAGGACCCGATCGTCCGGGACGCGGACGTCGTCGAGGATGACCTCGGCCTGCCGGCCCTCGGCGCTGACCGCGTTGTTCAGCGAGCCGACCTCGTACTCGTCGTTCTTCACGAGGAAGCAGGTGATCCCCCCGTAGCGACCCGCCTCCTCCTGTGGGGTCGTGCGGGCGAACACCTGCAGGAAGTCGGCGTACGGCGCGTTCGTGATCCACTGTTTCGTCCCGTTGATGACCCACTCGTCGCCCTCCTTCTCGGCGCGGGTCTCCATGTTCGGCGAGTCCGATCCGGCGCCGGGCTCGGTCTGTGCGAACCCCGTTGACTTCTCGCCGCGGACCACCGGCACGAGGAACTCCTCGCGCTGGTCGCCTTCCGCCTCCGCGAGCAGCGGCTTCGGCCCCTCGGGACCGGCGAGGACGTGGGTACTGAGCCCCGGTCCCATCGCGGCGACGTGTTTCAGCGCCCGGTACCAGGTCACGTTCGAGACGCCCTCGCCGCCGTCCTCCTCGTCGAGGTTCATCGCGTAGAAGCCCGCCTCGGCCGACCTCCGGCGGACGGTCTCGATCGCCTCCTGGACCTCGGGGACCACCCGGCCGTCGTCGCGGTGTCGCTTGCGCTTGTTCGTCCACGTCTCGTCGAGATCCGCCTCGATCGGCTCGACCTCGCTCTCGACGAACTCGTCGAGCGACCCCAGTATGAGCCGGGTCTCCTCGTCGGTGTCGAAGCTGACGCCGCTCGGGGGGGCGGCCTCCTGCGTTGCCATGCGCCCCCATACCGAGGCGGGATGCTTGAACCCTGTGTGCGGACCGACCCGGTCCGACGGGACCGCCGGTCACCGGACGACGGTCACGGGGACGGGCGCCCGCCGGACGATCGTCTCGGCGACGCTCCCGAGGAGCACCCGTGCCACGCCGTGGCGCCCGTGGCTCCCGACGTAGACGTGGTCGACGTCGTGGTCGCCGACGTACTCGAGGACGCTGGCGGCGTCCTCGCCGACGACGGCCTCGGTCGTGATCTCCCGGTCGTACTCCTCGGCGATCGCCTCGGCCTCCGCGAGGAGCTCGTCGGCGTGTTCGTGTGCGGCCTCGAGCCAGTCCTCCCAGGCGTTCGCGCCGCCGAACCCGCCGGGGCCGAGGTCGCTCGACCGGAAGTCGACGGCGTGGAGGACGGTGACCTCGGCCCCCGGGAAGTCCTCGAGCGCCGCGCGGAGGGCCGCCTTCGACTGCTCGGAGTAGTCCATCGCCACCAGGACGTGTCGGGTCATGGTCGGCGGTGGGTGCCCCTCGGACAAGGTCCTGTCGACGCCGTCTCAGTCGGCCTCGCCCTCCCGGAGCGTGATGTGGTCGTACTGGTCCCGGAGCACCTTCTTGTCGAACTTGCCGGTCGAGGTCCTCGGGATGGCCTCGACGAACTCCACCTCGTCGGGCACCCACCAGGAGGGGAACCGCTCGCCGAGATGCTGTCTGAGCTCCTCGCTCGTCGCCGCGCGGCCCTCCTTCAGCACGACGCAGGCCATCGGCCGCTCCTGCCACTTCTCGTGGTCGACGCCGATGACGGTCGCCTCCGCGACGGCGTCGTGGGCCATCAGCTCGTTCTCCAGTTCGACCGAGGAGATCCACTCCCCGCCGGACTTGATGACGTCCTTCGCGCGGTCGACGATGTCGAGGTAGCCGGACTCGTCCATCGTGGCGATATCCCCCGTGCGCAGCCAGCCGTCCTCGGTGAACGACTCCGCGTTGGCGTCCGGCCGGTCGTGGTACTCGTCGACGATCCACGGCCCCCTGACCTGGAGTTCGCCGTAGGCCTCGCCGTCCCGGGGCACCTCGTTCCCGTCGTCGTCGATGATGCGGGTCCGGACCCCCGGGACGGGCATCCCGGCCTTCGCGCGGTAGGCGTACTGCGTCTCGGGGTCCTGCCCGGCGATCTCCTTGCGGAGCACGGAGAGCGACCCGAGCGGCGACATCTCCGTCATCCCCCACCCCTGGATGATGGGGGCGTCGAACTCCTCGTCGTAGCGGCGGATCAGCGATTCGGGCGGGGCGCTCCCGCCGACAGTGAGCCGCTCGATGTTCGAGATGTCCGTCTCCGGGTGCTCGTCGAGGTAGTTCGCCATCTCGAGCCAGATCGTCGGGACGGCCGCCGACATCGTCACCGCCTCGGCGTCGATGAGTTCGGCGATGGCGCCGGGATCGGTGTGGACGTCCGGGAACACCTGCTCGGCCCCGACGAGCGTCGCCGCGTACGGCAGCCCCCAGCCGTTGGCGTGGAACATCGGCACCACCGGCAGGACGACGTCGGACTCGCTCACCCCGTTCGCGTCGACGTGGCCGGCCATGACGCTGTGGAGGTAGACCCCCCGGTGGGAGTAGGAGACGCCCTTCGGCTTGCCGGTCGTCCCCGAGGTGTAGCACATCCCGCACTCCTCCTCCTCGTCGATCTCGGGGAACTCGTAGTCGGTCGACTGCTCGGCCAGCAGCTCGTCGTAGGCGACCACGGGGTCGAGCGAACAGTCCTCGGGGACGGCCTCCCCCATGACGACGTACTGCTCCACCGTATCCAGTTCGGGGGCGTTCGCCTCGACCACCTCGAGCAGCGCGGGATCGACGAACAGTACCCGGTCCCCCGCGTCGTTGACGATGTACTGGAAGTGCTCGGCGGGGAGCCGCGGGTTGCACATGTGGGTCGACCGGCCCGTACACGGCGGCCCGAAGTAGAGTTCGAGATGCCGATAGTTGTTCATCGCGACCGTCGCCACCCGCTCGCCCCGCTCGACCCCGAGGTCGTCGAGCGCGCCGGCGAGCTGCCGGACGCGCTTGCCGAGGTCGGCGTACGTGTACCGGTGGACGCTCCCGTCGGTCGTCTTCGTCACGATCTCCCGGTCCGGGAAGAGGTCGACGGCGCGGTCGAGAAGCTGGTCGACGGTGAGCTGCACGTCCATCATGGTCTGTCGTGTGGTTCGCGAGCACGTGGCAAGACGTTTTCCCCGGGTCCGGCGGTCCGTCGTGGGAGCACCACGTTCCGGGGCCCCCTGTCGCCCGCTCCGCTCGCCGGACCCCCTGTTTCAGCCGGGCGTTCGGACCCCGACGTCGCACGTCCGGCCCGCGATCACCCCCACCGGGGCGTCGGCAGGTGTTAAGGCACCCCACGCACACTCCGGCGTATGCGACTCGACGACGTGCGCGTGATCGACCTGACCACGCTCCTGCCGGGGCCGTACGGGACACAGCTCCTCGCGGACCTCGGCGCGGACGTGGTGAAGGTAGAGCGGGTCGATGCGGGCGACGACGCACGGTACACGCCGCCGCTGACCGAGGAGGGCCACGGCGCGCTGTTCGACGCCGTCAACCGGGGCAAGCGGAGCATCGCGCTCGACCTGAAGGACGAACGCGGCCGCGAGGCGATCTACGAACTCGTCTCGACGGCCGACGCGTTCGTCGAGCAGTTCCGGCCGGGCGTCGTCGACCGTCTCGGCGTCGACTACGACACACTCCGCGAGCACAACCCGGACCTCGTCTACTGCTCGCTGTCGGGCTACGGCCAGTCCGGGCCGAAGTCCGGGAAGGCCGCCCACGACCTCAACTACATCGGGCTCGCCGGACTGCTCGATATGACCCGCGAGTCCGAGGACGAGAAGCCACAGATGCCGGGCTACCCCATCGCGGACATGGCCGGCGGGAGCTTCGCGGCGTTCAGTATCGTCTGTGCGCTGCTCTCCCGCGAACTCGGCGGTGGCGGCGGCGAGTACGTCGACTGCTCGCTGACCGACCCCGTCCTCTCGTTCTCCCAGAGCGTCGCCCCGAACGCGTTCATGGGCGAGGACCCCCGCCCCGGCGAGACGGCGCTGACCGGTGGCTACCCGTGGTACGACGTCTACGAGTGTGCCGACGGGCGCTACGCCACCATCGCGGCGCTCGAACCGCGGTTCTGGCAGGGGTTCTGCGAGGCGGTCGACCGCGAGGACCTGCTGGAGTACCACATGACCGACGACGAGGCCGAACTCGCGGCGCTCCGCGAGGAACTCGAGGCGCTGTTCGCCTCGCGGAGCCGCGACGAGTGGGTCGAGGCCATCGGCGACGCCGACGCGGCCGTCGACGGCGTCTACACGCCCGCCGAGGCCTTCGGCCACCCACAGGTCGAGGCCATGGATATAGTCGAGGAGCAGGAAGGCTCGCTCCCGCGTGTCGGCTTCCCGGCCCGGGGAGAGGGCGTCCCGGACGGACCGCTCGAGGGGGCGCCGGGACACGGCGAGCACACCGCCGAACTGCTCCGCGAGGCCGGCCTCTCGGCGGCCGACGTCGACGCCCTGGTCGAGGCGGAGGTCGCGGGGGTGGGTCGATGACCGACACCGTACCGGGACTGCTGCTCCCCGACACGGGCGGCGAACCGGTCGAGATGGGGCTCCGCGCCGAGGAACTGGGCTACGAGTCGGCGTGGATGGGCGAGCTCTGGGGGACGAGTTCGGTCGTCGCCCTGACCGAACTCGCGGTCCGGACCGACGGGATCGGCCTCGGGACCGCCATCGTCAACGTCTTCTCGCGGACGCCGGCCGTGCTGGCGATGACGGCGGCGACGCTCGACCGGACCTCGGGCGGCCGGTTCACGCTCGGGGTCGGCACCTCGACGAGGAAGGCCATCGAGGACCTCCACGGGATGGACTGGTCGGACCCGAACCCCGTGCGGAGGGCCCACGAGACGATCGAGCTCGCGAAGGCGTTCCTCGGCGACGGGGGTCGCGTCGAGTACGACGGCGAGGTGTTTCACGCCGCGGACTTCCCCTCCCTGGACGCCGAGGTCCCGGTCTACCACGCCGCGCTCGGGAAGGCCAACCGTCGCGTGGTCGCCCGCCTCGCGGACGGCTGGATGCCCCACAACGTCCCGTTCCCGGATCTGGCCGACGCGTTCGAGTACGTGGCCGAGCACGCCCGCGAGGCCGGTCGCGACCCCGAGAGCATCTCCGTCGCGCCGTACGTCCCCGCGGCGGTCGCCGACGATCCGGCGGAGGCCCGCGACGCCGTCCGCGGACACCTCGCGTACTACGTGGGGAGCGGGAAGGGCTACGAGCGGGCGGTGGCGACGCGGTTCCCCGACGAGGCCGCCGAGGTGGCGGCCCACTGGCGCGGCGACGGCCGCGAGCGGGACCGGGATGCGGCCAAGGGCGCCGTGACCGACGGGATGATCGAGGCGCTCGGCGTCGCCGGCACACCCGAAACCGCACGCCAGCAGCTGCGGGAACTGCTCGCGCTCGAGGTGATGGACGAACCGATGATCGCCGTCCCGCAGAACGCCTCGGCAGAGATGGTCGAGCGGACCGTCGAGGAGCTCTCGCCGGAGCGGCTCTGAGACGGCCGGCCCGTTCAGACCCCCGGTTCGGCCCCGAGGAACCCGTCGACGCCGTCGAGGAGGCGGTCGACGGTCGCCCCGTCGGTGTGCGGGTTCAGCAGGACCGCCCGGAGCCACCGCGCGTCCCGGTAGGTCGGCAGCGACAGGTAGACCTCGTGTTCGCGGAGGAGGTGGTCCCGGAGCGCCCCGTTGAGCGCGTCGAGGTCCGCGCCGGCCCCCGCCGGGGCCGCCCGGAAGCAGACGACGTTCGTCTCGGGATCGCTCGCGAGTTCGAGCCCGTCGCGCCGCCGGATACCCGCCACCAGCCGGTCGGTCAACCGGTAGCTCTCCTCGACGAGGTGGGCGATACCCCGCCGGCCGAGATGACCGAACGTCAGCCAGCACTTGAGCACGTCGGCGTGGCGCGTCCCCTGGACGGTCAGTTCGCCGAGGTTCGGCGGGCCGTCCCGGTCCACGTAGGGCGCGCCGACCCTGAAGTCCTCCTCGAGGACGGTCCGGTCGGCGAGCAGGAGCGTCGCGCAGGTCTTGGCCACGTAGCACCACTTCTGGGGGTTGAACGTCACGGAGTCGGCGCGCTCGATGCCGTCGAGGCGGTGTCGGTGGGCGTCGGAGAACACGAGCGCCCCGCCGTAGGCCGCGTCGGCGTGGAACCACAGGCCGTGATCGTCGGCCACGTCGGCCACCTCGGGGAGCGGGTCGACGTTCCCGGTGGTCGTCGTGCCGGCCGTCGCGACGACGCAGAACGGCTCGCGGCCCGCGGTCCGTGCCTCCCCGACGGCCTCGCGGAGCGCGACGGGGTCCAGCCGCGAGTCGGCGTCGGTGGCGACCGGGCGGACGGCGTCGGTCCCGAGCCCGAGCAGCATCGCGGCCTTCCGCACCGAGGTGTGGGCCACCTCGGAGGCGAACACGACCGGGTCGGCCCCGCCGAGTCCCGTCTCGGCGGCGTCGAACGCCCGGTTCCGGGCGACCGCGAGCGCCTGGAGGTTCGCCAGGCTCCCGCCGCTGGCCATCACACCGCCCGGCTCCGGCCCGAGGCCGAACGCCCCCGCGAGTTCCCGGCACAGCGCCACCTCCAGTTCCGAGAGGACCGGCGACATCTCGACGCTCAGCATGTTGTTGTTGACCGCGGCGGCGACGAGGTCGCCGAGCACCGACACCAGCGACGGCTGGGTGTCCATGTGGCCGACGTAGCCGGGGTGGGACGGGTTCATCGACCCGGCGACGACGCGCTCGACGTCCTCGAGTAGCGATGCCGTCGAGCGGGGGCGCTCGGGGATCACCGCGTCGGGGACGACCGGATCGGCCGGGAGCGGCGAGCGGTCGGTCGCGGCCGTCAGCGCGTCGAGCACGGCCTCCAGTGTGGCCTCGCTCAGGTCGCGGACGGCCCCGGCGTTCGACCCGTCGGGGGCGACGAAGGCGTCCTCGGGGAGTGGGTTCCTGTCCATCCGATGCTCGGAGCCGACGGGGGGCCGCGGCTTGGCTCTTGGGTCCGCCGTTCCGCCGCTCCCGTCTCAGTCCCCGGGCCGGGGCCGCCGCGCGTCACGAACCAGCCCCGCGACGGCCTCCCGCTTGAGGACGAAGAAGCCGGCGGCGACGACGCCGAACCCGGCGAGCGTGAGGGGCGTGATTGTCTCCTCGAGGAGGAACACGCCAGCGACGGTCGCGACGACCGGCACGAGGTAGGCGATGAGCGAGGTCTCCAGCGCCCCGCGCCGCTCGAGCAGGCTGAAGTAGACGAAGAAGGCGAGTGCGGTGGCGAACACCCCGAGGTAGGCCACCGAGGCGGCCCCGAGCGGGGTGTCCGGGAGCGCGAACGGTTCGCCGAGGCCGGCGCTGGCCGCGTGCAGCAACAGTCCCCCCAGTCCCATCGACCAGCCCGACACCGCCGCCCGGTCGAGCGTCGGCCGTGCCCGCTGGATCAGGACGCCCCCGAGCGCGACGCTCGCCACCTGTACGAGTATCAGGAGACGGCCGGCGCTCGATCCGAGGAGGTTCGCCGGGTCCGGCCGGACGATCAGCGCCACCCCCAGGAAGCCGAGCAGGATGCCGGCCGCGCCGGTCGGGGTGAGCCGCTCCTCGGGGAGGAGAGCCAGCGCCCACAGCGCGGTGGCGATGGGGACGAGGCTCTGCATGATCGCCGCGACGCCCGAGGGGACGGTCCGCTGGCCGACGAACAGCAGGCCGTTGCCGGCGACGAGGAAGACGCCACCCGCGAGGACGGCGAGCAGGTCCGGCCGGGCGGTCGGCCGCCACTCGTCGGTCCGGGCGACGGCGTACGCGAGCAGGAGCACCGCGGCGACGTCGTAGCGAAACGCGGCGAAGAGGACGGGTGGAAGGCTCCGGAGCCCGACGCTGATCGCCGGGAAGGAGAACCCCCAGACGAGCGCGAGGAGGGCGAACGGCGCGGCGGCGAGGAGTCGGCGCACGTCCCCGCCGAGACCGCCCGACGCCCTGAACCCCCCGGTTCGGGGTGGCCGGCGTTCAGAACGAGAAGAGGTCGATGCCGCCGGTGACGCCGACGACCTGTCCGGTGACGTAGGAGGCCTGCTCCGAGCAGAGGTACGCGATCAGGTTGGCGACGTCGGCCTCCCGGCCCAGCTTGCGCATCGGCGTGGCCTTCGCGATGCGGGCGAAGTACTCGTCGACCTGTTCGAGTTCCTCGATGCTCATGTCCGCGAACCCCTCGACGACGATGTTCGGCGTGATGACGTTGGAGGTGACGCCCTTCTGGGCGCCCTCCAGGGCGAGGGTCTTGCCGAGGCCGATGAGCGCCGCCTTGGTCGCCGAGTAGGAGGCCTGGCCGAACCCACCCTCCCAGCCCGCCATCGAGGACATGTTGATCACCCGGCCCCACTCCCGGTCGAGCATACCCGGGAACACCTCGCGGGTGATGTTGAACGCGCCCGTGAGGTTGATGGCGACGTCGCGGTCCCAGGTCTCGTAGGGGTAGTCCTTCACCTGCGAGCGGGC
>Ga0207797_1003354_pt1 | contig 10710 bp, 10 predicted proteins | sample PRCRCaboRojoPR_6_FD_187275 | JGI IMG/M metagenome (GOLD analysis project Ga0207797, IMG submission 187275) | Marine sediment microbial community from Cabo Rojo, Puerto Rico - PR CR 10% Liquid 1 (SPAdes) | ecosystem: Environmental > Aquatic > Marine > Coastal > Sediment | place: Cabo Rojo, Puerto... | reverse complement strand
CGGAGCGGATCTCAGCGCCCTGAACCCGTCCCTCGGCGTCCGTGAGGAGGCGCTCCAGGCGGGTCCGGTTCCGCATAGCGACCCCCAGCTCCCGGGCCTTGTCGAGGAGGCCTTGCACGATGGCCGATCCCGATCGGTTGTGGGTGGTGTAACACCGGTCCACCGCATGCCCCCCGAACCGGTCGACCCGGTCGAGGTATCGCACCCCCAGGGTCTCCATGGTCCATTGGAACACCCCGGCTGCGTTATCGGCGACGGTTCGAACCAGGCCCGGCTGGTTCAGACCGAGGCCGGCGGCGATCATGTCGGCCGCCATTTGCTGCGGGGAGTCCTGAATGCCCCTTTCCCGCTGCATGTCCGTGCCCGGCGCGGCCAGGCCTCCGTCGCAGATCGCGGAGTTGCCGCCGTACCCCAGCATCTTCTCGATGACGAGGACCGACCGGCCGGCCGCCTTCGCCTCGATGGCCGCGGCCAGGCCGGCAAAACCGCTGCCGACCACCAGCACGTCGCAGGTTTCCTCCGGGATTCCACCATTCGCTTCAGGGCCCTTGCGCCCGGTGTCGTGGCTCATGTGCGCCCCCCGACTCTCTCTGCGTTTCCGGTTTGCTCAAACGGTCTTGCTCCGATGCTGGGCCAGCCTACCTTGATCGGGCGTTTTGGGCAACCCCGAGTAGGCTCCCTTCGAACCCATGCCGGGGACGGCGCTTTGACCCGTTTGAGGGGGCTTCACGTGGAGGCTGGGCCGGAAGTTGGGGTTGACAGTGCTTTCAGCAAAAACTATTGTCTGACGGTATCATCTCTTACACCGAAGAAGACCCGGACCTTACGCGCTGTGGCCCATCAGTCCCGCCGTTTGTCCACAACATGTTCCAACAGGAGCTGTGCGCCCATGGGACCCACGGCCTCGGCGCCCTTCAGCGGCTGGTGGGCCTCGTGAGCGCCGGATCCCTGGATGTGACCCTGTGCAGGAGGCCGTTGCCGCGGCCTGCCGGCGGACCTGCCCCGTCCTGACGGCCGGACCCGGAAAGGGAACGATGGAAAAGATCGTTATTGAAGCGCTTTACAAGATCTATGGCCCCCACCCCGGGGAGGTCATGGGTATGATCCAGGAGGGCCGGAGCAACGAAGACATCATGGAAAAAACAGGCCACGGAGTGGGGGTCGTGGACGCCAGCTTTGCAGTGAAGGAGGGGGAGGTCCTGGTGGTGATGGGGCTTTCCGGGAGCGGAAAGTCCACGCTCGTGCGTTGCCTGAACCGCCTGATCGAGCCCACGGCCGGAAGGATCCTGGTCAACGGCGAAGACGTGACCCGGTTGGGCAGGCGTGCGCTTCGCAACTTCCGGCAGAAGCACTTCGGCATGGTGTTTCAAAACTTCGCGCTCTTCCCTCACCGCAGCGTGGTCCGGAACGTGGAGTACGGCCTGGAGGTTCAAGGCGTCGGAACGAGGGCGCGCCGGGAGGCCGCCATGAAGGCGCTGGAGCAGGTGGGGCTCAAGGGGTGGGAGGCGTCCATGCCCGATCAGCTCTCCGGCGGCATGCAGCAGCGGGTGGGTCTGGCCCGGGCACTGGCCCTCGATGCCGACATCATGCTCATGGACGAGGCCTTCAGCGCCCTGGATCCGCTGATTCGGCGGGACATGCAGGACGAGCTGATCGACCTGCAGGAAAAGGTGCGAAAGACCATTGTCTTCATCAGCCACGACCTGGACGAGGCCATCAAGCTGGGCGACCGGATCGTCCTGATGAAGGACGGCCGCCTGGTTCAGGAGGGCACAGCCGAGGAGATCCTCACGAACCCGGCGGACGATTACGTGGCCCGGTTCGTGGAGGGCGTGGACGTGAGCAAGGTCGTCACCGCGGAGACGGTCATGAAAAAGTCCGGGGTCATGGCCTACATGAAGACGGACGGTCCCAAGGCGGCGCTTCGAAAAATGGAGCAGGCGGGCATATCGTCAATCTTTGTGCGCGACGAAGGCATCGTGAGAGGGATCGTCACCGCCAGGAACTGCCGCAAGGCCGCGGACCGAGGCGAAAAGAGCCTGGCGTCCATCCTCGACACGAACATTCGACGCGTGACGACCGACACGCCGGCCAGCGACCTGTTTCCCCTGCTGGCGGAATCGACGTATCCCATCGCGGTGGTCGGTGAAGACGGTCACCTCAGGGGGGTTGTCGTGTCCGGCTCTTTGCTGGCGAAGCTGGGTGAAATGTCCCAGACCGAGAACGGGAACGGCACGCAATCCGAGTCTTGAGGACCGCGCCGGAGACACGCTGAGAGGCAGCAAGCATGATGGAGTTTCCGAAGAACATCGACATTCCCCTGGACGTGTGGGTGGACGGCTTCATGGATTGGGTTCTCGGCACGTTCGGCGGATTCTTCGACACGCTGGGAACCGGGATTCTTTACTTCCTCTTGTACACCGAACGGTTTTTCCTCTGGATGCCCTGGCCCGTCCTGGTCGTCGGTGTCGGCATCCTGGGCTGGCGGGTCATGGGGTCCTGGCTGGCCGGGCTGGGCATGGCGGGTATGCTCTTTTTCGTCGGTGCCCTCGGGCTGTGGGACCTGGGCATGATGACCCTGTCTCTCGTGGTGGCCTCGGTGGTCATCTCCCTGGCCATCGGCATCCCGTTGGGCATCGCCATGGCCGGGAGCAATGTCTTCCAGGCGGTCATCAAGCCGATGCTCGACGGCATGCAGACCATGCCCAGCTTCGTGTATCTCATTCCGGCCCTGATGCTCTTCGGCCTGGGCAAGGTTCCGGCCCTCTTTGCCACGATCATCTACGCGGTGCCGCCGGTCATCCGCCTGACCAACGTGGGGATCCGTGAGGTGTCGTCCAACGTGATCGAGGCGGCCCACGCCTTCGGATCGAGCTACTGGCAGATCCTGTTCAAGGTCCAGCTCCCGCTGGCGCGTCCCACGATCCTGGTGGGGATCAACCAGACCACCATGATGGCGCTGGCCATGGTGGTCATCGCTTCCATGATCGGGGCCAAGGGGCTCGGGCTGGAGGTCCTGCTGGCCATCAACCGGGTCGAGGTGGGCCGCGGTTTCGAGGCGGGGCTGTGCATCGTGTTCATGGCCATCATCATCGACCGGATCACCTTTTCGATGGCATCCAAGAAAAGGGCGTAACACGGATCGGCGGATACCGTGTCCACTGAAAACCAAACAAGGAGAAGATCTATGAAACGGACAGTGTGTGGAATTTGCGTGGGAATTTTGGTTTTGGCGGTGTTCGGGCTGCCCTTTGGCACGGCTTCGGCCTCGGCTGCGGACAAGACGACCATTGTGTTCGGCGATTATGGCTGGGACAGCGTGCAGGTGCACAACCGGATCGCGGCCTTCATTGTGGAGGAGGGCCTGGGCTACCCTGTGGGGTATGTTCAGGGCGAAACCATCATGCTCAACACGGCCCTGATCCAGGCCAAGGGCGGCCAGGCCCCCGATGTGAACATGGAGTCCTGGGAGGAGAACTGGCAGGACCTCTACGACGAGGGGCTGGCCAAGGGCAAGGACCCCGACACGGATGAGGGCTTCGTGAACCTCGGACCGAACTTCCCCAACAGCGTCCAGGGTTGGTACGTTCCCCGCTACGTGGTGGAAGGAGATGAGGAGCGGGGCATCCAGCCCATGGCGCCGGATCTCGAGTCGGTCTTCGACCTGCCCAGGTACTGGGAGCTGTTTCGGGATCCGGAAGACCCGGACAAGGGCCGGTTCTACAGCTGCCTTCCAGGCTGGGGTTGCGCCGAGGTCAACAAGCTGAAGTTCGAGGCGTACAACCTCTCGGAGTTCTACAACATCATGCAGCCCGGCTCCGGCCCGGCCCTGGCCGGCTCCATGGTGACCGCGTACAAGCGCGGCAAGCCCTGGCTCGGCTATTACTGGGAGCCGACCTGGGTGCTGGGCAAGCTGGACATGCTTAAGCTCGAGGAACCCGAGTTCGACAAGGAGGTCTGGGAGACGACCAAGGCCTGCGAGTACCCGGCCGTCAAGTGCGACATCCTCGTCCACAAGAGCCTGCCCGAGGAGGCGCCGGACGTGGTGGCCTTCCTCGAGAACTACGAGACCACCCTGGCCATCAACAACCGGTTCCTGGCCTACATGCAGGACAACAAGGCGAGCACCGAAGAGGCGGCCGCCTGGTTTCTGAAGACCTACGAGGACCTCTGGACCGGGTGGGTGCCGGAGGACGTGGCGGCCAGGGTCAAGGCGGCCATGAAGTAGGAGGGAGAGCAGGGAAGGCGGAAGCCGAGAGCGATGGAGAATGGAAGAAACAGCCCTGCGGCCCGCCGGCAGCAGGGCTGTTTCTTCTTGCGGGCCCGGGGATGCGCGGGCGCAGCAAGGGCAGGGGAAAAAGGACGCGGGACAGGAAGTTGCCTTTGACCAACTCGGCTTTCACATTTATGATTTCCGAAACTTGATGGAGTCGCAAAAAGCCCCTGACCTTGAGATCTGCCATTGGAATATCAATGGGTTATAGCTTTTCCAGCGGCGCGTGAGCGGGTTTTTGCGAATGCGTCAAACTTTTCGTCGAGATCATCTATGGTTCCGGCCCACACGGCCCCTGGAGGACGAATGAATCGGACAGGTAAGCTGGGAAGGCTGCACGGTGAGCTGTGATCCCGACCTCAACGGCCGCCCGAGGTTCTCCTTGGAGGCGAAGCCTCCATCCGGGCCGACCTTCAAGGGGTACCGCCCGAAGGCCCTGTCCTGGCTCACGATCATGTTCCCGACCAGCGTGGAGCCCGCCGGGTTGCCCTAGGTGATGAAGCAGTCGCTCACCGGTTGCTCTTGCCCACGCTCAGGCAGACCTCGTGCCCGTAGCCATTGCGGCAGGGCCTTGTCGAACTCGAGTTGCCCTTGGATTCCCCCGGAACCCGGACGCGGGACACCTCGGCTCGAGGAGCCGGGGGCTCTTGAAACGCGATGGCAGGGCGCGGGGCCCTGCCTTTTGGGTTTGGGGCTGCTTTTGCATCTGGGTAAGGGTCGAGATGACCTCATCAATGTCGAGCATGGGCTCGACGTTGAAAATCACATGGGGGATGTAGCGGGCATTGCCGGCAAAGATTTGCTTCTCGTCCAAATCGCTCACTGCGAACCCGTGGTTTCCACCGGGGTTGATGCCCCACACCTTGAACCCACCTTTTTCATGCCTTTTTTGACCATCTCGCACATGGCCAGGGCGTGTTTCATTCTTTCAGCAGGATCAGCAGCCGACCCCTCTCGACAACGGGACAATCTGTTCTCATGCTCCCAACAGGACGGTCGACCCTGTTGGGAGCGAGGCATGCACATTCGAATTGTTTTATCCATGCCGGGCCTCCGGCTTCAAACGAAAGGGTTTGCCTTTCTTGGGCTTCTTTTTGTCACAGCTGGGCGGTGAAAGCGGGAGCGAGGCGGCTTGCGCCCTCACCTCAAAGCAGGCTGACTTCAACCAGTCATATGATGATGCGATACGCGCGCTTTGCCATACAGGAACTCGTAAAATCGATCCGTATTTTGTTTTGGGCCAACCGCAATCAACATGTCGTCCGCACGGATCATCTCCAGAGAAGAAGGATTGTAAATCCGTGTCCCATCCGCTCTCTTGATGGCGACCACGATTAGATCAAATTTATTTCTGATATTCGAATCCATAAGCGTCTTTTCCACGAAAGGGGCGGCTTCGGGTATTTTGAACTCCTCCAAGGTGAGCTCGATGCCTTCATCGGATCCGGAAAGGGCCGACCCCAGAAAGTCGGTGACGGTAGGTCGAAGGATGTTTTGAGTAATCCGGATGGCAGCACTGGCATAGGGAGAGACCACATGGTTTGCTCCCGCCCTGTACAGCTTCTTTTCGACGCCCTTGGTGCTGGCGCGTGCACAGATAAACAGGTCGGGGTTCAGCGCGCGGGCTGTAAGCACGATGAAGACGTTGTCGGCATCCCGGTTCACAGCCGATATGAGTCCCTTGGCTCTCTCGACACCCGCCTCGACCAGGTTTTCCTCCTCCATGGCGTCTCGTTCCAGACACGAGGCCCCGAGATCCTTACAGCGCTGAACCGCCTTCGGGTCCTTTTCGATCACCACCAGGGGCAGACCGTTATTGATCAACTCGGAGGCCACAATCCGGCCCACTTGCCCGTGTCCGCAAATGATGTAGTGGTCTTTGAAGCTCTGCAGTCTTTTTCGCACTTTGTGTCTCCGGTATTCTTCGATCCAAGTGCCGTCGAGAAGAATGTTGCCAAGGTAGGCCGCGGTCGCAGCCACCATCCCGAAGCCGAAAACAATCAGGAAAATCGAGAAAATACGACCACTTTGGCTCAATGTGAACGGTGCAACCGTGGTGAGTGTTCCAACGGTCAAGTACAGGGCCTCGGTTGGGGAGACCCGTTCAAGCAGCATGTAGCCGCCTGTTCCGAGGAGAAAAAGACAGAACAAGGAGATCAGAAGGATTCCCGCATAACGGCCCCTGCGGTAATAGGCTGAACGTTTCATCGATCGATTCGTATTCCAGTTGCCTTCTGAGGGCTGACCTCCGGCGGTGAGAGAAATTGCCCGCGATCGAAAGCCCGCGGACGGACACCTGATCTCAAGGCTTCCGGCCTGCCGGGATCCATCGTTTCAGCGCAAGTGCAACCCGGAGCGAAGCCTCTTCTCTGCCGGCGGATGCGCCGAGGACCCGGAGCCTGCTCTGGGTCGCCGACCACATCGTCCCTTTCCCGATGGTGTCCTGCCGGGTCAGGAGCTCCATCTGTCGCGCCGACCGGGTTCCGCCGAGAAGAGGACGCGATCATACCGGTTGGGCGAAGACCGTGTCAAGCCGGGCAGCCGCTCGGGCAGATCGCAAGGCTTCGGGCCTTTTGCTACGCCATCGGGTTTCATGTTCTGGATGCGAAGGAAAGGATCCGCTTGGTGGAAGCTATTCTCCACAGCCTTGATAAAACAGATCCTGAATTTTCAGTTTTCGATAAGGAAGGGCCACTGGAACAGAAGGCCCTTCCACCCATCACTTTGTCCGGGTCCGCCGCATGGACTGCGCGCTCGAGGCGGACAGGAGCCGCCTCAACAACCTTTTCAATGGAGGTCCCTGTATGGACGTCCGTGAGGATCGGACCGCAGACATTTTGACCCGGGCGGAGCGTTTTTCCCGGACCTGTGCAGGCGTGGCCCGGCTCGAGGACGTGTTGGCCGGGCCATCCTACCGCGCCAGGCCCGAGGGGGAGTGGACCACGAGCCTCTCGAACGACGCCGCGGTCACCCAGTGTCCCGCCGAGGCCCGGTCCGTTCCGGTCCTGGGCCTTCACCACCCCGAGGACGACCCGGGTCCGGGCTGGTGGGAGCAGGGGAACACCTGGGGGAACAAGGCGCTCATAAAGCGTTCCGAGACCCCCAAGGTCTGGCTGGAGGACGCACACGGCCTGGGGAGACTCGGTTTTTGCTGGCATGACGACCTCAAATGATCTAACAACGGGGTCGGTGCCGGTTCTAGAGGATTCGATGACCACGCCACAGGGAATGAGCTGCAGATATGAAGTGGAAAACCCTCTGTGTTGGGCTCGCCGTTTGTTGGATCTTCGGCCACCAGGCGGTTTGCTGGTCCCACCCCCACGTCTTCATCCATGCCGCCGTGGATGCCGTCTTCGACGATGAGGGGCTCGCCGGGTTCCGGGTCCGGTGGGTGTTCGACGAGATGTTCAGCAGCACGATCCGCATGGACTACGACCGGAACGACAACCGGCGATTCGAGCCGTCCGAGGTGAAGGCCCTCGAGGAGGGGGCCTTTTCCAACCTGAAGAACTTCAACTACTTCGTGCACGTGGACATCCAGGGAAAGCCCTTCGAGGTGAAGTCCGTGAGGGACTTCACTGCGGAGCTCAAGGGCGAAAAGATGCTCTACCGGTTCTTCGTCCCCTGCCACGTGCGCGCGACGCCACGATTCAAGGAGATCCACATCGCTGTGTATGACCCGGAGTTCTACTGCAGCATCTTCCTGATCGAGGATCCCCTGGCCTACGAGAACCGGGAGCCCTACGAGGTCTCCTGCCGCGTCGAGGACGACCCGGACCGGGCCTACTACTTCGGGCAGATCATCCCCCAGGAGATCCGAATGAGGTTCAAGCAGAAATCATGATCCGTCGGACGTGCACCCTGCTGATCCTGCTCGTGCTCCTGGGCGCCTCCACGGCGCAGGCGCAGAACCCCTTTCAGTCCGCAGAACCCCGGGAGTCCGAGGAGCGGAACCCCGGGAAACCTCCTTCCCTGCTCGTCAAGATCTCCATCTGGCAGGGGGAGCTCCGGCAACAGATGGCCGGGCTGGTGCGCCGGGCCAAGACCGAGGGCGTGCTCGGCCCCCTGGCCGCCCTCCTGGCCCTGGCCTTCGGCTACGGTGTGCTTCACGCTGCAGGTCCCGGCCACGGCAAGGTGGTGGCCATGACCCTGATCCTCTCCAGGAAGGCATCCGTTCGTGCAGGGGTGCTTTTCGGTTTCGGGATCGCGGCGGTCCACGGGTTTTCCGGGACCCTCTCCGTCCTTGCCCTTTACGCCATTCTCGAGGTCGGTGTGAGCGGGTCCCTCGCCAAGGTGGCGACCGTCACCCAGGCGGTGAGCTTCGGTCTGATTTCGGTCCTCGGGCTGGGCATCCTGTTCGCTAACGCGCGCGCCCTGCTCTTCGCCGATCGTCAACGGGCGGAGGCCGCGCCGGATCGTGCGGCCCCATCGGAGAGGCCGCTGATCCCCTGGGCGGTCGCCGTGGGGATCGTCCCCTGCCCGGGGGTCACCATGGTGCTGCTCTTCTGCCTCTCCATGGATGCGCTGCTCCTGGGGCTGTTTCTCGCCGCCTGCATCTCCCTGGGCATGGCAGTCACCATCTCCGCCTTTGTGATCGCAGCATCCCAGGGAAAGGGCCTGATGTTGTCCATTTTGTCCAAGGGCGGCCTTCCACGCTTGGAGCACGTGTTCGGGGCCCTGTCCGGGATCGCGGCCGCTGCATTGGGTGGTGTTTTCCTGGCGTCCAGCCTGGTTTGATGCCGGTAGGATGACCCGGAACACGCCGTTCGGGTATCGCGCCGCAATCCCTCTGATTTCGCACCTCGCCGGCGTACGAGTCCGCGATAGGCGAGGGCCTGCGCCACATCTGTGGAAATGTCACGAATCCTTGCCGGGTACGGTAGAACCTCTTGAAACTCCAAGGGCGGGATCTCCGGGCTCCGGCTTTTTGCGACGTCCTCTGTCAAGGGGGTATCCTTGTGGATAGCGAGGAGGGGAAAGGGACCATTTTCACAGCCTATTTTCCCGTTTCGGAAGATGCGCTGGCTGATGAATCACAGGAGGAGGAATCAGAGCTCCCGAAGGGCCATGAACGAGTTCTCTTCGTGGACGACGAACCGATGATCCTGAAGCTGGGCCAGCGGATGTTGGAGCGTCAGGGCTACCAGGTAGAGACACGGGCTGGCGGAACCGATGCCCTGGAATACTTCCGCCAGGATCCAAATCGCTTTGACCTGGTGTTGACGGATATGACGATGCCTGGACTGCGTGGGGACAAGTTGGCTGAAGAGATGCGGAAAATCCGCCCCGACACTCTTGTGATCCTGAGCACTGGATTCAGCAAGCAGATTTCCGAAGAGAAGGCTAAGGAGCTCGGAATTCGAGCTTTCGTGATGAAGCCTCTCACTGCCCAAGAGCTTGCGAGCACGGTTCGGCGGGTGCTGGATGAGCAGTAGTGGTAGCCAATGATTTATAGACTTGGGCTGGAATGCTTCCGGTTTCGAACCTTGCCGGTTTTCCAGTGTTCGATAAGGTTGTACGAACCAAAACGGCTACTTTCTGAGAGTCTTGTCTTGACTTGGGTCCATTTTCAGGAAGCGTAGGGTAAGCATGGAATCTGACCATTTTTAGAGATTAGGTTGGAATCATTCAATCTGCGGCTTTCTAGCATGAAGAGCTGAAGCTCCAGCACGGTTGGTTGATCACATCATCACCAGCGGCATCGAAGACCGAAGCGGCATTGAATCCATGCGAAAAGCGATGAGGCATATATTTTGCATTTATCTAGAGACCGTTCAACCCTTTCGTATCCATAGGGAATCAACCGGGAAATCGGTAGGTGAACGCAGACACAGCGCCTTCCTGCTGATAACGATCTCGAAACCAGTGCAGGGCGCGGCTCTCCAACAAAGAGTTTTCAATGATCGATCCACCCGAAGCAGCCCCCGATAACATATCCCCCGCGTACAGGAAGACCGTTTACCGCCGCCATTTTCAGGGCGCGGTGATCAGATCCGCGGCCAGCGTCGTCCTGTGGGTTTTCGCGCTGCTGGCTTTCATCACCGGCAACATTAGGGGCAACCACTTCTGGGGAATTACCTTTTGCGTTTTCTATCTTGTTCTCATCAACCCTCCGACCCTGCTGCTGTTTCGGTACCTCCGTCGACGAAGACATGTCCCGGCCCTTTCCCTAACGATCAACTTCCTGGAGATTGTAGGATACACTGCGATCATCTATTTCCTGGGAGGGTTTGAGGCGGCCTACCTTATCCCCATCTATGCGGCCATCATCACCTACGTCGGCATCATGTCTCCCCGAAACTTTCCCTTCATCGTGGCCGGTCTTTCGTCGGTTACATTTGCGGCGATGGTCGCCCTGGAATACACGGGAATCCTCCCCCACCAGAACATTCAGCCCACCTTTCATATGGACCCGGGAAACCTGCTGTTCAACACCC
>Ga0207797_1003353_pt1 | contig 10711 bp, 11 predicted proteins | sample PRCRCaboRojoPR_6_FD_187275 | JGI IMG/M metagenome (GOLD analysis project Ga0207797, IMG submission 187275) | Marine sediment microbial community from Cabo Rojo, Puerto Rico - PR CR 10% Liquid 1 (SPAdes) | ecosystem: Environmental > Aquatic > Marine > Coastal > Sediment | place: Cabo Rojo, Puerto... | reverse complement strand
AAATTTCGCGGGAAGAAGCCCGGAAACGGTTACAGGAACTGAACGAGAAAATCGAACGGAAGAGCGCAAAAATAAAAAACGAGAGGAGCAAGCTGGAAGACCTGCGCGAGGACCTCTCGGAACGCGGAATGGACCCGACCAGTCCGGGTGAACTTTTCCAAAAGAAACGGGAGGCCAGAAACGAACTTGAAGAATTCATCATCGATAGAGTAGCCGGTAACCTGGCAAAGGAAGCCCTCGAAGACGTGTCGCGGGACTATCTCGATAGCCTGGACAGGTTTATCTCGGGTGGCTCGGTCGAAAAAACCGTTCAGAGCCTCTTTCAGGAAGTAATGGGGGAGAACTTTGAGCTGAGTTTTGACTCCGAAAACAACGAGTTCCGGATAAGAGAAGGAGAAAGGGGGTACCCGGAAAGCGACCTGAGCAGCGGGGGGAGAAAGCACCTTTTTCTGGCAACCAGACTGGCCCTTGTGGATAAGCTAACGGCGGAACCGGGATTTCTGGTTCTCGACGACCCACTTCTCTTCTACCACAAAAAGAGAAAGAGAAAAGCAATAAAACAACTAAAACCGCTAGTGGAAGCCGGGTGGCAGGTCATCTTCTTCAGCGTCGATGGCCAGACGAGAGACGGCGTCCTGGAAGAACTCGACGGAGAAGAGTACTCGATCTCGGATCTGGGGGAATAGGGAAAACTAGAGGTAGCCCCTGCGTTTCAGGCTGGCCTCGTCGTATTTGCCAACTATTACGTGATCTACGAGACTAACTCCCAGTTCCTTCAGAGAACTCTGCACTGTTTCAGTGACTGTAATATCCGCTTCCGAGGGATCCGGATCTCCTCCGGGATGGTTGTGGGCCAGAATCAAGCCACCCGTATTGTTCTTCAGACAGCTCTTGGCAATCTCTCGCGATTCTATCCTTACTTCATCCAGCGTGCCCTGAAATACTGTTTCCTCGACTATCAGCTCGTTTGCGTTGTTCAAGTGAAGCGCCCGGAGCTCCTCCCGTTCTAGCCTTTTCATCTCGGGGTTCAAGTGGCCAATAACGTCGTCCAGACCAAATATCTTTTCGCCGGGTTTTACTTCCTCTTCCGCCAGCCTCTTGCTAAACTCGAATACCGCCAGCATTCGTCCGGCCTTTGCTTCTCCGATACCTCTATACTGGGTAAGTTCACGAAAGGTGGAACCCGGCAAATTGCTCAGTTCCGTATCCTTGACTATTTCACGGGATATTTCCAGTGCATTTTTCCCCTCAACGCCGGAACGAATTATCAGGGCGAGTAACTCCGAATCACTCAAGCTGCCCGGTCCGTGCTGCCTTAACTTCTCTCTCGGCCTGTCATCGCGCGGAAGATCCTGAATCGTATAGTCTACCATGACTTTTGAACGATCGTGAATCGGTTATTTGTGTAACTATACGTGTTTTTCTACGGAGCTGACCTTTCCTTCAAGTCTTCCGGTTTCATCCCCGTGATCGTCTATCTTAATGTGAGTCTCTACCCTTTCGTAACTCTCTTTCAGCTTCCCGTGACACTTTTTTACCGTAGCCATAACTTCATCCCAGTCACCCTCAATAATCGTCCCCATAGCCGTCAACTGGTGATCCAGACCGCTCGCTTCGATTATCTTTTTTACCTCGGCAATATCTTTCCCGAGGCCGCTCGACTTTCCCATCGGGTAAGTATCAAATTCTACCAGCACGATTTCACCCCACTAAATATTTAAAACAGTAAAACTATGTACAAAAAAAACCACTCAACTGCTACCACTCGACCGGTTTTCGTTTTCCTCAACCCATTTCAGGTGCTCCATAACTAGTTCCAATTTTTCCTTTACCTCTGCATTCTGAGCCAGGCCGCTCCCGGCAAGCTCCTCGACCTCGCCCTCGAGGTCTCCAATTTTCTTCAGGGCCTCCCCCTTATTTCCCCGGTCGAATAACTCCAGCGTCGACTGAAGTTCGCGGATTAAGCTCGTTATCCTTTCCACCTGAGCCAGGTCCTCTTCTAGATTTCCCACTTTTCCCCCTTAATCACTACCGTCTCCGGGCTCTACTCCGCTTTCTTCCAGCTGGTCCTTTAACTGGTCCAGAACCCTCGATTTAATTCGAGAAACCTGGCGTTGAGAGGTCCCGATGTCCTCCCCAACTTCCTCCTGGGTCTGTTCTTCGTAGAAAAGACCTTTCACCACCTGCTGCTGGACTTCGGTCAACTTTTCGATCGCGTCGGCGATCCTGACCTTGAATTCCAGCGGGAGGTCCTCCTGGTGCTTGCTCCTGATCTTTTCGTAATCTATGTACTCCGGCCTGGGGTCGGACTCTCGTCTTTCCCGATCAATCGAGACGTAAGTCATGGAATCCCTGGCTTTTAGAACTTCCCTGACACCCTCCTCCTCGATGTTAAGCTCCTCGGAGATTTCCTCGATTGTTGGAAATTCACCCGTTTCCTGGTAGATCCTCTCCTCCGCCTTCTTGATTTTTTTGTTTAAGCGTTTGACCCACTGAGGAATGTGGACGGAGGGCTGTTCATCCCGGACATGGTGCCTGATCTCACCCTTGATCAGGTGGCTGGCATACGTCGAAAACTTGGCCCCTTCGTTGAGGTCGTAGTTCTCAACGGCATTCAACAAGCCGATGTATCCGGCCTGCCTCAAGTCCTCAAAATCCAATCCGGAGTGGGTAAAATCCCCAGCAATCGATTTAACCAAACCGATGTTTTGCTCGATCAACTGGTCCTTGATCTCGCTAATCTCCTCGTTTATCTCGCCGAACTCGGAATCGTTCTCGGCGTCCTCCTTCCTTGCCTCAAGCTTCTCGATTTCTTCAAGAAGCTCTTCGTTTGAGCGGTCAGGATCTCTCATAAATAACTGCCCCTTTGATACCGGGACCTTAAATCCCGTTTTTTAAAAAATTTACAATTATTTACCGACGCAGAACTGCGAAAAAACTCGGTCAAGTATCTCGTCCGACAGATCCTCCCCGAGTAGCCTCCCCATTTTTCTTCGTCCTTCCCTTATATCGACTTCCACGAGGTCAATTGACCTACCTGCTTCCAGTGCGTTCACGGCATCTTGGAGGTCGTCGCTGGCCTCCCTGAGCATCTGTTTTTCCTGAATGTTTAACAGAACGAGACTTTCGTCCTTTTTGACTTCGCCACCCCAGACCATTTCCGTCAGCCCGTCTTCCAGGGAAGCCAAACCCTTACCCTCCCTTGCCGAAAGTTTAACCACTTTTGCCCAATCTTCACCTATTTTATCGGTAAACCTGGCCACTGACAAATTATTCACGAGGTCAATCTTGTTTAAAACCAGAATCGTTTTTTCTCGATCCATTTCGCGAGAAATCTCGACGTCGGCATCCTGAACTCCGGCCTCCACATCGAGCAAGAAGAGAGCGAGATCGGCCTCCTCTCCCTGCTCTTTTGCCTTTCTTACGCCTTTTTGCTCTATATCGCCTTCGGTCTCCCTTATTCCTGCAGTATCGGTGACCAGGAACGGTATACCGTTGATCGAGAGCTCCGCCTCTATCGTGTCCCTTGTCGTCCCCGGAGTCTCACTAACTATCGCCCTCTCTTCCTCCAACAAAGTGTTCAACAATGTCGACTTGCCCACGTTAGGCCGCCCCAGTATCGCTACCCTGTGGCCCTCCTTCACTATTTTGCCGTCTTTGCTATCGGCGAGGAACTCCTTGACCCTCTCCCTAATCCCGTCCAGCTCATCCCTCAGTTCTTCTCTTGGAACCACTGAATCCTCGTAATCGGGATAATCTATCATAACTTCTATTTCGGCCAGGAGGGAAGTCAGCTCTTCTCGCAGGGAATCGAGAAACTTCGAGAACTTACCCTCGAGTCTATCGACCGAAAGCTCCAGGGAGAACCTAGTCTTCGCTTCAATGATATCGTTGACTGATTTGGCCTGGTCCAGAGTAAGGCGTCCGTTTAGAAAGGCTCGTTTGGTAAACTCCCCCGGTTCGGCCGGCCGAGCTCCGTTATCCAGCACGAGATCAAGGGTCTCTCGCAGCGGAACTATACCGCCGTGACAGTTTATTTCAACGACGTCCTCCTTTGTGTAAGTATTTGGGGATCTCATCACGGTGAAAAGGGCCTCGTCAATTGGGTCATTTGAACCCGGATCGTAAACCAACCCGTGATGAAGCGTGTGAGATTCTACTTCGGTCAGGTCCGTTCCGCTTTCCGTACGATACAGCTTTTTGGCTATAGCCAGGGCATCAGGGCCGGAGAGCCTCACTATGCCGATGCCGCTCTTGCCAAGTGGCGTGGAAATCGCCGCAATTGTATCCTGGTTATCCATTCTGCTTTGGCTTTATTATTACTCTTCGGTCTTCACCCTCACCGACGCTGTAAGTTTCCACGCCTTCAACTTCGTTCAGCGTAATATGGACCCATTTCCTTTCCACCGACGGCATCGGGTTTAATCGGACTTTCCTGTTCTTATTCTTCGCTTTTTCGGCAGCTCCCCGTGCAAACTGTTCCAAGTTCTTCCTCCGGGTTAATTTCACGCCATTAATGTCTATCTGCACGTCCTTGTCCATGCTAAACTGCCTTTCCAGAAATACCTGAACCAGCGTGGAAAGGGACTGGACCAGCTTTTCCCTATCTTCGGAGAAGAAATCGGACTCACCCTGGACGTCCACGTAGAGTTCGTCCGGGGGTTTGAATTCTATTTTCAGGCTTGGATCCTCGCCGATCATTTCGAAAAAATCAGCGAGGTAGGAGGAAATAGCTCCTTCGGCCTCTTTTTGCCTCTGGTTCATAACTGAGAACTGCTAACCTTCCGATTCCGCATTCTCCATCTCCCAGTTGATAAATGCCTGCTGGCCTATCATGAATATCTGAGTCAGGAAGTAGTAAAGCCAGAGACCTGCCGGGAAATTCCGGAGGAATATTCCCATAAACAAGGGGAAACCAAAGCTCATCAGCTTGTTCTGACCGCCTCCGCCGCCAGGGGATTGCATCATCTGTTGCTGGACGATCATCGTTACAACCGTCAGCACAACCAGAATGTAATACGGGTCACTCTGACTGAGATCGCTGAGCCAGAGGAAACCGGGCGACATGTGAATTGCTTCCGCGCTGTACATGATCGCACGCCAGAGCAGGATCAGTATCGGCAGCTGAATGAACATGGGCAAACAACCACCCATGGGATTGACGTCCTCTTCCTTGTAAAGCTCCATCATCCTCTGTTGTTGCTCTTCCCGGTCATCGTACTCGTCCTGTATCTCCTGGATCTTGGGCTGGAGTTCCTGCATCTTGGCCATGGAACGATACATATTGCGCATCAGCGGGTAAAGCAAAGCCCTAATCAGGATCGTGAAGAGAATTATCGCCCAGCCGTAGTTGCCGGTAAAGTCGTAAAGCGTGTTCAGAAAACCGATAACCGGTACCAGTAGCTGGCTAAATATTCCAATATCGTCGATTACCCCCAGGCCGACGTTCGAAAGCAGGACGTGCCTCCGTCTTCCCGCGTAAAGGGAAAACTGAAAACTATCCGTACTGCCGGGGGAAAGACTGGTGCCGGAGAAACTTACTCCGAGATTACCATCGGTGACCTGAGGCACAGCTCCTGAGTCCGCCGGGCTTCCCGCTTCTCCATCCGGCGTACCCGTCTTCAGGAATAAAACCAGGTTCTTCCCGACGAAACCAACTCCACCGAATTCCGTATAAGAACCCTTTGCCAGCTTGCCGTTGCTCGCCTCGCCGTCGAAGATATACTTCGTGGTGGGGTCGGTCAGTTTATCAACGTTGCCGGTTCCTTCGGCGCTGGTTCTAGAACCGACGTACATCTCCGTATTTTCTCCGAGTTCTACCGCCTCTCCGGAATCGTTTGTAATTGACAGAGAAAGACCGACGGTATAGTTCGGATCATTGTGGATTATGTACTTCTTTTCGATCCTCAGACCATTTGTTTGGCCGACAAAAGTCACCGGGATGCTGTCGTAAAAAGTTCCCTCCGGTATGTTGACCTGGTACTCGAGATCTCTATCGGTTTCCCCTTTGAGATCGAGCTCGCCCGGAAAACGTATTCCTTCCAGATACGAGCGTTCCATCGTGTCCGGGTTTGTCGTCGTTCCGGGTACCAGCTCCGCTTTGTTCGTTCTGAAAGAAGAAAAGTGCACGAATATACTCTTCAGGACACCACCCTGTCTGCTAAACAGGTAATTGGTAACCCCAGTTCTTATCTGAATCGTTCCTTTCTCCGGATTGCGGGTCACTTCTATCGGTTTCTTGTAGCTTGAGGCTTCGGCAGAAGTGGCTCCAAGGAACAACACTGAAATCAAAACTAGAATTACTGAGTAGGTAATCAGTTTTCGTCTCTTTAATGAAGTAAGATGCATTTAGCTCCTCCTCGGGGTCGGTAAAGGTCGAATGGATTTTAATCTACGAACTGACTCATTTCAATTTAACCAGGCCGTCGTATGCGCCGAAACGATTGGCGGACCGACTCCACCTGATTTCTCCTCCGGTTGCAAGGCAATCAGGGGTCAAGTACACTAATTGGTGAAAGCAATTAGAACTTGGAGATGGTCCCTCTTAGGCGAAGTTCCAGAATCGATGATCCTGCCTTTTTAAATATGTTTACCGGAGTCATAGATGAGATCGGTACTTTTCTAAAATCAAAAGGTAACAGGTACGTATTTTCTTCTTCCGGTGGGTTCAAAAGGGAACTGGAGATCGGAGGAAGCATCAGCGTCAACGGCGTCTGCCTTACCCTCGTAGAATTCGAGAACCGGGGAGAGGAGTTCTCGGTCGACGTCTCCGGGGAAACGAGACGGAAGTCAAATCTGGGTAACATCCAACCAGGTGACCGGGTAAATCTGGAGCTTCCCCTGGAGGCATCGGGGCTAGCTGCCAGACTGGACGGACACCTGGTCCAGGGTCACGTAGACACCATGGGAAAAATCAGGGGGATCAGGCGCAAAGAAGGTGACCGAATCGTCAGAATTGCCACGTCCAGGGAATTCGAAAAATACCTCGTCAATAAGGGATCGATCGCGGTCGATGGAATCAGCTTAACCCCGTACGAGGTATCAGGTGGATCATTTGCGGTAACGGTAATACCTCATACATTTGAGAACACGACCCTGCAGTTCCGGAGAAGCGGAGCCAGGGTCAACGTAGAGTTCGACATAATTGCCAAGTACAATACCAATTGAAGTCATGCAGCACACGGAACTCTAATCCAGGCAAAAGCGGAAAGCGAGAATAACAGCCATTTTAATCAGCCCCTGAGTCACAATCAGGGTCCGGGGAATCAACTTCGCAGTGAAGGAGTGAAAACATGAGCCTCGATCCGATTGAGGAAGCAATTGAGGCAATAGGAAGGGGAGAAATCGTAATAGTAGTAGACGACGAGCAGCGGGAGAACGAAGGCGACTTCATAATGGCGGCAGAAAAAGCCGGTCCGGAGGACGTAAACTTCATGGCAAAGGAAGGTCGGGGGCTCGTCTGCCTTCCGATGGAGTCGGAACGACTGGCTGAACTGGAACTGGACTCGATGGTCGGGGAAAACACGTCGCACCACGGGACGCAGTTTACGGTATCCGTGGATGCAAAAGATGGAATATCCACGGGCATCTCGGCCTACGATAGGGCAAAAACCATCGGTGACATGGTAGACGAATCGACGGAACCGGAAGACCTGGTAAGACCCGGTCACGTCTTCCCCCTGCAAGCCGAGGAGGGAGGGGTGTTACACCGCGCAGGTCATACGGAAGCAGGAGTCGATCTAGCCCGACTGGCCGGCCTTTATCCGGCCGCAGTACTTTGTGAGATCATGGCCGAAGACGGAACGATGGCCAGACTACCAACCCTCAAGGAAATAGCGAAAGAACATGACTTAAAGATAATCTCGATCGAAGACCTGATTAAGTACAGAAAGAAAAACGAGAAACTGGTAAACAGGACCGGTAGTGCCAGTTTACCGACCAAGTTCGGGGATTTCCGGATATACAGCTACGTAGACGAGATAAACGAGGACGAGCACGTGGCTCTGGTAAAAGGAGAAGTGGAAGGAAAGGAAGAAGTGCTGGTCCGGGTACACTCCGAATGCCTGACCGGCGATGTCTTCGGCTCCCGGCGCTGTGATTGCGGAGATCAGCTTCATAAAGCTCTCAGAACTATAGACGAAGTCGGGGAAGGCGTCCTGGTTTACATGCGACAGGAAGGCCGGGGAATCGGTCTGAGCAACAAGGTCTGCGCTTACGACCTTCAGGATCAGGGAATGGATACGGTTGAAGCCAACGAGGAACTGGGTTTCGAAGCGGACCTCAGGGACTACGGTTTTGGTGCACAAATACTATCGGACCTCGGACTAAGCTCGATCAGGTTACTGACCAACAATCCGAGGAAAGTCGTGGGGTTGGAAGGTTACGGGCTTCACATAATTGAGACGGTGCCGATCGAGACGGAGCCCAACGAACACAACGAGGACTACCTGCAGACCAAGGTGGAAAAGCTTGGTCACAACATTTCTAAGGTCGACGAAGAGAATTAAGAGAAAGATTAAGGGGAGGTCACAGTGACGAAAAAATTGGAAGGCGAGTTGGAGGGAACCGGTTTAAAGCTGGGAATAGTACTCAGTCGGTTCAATAGCATGGTAACTGAAAGGCTCCTGTCAGGAGCAAAGGATAAATTGACGCGACTGGGGGTTGCGGAAAAAGACCTCGAAGTTGCTTACGTTCCCGGCTCATTCGAGTTACCCCGAGGCGCACGGAAGTTGAAGGATACCGGAAAGTACGACGGGATAATTGCGCTGGGAGCAGTCATCCGGGGGGAGACTCCCCACTTCGATTACGTTGCCAACGAGGCCTCCAAAGGTCTCGCGGAAATCAACCTGGAAGCGGAGATCCCCGTGACCTTCGGGCTGATCACGGCCGACACCCTGGAGCAGGCCATAGATCGTGCCGGGGCAAAACAGGGCAACAAGGGAAACGAAGCAGCGGAGGCACTGGTGGAAATGGTTAACCTGGAAAGCAAGCTGGACGAGGAGAACTGATGAAGTACTACGCCCCGAAGGGTCTCAATGACATAACGCCGGACGAAATGCCTTACTGGCACGCCGTCGAGAACGAAGTCCGGGAAAAAATGCCCCTCTACGGTTACAGTGAAATCAGGACGCCGATGATGGAAAAGACGGAGGTATTTGCGCGTGGCGTGGGGGAGGAAACCGACGTCGTTTCCAAGGAGATGTATACTTTCGAAGATAAGGGCGGCAGGTCGGTAACTCTCCGGCCCGAGAATACAGCCTCCGTCGTCCGAGCTTACCTCGAACACAAATTTTACGGCAAGGAAGAGCTCTCCAAGTGGTATTACCTCGGACCGATGTTCCGTTACGAGGCGCCGCAAAAGGGCAGGTCGAGGCAGTTCCACCAGTACGGGGCGGAGGCAATTGGCTCAAACGACCCAGCCCTAGACGCCGAGATGATAGACCTGGCCACGGACCTGCTGACCTCTCTGGGGCTCCAGGACGTCGGTTTGAGCCTGAATAGTATCGGCTGCCCGGAGGACAGGGAGGACTACGTCGAAGAATTAGTAAACTACCTCAGGCCGCATAAGGAAGAACTCTGTTCGGACTGTCAGAGCCGGCTGGATACTAACCCGCTCAGGATACTCGATTGCAAGAATTCAACATGTCAATCGATTGTCAAAGAGGGTCCGGAGATCACCGACCACCTCTGTAACGAGTGCCAGACCCACTTCGATAGCGTTCGGGGTTACCTGGAAGAACTAAATCTGGACTACGAACTGGACCCGAAGTTAGTCCGGGGACTCGATTACTACACCAAGACGGTATTCGAGGTCTTTTCCAGTGACCTTGGCGCTCAGGACGCTCTGATCGGCGGGGGTCGCTACGACGGACTGGTCGAGCTCTTTGGCGGTGACCCAACTCCGGCCGTCGGTTTCGCCGGGGGAATAGAACGGCTTGTACTTCTATTGAAAGAACTGGAGAGGGTTGACCCCGGAGGAAGCGGTCTCGATCTCTACCTGGCCAGTCTGAACGAAGAAACCAAGCAACGGGGCGCGGAGCTTGTGGCGGATTTGCGGAGAGCCGGATTCAAAGCAGAAATGGACTACCTGGACAAAAGCCTTCAGGGCCAGCTTGGCTACGCCGACAGGTACGGAGCCGACATCACCGCCATACTCGGACCGGAAGAACTTTCGGAGGCCGAGATAACGCTGCGCGATATGGAGTCAGGCGACCAGACAAAAGTACCCATTGATAACTTCGTTCAATCGGTAAAACAGAGCCTTGCTAATTGAGTTGCCGAAGACAAAGTTATACCTAAATATAGCGTTTTATCAGGTTAGCTGGAAGTTTAAAGTTGCTTATAATGCTTAATTTTACAAGCAAGCGTTGGTCCAGCCCCCAGTCACTGGGATGATTTATTTTCCGTGGATTCGTTAAGGTATACTATTTTGGGAGACCGGCAAAGACCTTGACTCAAGTACCAGAGCTCATCTGGGTGCTGGTTGAAAGTTTCGAGGGAGTAAGTTGGACTGAACTTTTTAAAGGTCACCAACTGGGTGAAGCAATTAAACTTCTCAAAGGTTAGTTAGTTCATATTGTATACTGATTTAGAAGTTTGTCTCGAGTCAAGAACCCCGCACCAAGGTACGGGGCTTGTAGAAAAGCTCTTTTAGCAGTTTTTTTCGGTCTTTTACAAAAAAAGACCCAGCATCCCTAAAAGGGCTCCCAAT
>Ga0207797_1003352_pt1 | contig 10712 bp, 7 predicted proteins | sample PRCRCaboRojoPR_6_FD_187275 | JGI IMG/M metagenome (GOLD analysis project Ga0207797, IMG submission 187275) | Marine sediment microbial community from Cabo Rojo, Puerto Rico - PR CR 10% Liquid 1 (SPAdes) | ecosystem: Environmental > Aquatic > Marine > Coastal > Sediment | place: Cabo Rojo, Puerto... | reverse complement strand
GATCCAGCCGAGCGCAGCGAGGGCCGACGGTCATGCCTTTGCGGTGCACACGACCGCAGGGAGGAACAACGAACCCGACGAGCGAAGCGACTCACGAAGTAAAAAGATCGCGGCGGCGATGACTCGGGCTGACGCCGGCTCCGGCCGCCCGAATCTCCGGGGCCGCACTTCGGTACAGATCCCGGTCCGTTTCTTTCCGCCCTCCCGCCATACGCAGCGGCATGAATGCCAACGATCGCGCCATCGTGGGGCTCGTGATGATCGGCCACGCGATGGTGCACACCTACGAGCTGTCGATCCCCATCCTGATGACGGTCTGGCTCGCCGAACTGGAGGTGTCGACCTCCGTGCTGGGCGCGGCCGCCATGGCCGGATACGCGCTGTTCGGGCTCGGCGCGCTGCCGAGCGGCATTCTTGTGGACCGTCTCGGCTCCCGGCGCCTGATCGTCGCCTGCCTGGCGGGAATGGGCGCAGCCTTCGGCCTGCTGAGCCTGGCGCAGAACGTGTGGACGATCACGGTGGCCCTGGTGGCGTGGGGCGCCGCCGCCAGCCTCTACCATCCGGCCGGGCTCTCGCTCATCAGCACGGGGGTGCAGGCTCGGGGCCACGCCTTCGCCCTGCACGGGATGGCCGGCAACGCCGGCATCGCCCTCGGCCCGCTGCTGACAGCCCTCCTCCTCATCGGGCTCGACTGGCCGTGGGTGACGGCCGTACTCGCGCTGCCTGCAGGCGGGGCGACGGTGTACGCCGCCCGTGCCGCCTTCGACGAGCACGCCGCAGAGGCCCCCGGCACCGACACGGCCCCGGCGGCGTCGCCCCTGCGGCGCCTGTGGACGTCGTCGCGCCAGCTTTTTGCCACCGGCTTCGCGGCCGTCTTCGCCATCGTGATGCTCTCCGGCCTCTACTACCGGGGCGCGCTCACCTTCCTGCCGGAGGTGCTCACGCCGCTCGTGGCGCTCGACCTGCCGGTCGACCTGGAGCCGGGACGCTACGTCTACGCGGGCCTGCTCATGGTGGGCATCGGCGGCCAGTACGTCGGCGGGCGCCTCACGGACTGGATGCGCACCGAGCGGGCGATGGCCGTCGCCTTTCTCGCCCTCGCGGGCATCGCTGCGGCTTTTCTGCCCGTGGCCCGCACCGGCACCGCGGGCCTCGTTGCGATCAGCGTGGCGCTCGGGTTCGTGCTATTTCTCGTGCAGCCGCTCTACCAGGCCACCGTCGCGCTCTACACCCCGACTCGCGTGCGCGGCCTTTCGTACGGGTTCACGTACCTCGGCGTCTTCGGCGTCGGGGCGCTCGGCGCGGCGCTGGCGGGCGCCCTCCTGCAGTTTGTGAGCCCGACGGCGCTTTTCCTCCTGCTGGCGGGCCTTGCCGCCCTCGCCGCCCTCGTCAGCGGATGGCTCGCGCTCCGGCCACGGCCCACGGTGGCGTCGTAGCCGCGCGACGGCGTCCCGCGTCCCGACGCGGGCCCCTCCAAGCGCGGCAGAGGATTACGGATCGCCCACGATCCGCCCGTGGCTTAACGATCCCGTTGGAAACCTTCACGCGGCGGACCGGCCGCCGGTCCGGGAGGGTTCGGCGCGATGCATCGTGCTCTCCCGAATCCACCCAGCACCGACCCATGACGATTGGCGACGAGGCACGCCCCATCTTCGACACCATCGGATTCACCCGCGAGGACCTGCTGCTGGCGGCCAAAAGCGTGGCCCAGGAGATCATCGACCGGACCCACGAGCCGGCGCTGTGCGGGCTCGTCTACGACGTGCGGGGCCTGTACAACGACGGCCAGCCCAAATGCCGATGGACCGCGCCGTACGACGATGACGAGATCGTTTTTACGGGACAGTTTCGTGTCGAGGACGGTGCGGAGGAGGAGGCGTTCGTGGTCCGTCGGGTCTCGCTGCCTCCGTCGGCGCTCGAGGATCGCATCCGGGCGCTGCACACAAGCGGCGTACGGAGCTGAACCCTGCACGGCCCCGTGCATGCACTGAGGCCATGACCCGAACCGCTATCCGCGCTCTTTCGCGGCCGCAGCGTCCCACTCGTAGCCGGACGTGAGGGTCTCGTACTCCGGGTCGCGCTCGGCGGCCTCGTCGTGCGGGAGGCTGCCCCGGTGGGAGCGGAGGTAGACGAACGGCGTGTGATGCAGGAAGTTGGACACGCGCCCGGTGTAGACGTCGGCGTAGCGCTCCACCTGGCGGGCAAAGAGGCTTTTGTCCTTGCCGGTGCGCATGAGCGGTCCCCAGTTTTCGTTGACGAGGCGGCTGGAGGCCTTTGCGAGCGGGGCAATCTGCTCGTCGAGCTCCACCAGGCGCTTGCGCACGGCGTTCATTTCGGTCTCGATCTCGTCGGGATCGCACGGCTCGTACGGCCCGTAGCCGTCCGCCACGCGCTGCAGCTGCAGCCGCTTCGCCGAGTACTCGGACTCCAGCTGCTCCTTCTGCGCCATCATCGTAGTGAGCTGCTCCTGCCGATCGGCAAAGCGCTGAAACGCATCGATCTCGGCTTCCAGCTCGCGCACGACGAGGGCCGTACGCCAGCGCAGCACCTTCTTCGAAATGTTGACGTCGACGAACAGGTGGTCGCCCACGTAGAGAATTTCCTCGCCGGTCAGGCCGAGGCTTTCCTCCACGAGGGGCGCATTGCCGCCCACGTACACGCAGCCCTCCTTCAGCGCGCCGGCCTTGTGCTCGCGCAGCAGTCCGTCGTCGTCCACCACGCGAAACGCCGGCATCCGCACCGAGAAGAAGTCCGGCTTGCGGGCGCCGACGATCGAGATGTCGAACACGTCGCGCCAGGTCATTCCCTCGGGCAGAAACTGGTTGAACGCGTACTGCAGCATGGGCTGCGCGTAGTCCCACTCCGAGTTGGTAATGAGCAGCAGCTTCTTCCCGGCCTTCTTCTGGTCGAGGAGCGCGAGCGGCATCTCGGGATCGAGGTCGACGAAGCGCTCGGGATGGTTGATGATCTCCTTCTTGAGCCGCCCCTCCATGTGGGCCTCGTCGAGCGTCTGCTGCACCGCGTCGTACAGATCGGCGTAGCCCATCGAGCCCTGCAGCTTGTTGGCGTCGAGCCGGTCCACCAGCTGCATGTACATGCACGCCGAGGAGATCGAGAAGAGCGTGTTGAGGAAGTGCCACCGGTCCTCGGCGAGGTCGACGAGCGTGCGCTGGTAGGTCTGCCGCTGCCGGTCGTAGCTGAGCGGGTCGGTGCCGTGGAAGGCGCGCTTCACGTAGCCGAAGCGGTTCGCCTTCACGACGTTGCCGTGGTGGGTGTCGATGATGAGGCCGCGGATGACGAGGTCGGGGTCGAACGTCAGGTCCTCCACGGGCCATCCCTTCGCGAGCAGCCCCTCCTTGATGTAGCGATACGCCCGGCGTTCCCACGCCCGCATGTGATAGTGCACGAGCGTGTAGTCCATGTCATAGCCGATGGCGCGGATGCCGCGCAGGTTGAGCGTGCGGTTGCAGAAGAGACCACGGGCGGGGTCGAGCGTGTCCATACAGAGCGGAAATCAACAAAAAGCAGGCGTGCAAGAACCTCTGTACCGACGAGTCGGTGGTTTGCTTCGCGGTCCGTGTTACGGAACCCCGAAGCGGCCCGGCCCCGATGCAACCCACGGCGTCGATGTGCATTTCGTGCAACAGGCCGGATCTCCGGCCCGGTCCGTTCATCCAAGAACGTGCCGTGTGCCCTGCATCTGTCGCTCCTCGTAGGGGCCGTTTCCCAACCCGACCGCGTTCCATGCGCCGCTTTCGCAGTGCCGTCCGGTCTTTGCTCGCGAGCCTCCTTCTGCTGGTCGGGCCGTCGCTGGTCGGGCCGTCGCTGGCCCAGCCGGTCCAGTCGGCCGACGACCCGAGCCCGCACAGCGAGGCCACGCTCGTCAGCGACGCCGCGCCCATCGCGCCCGGCGAGCCGTTCACCGTGGCGCTGCGCCTTGCGATGGAGGACGGCTGGCACAGCTACTGGAAGAACCCGGGCGACTCCGGGCAGCCGACCTCGATCGACTGGTCGCTGCCCGACGGATTCACGGCCGGCCCCGTGCAGTGGCCGTATCCGCACCGGATCGAGGCGAGCACGTTCACGAGCTACGGCTACTCCGACGAGGTCCGGCTCCTCACGACCGTCACGCCGCCCGAGAACCTGACGCCGGGAACGCAGGTCACGCTGGAGGCCAAGGCCCGCTGGCTCATCTGCGCAGACATCTGCCTGCCCGCCCACAGCGACGTCTCGCTGACCGTTCCGGTGGCCGACGCCCCCTCCCCGACGCCGGCCGCTGCGGGCATCGCCCAGGCGCGGTCGAAGCTGCCCCGCTCGGTAGACGGGTGGTCGGTGCAGGCCGCCCGGAGTGCCGGCAGCTACACGCTGGCGCTCCGCCCGCCGGAGGGCCACCGGCCCGCCCTCGACGGCGCCGTCTTCTTTCCCGCCGAGAAGCCGGTGCTCGACCACGCCGCGCCGCAGCCCGTCTCGCGGCAGGGCGGCGCCTACCTGATGGCGCTCCAGCAGTCGTCCTACGCCGCGTCGCCGGTCGATACCCTGCGCGGCGTGCTGGTCGCCCCAGCGGGCACCTCCTGGGACCCGGACGGAGACGCGCGAGCCCTGTCCGTGGCAGCTCCGGTCGACTCGGTGCTGACCGGCCTCGCGGCCGCCGGCGGGTCGGGCGGCGGATCGCTGTCGCTGCCCTGGGCGCTGCTCTTTGCCTTCGCGGGCGGCCTGCTGCTGAACCTGATGCCGTGCGTCTTCCCCGTCCTCTCCGTCAAGATCCTCGGGTTCGTTCGCCAGTCCGACGCCGAGGGCCGCGCGATCCGGACGCACGGGCTGCTCTTTGCCGCCGGCGTGCTCGTGTCCATGTGGGGGCTGGCCGGCGCGCTTCTCGGACTGCGGGCCGCAGGCAGCCAGATCGGCTGGGGCTTCCAGCTGCAGTCGCCCACGTTCGTGGCGCTCATGACGCTCCTCTTCGTCGCCATCGGGCTGAACCTGCTCGGCGCCTTCGAGGTGGGCACCCGCCTGATGAACTGGGGCGGCCAGCTGCAGAGCGAGACCCCGAGCGAGGGCCCGACCGGGTCGTTCCTGACGGGGGTGCTCGCGACGGTCGTGGCCACGCCGTGCACCGCGCCGTTCATGGGCGCCGCCCTCGGGCTCGCCCTCACGCTGTCCCTCACCGGCAGCCTCCTCATCTTTACGGCGCTGGGCGCCGGAATGGCGGCGCCGTACGTGGGCCTCTCGATGTCGCCCGGGCTCCTGCAGCGCCTTCCGCAGCCCGGGCCGTGGATGGAAACCCTCAAGCAGTTCTTCGCCTTTCCCATGTTTGCCACCGCGATCTGGCTCGTCTGGGTGTTCGGGCAGCAGACCGGCAATGGCGGCGTGGCGCTCCTGCTCTTCGGCATCCTGCTCCTGGGCATGGGCGCCTGGGTGCTGCACCGCTGGTCGGCGCCGCAGCTCTCGCGGGCCGCGACGCTCGCCACACGAGGGATCGTGACGGCCATGCTGCTGGGGGCCGTGGCCGCCGGCGTCATCGGCGCGCGGTCCACGCCTTCGGCGTCGACCTCCGAGGCGGCCGAGACGGCACCATCCGAGGCGACGTCCGACGCAACGTGGCAGCCCTACGCGGCCTCCACCGTGGAGGGCCTGCGCGACGCGGGCCGCCCGGTGTTCGTCGACTTCACCGCGGCGTGGTGCCTGACGTGCCAGGTCAACGAGCGCACTGTGCTGAACACCGCGCCGGTGCAGGCGGCCTTCGCGGAGCGCGACGTGGCGCTCGTCAAGGCCGACTGGACGAACCGCGACCCCGCCATCACGAAGGCGCTCAAGGCGCACGGCCGCAGCGGCGTGCCCGTCTACGTGCTCTACCCCGGCGACGGCTCCGGGCCCACCCTCCTTCCCGAAGTGCTCACCGAAGACATCGTCCTCGACGCGCTCGATGCCGTCCCGGCTTCCGAGCCTGCGTCGTAGGCGGCCTCCGCATCGTTTCCCGATTGCCCACGATCTCCATGCACACCCCCTCCCGTTCTGTCATGCCCATGCGCACTGTTTCCCGCTCGTTCGCACTTGCCACCCTTCTCGTCGGCCTGCTCGCGGCCGGCTTTCCGCCAACGGCCACGGCCCAGCCCGACGCCCAGGTCGGCGAGCCGGCGCCCGACTTCACCCTCCAAGCCGCCGATGGCGAAACGCACAGCCTGTCCGACTTCGAGGGCCAGTACGTCGTCCTCGAATGGCTCAACTTTGGCTGCCCGTTTGTCGGGAAGCACTACGGCAGCGGCAACATGCAGTCCCTCCAGGAGACCTACACCGACAAGGGCGTCGCCTGGCTCTCCATCGTCTCCTCGGCCGAGGGCAAGCAGGGCTACTATCCGCCCGAGGCGATGGTGCAGCAGAAGAAAGCGCACAACGGAGAGATGACGGCCATCCTGATGGACACCGCCGGTGAGGTGGGCCGCACGTACGGCGCGACCGTGACCCCGCACATGTACGTGATCAACCCGGAGGGCACGCTCATCTACAAGGGCGGCATCGACGACCGGCCGACGACGGACGAGGCCGACGTCGAGGGCGCAACGAACTACGTCCGCATGGCGCTCGACCAGGCGATGAACGGCGACGCGGTGCAGGTCAAGACCGCCCAGCCGTACGGCTGCACCGTGAAGTACGCCTCGAACTGACGCGTCCGGATTCGTGGGGCCTCGCCGTTCCCCATCGGGCGGCGACTCCTTGCCGCACCATCAAAAACGCCCGCCGAGGTCGTCTCGGCGGGCGTTTCGTTGTAAATGCGATCATGTCAGCGGTGTGGGCTCCATCCACAACGCCTGAGGGAGAGACGCGTGCTTAGAGGACCATCGTTACGGCCTCGATGAGTCGGGCGCCCGGACGATGATCCTTCGGGCCGAGCCGCCGTGCAACCGATGGGCCGGTCAGGCGGCGTCCGCGTCGAGTTGCTCCCGGAACCAGTCGACGGTGCGGCCGAGGCCGTCCTGCAGCGACACCTGCGGCGTCCAGCCGAGCTCTTGGGCGGAGGTCTCGTAGCCGAGGACGCTCCGCTGCTGCTCGCCGGGCTTGCCGGGGCCGTGCTCCTCGGCGACGTCGGCGCCCGTCGCATCCCGCAGCACGCGAAACAGCTCGTTGACGCTCGTCTCGCGGCCGGTGCCCACGTTGAAGACGCCGCTCCCGTCGTAGTCGAGCGCCGCCAGGTTGGCGCGCACCACGTCGCCGACGTAGACGTAGTCGCGGGTCTGCTCCCCGTCGCCGTTGATGACGGGCTGCCCGCCCGCGAGCATCGCCTTCGTGAAGATGGCCACGACGCCCGCCTCGCCGTGCGGGTTCTGGCGCGGGCCGTAGATGTTGGCGTAGCGCAGCGAAACGGTGTCGAGGCCGTACTGCTGCTGGTAGAAGTACAGGTAGCGCTCGGTGGCCAGCTTCGCGACGCCGTACGGCGAGAGGGGCCGCAGCGGATGGTCCTCGTCCTGCGGCGTGTACTCGGGCTCGCCGTAGATGGCCCCGCCGGTGGAGGCGAAGATCACCTTGCGGAGCCCGCTGGTGCGCCCGGCCTCCATCAGGTTGAGAAAGCCGCGGATGTTGACGTCGGCGTCGAACGACGGGTCGGCCACGGACTGGCGGACGTCCATCTGCGCGGCGTGGTGGACGAGCACGTCGGGCGCGAGGTCGGCCACGAGCTCTGCTGCCTCCTCGGCCCGGATGTCCATCACGTGCAGCGGGGCGGCGTCCGGCACCTTCCAGCGCGTGCCGGAGGAGAGGTCGTCGAGAACGTGCACGGCGTGGCCGCGCTCCACGAGGGCGTCGGCGACGTGGGAGCCGATGAAGCCGGCGCCGCCGGTAACGAGAATAGTCATAGAGGCGTTGAGCGTGATGGAGGAGGCAACCGCGGGATCCACGGCGGCGAAGCGGGGCGGTTGGAGAGCCCCAACGCAATGCCCGCGATCCATTCACCATGGGTCCTCGATGGCGCTCCGCAAGGTCGCGAAGGGACGGGTCTTCGTCAAATGTCTTCGTCAAATGCGGTCCGGAGCATCCTCGGGCGCGCTCGCCGTGCTGGCGGAGGCGTCGGTCTCTGGCGCCCCGTTCGGCGGCGCCCCGTTCGGCGGCGTTCCGTTCGCGGCGGACGACGCTGCGCCAGCGGGGCCCGTCGTGCCGTTGCTGCGAGCGCGGCGGAGCCGGTCGCGGTACACCCGCGGCTCGGTGCGGCGGACCAGGTGCCACGCAGCGAGGCCGGCGGCAGCCACCACCCCCCCGGCGGCGCCGAGCAGAAGGCCGGGCCCGGCGTCGTGGGCAGCCAGCCCGAGCAGGGCAGCCCCCAGGCCCGCGGCATGCAGCCCGAGAACGGCGCGCGGCTCCGAGCGCCACAGCAGCGCGAGGCGATGATGGAGATGATCCGTGCCGCCCTCGGCGAGCGGCCGTTGATCCCGCAGGCGAGTGACGGTCACGAGCGCCGTATCGGCGAGCGGTACCGCCAGCATCAGGGCGGGGGCGAGAAAGGCCGTCAGGGTTCCGCCGCTCGGCACGGCAAGCGCCAGCACGGCCAGCAGGTAGCCGAGAACGAGACTCCCGCAGTCGCCCATGAAGAGGCGCGCCGGCGGAGCGTTGAAGACGAGGAACCCAGCGGCGGCACCCGCGACGGCGGCCGCCACGCCTGCGGAGGCCGGATCGGAGCCCATTCCGGCGAGAATGCCGAGTCCGGCGGCGGCAATCGCAGCAAGCCCTGCGGCCAGGCCGTCCAGTCCGTCGATCAGGTTGAACGCGTTGGTGATGCCGATGACCCAGAGGAAGGTCAGCGGGGCGGAGGCCCACGCCGGACCGGCGGGCCACAGTTCCTGTCCCGTTGCCAGGACACATCCGGCGGCGGCCATCTGGACGAGAAGCTTTGCGGTGGGCTGCACCGCCCACAGATCGTCGAACAGCCCCACGCCGAACACGAGCCCAGCGCCGATCCATACGAGTCCGGGAAGCGCGGGCGCAGTGCCCGTGACGCCGAGGGTTCCGACAAGAGCCGCCGCGATTGCGATGCCGCCCATCAGCGCCACCGGGCGGTCGTGCCAGCGTGCGGCGGAGGGCGCATCGACGTAGCCCCAGCGGCGGGCCGCGGCGCGTACGCCCGGCGCGAGCAGCAGCACGCCCACGGCAGCGCCGATCGCCTCGGCCCAGGGAAGCGTTCCGGTCCCCACCGCGCTCGTCGCCTCCCAAAGAGAATGAAGAAGCGACGTCAGGAGCAGAGTCACGCGAGACGAGCCGGCGTTCGGAACGGAGGGGCGAAGGGACCAACGTGGTCCTACCCTGCTCCGCCCGGTGCGTTTCCGAGGCCGATGTTTCCAAACCGCAAATGGTTCCGCGGACTATCGGGCCCCGGAGTCGATCTGCCAGGTCAGTCCGAGCCGCAGCCCCACGCGCTCCTCGTAGACCGCGCCCGTGTCGTAGGCGACGGCGGCGCGGAGGTTGACGCCGTACGTCGGGGCGAGGGTGCGAGTGACCGCGGCCCGGAAGGACCACTGCGTCCGCGGCGGCTCGTAGACGCGGCTCTCGGCGCCTCCGGGCCCGAGGCAGTCGGGCTGCGCGCAGACGCGACGCGAGCCGTAGTTGCGGCTCCACGTGCCGGCCACGCGGTAGCCGGTGCCTGCGATCGTGCCGGCCAGCCCGACGTGATGGGCGATCACGATGTTGTTGTCGACGCCCGGGTTCTCGCCGTCGGCAAAGAGAAGCGGATTTCCGATCGTGTGTCCCGACAGGGTCCAGCCGGTCCGGTACACACCGTTGCTGTAGTACACGTCGGTCCCGAACCGCCCAAACGAGGGACTGTCCGGATTCCCCAGTTGGGCGCTCTGGCGTTTCGTGTAGAGGTGCTCCCAGAGCACCCGCTCGACGGGGGCCGGTCCGTCGGCCCAGTCCAGGCGCACGCCCCAGAGGCCGTCCCAGACGCTCCGAAGCTGCGCGCCGGCGCTCGTCTCGATGTAAAACTGGCGATAGGCGCGGGCGTCAACGCCCCACACTTCGGCGTCGATCGAAACGTCGTACATGCCGTTGCCGCTGCCGAGCGCCTCGCCCTCGGCCGACGGCTCCGCCTCGGGATCGAGGCTTTCCTGCGCGGTGATCACCTTCCAGAACGCGTCCAGATCGTCCGGCAGGTCCCCGAACTGGGGGTGCGTCCCGGCCCAGAGGACGTTGTGGACAATCCCCCCGTAGAGCTGCACCGGGAGGCGCTCCGGCAGAACGCGGAGGTAGAAGGACTTGCTGTGCAGGTAGGCATCGGCCACGACCCGGTCGCCGGCCAGCCAGCCGTGGTCGAAGTGGCCCTTGACCGCGAGATAGTTCCGGGTGCCCGGCACGCCCAGGAAGTCGGGGATGGAGGCGCTCACGCGGGGGACGGGCGGCGCGTTGGGGCTCACCATCATCGAGCCCATCGAGAGCGCCGAATCGACGCGGCCGATCGTGCGGCGCTTCCACCCGGCCGTTGCCTGCAGGGGGCCGTAGCGGAGCTGGCCGTAGAGCTGGTGCAGGTGGGCCGTGGAGGTGCCGGAGGCCCGCGCGAGGAGGTCCGCGCCGAACGCCACGTCGAAGCCGGCGTCGTTCGTAAACGGGCGGGCGACGGACAGGCGGGTGCCGAGATTGGCCGCGGTCCGGTCGAGGGTCCCGTACCTGTTGGCGCCGAGCCAGAACGGCAGGCGCTCGCCGGTGCTGGCCGCTCCGAAGAGCGACACCTGGCCCTGGAG
>Ga0207797_1003351_pt1 | contig 10716 bp, 12 predicted proteins | sample PRCRCaboRojoPR_6_FD_187275 | JGI IMG/M metagenome (GOLD analysis project Ga0207797, IMG submission 187275) | Marine sediment microbial community from Cabo Rojo, Puerto Rico - PR CR 10% Liquid 1 (SPAdes) | ecosystem: Environmental > Aquatic > Marine > Coastal > Sediment | place: Cabo Rojo, Puerto... | reverse complement strand
CATAGCGCACACTCGGTATGCCGACGGAACCCGACACGGGATACGACCCTGAACTGGGTCGAAAGTTCATTTTCGTGACAGGGGGTGTGATGTCCGGGCTCGGAAAGGGGATCACCGCCGCCAGCACCGGCCGGCTCCTCGCCAACGCCGGGTTCGACGTCACCGCGGTCAAGATCGACCCGTACCTCAACGTCGACGCCGGGACGATGAACCCCTACCAGCACGGCGAGGTCTACGTGCTGAAAGACGGGGGCGAGGTCGACCTCGACCTGGGGAACTACGAGCGGTTCCTCGGGGTCGACATGACCTCCGACCACAACGTCACGACCGGGAAGACCTACAAGCACGTCATCGAGAAGGAGCGCGCCGGCGACTACCTCGGGAAGACGGTCCAGATCATCCCGCACATCACCGACGACATCAAGCGTCGCATCCGGGAGGCCGCCGAGGGGACCGACGTCTGCATCGTCGAGGTCGGCGGCACCGTCGGCGACATCGAGGGGATGCCCTACCTCGAGGCGCTCCGGCAGTTCGCCCACGAGGAGGACGACGACGACATCCTCTTTACCCACGTGACGCTCGTCCCGTACTCGAAGAACGGCGAGCAGAAGACCAAGCCCACCCAGCACAGCGTGAAGGAACTCCGGAGCATCGGCCTCCAGCCCGACGTCCTCGTCGGGCGCTCCGAGGACGAACTCGAGCCCGAGACCAAAGAGAAGATCGCGCTGTTCTGTGACGTGCCCACCGAAGCCGTCTTCTCTAACTCGGACGTCGAGGACATCTATCACGTCCCCCTGATGGTCGAAGACGAGGGGCTCGACCAGTACGTGATGGAGCAGTTGAACCTCGACGAGGAGGCGCTCCCCGAGGCCGAGCGCGGAAACGAGTGGCGGGAACTGGTCACCCGCGACCGCGAGGGCGAGATAGACGTCGCGCTCGTCGGGAAGTACGGGCTCGAGGACGCCTACATGTCGATCCACGAGTCCCTGAAGCACGCCGGCATCGAGACCCAGACGGAGGTGGACGTGCTGTGGGTCGACTCCGAGGAGATGCACGAGAGCGGCACGCACCGCGACCGACTCGAAGCGGCCGACGCCGTCGTCGTCCCCGGCGGCTTCGGCTCGCGCGGGACCGCGGGCAAGATCGAGGCGATCCGCTACGCCCGCGAGAACGACGTGCCGTTCCTCGGGCTCTGTCTGGGCTTCCAGATGGCGACCGTCGAGTACGCCCGGAACGTCGTCGGCCTCGACGGGGCTCACTCCGCCGAGATCGACCCCGACACGCCCCACCCGGTCATCGACCTGCTCCCCGAGCAGTACGACCTGGAGAACCTCGGCGGGACGATGCGGCTGGGCGCACACACCACCGACATCGAGTCGGGGACCCTCGCCCACGACGTCTACGACGCCGACTCCTGTACGGAGCGCCACCGTCACCGCTACGAGGTCAATCCCGAGTACATCGACCGGCTAGAGGAGGGCGGACTGACGTTCTCGGGGAAGGCGGGCAACCGGATGGAGATACTCGAACTCGACGACCACCCGTACTTCCTCGGGACCCAGTTCCACCCCGAGTTCCGGTCGCGCCCCGACCGCGCGAGTCCGCCGTTCGTCGGCCTCGTGCGGTCGGTGCTCGACCTGCAGCGACACCCAGAGAACGAAGTGGAGATCTGATATGGTAGACACCGAGCAGTTCATCGAGGAAGCGACCGAAGAGATTCGAGACGAAGTCGGCGACGAGCACGCCATCATCGCCCTGTCGGGCGGGGTGGACTCCTCGGTCGCCGCGGCGCTCGCCTACCGGGCGATCGGCGACCAGCTCACGCCCGTCTACGTCGACACCGGGCTGATGCGCAAAGGCGAGACCGAGCAGATCCGCGAGACGTTCAGCTACATGGACAGCCTCCGGGTCGTCGACGCGAAAGACCGGTTCCTCGACGCCCTCGAGGGCGTCGTCGATCCCGAGCGCAAGCGCGAGGTCATCGGCGAGCAGTTCATCCGCGAGTTCGAGCGGGAGGCCCGCGAGGCCGACGCCGAGTATCTCGTGCAGGGGACGATCTACCCCGACCGGATCGAGTCGGAGGGGAACATCAAGTCCCACCACAACGTCGGCGGCCTCCCCGAAGTCATCGACTTCGAGGGGATCGTCGAGCCGGTGCGGGACCTCTACAAGGACGAGGTCCGGCAGGTCGCCCGCGCGCTCGACCTCGACGAGATAGTCTCCGAGCGGATGCCGTTCCCCGGACCGGGGCTGGCCGTCCGCATCATCGGCGAGGTCACCGAGGAGAAACTCGACGTGGCCCGCGAGGCGTGTCACGTCGTCGAGGAAGAGACCGAAGAGCACGACCCGTGGCAGGCGTTCGCCGCCGTCATCGGCAAGGCCACGGGGGTCAAAGGCGACAACCGCGTCCACGGCTGGGTCGTCTCGGTGCGGTCGGTCGAGAGCCGCGACGGCATGACCGCCCGCGCTCAGAACCTCCCGTGGGAGACGCTCCAGCGCATTCAGAGCCGCATCACGGGCGAGAACGACGACGTCGCTCGCGTCGTCTACGACGTGACCCACAAGCCGCCCGCGACCATCGAGTACGAATGAACGTCGTCGTCGCCGGACCCGACCCGGACGGTCTCGGCCGCGAACTCGAGGACCTGGGCGCCGACGTCACGTACATCGAGGGGATCGCGACCGACGACTCGCTCCGCACGGCGGGCATCGAGACCGCGTCGCTGCTCGTGCTGACGGACATGGAGGACGCCTCGGCCATCCCGATCGCGAAAGACGTCAACCCCGACGTCAGGGTGGTCACGTACAGCCGCGACTCGCTCCCCGAGTTCGCGCGAGGACAGACCGACCTCGCCGTCGACCCGTCGCTGCTCTCGCCCGACGTGGTCGCCGAGGAGCTGCTCTGACCCCGCCGCTCGACGGTTAATCCCGCTTTAAATCCGGCTTAATTCGGCTTAATTCGGGCGCAGACGCGCGGAGACGCGAGAATTCGCTTTCACGGCGATCCGGGTTGAAGTCCGTCCCCGAGAGAGCGTCGAACGCGATGAACGCGAACAAACTGGTCTCCGCCCTCGTGGCGGTGCTGGTCGTCACGGCCGGACTGACCGCGGCCGCTGGCAACGCAGCAGCCATCGAAGCGACCAACGGTGACGCGACGCTCACCACGACCTACGACGACGGTACCGTCTCGGTGGCGGCCACGTACGACGGCACAGCACTCTCGAACGCCTCTGTCTATCTCGACGGCTCGGCGGTCGACGAGACCGACGCGAACGGGACGGCGACGTTCGACTGGGACGGCACGCAGGGCGACGAGCTCACGCTTCGCGTCGAAGCGACGGTGAACGACACCAACGTCTCCGTCGAGGAGACGGCCGTCCTCGACGGCGGCACGCTGGTCGACCCCGCCAACTACACGACGTCGCTCGCGGACGCGACGATCGACGCCGCGTACAACAACAGCACTAGCAACGTGACGCTCACCGTCGCCGACGACGGCGACGCTCTCGACGGCGTGAACGTCACGGCCAACGGCGACGGCGTCGGCTCGACCGGCGAGGACGGCACCGTGACGTTCGCCCTCGCGAGCGACGCGCTGAACGTCACCCTCGAACGCGACAACGCCACGCGCAGTACGACGTGGGTCCTCCACGACGAGGAACTGGCCGCCCCGTCGCTCGAAAACGCGACCGTCGACGCCGCGTACGACAACGGCTCTGTGACGGTCGACGTCGACGACAACGGCGTCGGGATCGAGAACGTGAGCGTCACCGCGAACGACGAGTCGGTCGGTACGACCGACGAGGCCGGCACGCTGACGTTCGACTGGACGCCGCCGGAGCAGAACGAGACCGAGGGCGACGACGGGACCGAGAACGAAACCGCGTCCGACGACGAGACGACGGACGAGACTGACAGCGACGAGACCGAAAACGAAACCGAGACAGACGAGGACACCGAGAGCTACGAACTCGAACTGGTCCTCCAGAAGGAGAACGTCACCCGCAACGTGACGCTCACCTTCGAGGACGGCGAACTCACGCGCGAACAGGAGCGCGAGGGACCGCCGACCGACATGCCCGAGCAGGTCCCGGACCACGTCGAGCGCATCCACGCGATCATCAACCAGTTCCTCGACGGCGACCTCGATGGCTCGCTCGGTCAGGCCGTCAGTGACATCGTCCGCAACGGCGGCGAGAAGGGCAAACCCTCCGACGCCGGCGCGCCTGCTGGTAACGGACCGCCCGGCAACGAGACCGCCGCCGGCAACGGAAACGGAAACGGCAACGGTCCCGGCGACAATCCCGGACACGGTAACGACGACAACCCCGGCAACGGCAACGGGAACGGCAACGGGAACAGCCCCGGTAACGGGAACGGCCCCGGCAACGGGAACGGCCCCGGTAACGGGAACGGCCCCGGCAACGGGAACGGGAACGGCCCCGGGAAGTAACGCGGCACCGAGATTCGACAGCGTACGTCGCTCGGACTGACGGGTCGACCCCGTCAGCCGACGATTCGACCGACGCACTTCGTTTCGACCGCGTCAGTCGGAACGCCGAACCGGCGAGGTTCTTTTCTTCGTCGGGTCCCTCCTCTCGGTGATGGACGATACGTCACGTGCTACCACACTTCGACTGGTCGCCGTCGCGATCGCGGGCGTCGCGGCCGTCGCCGGTTCGTTCGCAGTCGCCGGATCGACGCCGTCGTTCGTCGGCGCGCCGGTCGCCTCGTTCGTCGTGGACCGCTCGCCCGGCGCGCTCACGACGGTGGCGATCACGCGTCTCGGCGACCTCGCACAGCTGTTGGCGGCCGGGACCGGCCTCCTGTTGACGGTGGTGCTGTTCGCGGCCGTCGGACTCGGAGCCGAGGCGGCCGGCCGTCGCTCGCACGTCCCGCACACCGCCGGCGTCCTCGGCACCGTCGCCGCGTGGGTCGTCGCCACCGCGTTGACCGGCGCGTTCGTCGGGTCTTTGGCCGCCGCGGTGCCGGTCGGCGTCGTGCTCGTCGTCGCCGAGCGTCGGTGGGGCGTGGGTGACCGCGTGTGGGTGGACAGATCCCCGGCGCGCCGACGCGTGCTGAAGGCCCTCGGCGGCGTCGGCGCGTTCTCGGTCGCCGGCTACTTCGCCGGACGCGGACGGACTGCCGCCCCGACGGTCGACGAACCGGTCTCGATCGCGACCGTTGCGGGCGAACCGGCCGCGGCCGCGGTCGACGAGATGCTGACCCGGGCGAGCGACCTCTCGCTCGACGTCCCCGAGATCGATCCCCTCGTCACCGACGTGGAGCGGTTCTACCGCGTGGACATCAACGTGAACGACCCGAACGTCTCCGTGGACGCGTGGCGGCTCCGCGTCACCGGCGACGTCGGCAGTTCCGTCACGCTCACCTACGACGACCTGCTCGCGATGGATCTCGAACACCGATTCGAGACGCTGCGTTGCGTCGGCGACCCGCTGAACGGCGAGAAGATGGACACGGCCGTCTGGACCGGCGTCCCGGTCCAGCGCGTCATAGAGCGGGCGGACGTCCCCGACGAGTGCTGCGTGATGCTCCGGGCGGCCGACGACTACTACGAGGAGTTCCCGCTCTCGGCGCTCCGGGACGGCTTTCTCGCCGTCGGGATGAACGGTCAGGTCCTCCCTCGCGCCCACGGCTACCCGGTCCGGGCGCTCGTGCCCGGTCACTGGGGCGAGATCAACGTCAAGTGGCTCACCGAGATCGAAGTGCTAGACGAACCGGCGACCGGCTACTGGGAGAAACGAGGGTGGCACGGCACCGGCCCCGTCGAGACCGTCGCGAAACTGCACGCGGTCGACCGACTCGACGACGGCCGGATACGGGTCGGCGGACACGCGTACGCCGGCACCCGACGGATCCAGCGCGTCGAGGTGTCGGTCGACGGCGGCGAGACGTGGACCGACGCGACCCTCTCGGAGCCGCTTCCCGACCCCGACACGTGGCGGATGTGGGAGCACACCTACGAGCCGGAGGGCGCACACGAGGTCGTCGTTCGCGCCTACGACGGCACCGGCACCCGCCAGTCGAGCGAGCGAGCGGGGTCGTTCCCCAGCGGGGCGACGGGGTGGGTCTCGCGTCGGATCGAGCCGTGATCTTATGCCGTCGCCGCCCCACGGGAGCACCATGTCGATGGACATCCTCGACCTCGACGCCCTCGACCCCGACGAGGGGGAGGTCCGGTCGGCGGAACTGGTCGCAAACGACGACGTCCTCGTGAAACTGTTCGCGCTCGGCCCCGGCGGGGAGCTCTCGCCGCACGAACACGACACGAGCACGAACGTCTTCCACGTCGTCCGGGGTTCGGTCACGGTGGTTCGCGAGGGGGAAGAAGAGGTCGTCGAGGCGCCGGGCGTCGTCCTCCACGAGCGCGGACAGGTCCACGGCGCGCGCAACGACACCGACGAAGTCGTGGCGTTCACGGCGAACCTCTCGCCGATGCCGTCCTGACGGTTGTCACCACCGAAACCGGCTTACGCGCGCCACCCGGAGATTCGACAAGCGTGACGGTTCGAGTCTCTACTGGCGGCCGACTGCACTTTGGCTTTTGCAACCTCAGTCTCGCGCACGAACGTCTCTACGGGAGCGTCGGCGTCGCGCTCGAACGCCCGCGCGTGGTCGTCGAGGCCCAACCGGCCACGACGGTGCAGTGTGAGGACACGCTCGCTCGCGACTACGCCCGGCAGGCCGTCGACCTGCTCGAACTGCCGGGCGCGACGGTGACAGTCGAGCGACCGCTCCCCCGACACGTCGGCCTCGGCAGCGGCACGCAACTCGCGCTCGCGGTGCTCCGGGCGGTCGCCGCGGCGCACGACCGCTCTGTGGACGTGCGACGTCGCGCGCCGGACCTGGGCCGCGGCGGACGCTCCGGGGTCGGCGTCGCCGCCTTCGAGTCGGGCGGGTTCGTCGTCGACGCCGGGCATCCGACCGCGCGGTTCACCACCGACCGGCCGCCGGCGGGCGAGTGGACGGTCCCGCCGGTCGCCGCGCGCCACGAGATACCCGACGACTGGCGGTTCGTGCTCGTGCTCCCGGACGCAGACCCGGGCCGCAGCGAGGAGGAGGAAGAACAGAGCATGCGCTCCGTGGTCGAGCGCGCCGACCCGTCGACGAGCGACCGCATCGCCGGCGTGGTGGCTCGCCGACTCCTCCCCGCGGCCGCCGAAGGCAGCGTCGAGCGATTCGGCGCGGCGGCCGCGGAGGTCGGCCGGTTGAACGGGGCGTGGTACGCAGACGAGCAGGGCGGCGTCTACCGACCGCCGGTGGGCGAACTCGTCGCCGCGCTCGCCGACGAACCCGCCGTCTTCGGGGCCGGCCAGTCCTCGTGGGGGCCGACTGTCTACGGCGTGACCGACGCCGCCAACGCGGCAGACGCCGCCGCCGCCGGTCGCGATGCCCTCGCGGCCGCCGGACTCGACGGAGAGGTGCTCGCCGTGCGCGGCCGGAACCGGGGCGTCGACGTCGAGGGGCGGGGCGTCGGCGGCCACAACGAATAAACCGCGACGCGGACACTGTGAGCCATGGACCGTATCCCGTTCGGGGTGTCGCGACTGGACCGCATCTTCGGCGGTGGCGCGCCCCGGGGCTCGGTCGTCCTCCTCGTCGGCGAGCCGGGGGCGGGCGCCCGGGAGTTCCTCTACACGACCGCGGCCATGCACGGCCTCGTGGAGGCCGACCCCGAACTCTTCGATCTCCACTACGGCGACCTGAGCGACGCGGCGACGGTGCCGCCGGAGATACACTACCTCTCGTTTACCTCCGACGAGCGCTCCATCCGTCGCGAGATGGAGTACACGATGACCTCCGAGATCGTCTCGGCCGCCGCCGACGAGATCCAGTTCCGCGACTTCTCGCCGGAGTACTTCCGGCTCAGCCCGATCCCACAGGAGTGGTACGTGGGAGAGACCACCCACCTCTCGGACCTCGGCTCGGCGAGCCGGTACGACGACGTGCTGAACGCGCTGGGCGAGTATCTCAGCGTCCACGCGGCCGACAACCTCGTGCTCATCGACTCGATCACGGATCTGGTCGCGGCCGTCTCCGACGAGATGGCGTGGAGCGACGTGACGATGGTGATACGGGGACTGTCGAAGGCCGCCCACCGGTGGGGCGGACTCGTGTTGCTGCTGGTCTCCCGCCAGACGCTCGAGCCGACCGAACTCGGCCACCTCGTCGACGCCGCCGACGGCACTCTCCGGTTCGAGTGGGAGTCCGGCGGGTCCAAGCGCGCGCGGACGATGGTCGTCCAGGAGTTCCGCGGCGTCCTCTCGCGACTCGAAGAGGAGAACATCGTCCAGTTCGAGACGGAGATTCACGAGGGCGGTTTCGACGTGTCAGACGTGCGTAAAATACGGTGACGGCGGCCAACGCTTAAGCCTACGCGGTGATAGGTCCAAGCGAATGGCTGGCGAGCATGCGGAGGTGGTGCCCGACGATCTCCGGGAGTGGCTCAGGGAGAAGGCGGCCGAGCAGGACGCCAGCCCCCGAGACGTTCTCGTGAGAGCCATCGTCGCGTACCGGTTTCTCGAGGGCGAGAGCGAACACCTCGAGGGAGCGCTCGACGAGCGGTTCGACGACGTCGAGACCACGATCGAGTCGATAGACGCTCGCACCGACGCACAGCTCGCGACGCTCGAAGAGCAGATCGAGACCGTCGCGGACAGGCTCGACGCCGGCTTCGACAACTACGAGGCGATCCTCGAACACCTGACCGAGGCGAGCGACGACTTCGAGCGCAAGATCGACACCCTCGCCTCGGTCGTCTCCGACCTCCGAGTCCGGACGAGGACCCTGGAGGCCAGAGAACGGGCCCGCGCCGCCGCCGCCGACCTGCGACGGGAGGCCAACCGACACGGCACCGCGACCGCGACGTGCGCGGCCTGCGACGCGAAAGTGGACCTCGGATTGCTCTCGCGACCCACCTGTCCGCACTGCGAATCGACCTTCGAGGCGTTCGAAGCCGGCGGGCGCTTCTTCGGGTCGGCGACGCTGACCGTCGGCGAGCGACCGGCCCTCGAAGGCGAGATCGCCGACGAGGCGGCTGACCCGCTGTTCGACGACGCCGAGTCCGAACCCGGAAACGACTCCACGGAGGTCGACCGATGACAGAGGACGCCGACCGACTCGACGCCGAGTCCGGCGACGGCGACGAGTTCGTCTTCGTCGACGAGGCGACCGCCGCCGACGATCCGACCGCCACCGACGATCCGACCGCCACAGACGATCCGGAGACGGCGCGCACGGACTCCTCGGGGAAACCGCCGCTCGCCGATCTCGCCGCCGCGGTCCGGGACCGGGAGGATCGGCCGCGCTCGGAGGACGACCTCTTCGAGAGCGTCGAGGTCGACTCGATCGACGCCGACGCCGTCTGGGCCGACCTCGAAGGCCCCGATTCGTCTGCCGCGTCGCCCGAATCGCCCCTCTCGGACCGCGGCGCGGCGGACGTCTCGGGCGAGGAGTCCGTCGTCCCGAAGCGGAGCTACTGCGAGCGCTGTCGGTACTTCACGGACCCGCCCGAGGTGGCGTGCACACACGACGGCACGGAGATCGTCGAACTCGTCGACGCCGACCACTTCCGGGTCCGGGACTGCCCGATGGTCGGCGGCGACGACGACCGCGACGTCGCCGAGTTCGAGTGACATTTGAGGCTGGAGCGGCAACCCCGACCATGCAGTTCTGCGACGACTGCGGCTCGATGATGGTCTCTCGGGACGGCGTCATGGTCTGTACCGACGACGACTGCGGCGCGACCAGCGAGCAGGACGCGGAGCGCGCCGCCGCGTTCGTCTCGACCGAGGAACAGAGCGAGGACGACGTCATCGAGACCGAGGAGGGCGCGAACTTCGAGGGGAAGCCGACTGCGAACGACGTCACCTGCGAGAAGTGCGGTCACGGCAAGGCGTGGTACACGATCAAACAGACCGGGTCGGCCGACGAACCGCCGACGCGATTTTTCAAGTGCCAGGACTGTGGCCACCGCTGGCGCGACTACAACTGAGTCGTCGAGAGCGCCCCCGTCCCGCGCTCAGAGCCGGTCGGCGAAGAACTCTGCAACCGTCTCGCCGACTTTGCCCGCCTGCCCAACGAAGTGGTGGTCGGCACCCATCTCGACGACGTCGTCGCCGCGTTCGCGGGCGCGCTCTACCAGCGGCTCCCAGTCTGCAGTCTCGTCGCGCGTCCCGTAGACGACCTGCACGGGCACGGCGACGTCGCCGAGTGCGGCCGCGGCGTCGAGGTCGATCGCCAGCCGCGAGGCGGGCGCGAGCGCGCTCACGGCGTCGACGTCGTCGCTCTGGGCGGCGGCGAGCACCGCGATCGCACCGCCGAAGCTGTAGCCGAAGACCCCCACGCGGTCGTACCGGGTCGTGGCCCACGTCACCGCGTTCAGCGCGTCGGCGCGTTCCCCGTGGCCGCGGTCCCACGGCCCGTAGTCGAAGCGGAGCGCGTCGACGCCGCGGTTTCCGAGCGCGTCGCTGACCGCCCGGAGGCGCTCGTCGCCCCGGTGGCCGCGATGCTGCGGATGCGGCGGGCACTCCACGACGACGGCGTCCGCCTCGCCGTCGCCGTCGAGGGTCGCTTTGACGTCGCGTCCGCCGGGAATCAGCACCGTCTCCTCGTCGTTGCCGCTCGTCGAGTCGTCGCGTCCGCTCATGTGCTCTCCTGTGCGCGAGAGGTTTTAAAATCCGACGCGCCCAATAG
>Ga0207797_1003350_pt1 | contig 10717 bp, 5 predicted proteins | sample PRCRCaboRojoPR_6_FD_187275 | JGI IMG/M metagenome (GOLD analysis project Ga0207797, IMG submission 187275) | Marine sediment microbial community from Cabo Rojo, Puerto Rico - PR CR 10% Liquid 1 (SPAdes) | ecosystem: Environmental > Aquatic > Marine > Coastal > Sediment | place: Cabo Rojo, Puerto... | reverse complement strand
ACAGTTATTTAGATGTTTTACAAGCCCGTTTTTATGTTTTTGCTTTGGCATACCATTTTGTAAAAGAAAAAGATAACGTATGTAAAAATCAACATTATCTTTGAGAAAGTAATCTTCCCGAGTGCATGCCAAATTGGGTAATCCTAAATTTTTATTATCTGAATTCTTTAATTCGTTGTATTTTTCTTCGATAGCGGAAAGATGTTTTTCTTCATTAGATGTGATAACGGATTTGACTTTTCCATTGTGATCGAGTTTAATGCGAAGCAGCGCAAGCAGTCGGGAAATATGTGGCGGATCGTTTGACACTGTACAGCCTTTGCGTTTTCGTATATTTCGATGTCTGTAACCGAATTATGTTTTCTTGCATCGATCAGATGAACCGAATAAATTCTATTATCAAGAGGTACTTATCCATTGAATTCTCTCATAAAATTCTCTGGTTTTTCTTTAAAAGATTCCTGGTTCGGTTCACAACGTTATCCAATACCCGGTGTCCCACATCTTTAAATATCGGTTGATCCAATACAGCCTTTGTATCCAAATCACCCCATGTATAAAGCATAAAAATGAGAATGTCGCGTTCGGTGTTGCGTTTTCTTTCTCCTGCCTGATTTCTGAGAAAGTGCACTATGGAATCGTATAATTCCCAGTGTTCAAATTCGTGATTCGTTTTTATCATTTCGGGAATTTCTTCGGGAGGTGTATCAATCAACGTGTCAGAAAAAAGCTTGGCCAGGTTGCGATTGGTCGTCCGTGCGCTAATGAGTGCGAGATATGCTCTGAATTTATCTTCGCTATGGACATTCTTGAAATTCTTAAGCGCCCTGTAATCATTACGACACAGGTCAACATAAACTTCAGGAATAATATCTTCCACAGTGTCTTTAAATTGCATTCCGAGGCGTGATGTATTCCAGCGATTGCACTTGTTAACCACCACACTTTGAATAAATGCTTTGTACCTTTTGAAAAAGATCTTCCAGGCTTTTTCCCATTTTGGTGAATCAGGACTGGTGCACCCTTCCAGCATCTCTTTCAAGCTCATAGTGTTATTATCCATAGACGAACATAGGTTGGATTTCTGTTCAACGAGTCAAGTAGATTATATAAAAAATTGGTGAAAACTGCAAACAAAAATATGAAATGAGGAAATTTTATAGATTCAGGAATCTGTCTATTAAGTGATGAAATATCTTTTTGTTTTTAAAGCATTTATAATCGCCTGAACCCCGGTTTGAATTGAGAATTCTTTCGTCTATCAGATATCTAAATCCGCGAGTCAAAAACCTGGCGCACTTTGGACAAAAGATCGAACTGGTTGAAAGGCTTTTTAATGAAATTAATGTCTTTTGAAATGACATTTTCTTTCGAAATAAAGTCACCGCTGTATCCTGACATAAAAAGGACTTTGATATCCGGATGCTTTTCCTTGATTTTTTCTACAACCTCGGGACCGCTTTTACTTGGCATAATCACATCAGAAATGACCATATCGAGATTCCCGGAATTATTGATAAACGGCTGCAGTTCATCATCTGCATCCGAAGATGAATAAACGATATAGCCATTTTCTCTTAACATCGATTCCACCAGCGTGCGGACTTGTTCTTCATCTTCAATTACCAAAATTCTCTCGCCTCCGGCTGAACTGACATGATCGAAAGTATATTTCTTTTCTTCTTCATCCGGAGTTGTGGCCTCCGGAAAATACAAAATAAATTCCGTTCCCTGATCGAGTTCACTTTTGACATCAATATAACCATTACTCTGTTGAATGAAACCGTACACCATAGAAAGACCGAGTCCCGTACCTTTTCCCTTGTCTTTTGTCGTGTAGAATGGTTCGAAAATGTGCTCCAGCGTTTCATCGTCGATTCCCTTACCAGTATCTTCAACACTAATCGTGCAATATCGCCCGGGCGGAATAGTAAATTGCTCACCAATGTATTCCTCATTCAGCTCTTCTTTGCTGATTTTTAATGACAGAGTCCCGCCGTCCGGCATGGCATCTTTTGCATTGACAGCCAGATTCATGATCGTGTGTTCGAACTGATTCTTGTCGACATAGATAAAAACAGGCTGATCATCGGGATGAATATCTACTTTGATTTTTTCTCCCAGTAGCGGGACAAGCATATGCTTCATCTCAGATAATGTCTCATTCAAATTGATGACGCTTGGCGTCAGGTCCTGTTTTCTGCTGAAAATTAATAACTGCCTGGTAAGACCTTCGGCGCGTTCGCCGGCCTGATCGATGCGCTTGATAGCATCGTGAGTTTTGTCATCATTCTGTGTTTTCATCAATAAAAGAGAGCAATATCCGCGAATGATTGTCAAGATGTTATTGAAATCATGCGCTACGCCACCGGTTACCCGGCCAATGGCTTCCATCTTTTGGGACTGCCGAAGCTGTTCTTCCAATTGACGAATCTCGGTCAAATCTTGCAGGGCAACACGAAGAACTTTCCTTCTCAATACGGTATCGTAAACAACGTTGTAATGCAAAGAAACCTGAACGCGATCCCCCTCCTTACATATTAAGGTCTGTTCCATGTGCCCGGCATCGTTTTGTTCGATGATATTTGTCAACACCCGCAAGGCTTCCTGGTCGTCTTCGATCTCCAGTATTTTTAAAAATGATTGGCCAATAACGTCCCGGGGCTGGTATCCCAAAAGAGATTCGATTGTTTCATTCGCCTGAATGACAATACCTTGCTGATCCAGTTCCACATATCCAACGGGCGCTTCATCATATAATCGCTGATACCGCTCTCTGGATTCGACAAGTTCCATGGTTTTGTTTTGCAGTGCCTGGGTTCGTTCATTGACTTTCTGTTCCAGATGCTGTCTGCGGCGTTCGTGCGCGCTCATGCGCCACTTGTAGGCACCAAACACACCTCCAAGCACAATACAAAGAGCAAGAATCCGAAACCACCACTTTGCCCATAATGGTGGATGAACAACAATGTCTACAGATTGCCCGCTTCCCCACACGTCGAATGAATTTGCTCCTCGTATTGTAAAAGTATATTTTCCGGGTGGTAGATTTGTGTAATTGACAAACCGACGATTGCCGTTGTAACGCCAATCTTCGTCAAAGCCTTCAAGTTTGAATGCATAGCGATTTCGTTCCGGTCGGTAAAAATCCAGTACAGAAAACTCAAACTCAATAAAATCATCTTTATAGTCCAATTCAATAGTATCGAGTTGGGCTAATTCTCTTATTGTAAAAGGCGACGTATCAAGTTCTTTAAAATCCGTAATCACCACATCAGGGCGCGGAGATTCCTGTTTCAATTTTTGTGGATCAAAACGTATAAAGCCATCCAGACCACCAAAGAGCAGCTCACCGGAAGGCAGTTTGGCATTTTCGTTTATGTTGAATGCCATAACCCAAAGTCCGTCACGCTCATCAAAAGCCCGGAACCTCCCACTCTCCGGATCGAACAACGTTAATCCATTGTCGGTGGCGATCCACAAATCATGATCACTGTCCTCGAGAATACCAGTTATATAAGAACTGGACAAGCCATCCCGGGAATGATAATGCTCGAAGGTGCCAGAAGGGTTGGTCATTTTGTTCAATCCATTTTCCGTGCCTACCCAAAGCACCCCGCGTTCATCGCGATAGACTGTGGTAATCCGGCTGCTGCTCAAGGATTCCGGCCGATCATCATGATGGCGGAAATTTTTTAACTCACCTGTTTCCAGATTATATCGGCTCAAGCCATAATCTGTTGAAAACCACAATCCACCGGCACGATCAGGATAAATGTGCTGAACCCAATTGCCGGCCAGTTTATTTTCACTAGAGTAATCAGAAACAAAGCGTGTAAAATCATTTGTTGCCGGATTATAACGGTTTACTCCCCTGCCGTGGGTTGAAATCCAAATGTGACCGTTCTGGTCTTTATTGATGAACAGGATATCATTACTGCTCAGTGTTGTGGTATCGCCGGGTTCATGGTGAAAATAGCTAAACTCGTTTGTGCGCAGATTATAGCGATTCAACCCCGGTTCGCCGACATCAAAAGTTCCTACCCACAAATTGTTTTTATCATCTTTGCGGATGGAACTGACATAAGAACCATGCAGGTTGTTCTCAACAGCCGGCGGGCCGCTGTGAGATTTAAACGTTTCGTTTTCAAGATCATAATGATACAATCCACTGAATGTGCCAAGCCACAAATGTGTGCTGTCGTCAAGGCACATTGCTTCGATATTGGTATCGATATCCTCGTTTTCGCGCTCTAAAGTATAATACTGAAAGGCCTGTTTCATCGGCACATATTTGTTGATACCTTGCCTGTATGTGCCGATCCATAATACCCCGGCCCTGCTCTGATAAATTGATGTGATGTGGTCTCCGCTCAGACTTTTGGAATCGTGCTTGTCTTTGAAATAACGATGAAAAACTCCTTTATCATGTTCATAAACATTGAGACCCCATTGAGTGGCGATCCAGAGTTGATCCTGCTCGGAAAAATAGAGTTCATTTATAGTGCTATTCGAAATTTTCTCGGGATCGTAGGGATCCGTCTCGATATGGGTGAATATTTTCGAGACCGGATCAAACTTGTCCAGGCCATTTGTTGTACCGACCCAAATATTGCCGTGCTTACATTCTGAAAGCGCTCGTACTCTGTTCGAAATCAGGGAATTTGGATTTTCAGGCTCATGGGTAAACGCGCTAAACTCGCCTGTTTCAGGATTAAATTGCAAAAGTCCGACATCAGTTGCCAGCCACAGCATGCCGTCTGTGTCTTCAATGATGTCAAAAATCCGGTTCATATCCTGCTGATTTTCATGGGCAGGATTACGGATGAAACGGGTAAAAGTATCGTTTGTGCTGTTATAGCGATTGAGTCCCAGCCCGGTGGCTATCCACACTGTACCGTCCCGTGCACAGAGAATTGAGGTGATATAATTGTTGGAGATAGTGGCAGTATCCTCTGCCACTGTGGTAAAATTCGTAAAAGAGACCGTATGTGCGTTCATACGGCTCAGACCACCGGTTGTCCCTATCCACAGGCGGCCTTTTCGGTCTTCGCAAATATCTAAAATCTGATTATTAATCAATCCCTGCTGGCGATTATTAGGATCGGCAAAAAAATGTTGAAATGAATAGCCGTCATATAAATTCAGTCCATTTTTCGTTCCGAACCAAAGAAATCCATCACTGTCCTGAATAATGCAAGTAATCTGATTACTGGACAAGCCATCATCCATGGAAAGGCTTTCAAAAACGCCTTTGCTGCTCTGAGAGATCAGAATATGGTTCGAAAATAAAAGCGTAAAAAGGACAACGATTAAAAATGATTTGAACGGAGACATAGAAAAGGTCCTGCTTGATTCCGTAGAGTTCACATAAAGAAAATATCAATAAAATTCTTTGATTCCAAAAGAAAAGATAGCATATAGCCTGAAAAAATATTGATTAAAACGTATTTTTTTTGTACAATCGCCTGTTACTGCTCAAGTTATTAATAGGCGATTAAATGCTTACCTTCTTTTCACATCAAATAAAAACAGCATTTTAATAAACATACAAACTTTATGCCAAGAGGAGGTTATCGTGAAATCTTTATTAATTATCCTGATACTATCAACCATTTTAGTGGTAATGTGTGGCAGAGATGTCACAATTCCACCGGAAACACATCCGGATGTCAGTTCCTGGCCGGATTTGTTCGCTCCGGATTTGTCCAATGCTATTGACGCCGATACAGTGTGGACTTTTCAGGACAGTATTCTCGTTCCGAGTGAAGACCACAATGTATGGACTACTGAACAGTACGATAATTTCATCCTGGATCTTGAGTTCAAGAACGCAGACAGCACAAACAGTGGTGTGATTGTTTACTGCTCTGATCTTGAAGACTGGATTCCACATTCCATCGAAATTCAGATTGCCGATGACTTTTCAGAAAAGTGGTCGTCCATGCCAGAGACGTGGCAGTGCGGCGCTGTTTTCGGTCATTCCGCTCCAGAAAAAAGTGCGGTCAAGCTACCCGGTGAATGGAACCGTTATACCATCACGTGCGTGGATTCCATGGTTTGGGTAATGCTGAACAACGAGATGGTTAACAAGGTGAATCTGAATCGCTACACCTCGGCCATGGAAAATCCTGATGGCACCGAAATCCCATCATGGCTGAGCAAACCGCTGGCGGAATTACCCACTCGCGGTCACATCGGATTGCAGGGCAAACATGCCGATGCTCCGATTTATTTTAGAAACCTTAAAATTAAGGAATTGGAAGAATGAGAAAACTTTTCTTATCGGCAATGGTAATGCTGTTACCGGCTTGCGGACTATTCGGCGGGTCAATTCAGACACCGCAAGCCATCAAAGCCGGCGGACAGCTTGGCAAACGAATCGAATTAAGCGAAAAACGGCTGCAACATCATCCTTATGATCTCGATCTCATTGTCCAGGATGTGGTCCGCGCTCCAGAACTCAAGCGCCGGTTCGAAGAATACCAAGGCGATGTCTCCGGCAGAACGTTAGGCGCCTGGAGTTTCATGTCGAGATTGACCGGCCGGCATCCGGCAAAACTTGACAGTATAGCCGAGCGCATTGTGCCGCATCAAAACGATGACGGCAGTTTCGGCAAAAATCAAATGGACGACGGCTGGGATATGTGGGGGCGCCAGATTTTCGGTCACGGCAGGCTGCTGGTCGGGCTGATCCAGTATTATCGCTTGAGCGGCAATCAGCAGGTTTTGAACGCTGCCCAAAAGCTGGGCACCTATTTCGAAAACACCGTGCCAAAATGGACATCTTTGTATCCGGATCATCCCTGGACTGAAAGGGGATACGTACATTGGGACGATCCGCAAAGCAATCGCCGGCATTTCGTCAAAACCCATCAAACCAGCATTCTTGAAGGCCTGGTGATGCTGTACGAAGAAACCGGCGGCGAGTCGGTTCTTGAAACAGCGAAACAGGTTGCCGAGCTCATGCCGGAATGGGGTCACTATCATTCCCACTCCTATCTCAACACACTCACAGGCATGGCCATGCTGTATTCGCACACACAAGATGAAAAACGGTTCGAACAGCTTTCCGACCTTTACTGGCAGTATGTGATGCGGTATGGCAAGCGCATGGACGGCAGCGTGTGCGAATGGTACCCGGTGGATCACCGCACCGAGGGGTGTTCACTCACGGACTGGCTGCGACTGAATCTTGCCATGTGGGCAGTCACTCAGGATGTTGTTTATCTTGCTGAAGCGGAAAACACCTGGCGCAACGGACTGTATTTCCACCAAACCGCCAACGGCGCTTTTGGTCATGCCATCATGACCCCGAACGGTTACGAATCCACGTACAGCGAATCGTGGTGGTGCTGCCTGATGCATGGATTGTACGCTTACTCGGAGGTGCTGAATTACACAGCAGCCAGTCGGGATAAAACAGTGTGGATCAATTTCTTCACCCCCGTATCCTGTGAGTTGAATGTGAACGACAACCCGGTGCAACTGTCAGTTGAGACAGATTATCCGGCGGACGGCAATATGGTCATCAATGTCAATCCGGGCCAGCCGCAAAAGTTTTTATTAAAGTGCCGGATTCCCGCCTGGGCGGAAAACGTGCGCCTCAAGCTCAATGGCTCATCTCAATCATCGGAGCGTTCAGATGGGTATTTATTTGTCGAACGGCTCTGGAACACTGATGACGAACTGACTATCGAGTTTGATGTTCCGCTGCGGGTATTGGATGAGCACGGCAACAATCTGTTAAAGAAACGTCAATTTGATAAACACCCTTATCCGGCGTTTATTTTTCACGGGCCGGTATTGCTTTCTGCGGATACGAAACACAATGCTGAATTTCCCCGGGACATCATTTTCGATCCGGACCGGATCAAAAAGCTTTCGCCAAAAAATAACAATCCATTTGCCATGACTAACATGCACTACCGGTTTCCTGTGCGCAACTCTACCGGACATGCTGTGCTTGTGCCCATGAGCGAGCAAACCGGTTACAAAGAATGGACAAACCAGTGGCGATACTTTCAGCGCAATGGTGAAAAACCGATTCAGCGTGTACCGGTACAGACAAAACAAAAAGTGATCTTGAAAAAATGATTTTATTTCTCACGTTTAAATCGAACTAAAGGAGGCGCATCATGTCTCTTCCACTTAATCGTCGGCGTTTTCTCACCGGACTGTTGGGAACCGCATCCCTCCCGCTGCTAAAAAATGCCAAAGCTTCACCCTCGCCGCAACGGCCGGTTGTGCTCTGCAGTCGGGGCGATTATTGGGGGCTTAAAGTCTTGCAGCCGGCCTGGGATGAACTGAACCGCACCGGCAGCATCCTTGACGCGGTTGAAAAGGGTGCAAACGTTGTCGAGCTGGATCCGGAAGACGCCAGCGTGGGCTATGGTGGTCTGCCGAACGAAAACGGCGTTGTCCAGTTGGATGCCTGCATCATGGACGGCCGGACGCACAACTGCGGCTCGGTTGCTTGTCTGGAAGATATTAAAACGCCCTGCTCGGTTGCACGCCTGGTGATGGAACGAACGGATCACATTCATCTCGTCGGTGAAGGTGCCAGGCGATTTGCGCTGCTTCATGGATTTAAACCGGAAAACCTGCTGACAGATTACGCCAGAAAACGATGGTTGAAATGGAAAGAAAACCTGAGCGGGCAGGACGACTGGTTCCCGCCCAATGACGGAGATTACGAGCTACCGGGGCGGCCAACCGGAACCATTAACGTTCTCGGTGTGGATGCGTCCGGCAATATGGCCGGGGTGACCACCACCAGCGGACTGGCCTGGAAGATATCCGGACGTGTGGGCGACTCGCCGATCATCGGTGCCGGATTGTATGTAGATAATGAGATCGGTGCAGCCGGCGCGACCGGTCGCGGCGAAGAAGTAATTCGCACCTGCGGCAGCTTTTTTGTCGTCGAACGCATGCGCGCCGGTGACTCGCCGCAACAGGCCTGCGAAGCGGCCTGCCAGCGCATCATCAACATCAATGGCGGACTCGACAAGGTCAATTTCAATGACAAGTTCATTGCGGTAAACAAAAATGGCGAGGTTGGCTGCGCGTCTATCCTGAAAAGAGAGGAAAAAGAACCGTCGGTGAGTTACTGGACAAAAGACGGCTTTCAATCCATGACCGGAACACATTTTAAAACGTTGTAATTTTTAAAAAGCATTTTAGAGGATTCTATGCGCTATTTTTCAATTATCATGATTCTTTTTATCGTATCAACCGGGTTAACCCAGACACCGCCGTTTAACCGGGGTGTCAATTTTACAAACTGGTTTCAAACTTCTACGCCGCACCAAATACAGTTCACAAAATTTACAAAACAGGATTTCATCAATGTGCAAACTCTCGGCTGCGATGTGGTTCGACTGCCCATCAATCTGCATCACATGACCAGCGGAGCCCCCGATTACACGCTGGACCCGCTCTTTCTCCACTTTCTCGATCAGGTTGTGGATTGGGTAGAAGAATTGGAAATGCACCTCATTTTCGACAATCACACCTTCAGTCCGAGCGAATCCACCGATCCGAATATCGACGAAGTGCTTGTACCGGTGTGGACGCAAATGGCCGAGCATTTCAAAAACAGATCGACCTACATTTATTACGAAGTGTTGAATGAACCGCACGGCATCTCGGACAAGCGCTGGAATGAAATTCAGCAAAAAGTTGTGGACGCTATCCGGGAGGTGGATCAAAAGCACACCATCATCATCGGCCCGGCAGGCTGGAACAGTTACAACAATCTTGATAAAATGCCGGCATACGATGACGACAATCTCATTTACACATTTCACTTTTACGATCCGTTCATATTTACACATCAAGGTGCCAGTTGGACAAATCCGTCTATGGTTCCGCTGTCCGGGGTGCCATTTCCGTACGAAGCGGACAGCATGCCAAACGTGCCACCGGAGCTTGAAGGCACCTGGATTGCAAGCGCGATGAACGGTTATCCCAGCGACGGCACTGTCGATCACGTTAAAGAGCTTATCGATATTGCCGTGGAATTCAAAGCCGACCGCGGAGTTCCGCTGTTCTGCGGCGAGTTTGGTGTGTACATGCCGAACAGTCACAAAGATGATCGCGTGTTCTGGTACGATCTTGTTCAGGATTATTTTGAAGAAAAAAACATCGCCTGGACCACCTGGGATTACAAAGGCGGATTTGGCTTGTTTGAACAGGGCGGAAATGACTTGTTCGAGTACGACCTCAATATTCCCCTGATCGAGGCACTGGATCTGAATGCACCGGAACAAAAAGAGTTTCACATAACGCCGGATACGACAGGCTTTTCGATCTATGACGATGTCATTGGTCATCAAATTCTGGAAAGCAGTTGGGCAGCGGATGGAGCGATCAACTATTATTCCCAAGACGATCCTGTCAAAGGCACGTACTGCATCCACTGGACCGGCTCTTCGCAGTACGGTAACATTGGCTTTAATTTCGAGCCGGTTCGGGATTTGTCCTGGCTGGTTGATGAAGATTATGCCATTGATTTCTGGGTGCGGTGCAGTTCTCCGGGATCGTCACTGGACATGCGTTTTGTCGATACCAAAACTGACGATCCGGATGATCACCCCTGGCGCATGCGCATCACGCTTGATGAATCCAGAGCTATCTGGGATGGCACCTGGCAGCATTTGCAAATTCCGCTTGACGAGTTTACCGAACACGGTTCCTGGGACGGCGGCTGGTACAG
>Ga0207797_1003349_pt1 | contig 10719 bp, 9 predicted proteins | sample PRCRCaboRojoPR_6_FD_187275 | JGI IMG/M metagenome (GOLD analysis project Ga0207797, IMG submission 187275) | Marine sediment microbial community from Cabo Rojo, Puerto Rico - PR CR 10% Liquid 1 (SPAdes) | ecosystem: Environmental > Aquatic > Marine > Coastal > Sediment | place: Cabo Rojo, Puerto... | reverse complement strand
ATATCGATGGTCAAACTGGGAAGTGCATCTTCAGGAAAATCTTTGTCCGTAAAGGGGTTATACTTTCGAAGTATATATTAAACTGAGCGCTGGACATCTGGGCGCTGGTTGAAAGTTCCGGGAGAATTTTTCTAAAACCTGTTCTCTCTGATCAAGCAGTGTTTTCCGTTTCAGTGAATAAACGTAACCGGGGCAGAGTGTCTTCTATTCACGGTTTCCTGGAGAAGCGGGTTCACGAAGTTCTTTATGGTTTTCCAGGAAGGAGGCTCTCTTTTAAGAAAAACAAGAAATTTCCTTGGATATCCCGCTTTTCCGGGTTAACCTTTTGGGTTATTAAAGTTGATCGAAGAGCGACGCCTTAACATCAGATTTGAAGCCGGATTAAATCCTTCCCGATCTTAAAAACTTATGTAGAAGGTGTCCGGGTCGACAATTTAATCTTGACCGCCCAAGAGGGATAAATATGAATCCGAAAAAAGACTTAACCGGCCGAGTCAACAAAGAAAGGCTGGTTCATAATCTGAAAAAGACGATTTCGATACCATCGGTGACGGGCAACGAGGCGCAGTTGACCGATTTTCTTGCCCGGGAGCTCGATGAGTTAGGCGTTGAGCCGAGCTATCAGCGGGTCGAGGGCGAGCGCAATAATGTCTACGCGTTACATTATTTTGAAGAACCGGGTCCTCTGGTCAGCTTGAACGCTCATACCGATACAGTTCCTCCGGGAAGCGGTTGGGCGACGGATCCGTTCGAACCCGTGGAGGAGGACGGGAAGATTTACGGTCTGGGGTCACTGGACATGAAAGGTGGTCTGGTTGCGCTTCTGGAAGCGTTTAGAATTATCGTCCGGTCAGAAGTTAATCTGCCCGGCGGCGTCGCTTTTACCGCCGTAGTTGATGAAGAGGCGTATTCTAAAGGGGCAAAAAAATTGCTTTCCTCTGAAATCTCCGACTCCGCCGCCGTAATCAGCGGAGAGCCCTTCTGGGGTTCTGAAGAGAAACCCGTACCATTGGGTATTACCGGAAAGATCCTCTACGAGGTAACTGCCAGAGGGAAATCCGCACATGGTGCCGAGCCCGAGAGAGGGGTAAATGCTATCGAGGATATGGCGCGAGTTCTGGCAAATTTGGACGATTTACAGCTGGGAAATGGGTCTCAATTCGGAGCGGGCAATATCTGCACTCTAAAAATTGAAGGCGGTTACGAGAAGTATTCAGTGACCGTTCCCGAAAACAGTAAAGCTATCATTAACCGTCTGATAGTACCCGGGGAGAGTATAAAGTCCGCCGTCCGTGAGATGGAGGAATTTATCGAGAAGCTGTCGCTCGATTCAGATTTTGAAGTTTCTTCAAAATCCCCGTCTTATAACCCATTCACCCTTTCGGATTCGGAACCAATACTGAGAGCATTCAGTTATAGCTACGAAGACCTGGTCGGAACCGGCCCCACCTTCGGTTATATCCGCAATATTATGGACGCAAATATATTCGTAAACCGGGCCGGAATTCCCACTCTGGTATTTGGTCCCCGCGGGGGAAGGATGCATGCCCCGGATGAATTTGTAGAAATTGAAAGTCTTGTTCGCACAACAAAGATTTACCTGAGAACTATTATCGACTACCTGAGGGCTCCCGGGAACGAGGCATGAAGAAAATGAAACCAGAGTAACTCTTGCCCTTTATTAGCTCGAGGTTCGAAATACCAAAGGAGCCGCCGAAAACAGCTATCGAAAGCTAAAACTTGGCCATTCAGGGAACAAGCTAACTTAAATGGCAATGGCGCTGTAACCTCAGCAAATCTAGCTTAAATGCTGAAGAATGAAGAAACACCCGATAAATCCCCCTCCGGACAAATAAATAAACGCCACGCATTCCAGGCTAACTCTGGCAGAGAACCAGCATTCCTCCGAAATTGCAAGGTACTCAAAACTATTTCAAATCGCCCGATCTAATTACCTCGGAACGCTGGATCAGCAGCAGGGTCCACACCCACATCCTAAGAAGCTAATAAAAGCAGCTGCCCATAAGGACCAGAAAAACCCGAGTATCATTGCGGCTGGTATGGTCACGATGAACACCTCCTTATAGAATTTTTCCTTGCAAGTTTACTATACATCGATTGTTTTGCGCTGTCAAGTTTGCGAGTTAGCTCTAAGAGTCCCGCTAATCTTCCGACTTATTACAGGGGGCCGAATCGACTTTCAAAAGTTGAAAAGCCGGGTTATCAGTACATCGTCCCTCCCCGGCCGTTGAGGGATTTATTCAGAACTCATTTCTTCCCGCAGCGCCTCTTTGGTAATTTCCGTCAGATCTTTCACCGTGTTCTGATTTCCGTACAAAACGACGTTTTCCTGTCGCAGCACCAGATCATAACCCTCTTTCCTCGCTTGAACGTTTGCGACCTGGAATATTTTCGATTCGATTAATTTTGTAAGCAGTTCGTCCAGCTGTTTGTACTGGCTATTTATCTGTGATAGAGTCTGAGAGACCTCCTCCGGAATTGCCGAACCCTCTTTCATATTACTAAGTACGTTATTTAGCTGATTTATGATCGGTTCGACCTGCCCTTTGAGCTTTACCAGACGGTCAGAAACTGATTGAAAGCCCTTTGCGACTATCATCGCTTCCACCATGGCAAGGTCTATCTGTAACTGGGCCTTTAACTTCTCCGCCTGGAGAATGTCGCTCCGTTTCTTGAACTCCGACTCGGAAATATTTCCCTGAATTGCTTTTTCGCGCAGCTTGATGAGCTCTTCGTTCTTCGCCTGGGCGCTCTCTCGCTCTTCCTTTACCGCGTTTGTAAATACGTTAAATGCTTCGGTGGCGTTTACGTAACCGACCCTGAGCGCCGAACCCGCCCCCGTCGCCTCGGTCCCTTCCATTTCCGACAGACGTGCCTGGAAAGTTTCCAGTTTCTTCTCGAGCTCCGTCAGTTTCTCCTTTTCGGGCCCCTCTCCGTTTCCACTCAACTCGCTTATTTTACTATCCAGGATTGATCGAACACCCTTTAACGATTCCAGACCCTTTTCCATCTCGCCCTTGTTTATCAGCTCTTCCGCCCGGCGCAATTCCTCTATCAGCAAATCCGCCGAAAAATCTTCCTGTCCGTAACTGGCTAAGGCCGTAGAAACTACTAACAGCGCGACCAATATAACGACAGCGCTTCGACTTTTCATTTATAAACCTCCTCGGTTGATTGAATTTACCCGAAACCGGAATTATCCAATTAGAGTTTAGCGACCACGAATAACTGTTTTACTAAGTGGGGTGATAAATGATAGACTATCTATCATTTCTTCCTTCCCACCAATTCAGGGTACCGAATTTGTTCTGGTTTTTCAGCACCGGAAAGTCGGTCATATCGTTAGAGAATCTCCCTGCAATCAATAAAATTAACCAGGCAACGGGGAGGCAATCGGAGCAGAAAAGCTATTAGCCCGACTCGGCCGCGGGGACGTATTATTGAATTGAGTCCATGGTTACTGTCCGTGCGCTTATATCGGCGAGCTCGAGGAAGATCGAGAAAGGAGGTAAAATATGTTTCCGTTTTCAAAAAGATCATCGCTTCTGATATTTTTAGTATCACTCATAATCGTTTTGCCCGCTTTCGGGACTAATGCGGGGGGAGAGAAAAAACCGGCGAGCAAGCTGGAACCGGTGGAGAAAGCTTACAACTTGATACTTGAGAGCTACGTGAGTCCGGATTCCGTCGAAAAAAGACAATTGATCATAGGAGCCATAGAGGGTATGCTGGAGCAATTGCCGGACCCGCACGACCGGGTCTATACCGAGGAAGGTTATAAGAAACACCTTCGGAAGGTAGTAAGGTCAAATTACGTCGGGGTCGGCGTGATCCTCGGTGACCGCGGTAAATACGTCAGTGTTCTGGAAACTTTTCCCTACAATTCAGCGGCTCGGAACGGGGTCAAGCCCCGGGACGTAATTCTGAAGATCGACGGAGAGTCAACCGTCGAGATGAGCTATCGTGAAGCCGGCGACCTCCTGCGGGGCGAGCAAGAGGATGAGGTCGCGCTGAAGGTAAAACACCCGGACGGAGAAAGGGAAAAGATTACTCTCAGGAAGATACCGGTTCAGATACCCGCGGTGGAGCACGAGCTATTGCTGGACGGAAGGATCGGCCTGATCGACGTAAATTACTTCAGGGAGGACGTGGAGTGGCGGGTAAATTCGGCAATTAACGAACTGGAGAACGACGATCTTCAGGGTTTTATCCTCGACCTGAGAAACAACAGGGGCGGTGTCTTAAAATACGCGTTTGGGGTGGCGTCAAAGTTCGTTGACAGTGGAATAATAACGAAATTTCATAAAAAGGATCGGGTTAAGAAATATAGCACCGAAGGAAACGCGACGCCGAACTTGCCGCTGGTCGTCCTGATAAACGAGCGGACTGCGAGCGCTTCCGAACTGATTGCGGCGGCGGTCAGATATCACGATATGGGAATCCTCGCCGGTCGGCGGAGTTACGGCAAGCAGTACGGACAGAGTTTCTTTGAGCTGGAGGACGACCTGTATCTCGCGCTATCCACTATGAATAACTTCTTTCCCGAAATCCCCGAGGCCGGCCTGAAGCCAGAACTGAAGTCGCCTAACTACTGGAAGGACGTCGAAATAGCCAAAAAGTGGATAAACAAGCACGCCGGCGAGAAGACCCCGCTCGGCAAGTAGATAATCCGTAGACCGGGCCCTTAGCTCCGGATTCTGAAGATTTTGGTTCGATTATTTACTGTCCTGGACTATCTCCTCGATCGTTTTGAAGCCTTCCGCCCCTTTCTCGTGCCAGCCCTCCGTCGTATAGATTTTTTCCGTGTACTTTTCTGAAATATGTGCCGCCACTACTTCACCGAGGAAGAGGGTGTGATCTCCCGCGTCGATCGAGCCCCTCTTTTTGCATTCGTAACAGGCCACGGAATCCTCTATCAGGGGTGTCCTTACCTGGCTTGCGGGTACCGTTTCCAGGCCCGTCTTCTCGAACTTATCCACGTTTTCCCCGGAATTCCTCCCGCAGTAAAAAGTTGCCTCCTTCTGGTCTTTGTTGGGGAAGGCCAGGACGAAGTCCTCGGAATTTTCCAGCACCCGGTGAGTGTATCTATCGAAGGCGATGCTGGTCGCCATCATCACCGGTTCCGCGGAAGCAAAAGTAACCCAGCTGGCCGGCATGGCGTTTGGCTTGCCGTCTTCGTCGGCCGTTACCACCTGGAAAATCCAGCTGGGATGTTTTCTCTCAATCGCGATCTCTTTATCAACCCGTTTCATTTTTTACCTCCTGAATTCATCTGGTTCCTTAGTATTTTAGGTTATCGCTCCGCAAAGACAAATGGAAATTCAGGGCTAACTCCGCGAGATCGCGATTGACTGATCTTCGGGGAAATTCAAACCGAAGCGATACCTATCTGGCACTCCCGAAACTGGTCCGGTATAAGACCTCGGCTAACCAGGTATGAAATCTCCTCTTAGCCGGATAAAGTTGCCTCCAGGGTAATCTCCGTACCGGCCAGCGCTTTCGATACGGGGCAATTTTCTTTTGCCGCCTCGGCATGCTGCTCGAAATCTTCCTTCGCGATACCCGGGACGTTAGCTTCTGTGGACAGATCAATTCCGGTTATCGTAAATTCTCCCTCGACTTCGCCCAGGCTGACTTCGGCTTCGGTTGATATCTCCCGGGGATCGTAGCCCTCTTCCTCCAGGATGTTCGCCAGTGCCATGGAAAAACAACCGGCGTGTGCGGCACCGATAAGTTCTTCCGGGTTGGTGCCCTCCCCTTCTTCAAACCGGGACCGGAAGGAATATTCCGTTTCGAGCAAACCGCTGCCGAGTTTTACCCTGCCTTCTCCGTCTTTTAGCTTGCCCCGCCAGACTGCTTCTGATTTTCGCTTTTTCATGGTTTCACCTCATGTGTTTTTTATATTGAGTTTACCGCCTTAGTGCTTTTGTCCCGCCATGGGGTTGCCTGCCTCGCGCCAGTCCTTTTTACCGCCTTCGTAGTCGTAGACGTTTTCAAAGCCGAGATTATCGAGTTTTTCCGCCGCAGTGGGGCTTGCACCGCAATTGATGTCGGAACAATAAACGACGAGATCCTGGTTCGTATCGAATCTTCCCTTGACTTCCCTTCCCAGCTCGGAGAGAGGAATATTTATCGCACCTTTGATATGACTTTGCTCGTAATCTTCAGGTTCAAGGACTTCTATGAGTTCGAAGTCTTCATCCGCAGCGAACTTCTCTTCCAGTTTCTGGCGATCCAATGTTTCATACATTTCGTCCACCTCCAGTTCTTGCCCCTTATGGGGCGGCTGTTAAAAAGTTAACTAAAATACTCTACTTTTTCAAGCCAGTCCAGAACTGAAGAATTGCCGATCAGACCGGACACAAATTGTCTTAACCCTTGCGCTCACCCGAAAAAATCCCTCAGGCTAATCAACCATGCTCTCTTCGCTCGTGGCACAGCGATTGGGGCCCATTTCCAGCTCTATTTCTTCCTGTTCACTCCTTTGCTCCCCTCGTCCGAGGTTCGTCGCAATTACTTCTTCGTAATTCGGGGGCTTTTCCGGCACGTTTTTGAATATGTATTCTACGAATTCGTCCTCCCCCATCTGAAGCGCTTTGTTGTTCTTCCGCAGGTGTCCGAGTGTGCCGAATATCGGGGTGCCGGGAGTGACATCCTGTGCTTCCCCCTCATTCGATATACTGAAATGTCCCGGCAGTACCTTGATGTCGTCGGGCAGGGAGAGCACTTTTCCGACGAGCGATTGATACTGGAGGTCGGCGCCTTTGCGGGCCTCTTCCTGAAATTCAAGTTCAGTTCTACCTATTGAATTGGCAAACAGCGAGTCCCCGCTGATCAGGGCTTCCCCGCCGACGAGCCAGCTGGTCATCTCCGTGGTATGTCCGGGGGTGTGTAAGGCCTTGATCGGTACTCCGCCTACCTGGACGACTTCGTTGTTATCGACCGGGACGAAGTCAAATTCCGGATCGCGTGTTTCCGCCCCCCGACCGAGATGGTAGTCCACGCCGAGCTTCCGGGCCAGCTCTCGTCCTCCGGAGATATGGTCCGCGTGGATGTGAGTATCGAAAACGTGGGTGATCTTGAGGCCGCGTTCCGTCGCTGCGTCGAGAAATTCCCCCCTATAACGAGAGACGTCAATCGCTGCGGCTACTCCGGCCCGTCTGGAGCCGACGAGGTAACCCAGACAACCTTTTGCTCTCCGCTGCAGCTGGAGGATAACGAGGTCGTTTTCCGTGGTGGCGATCGGCACCCGATCGTAAACTCCGCTCCAGGCTTCCATGCCGCCCCGGATTGCCTTTACGTTGCTGAAACCCTGTTTCTCAAGTTCTTCCGCGAAATCTACGGAAGTAATTCCTTTGGCACAGACGGCAATGATCGGGTCATCGATGTCGGCACCGCTCTTATTTAAAAAATTTTCCAGGCCCTCGGAACCCAGTTCAGCCCCTTCCCCGTGCGGGAAATTAACTGCCCCGTTTATGTGCCATTCGGTATAATTTTCTTCCGGCCTGGTATCGATCAGGTAGAATTCTTCGTCCGCATCTATCTTATCTCTGAATTCTTCGGGTTCAATTTTTTCGACCATATATTTGACCTCCCGTCAACTGCTCTTTCTTTTCTTTTAGATTGATTCACCACTGAATATTAGAATCCCGTGAAAAATAAATCAACGACGTGAAAGATAAGCATACTCTACTTCGGGAAAATTCGGTTTGAGTCCGGGGCTGGAAAACCGCTCGGTGTTCCCCGAAAAATTATTCCACCGCCGCCCGTTGAATTAGGGTTCAGTCTTTAAGTATAATATTGCGCTTGCTGATTAGATCTTTCTGGTAAGCAACAGGGGAAAAGTCTAAGCGAAAATGCGGAAAATTTAACGGTTGATTGGATTGTCCCCATCGTCTAGCGGCCTAGGATACTGGGTTTTCATCCCAGCGACAGGGGTTCGAATCCCCTTGGGGACGGAAGTGAAGGTTTTGACATTTGGTTCGGCCGGCTAGAAATTTTTCCGAGGTAGTACTTGAGCTGAGCCGGGAATTTGATTAAAATGGGCGAGTAGCTCAGTGGGAGAGCACCTGGCTTACATCCAGGAGGTCATAGGTTCGAGTCCTATCTCGCCCACCAGCTGGTAGATCAAGGGGACGTGGTCCAGCCTGGCCCAAGACGCTTGATTGTCACTCAAGAGATCGCCGGTTCAAATCCGGTCGTCCCCGCCAGATTTTTCCTAACTCGTAGGGTCGTGCCGAGGTAGCTCAGGCGGTAGAGCACCGCCCTGAAAAGGCGGGTGTCCCCAGTTCGACTCTGGGCCTCGGCACCACCACAACTCTCCACCTCAGATTTTTCTTCTATATTTAATATTTCGAGGTTTACCCGGCCTGGTTACATTGATATTCTTCGGAAGGCTTCTTAAAATAATCCACCTTTGATCCTACCTACCTTCAACTAACCCATTGGTGATATCCATGACCGAGGTTTCGGTAAAAGAATCGGACGATCCAGCCGAAATTGTCGAAGAAAACGAGGACTGGCACGACAGGGAAGCAGAAATTTACGACCGGATAAGAAGTGAGCTCTGGAACTTTTACGAGCAGCGCAGGATTACAAATGACGTCGCGAAAATTAGGGATTTTTCGCCCGGAAAGCACGCGGTGGATATTGGTAGCGGCACCGGTAACCTTGTCCTGAAATTTGCTGAACTCGGTTGGAGAGTCGAAGCAGTAGATGTTTCCGAGAACATGATAGAAGTGATGAAAGCTAAAGTCAGCTCCGAAGAAGAGAGCAGGATTAATTTTCACCATGCTCCCGCGGACGATTTTTTAGATAATTTGCGAGAACGGCCGGGTACAGTCTGCTTCAGCTCTGTCCTGCACCACCTGCCAAATTACTACGAGACTCTGGAGACGGCGATCGAGAAGCTGCCGCCGGGCGGTCTAGTTTATATAGTGCACGAACCGCTTCCCGCCAAGCTTGAGAGGGAAGAGTCCAGATTACGTTATCTCGACAAACTTTTCACCCCGAGGGCGAGTTTCCGCAAGTGGCAGGGGCCTGAGAAGGAAAGCGAAAAGGTGGATTATCATATTGATCGAAACGACGGGATTGAACTGTCCGAATTAAAGGAGTTCTTCCGGGACCGAGGAATGACGATAGTAGAGGAGAGCAAATATACGACCTGGAAGAGCGGTGTTCTTTCGGGCTTTGATGACGTGCTGGAACTCACGGAGCGGACGGACTTTAAAATTATCGTCCGGAAAGGAACTGATTAATCCAGCCTCCGCCTGAGCAGGAGCAACGTCGCTATCACGCCGACCATCAGCAGCGCCATGGATCGCATGGAAACTATTATCCCGAACTTCTCGGCGATAACTCCCATTACCGCCGGGATAATCGATATCCCGAGCGGATCGAACGTCATGACCAAACCGTTTATCGGTCCGCTGTGTCGGGGGTAAGTTTTTGTCGCCAGGGCGAAAAGGTTAGGAAAGACGGACGAAATGACGAAACCGATTGCCACGACGACCCCGATCCGGGCGTATCCCTCGACGAAGAAGAACGCCACCGCGATCAGGATTGTGTTGAGAGCGGCGGACCCCAGGAGAATGGAAATATAGGAAAACTTCTTTGTGAGATAGCTGTTAAGTATCCTGCCCGGAACGTAGGCCCCGATGAACCCGGTCAGAGCAAAGTTGGCTACGCTATGCGGCAAAGAACGTGAGAGAAAATAGGGAAGCCAGGTGAAAAACCCTCCCTCGACCCCCACGTTGAGGAACAGGGCAATTCCGACGTAAATTACTACGGGATTTTTGATTATCTCCTTTAGCTGGGACATAGTTAACGGTTTTTCCTCTATGTTGGCGGGAAAGTTGGAGGTCTTTAGCATTAAGAAGAAAATGGGTACGAAGGAGCCCCCCATAATGTAGTAACCTATCCGCCAGTTGGCGAAGTGAAGCACGAGAGTTGCGATAATCGGACCGAAGGCGGCACCAAAAGCCCAGACTGCTTCGTGGATGTTGAAGATCGTTCCCTTGTTGTCGGGATAGAGGTGGCTCAGGATTGGCCGGGTCAGCCCCCCGGGCAGACCGCCGGACATCCCGCGAAGGACAATGGCGACTATTAATAAGGAATACGCCGGTGCGAGGCCGATAAGGAAGGTCGTTATCGCCGTCAACAGGGCGCCGAGCCGAATATATTTTCTGATATCGACCCTTCCGGCCACCATGCCCATGGACAGCGCAACTACGGTAAAACCGAGCGTGCCGGCCGGGGATACCAGGCCGAGCAGGGACTCGGACACGCCGAATTCCTGCTGAAAATTGGGCAGTAGAGCTCCCCGCATCTGCATAACCACGGCACCCAGGCCGAGGTAAAGAAGGGCAGAAATGGTCCATTTCTTTTTTGTATCAAGATAGCTAGCTTCGTCTGTCATATCCCGATTTTTTCCGGCACTCCTTTTTGCTAGATGATGGTTTCTAAAATATAGGGGGAGAGTAATTGAGTTTCTAGTCAATTACGCCGTACCAAGGTACGGGACTTTTGACAACAACACAGCAAGGTCAGAAACCTTTTTCTTTAACGACAATCGACCCAGCAGTCAATTCGGCACTGGTCTAGTAACTGTGCCGAACTTTGATGGGCAGGGCGAATTGACTGCTGGGCGCCTAATGCAAAGTTAATTAATTCAGCCGATCCTTCCCAGAGGCTGCCCCG
>Ga0207797_1003348_pt1 | contig 10719 bp, 9 predicted proteins | sample PRCRCaboRojoPR_6_FD_187275 | JGI IMG/M metagenome (GOLD analysis project Ga0207797, IMG submission 187275) | Marine sediment microbial community from Cabo Rojo, Puerto Rico - PR CR 10% Liquid 1 (SPAdes) | ecosystem: Environmental > Aquatic > Marine > Coastal > Sediment | place: Cabo Rojo, Puerto... | reverse complement strand
AAGGCCAGATCAACCAGGGTCAAGGAGAGCGGCCAGTCGGCCAGCGTGGCCAGGTTCGTCAGATCGTAGGTCGCATAAGTGATTAACCCGAAGAGGAATCCAAACCCGATACTCCTGGCCAGAGAGCCCTTTTCCACCGCCGGATTTACGACGAATATCAACACTCCAACTACGAACAGGAGATAAAAGATGATGGCCGCCGTCCAGTTCGTCGATTCGGCCATCCAGGTCTCTAGCTGTTTCCGGTAGAACTCCCTGGCAACTATCCCGAGCCAGAATAGGTCAACCAGCAAAAAAGTGCCAAGACAGATCAGATAAAGATAAATTTGCTGAAGAATTTCCACCAACCTCCCTGGAAAGTCAATTCCATAAAAATCTACTGCAAGTCAGAGTACAGCCAGCGAGTGGGGAGCTCAAATTACCTGTCCGTTGCTTTTATCGAGCGCTTCCAGAACTATCCGAACTATGATCAAACCCCAACCGAGCAGCACGATAAACCAGATAATCTTCTGTGCCGCCTTGAGCGCCCCGAAGACGATCAACGACGCGGTCAGGATTCCCAGGTAACCGAGCGGCTGCTGTAATTCCGAGACGTCGACCCCGGCTATCGTATCCACGAGCATGACCAGACCTTTACCGATGATCTCAGCCGCGCTATGGATGAAAGTTAGCAGCTGATCAATGATGCTATCGGTTACCCTGTCCCGAACTTCGTTCTGGTTTCCCAGGACGCCAGGAGATAGACTCCCCACGAGCAGGAGCACCATAATAAAGGACCCGATTACGGGGATAAGTCTTTTTCCGGCCATATTTACCTCCTACCAATTCGCCCAGAAGGGCCAGTCAGCACTAACTTCTCGCCCCGAGAACCTCGATCGGAAAACAAAAGGAAGTTTAAGTCCGCCAGCTTCCGTTCTTAATAATTTATATCCTCCCTTGCAGGAAAATACAAACCCGGCCGGAGATTTTTCTCTATTATCGAAGCATACCAGGTGCAGGCCCGATGATATAAGGAGTTCCGGGAGGCTTCGCCAATCGACCTGAAAAAACCTCCAGCTTATGATATAGTCATTAACCCGACAATCTGCGGGGCAAGACCACAAACTTTGCTGCGAAAGATTTTGACGGAATATAAAACCGTTTTTCCCCATAAAATGAAAAGAGGAGGGCTATGGGAGAAAGAAACTTTAGAGAGGAACGGGGAGCTGTAAACGAGATAATTAAAAGACGCCGGTCGAAAAGGGCTATCTCGGAGGAAAGCCTGGAAGAAGGGACGGCGGAAACGCTGGTCCGGGCGGCCCATCTCGCCCCTTCATGTTTTAACAACCAACCATGGAGGTTCGTCCTGGTCGAAGATCGGGAGAAACTCAAGCCGATCAAAGATGCCCTGCCGGGCGGAAATTACTGGGCCAAGAAGGCACCACTTATAATAGCCGTCGTGTCCCGGTCCGATCTGGACTGTGAGCTCTCGCAGGGGAGGGTCTATTATAAATTCGACTCCGGGCTCGCAGTGGAGAATCTCTTGCTTCAGGCAACCGATCTGGGTCTTGTCGCCCATCCCATAGCCGGTTTCGACCCAGGAATCACCAGGGAAGTACTGAATATTCCGGAAGATTTTGAGCTGATCACACTAATTATCGTAGGGAAACCGGGCGATCCGGAGGAACTGAGCGAAAAACACCAGAAAAGCGAGAACAGCGGCAGGGAAAGGAAGCCGCTGGAGGAGGTGCTGGCTAAAAACACCTTCGACTCTAGCTAGGAAAAGTGCATGGGGCGACCCTGCAGCGATACGATCGACAGATTCATGAAAACTGAGTTTCGCCCCACCCAAGGTCGGAACGGGTGAGGCGAGGTCCTATCGGGATTGTATTATTCTCGCTAAGTACCGAGAGCAGCACTCAAACCATCAGGGGTTGATTGCCCTTTTTCAGGGCAGCAAAACCGACAAAATTATTTCGTGATTAACTTTTCGTTATATTTACCGATCAACCTACTCTCTCCAGCCACACTAATTTGGATTAAAAAGACCCATAGCGGTTATTTAACCGGACTTTTCAATCAAGTTTACAAGTTTAATTTGATAGGTCACCTGGAGCTCCACCCTCCGAACCGACCAAATCTGCTCGTTTCGCAGTCTAACTTATTTGCCCATCCCCCGATCCGGTGGCTCTTAAACCTGAACTACTGAACTCAACCAGGTAAACGCGTTAACGTTTTATGTGGCCCCGCTTTCTCTGTAACTTAGGATTTCTTTTAACTTCTTTCACCAGCCAGACGTAGTAAAGAGTTTCATCCAGCTCCTCTGCCAGCTTCCAATCCGGTTTATCCATCCTGCTCCGGATATATTCGACCTTCTGGGTCTTTTGAGAGGTCTTAATATTATCGCCTCCCCGAAAATAACGAAGTTAAGAGGGAAAACCAGAAACCGTGAGGTCCCCAAGAGGTCTTCCTGTAATTAAACAAAATGTATAAGACCAAATCATCGTTCTGCAAAAATCAGCTATTATATAGTAAGTATATCACATTAGCCACTATTTTTAAAATTCTGCCGGTTCGAGAAAAGTAACGATATCTGACGTCCATTCGTTCCTTTTGCCACAACTTGAACCAATCGCGCCAGTTTGAAAGGTGGGTTCAGTGGGTTACGTCAGCCCAACAGCCAGGACGCCAGGCCGAGGAGAAAGAAAAAACCGGCGACGTCCGTCACGGTCGTCATCCAGATATTCGCCGATAGAGCCGGGTCCAGGCCGATTCGCTTTAACCCGAGCGGTATTGCGACGCCGGCGACGCCGGCCACTATCATGCTCAGCACCATGGAGACCCCGACGATCAAAGCGATTTCGAGGGATCCATTCCAGAAGTAAGCAATCAAGCCGACTATAACCCCGATGGACAGGCCGTGCAAAGCTCCCAGCAGGGCCTCCTTGGCGAGCGCCCGGGTTCCCTGACCCCTATCAATCTCACCGAGCGCAATCCCCCGGACCAACAGGGTAACTGTCTGAGAACCAGAATTTCCACCCTGACCCGCTACAACCGGCATAAAAACAGCGAGTACGGCAAACCTGGCGATCGTCCCTTCAAAGATACTGACGACAACCGCGGCCAGCAGGGCAGTGCCGAGATTGACCACCAGCCAGGGTAGCCGGTGGCTCATTGATACTTTCCAGGGCGTCCGGAGGGACTCCTCTTTCGCTCCGCTTATCCCGACCATTTCCAGCATGTCTTCGGTATTTTCCTGCCTGAGAACGTCTATGACGTCGTCTACGGTGATAACGCCGAGCAGACAGCCTTCCTCGTCGACCACCGGGAGGGCCAGGTAATCGTACCGATCAAAGATTCGCGCGACCTTTTCCCTGTCGAACTCGGGCAGAACGGTCTTTACGTCTTCCTTCATCACCTGACTTAACTCGAGCTCGGGGTCGCGGAAGGCGATGTCCCGTAGCGGCAGGACGCCTCTCAAATTACCAGCCTCGTTCGTCACGTAAACGTAGTTTTTCTCTTCCAGCTGTTTCTCCATCCGGCGCAACTCTTCCGTGGCCGCTCCCACGGACATGCTTTCCGGTAGGCTAATTACTTCGGGGGACATCGTCCCGCCGGCGGTATCCTCCGGGTATTCCAGCAGACCAGTGAGACGCTTTTTCGTCAGCTCGCTGACAAGTTCGAGGGCTGACTCTCTTTCCCCGGCAGGGATCTCCTGAAGCAGGTCTACGGAGTCATCCGGATGCATTCGCTCCAGCAACCTGGCCCTGGTCTCGTCCGGCAATTGCAGAAATAGCCCGGAAGACTGCCAGGGGTCGAGCGATTCCAGAGTTTCGGCCGCGAAACCCGGATCGAGATCCCGAATAAGCTCGGCCGCGCTTTCTTCGCTGAGCTCCAGTAACTCCCGACTGGCTTCAGCCGGGTGCAGTTCGGAAAGGGCCTCTTCAGTCATGGTTTCAGGCGGAAGTCAATTACCCCGCACCGAAGTACGGGGCCTTTGACACCACCTTATCCCGGGAACTTCGATGGTGGTTCAAACCGGCGATAAAATATATTCCCCAGCTGGGACCGGTAAGTTATTTCACGGGGACACCCTTAACGGCTCGGGCTTCTAGGAACTCGTATCGGACAGCTTTTTCGAATTACTCTGAACTTCTTCCTCCAGCCCGGAAATCTCGCTCCGGAGGTTTTCCATACCCGCGTTGAGTTTCTCCTCCAGATTTATCTGCTTACCGGAAATTGACGAAAGCTGCGTCCGCATAGTGCTGATTTCCGCATTTATCGCTTCGAGCTGTTTTGCGAAGTCCTCGTCCGCCGAAGCAAGCGAATTGAGCTCGGTATTTATGCTGCCAAGCTCCCTCTTCAGCTCGTCTAGCTGGCCCATGAGTGACTCGTTCCGTTTTTCCTGACGCTCAAAGAGTGAATCCACCCGCTCGCTCAGATCCTGAAGATCTTTCACTGTCGCGTTCAGTTCGCCGGCCATTTCTTCGATTGTTTCTTTCAGGGTTGCAAGAGTCTCGTCCTGCTCCGTTTGAGCTTGCTCCACGTCGCTCAGGCTATTTTCCATGGCGCTTTCGATACCGTTAACCTTCTTCTCCAGGTCACCGTAGGCGGTCTTCCATTCCTGAACCAGATCCGTAACGGATTTATGTTTCTCCTCCAGCTCATTTTCCAGTCCGGACACTGACCCGGAAAGGTCTTCTATTTTCTTATTCAAACTGGATTCCAGGGAAGAAATGGCTTCTTCTCGATTTGACTCGACCTGATTGAGCTTTTCGGAAAGGCTACTGACCGTGGATTCCAGCTCGTCTACCGTTTCTTTCTTCACCCTGGAGTTTATCTTTCCGTTGTAGCTAATTCCAACGAATAGCAAACCACCGATCAAAACCAGCAAAAGCGCGTAAATCGTAAATTTAGAAAAATTTGACATAACTAACTACCTCCCTTTATAAAAAATTTCCATTAAACCTTATATTAAAGTCTATATGGCCAATTCAACTAATTCAAACTTACGATGTAGGACGAGACCCGGAGCCGGTGCATCAAGCTGAAATACGGGAAGATAACAGCAGTTGAACAGAAGCAGGATGAGAATTATAATCCAATCCAACCGGTTATAATCTATAATACACAAAAAAAGAGGTAAATTATGAAAAAATTTAAACTAGTCGTGGCGGCGATCATTGTTTTTCTCCTTGCCGTTATTATTTTTCAGAACCGGGAACCCGTTTCGACCCGGTTGCTTTTTGCCACGGTAAAGATGTCCCGGGCCGCGCTGATATTTATCTCCGCTGCCGGGGGTTTCGTCCTCGGGCTTGTAGGCCGTTTTACCTATTTTAAGAAGAAATAAGCCATATGCCCCTGACTGAATTCCCATTCAATCTTGACCGCCTTCTGGAGGAGATCTCCGATTGCAACAGAGTTCTCGTTTACGGCGGGATGGATACCGGCAAAACCACTCTGGTAAAAACTCTATTCGAACGGCTGGGAGGAAAAGTCCTGGACTCCGACCTGGGTCAGCCCGAAATAGGTCCTCCGGGATTGATATCTCTCGGCACTTACGATCACGGGGTGGAGGAGGCTTATTTCGTCGGGGCTTTTACCCCTCGAGGCAATCTGGTCCAGGTGATGACCGGGGTATCGCTCCTGGCCAATCGGGCCAGTTCTTCCTGCCTGATCGACACCGATGGCTGGGTGAAAGGCGAAGCCGCCCGGGTCTATAAAGGGGAAATGATCAATCTGATAGGGCCGGACAGACTGCTGCTGCTGCAGGAAGAGGATGAACTGGAGCAGTTTACTACTTTTCTCTCCGAGGAAAAGATTATCCGGCTCGACTCCCGCTATAGCGGTAGTAAATCCCCGGGAGATCGGGCCACGAACAGGCAGAGAAAGTTAAAACGTTACTTCTACAGGCTGGCGGAGTCAAAGCACCCCTGGGAGCGAATTCGGGTCGCCGGGACACTTCTGGGCCGGGGAGAAGAACTCCCATCAGAGGGGCTAAAAGAACGTCTACCCGTAAGCGTTCTGGCCGCCTGGCAAAAGGACAACAGATTAACACTCATTTCCGACCAACCTATCGAGTTCGGCCCCGATAACCTGAGGAACATCGACGTAAATGAAATAGAAAGCTACTCTCGAAAAGAGCTTCGGTACAGACTGGTAGGCTGCTACCAGGATCTATCATTTCGAGGAATGGGAACGATTACCGGGATCGCCGGGGATGGACTGAAAATCCTCGGGCCGGACGAAGGGTTTGAAACCATAAAACTGGGAAAGAAACGAGTAAAACCGGACGGAAGGACTCTTCCCGATTAACCGAGAATCTCGCCCAGCCGGCAGTTTTTCTCGATCATATCGGCTACTGCTTCGTAAGGTGATTCCGGGGCGCTCCTTCGCTCCGGCCGCTCCTTGCCGGCAAGTTCGAAGAGGTTTTCGACGAACTTCTCTCTCGGTTCTCGATTCTCGAACAGCCCGTGGAGATAGGTCCCCAGGACCCGTTCAGTGGCCGCGCTTTCTTCGCCGAGCGGTTTGGCTACGTCTCCGGTCACTGTGGACCCTCCCATGTGTATTTCGTATCCGTTTACCTCACCCAGGAATCCGGATAGCGGACCGAAACCGCGAACTGTCTTCGTTACTTCCTCCACCCGCTTCTCACGTGAAAACTCCGTGTCCACAGGCAACAACCCAATTCCGGTAACTTCATCCAGTTCTCCATTCACGCTTTCAATTCCCGCGTTCCTGACCCGTTCCCCGATCATCTGATAGCCGCCACAGATCCCCACTATGTAACCTCCGAAATCCCGTAAATTATCGCTAAACCCTTCTTTGTTCAGGGCCAGCAGGTCGTCCACGGTATTCTTTGTCCCGGGGATAATGACCGCATCGGCAAAATCCGGATCCGCGTCCAGCCGAGTAAAAACCACCCTGACACCGGGCTCACGGGCAAGCGGCTCCAGATCGGTAAAGTTGGACATTCTCGGCAATCTCGGGACCGCAATCCGAACCGTTTCTTCTTCCGCAACTTCGTCAGCCTCGCCCCAGACCATTCGTTCTCCGACGGCGGGAAGAGAAACGCTATCCTCGGACGGCAATCTTACTTCTCCGTAGGGAACTATTCCGACTACCTTCACTCCCGTCCTGGCCTCTATCTCGCGAATTCCCGGCTCCAGCAGGCTCCTGTCCCCGCGAAACTTATTAATTATCGCTCCTGCCACCATTTCCTTTATCTCCGGGGGTAATAACTCTATCGTGCCGTACAAGCTGGCAAAAGCCCCGCCCCGCTCTATATCAACCACCAGCAGGACCCGCGGTTCGGCTATCCTTGCCGTTTCAATATTTGCCAGATCCCTTTCCTGAAGGTTTATCTCCGCTATACTACCAGCTCCCTCGGCAACTATCGCTTCGTATTCTTCGTCCAGTCTCTTATAGGACTCAACGACCGCTTCCCGGGCCTCGTTCCAGTGGTCGTCATAGTAGCTGCCGGCCCGAAAATGGCCAACCGCCCGACCCTGAATTACCAGCTGGCTTTCCCCGTTCCCGCGGGGCTTGAGCAGGACAGGATTCATGTCGGTATTTGGCCTGGTTTTCGCCGCGCGGGCCTGGACGTACTGGGAAACACCTATCTCACCCCAGCCGCCGTCCGGAGAGGGGACGGCGCGGGCATTATTGCTCATATTCTGCCCCTTAAACGGGGCAACCGAAATACCGCGCCTTGCGAAGAGCCGGGCCAGTCCGGCAGCAATGGTACTCTTGCCGGAATGGCTGGCAGTCCCGGCAACGAGAATTGACTCAGTCATGGTACCTCCAGTTAGAAAAACTCGTTAAAACCGCAAGCAGCATCACTATTTAAACAACTCGCCGCGCACAATTTCTCCGGGCGAACAGCGAGCGAGTTAAAATACCAGCAGTAAACCGAAAAGCAAGAAAACGTAGAAACCGGCCGCTCTTCCCGCAAGGCCTACCGCTTTTCTCAGGTCGTCGGGCTCCGGTAGGCCGTAACTCGCCCCCAGAGTATAAGTACCTCTCTTGACCAACCTAACTTTCAGAGCACCCGCCGCCGCGGCCATCGGCCAGCCGCTATTCGGGCTGGGGGCGGCGTCCCATTCCCTGTAAGCCGTGACTGCGGGCCGGGGCGAAAAAGCAGCCAGAGCTACAAACCAGACCGCAAACCGGGAAGGCAGCCAGTTCGCTAAATCGTCAAGTCGAGCCCCGAAAAAACCAAAGTCAAGGAGTGCTCCTTCCCTGTACCCAAGCATAGAATCGACGGTATTTACCCCTTTGTAGGCAACGGCGAGAGCCACGCCCAGGCCAAAATCAAAAAGAGCCCCCAGGAAAAAGTAAAATAAGGGGGTGATAACCGAATCAACCAGGTTTTCGAAGAGAGACTCTATCGTCGCGGACCGCATCTCCGCTCGGGAAAGGTCTGTTCGATCACGCCCGACGAGGGCAATTAGCTTCTCCCGCGCGTATTCGGGGTCGGACTCGATCTTCTCGCCAATATTCCGGACCACTCTCAGCAGACTCTTGATCGATATAGTCGACTTCATCAGGTAAATTCCTGCCAATAGCGCCAGCGGTTTCCAGACAACTGTGATGAATTCGAGGAGCAGGTAGATCAGCCCACCCGAACCGAACGCTATGGTTAAGGCCACCAGACTCCCGGTCACCCTCCGGTTATCAAACTGAACGGATCTCTCTTTCAGAAAATCAATCAGTCGCCCCATCCATACAACTGGATGGAAGAACTCTGGCGGTTCACCGAGCAGGAGGTCCAGAATGAGACTACCAAGCATTACTACCAGGCTGGCCGGAATCCTTAACTCAAATAAATCCACTACCGATCCTCAACCCCCGGTTTGCGTGAATTTTCTCATAATATAATTACCATACCTAATTATCCCTTGTTATTTTCAGAAGCAAAACATTTCTCTATAAGCCTATCGTTAACCATTGGCAAAATTAGATCCATGTGTACATGGAGAAATCACTGCCAAAAAAAGCTGAAGATCCGATCTAGAGCCCGTCCTCCAGATTACCTTCTCCGCGCGGCAGGATAAGGGCAGAGGGCCGAGAAAATTCCAGCGACGCGGCGCATATGTTTGACCGACCCGGCACTCAATTGAGAACGGTTAAGTAGATATGGTCCGTTAACCGCTTTCACGTTGATTGCTGTACCGGTCAGGCCTATGGCGGCGTAAACCGGACTCATGTTCAATTCAGTGCCGGGGAGGGATATTTTCATAACAAAGTATAGCTAGTTCTTTTGGGTCCTATTTCCCTCAATAAGTAAAGCGCAGTTAACAGAACAGTTGGAGCACGCGAGTCGGAAATTTCTCGGCCCGAAAAGCCCGGACGTCGGTTAAATTATCAACCAACTGCTTCTCCAAGAGCCCGAACCAACTTCTCGTTATCCTCCCGCTTCTTGACCGCGACTCTAACGTGCCACTGGTCAATCCCGTAAAACGAATCCGCGTTTCGAACAAGCACGTTATAATCCAGACACCGGTCGACGATTTCCGCTGCCGTCAGGCCAGTTTCTTTCGTGCGAAAGAGAAGGTAATTCGTGGAGCTCGGATAAAGCTGGAACCCCAGCTCTTCTATCTTCTCCCGTAGCCATTCCCTTTCCCTCTCCAGGTATTCTCTTGAATCGCCTAATAGCTCCCTTTCCTCCTCCAGAAAACGAGTTCCCACGTAAGCGGCGAGGTAATTCAGGTTCCACGGTGGCCGGAGTTTCTCCATTCTATCGGAAAGCTCGCCCGACGCGACCCCGTATCCAATCCGCAACCCCGGAATTGTAAAGGCTTTTGTCAGTGATCGAACGACTACCAGATTGGGGAAACTGTTTACGAACCCCACCAAACTCTCTTCCGGGCGGGACAGCTCGTTGAAGGCTTCGTCCAGGACAAGAAAAGTCCCGCCGGCCTTACATCTCTCGAGAAAATCAACCAGGGTTTCCTTTCCCCGCAGAGTCCCCGTCGGGTTGTTCGGATTACAGAGAAAAACGGCGTCGTAATCGCTTAACTGTCCCGGGGCGGAGCCCAGTACTTCCTGGTATCTTTTGCGCTCTACTGCCAAACCAAATAGCCTGGCCTGCAAACTGTATTCGCTAAAAGTCGGAAACGGGACCAGCACCCTGGCGGCTCCCGCGGCGGCAACCGTTCGCAAGAACAGCCTGAATAACTCGACGGAACCGTTGCCCGGAACGACGTTTCCCCGCGCTAGCTCCGCGCCGGTATCCTCTTTCAAAAAATCCAGAACGGCATCTCGGAATCCGCCGTACCTGTCATCCGGGTATAATTCCAGCGACGGCAGGGAATTCACCAGGTAAGTCTCCAGGCTATCGGGAGGAGCCAGAGGATTCATGTTGGCGCTGAAGTCAATTAACTCCCCGGGTTCGAGACCGCGCTCCTCGGCCACGGCCTCCACTCGTCCCCCGTGACGGGGTAACACGATATCGTCCAGATAAGAATCACCGATCAAATTAGCTTCCTCCCGGAGACACACCGGCTTCCGCAAAAGTATACATCTCGTTTAAGACGGCGACGCCGGATTCGACGAGATGAACGGCAAGAGCAGCGCCCGTCCCCTCTCCCAATCGGAGGTCCAAATCAAGCAGAGGTTCCAGTCCCAGCTTCTCGTAAGCGGCTTTATGTCCTTTTTCCACGGAATTATGTGACGCGATCATGTAGTTGGTTACTTCCGGTTCCAGGCCCTGGGCTATCAGGGCCCCGGCCGACGTGA
>Ga0207797_1003347_pt1 | contig 10725 bp, 9 predicted proteins | sample PRCRCaboRojoPR_6_FD_187275 | JGI IMG/M metagenome (GOLD analysis project Ga0207797, IMG submission 187275) | Marine sediment microbial community from Cabo Rojo, Puerto Rico - PR CR 10% Liquid 1 (SPAdes) | ecosystem: Environmental > Aquatic > Marine > Coastal > Sediment | place: Cabo Rojo, Puerto... | reverse complement strand
GACGAAGCGGACACCAGCCCGGCGCAACGAGCCGCGTAACGGGCGTGCCCAGCCACTCGCTCCAGCTGGTCGAGTACGCGGCGGCCCGAGACGCTGCACGGGCCGAAGACATCGAGGCGAGGGCGCCCGTCTACGAGCCGCTCGACCTACTCGTCCAGCACGTCATCACGATTGCGATCGGAACCGGCTTCTGGCCCGACGACCTCTACGACGAAGTTCGCTCCACGCACGCGTTCCGAAATCTCACGCGGGACCGGTTCGACTGGGCCGTCCGCTTCGCCGAGACGGGCGGTTCCTCCCTCGCGGCGTACGAAAAATACCACCGCATCAGCCGCTACGACGGAGACGTCGAGAAGTACCAGGGGATGTACGTCGGCACGAGCGACAAGCTCGCCCGGCGTCACCGAATGATGATCGGCACCATTGTGAGCGATGCGAGCGTCCAAGTGAAATACCAGAACGGTCACACGATTGGCCAGGTCGAAGAGGCGTTCATCAGTCGCCTCAGCCGCGGCGACACGTTTCAGTTTGCAGGCAAGACCCTAACCTTTCTCCGGATGGACGACCTGGAGGCCGTTGTGAAGAAAGCGAAGGGAACCCCTGAGGGCGTCGTCCCTCGGTGGCTCGGCGGCCGCCTTCCCCTCTCCAACCAGCTCTCCGAGTGGATCCGGCGACGGCTACACGACGCGTCCGACGGGCACTTCCGCGAGGCGGAGATGGAGCACGTTCGAGCGCTTCTCGAACTGCAGGCGGAGTGGTCGATGGTACCGACGGAGCAGGACGTTCTGATCGAGCGCGTTCAGAGCGATGAGGGCCATCACCTGTTTCTATACCCCTTCGCCGGTCGTCCCGTGCACCAGGGGCTCGCCTCCCTCCTCGCCTACCGGATCGCCGAGGACGTGCCCATCACCTTCACCATGTCGTACAACGATTACGGATTCGAGCTTCTTTCTCCTGACCCAGCTCCGCTTCAGAGGGCGATCGAGCGTGGGCTCTTCTCCACCGACGACCTCAGCGCGGAGATCGAGGCGAGCCTGAACGAGTCGGAAATGGCCCGCCGGCAGTTCCGCGAGATCGCTCGCGTGGCTGGGCTTATCTTTACTGGCTACCCGGGCAACCCGAAGCCGCTCCGGAAAATTCAGGCCTCGAGTGGCCTTATCTTTGACGTGCTTGAAGACTACGAACCCGACAGTCCGCTTCTCGAACAGGCACGTCGCGCGATCCGAGACCGGCAGCTCGAGGAGGATCGGCTCCGAGCGGCGCTGGATCGAATTCAGTCCGCGACGCTTCACGTGATCGATGCGCCCCAGTTTACGCCCTTGTCATTCCCGATCTACGTCGATCGTCTGCGGGATCGCATGAGCTCGGAAAAGCTAGCCGACCGGATTCGGCGGATGCAGGAAGACTTGGAGGCCGCCGCAGCATGACCATGTGTTTCATCTCGCGATTCCTTGTGTATGCCCGACGCTTGTTCTGTCGCCGTTGCCGGGACCGTGCTCACGCTTCTGCCGGAGCGTGCCGCGTACTGGGACGACGCCGATACGCTGCTCGTGGCCGACGTGCACCTCGGGAAAGACGCCACGTTTCGCGCAGAAGCCGTCCCGCTGCCGCTGGGAAGCACCCGCAGCGATCTCGACCGTCTGAGCAGGTTGCTCCAGCGCACGGAGGCCGAACGTCTCGTCGTGCTCGGCGACCTGTACCACGCCGCCGTAGGCATGACGGAACCGACCCTCGACGCGCTCCGGGGGTGGCGGCAGAAGCACCGGTCGCTCGACGTCGTGCTCGTTCCCGGCAACCACGATCGGCACGCAGGCGCCTCGTCCTCCGACCTCGACATTGCGGAGCATGCGGCGCCCCTCATTGATCCCCCATTCGTCTTTCGGCACGAGCCCCTGGCCTCCGAGGCCGGATACGTCGTGGCGGGGCACCTGCATCCGGGCGCCACGGTCCGCGGCCCCGGGAGACAGCGCGAGCGGCTGGCCTGCTACCACGCGACGCCCGATCGGCTCGTCCTGCCCGCATTTAGCGAGCTCACGGGCCTGTACATGGTCGAGCGCCGTCCCTCGGACCAAACCTTCGTCATCGCGGGCGACGAGGTGCTTCCCTGCGACTGACGTGCGCGCCGATCCAACCATCAGGGTACGGACCCGGGCTCGGTCGTCGTGCACATTCCGCTCTCCTCCAGATCTGCGAAGGGCAGCCAGAGCTGCTGGCCGCTGAGGGTGGTTTCGTCCACGAGATTTGACACCGTCAGACCGACGAGCCGCACTGGTCCGGTCGGGGCGTGAGGCTCCCGCAGCAGATGCCGCCCGAGCGCGAGGACGGCGTCCTCCGTGCGCACCGGACTGGAGAGCGTGTGCTGGCGCGACTCCACCGTGAAGTCGGCGTACTTCAGCTTCAGCGTCACCGTGCGCCCCGTCGTTTCCGCGCGCTCCGAGCGCCTCCACAGCCGCCGCCCGACCTGCTCCAGGCGGGCGTCGAGCACAGAGAGAGCGTTGGACGCCGGCGAAAACGTCTTTTCGGCGCCAATGGATTTGCGCTCGCGATCCGGCTTCACCCGGCGCTGGTCCTCGCCGTGCGCCATCCGGTAAAAGAACAGGCCCCGGCGCCCAAAGTGCGTGTGCAGAACCTCCTTGTCGGCCGTCTGAAGGTCCGCGCCTGTCTCGATGCCGAGGCGTCTCATCTTGTCCTCCGTCACCGGACCCACACCGTGGAACCGGCCGATGGGAAGCGCGCGCAGAAAGGACCGGGCCTCACCCGGCGGAATCACTGCAAGCCCATCGGGCTTGTTCTCATCCGAGGCCAGCTTCGCGAGGAACTTTCCGTTCGACACCCCGGCCGACGCCGTGAGCCCCGTTTCTCGATAGATGCGCTCCCGGAGTGTCTGGGCAATGAGGGTGCCGGAGCGCGGTCCCTTCTTCGGCTCCGTCACGTCGAGATACGCCTCGTCCAGCGACACGGGCTCAACGAGGTCGGTGTACTCCCGCAGGATCGAGCGGATGGCCCGCCCCTCGCGCTTGTAGACGTCCATGCGGGGCGCGACGAAGAGGAGGTCCGGACATTTTCGCTTCGCCTCGGCGGAGGGCATCGCCGAGGTGACCCCGTCCGGGCGGGCTTCGTAGCTCGCCGTCATCACGACCCCGGAGGGCGGGGATCCGCCGACGGCAATAGGTATTCCGCCGTACTTCTCCGGGTGATCGCGCTGCTCGATCGAGGCGTAGAACGCATCCATGTCGACGTGGATAATGCGTCGCGGCCCCGTCGCTGAGGCGGTTGCTTCCGATTTGTGGTTGGCCATGATCCGAAGGGCGTCCAGACCGGAGCCGGCGCGGGATGTCCGAACGGCGTCCTGCACACGTATCGTACACATCGCGAAGAAATGTCGTCACCGTGCCGTGGTTCCCCGTATTCGGTGCGCGAGGTCCGGGCACCCGTCCGGGATCAGAACACGTCCAGTACATTGCTCACCAGCTCGCCGAGCCAGCTCCGCATCTGGTGCTCGATCCACGCAATCAGCGCCAGCCAGAGCAGAGCATACAGGAGCGCAACCGTTCCGTAAAAGGCAAGTGCGCCCATCGCGGCTCCGGCCACGAACATGGCGGCCCCACGATACGCTCCGTTGTGGGGCAGTTTGGGAACGTGCTTGAGCCCCACGTATACGCCTCCGGCGGCAATTACCAGACCCTGCAGAAGAAGCGTGTGCCCGTGCCATGCGCCCCAGCCGGCGAGTACGGCAAGGATGGCGATCCCCATTCCGAAGACGAGTTGCAGCATTTCGGGCGCGCGAATAGAAAAAACGGTCTGCGTACACTGCAACCTACGGCCGGCTTCCGCCTGAGGTTACAGCCGATTGGGATCCAGTTCCTGAGAATTGCCGGCCTCGTGTTCTTCAAGTGCCTCGTCAGCGAGCCGTTCAAGTTCGTCCTGTGAGTCTTCAAAAGCCTGCTCCCAGCGCCGCTCGGCGTTCTCTTCCGTCGATTCGACCCACACGTCCATGTCCCCAGTTGAACGAGGGTACCCGTGGTAGCCAACGGCATACCCACCAACGATCAAGTACTTAACACCCGTCTCGTCGAGCAGTCTCAAGAACTCTTTGAAGTCGCTCGGCAGGGTCGTAGTCATCGTTGAGTTGCCGCAACTGTTCGACGGCCGCCAGCCGCTCTTCCGGTGATTTCGACTGCCAGTACGCCCGATCGTCGGACTGACCGGACAAGGTGGTCACGGAAAAGGCAGACCGATCCAAAGACGAGGAGTCATCCATCATGGCCGTTCAGAGAGGCATGAGGTACCAAAGGCGATTGTGTATACAACCCGACCATCAAATGGCTCCGCAGGCGCTCTTTGACTTCTTCCCTGACTACAGATCGGGGGATTCTTGCTCACGCGACTGACATGATTGCCAGCACTCAGAATGACTCGTTCACAGGCCGAGCCTCGGCCCTTCGAACGATACTGTGGCGACTGGCTTGCCAGCCTGTTCGGGAAAAACAGCGTGGCGCTCTGGTATGCGCTGCGGTGCAGCAAACAGGCCCACTCCGAAAGCGAGGCGGCCCTGCGGGCCTGGCACCGCGGTCTGCGCGCTCGGATTGAGAGCGTCTTCGCTTCCGTCGGCGACCAGTTCCAGATGGAAGAGACCCGGGCCCGCTCGGTGTGGGGCGTGATGCCGCGAGTCGTCGTGAAGCTGCTGGCCTACAGGGTCGGTTTTGTGGTGAACGAGGCTCGTGGGCGTCCTGGAACGGCCCACAAGAGCCTCTATCGATGACCCACACATACCGTGCACTATAGCACAACGCGTTCTCAGTATCGTGAGGTAGCTGGCTTTCTACGTAACGGTAGGCATGGCACCTTACACCTACCGATGGGCCTCATGTAGCTCAAGAGTCAAATGACCCGCTCTGCATACCGGTTGAGTTCAGGCGCGAGCCGCTTCCCGCAGCGCCGCCTTCTGCTCGGCGGCCGGGAATTTTTGATGACCCTGGAAGGTACCACTCTCGTCCATCACGCCGAGGGTGCAGGAATTTGCATGGAGGTCGAGTCCAAGGTATGCTGTCGTCATGAGGATGCCGTGTGGTGCTTGAATGGATACGAGTCATTCCAAACTCGCCACCACAGGCGTCCTCTTTCAATGTTACCCCGTTATGCCGCCTATCGAATTCAAAGATCGCCCTCCGTCCCGTGATTCGAATCCACCCCATCCAGACCGGTCATGTAAAGATTAAACCCTCACAGCGTCGTAGGGAGGCCGGTGGACTCCTACGAGTTCTCTTAGATCGAACCTGGACGGAGTGGCTTCCCATCTACGCGTGGGCGATTGAGCATCCAGAAGGAATCATCGTTGTGGACACCGGCGATACCGCGCGTACGTCCGAACCGGGCTACTTTCCAAGGTGGCATCCCTATCATCGCATCGCGGTCCGCTTTGATATCGCTCGCGAGCAAGAAATCGGACCGCAACTAGAAAAAGTGGGTATCGATCCGAAGGAGGTTCGCACGGTCATTTTGACGCACTTTCATACGGACCACACCGGAGGGCTCCATCACTTCCCGGAGAGTGAAATCCTGGTTCCTGGCGACGGCTATGAAAGTGCGCAAGGGTTCACAGGCAAGCTCCAGGGGTATCTTCCTCATCGGTGGCCGGAGTGGTTCGCACCGACTCCCATACCGTTCGAGGACGTCGCCATTGGCCCTTTCGAGCAAAGTTACTCGGTAACGGAAGCCGGTGATGTTCTCGTTGTACCGACTCCCGGGCATACCCCAGGTCATGTTTCGGTGATCGTAAAGGCAGATGGGATCAGCTATTTTCTGGCGGGAGATACGAGCTATACGGAGGAACTGCTGCTTGAAAGAAAGGCGGACGGTGTCAGCCCGGAGAAAAGCACGACCATAGCGACCATCGACGCGATTCGAGACTATGCTCGAACCGAGCCGACCGTGTATTTGCCATCGCACGATCCGCAATCTGTGGAACGATTGGAGCAGAGACAAAGGTTGACATCCTCCCCCGTCTGAAGCCGGGAGATTCTGGAGTCACGCGGCTCTCACCGCTTCGCCGGTAGCCGCCCCTGACGGTCTTACGCAGTTGAGCGCCGCCTGTGCTATCTTTCGGCTTCCGACTCGGCCTGAAGCCAACGTACGCTCCAGCGATGAACCCGCCCAAGGTTGATGATCTTGACCACGGTGCGTCCGGCCCATTCGGCGTTGTATCCAACGTACTGAACGAGTGTGGACCAACCTGTGTCGGCAATACTGCGGCTCAGAGATCGGTTCTGCACTGAAGGGGCCCTCGCTCCGCGTCGCTGCATGCCCTTCACGTTCAGCGTTTCCAAGCAGATCGTTTGGTTTTCATCGGCGAGCGTACGGCAGAGCCCGTGAAGGAAGTCTGTCTGCCATACGAGCGTGCAGAGGCGCTCCTCCCCGCAGCCCGCAACCGACGCCCTCGCAACCGAGACGGCGCACTCTTGAGCGCGAACGTCATTGCTGCTGATCGCGACGCCGCTTTGGCTCTTCTTCTCAGCCACTCAGACGGAGCGAATCGCGGAGGGACCGCGCCGTCCGGGCCGGCTGGTAGTCCGGGTCGGCCTTCTCCCACGCCGCGAGGGCGCGATCAAGGTGGATCTGGGCTTCGCCGTGGCGTCCGGTGTCGTGAAGCAGCGCGGCGTAGGCCGCGTTCGCCCGGGGGTGCCCGGGCGAGCGCCCCAGCACCCGCTGGAAGTAGCGCTCCGCCTCGGCCGTCCGGCCGATCTCGTGGTAGATGACCGCGATCCGGTAGCGACTGCCGGTATCGGCCGGGTCCCCGTCGATGTCCCGGGCATACGCGGCGATCGCTTCCTGCACCTTGCCCTGCGCCTGCAGCAGGCGCCCCCGGGCGTGGTGAATGCTGAATCGCTGCGACAGGCCCGTAAACCCGAAGGCCTCAAAGAGCCGCTCCGCCTCTTCGATGTGAGAGGCGGCTTTCTCCAGGTCTCCCGTTTCCGTATAGGTGCGAGCAATGGCAACGTGCAGGGCGGCCGGATCGACGCTCCGGTCTCCGCCCCGATCAATCACCGCTTTCGCCTCCTCCACGATGCGGAGCGCTCTCTCACGGTCTCCATAGCGGTAGAGGCGCGGGGCCATCGATGCTTTTTGTATCAAGGTGACGTGCTCCGGCATGTAGGAGTCTGCAGTCTGGAAGAGGGAGTCGACGTACGTCAGGAACGCGCCGGTCTGACCCCGCTTCTGAAAGTACTGCGTCAACTCAAGATAGGCCGTCTCGATCTGCTCCGGCGACTGCGCCTGGCGGAGCGCCTTCCGAAGATGGGTCTCTGCGTCTTCGAACTCGCCCAGTCGCTGATAGGCGTTTCCCAGGCGGCGCAGGACGGTCGGATCGTTGGGTCCCTGCTGGAGCGCCTTTCGATGCGCCTCGAGGGCGCGCTCCGGATTGCCTTCGGCGGCATGTGCTTCCCCGAGGCGGGTGTAGCCCTCTGCCCGGCTTGGGAACGCCTTCGTGTAGGCGGTCAGGTCCTCGATGGCCTCGTCGTACTCGCCGGCCTGCGTGAGCAAGGCGGCGATCTGGAGCCGAAGCTTCACCTGTCCGGGGTCGAGGTCGACCACCTGCCGCAGGCTCTGCGCAGCCTCGACGGGCTCGCCCCGAAGCTGCTGGATCTGCGCCAGGTTCGTCCAAGCCGTAACGTCGTTCGGGTACAGCGTCGTCCACTGCTCAACGGCCTCCTGCGCGGCCTCCACCTGCTGAGAAGCGATCAGGCTACTGGTTCGAAGGGCGTAGCGAAGGGGCTCGACGAGCCGATACTTGTGCTGCTGTGCCGCCTGTCGGGCCGATGCCACCTTCGAGAACTGACCGGTCATCGCGTAGCCGGACATCCGCATCATGTGGGCGAGGGCAAACGTCGGATCTTTCTCGACGGCCTCCTGCAGCCGGCGAAGACCCACCGCAAAATCAGTCTGTACCCTGATCGCATCGTAGCCCATCGCATAGTCCTTCAGAGCCGGTAGTGATGTGGTCGTGATTTCCGAGACGGGCAGATCCGTCGTCGATTCGATGTGGGCCGTCGGCACCTCCAGGTCGCGCCGAAGCTGCACCGACGCCCGGTCGATGAGCGAGAGAAGCGACGCTCCCTCGAAGGTCCGCTCGGCGATCACGTCGAGTTCACTCGTGGATCGCAAGACCGTCGTGAGGCGGTACGGTCCGGCCGTCCGCTCGACGGTTCCGCTCACCAGATACGGCAACTCGTACTCCTGGGCAATGTCGCGCCGGAGGGCCAGCGGAAGGTCGGTCAGATCGTCGATCCCGCTCTCCCGCAGTCGGAGCGCCAGATGCGCCGGCGTGTAGGTCGTGACGAAGAGATCCTGGGCCAGGTCGATTTCCAGACCGTACGGGAGCACGCGCTGGAGCGCCGCGAGGGAATCCGGCTCCGCCTCGAAGTAGAACAGTCCGACGCGCTTGCGGAACTCGTTCTTCGGGACGGTCCGCTGCGCCGTCTCGCCTGAGAGTCCGGCAACCGTAACGGTCTGCTGCGCCGAGCCCAGATCCGTTCCTCCGTAGAGCGCCGTCAGGATCGCCGCCGTCACCAGAAGATTGGCGCCGCCGCCAATCAAGCCCACACGCGACCATGGGTCCGGCCCGGGGGCTCCGTACTCATACGCCAGCAGCAGAACGGACGGAAGCATGAGCAGAAGCCCGAAGAAGGCAACCTCGACCAGGTGCGGCGACAGGACAAACCGGTCGACGGCCCACTGAACGATCTCAATGCACGTCCAGCTTCCCCCGACGTAGAGCGCGGCGACGTGCGGAACGCGGCGGTGGATGAGCGAGCGAACGAAGGAGTCGGAGGCGCCGGACGACGGCTTCGGGGAGTCTGCGGAGGAGACGGACGACATGGCGGAAAAGGAGTTGCCGAAAAACCCAGTGTACGGCCGGGTCAATCGCACGATCGGTAATCGAAGTGGGCATACAGATAAATAATCAGATTGCTGTCGAGGAGCATGGGCCTTAGCGGTCACGACCCGGAAGGGGACGGTCCTGCCGAATCTCACGCTGCCATGCGCTCGGATTCTCAATCTTGCTGAACGCGCCCGACTCCGTTAGCTTAGAGAGCGCCTCGGCCATCCTTCGGCCTCGTTTTTCCTTTTCGGCCTCCTCTTCGAGCACGGTGATGCGTACACGCAGGGGGCGATCGGTGACGGGGGGTTCTCCTTGGAGCCACCGGACGCGGTCGTCTTCGGGAATGCCCCCGTACGTTCGCAGCATAACGGTTGGCTCGCAGGCAAAAGAAAAGGCTCTGAAATGTTAACTCGTCACTACAGCGAAAAGTTTGGGACTGTTTGACTTCTCCCCGGTTGAAGCCGGGGAATTCTTGCTCACGCGACAGGCATCATTGCCTGTACTCAGAATTACCAGATCAACCGGGGCCTGCGCGATCAGCGCGACACGCTGCGCACCAGGCTCACGCTCGTGGAGCGCTGCAGCAGCGCCCTCTACTTTTCGAGCCCTGGATTTCGGTTCAGAAACTCGTCGTAGAGCTCCGTCTGGCGGTTTTCGAGGGGCAGCTTGTAGCCGTCGATGAAGAGATGCTGGACGTCGGTTTGCGGCTGGAAGGGATCGCCGTTGGCCACAAAGAGATTCGCCCGCTTTCCGGCCTCGATCGTCCCGACCCGGTCCGCCACCCCGAAGATCATGGCCGGAGCGGTCGTGACGGCCCGGAGCGCCTCGGCTCTCCCCAGCCCGTGCGACGCGGCGAATCCGGCGTGGAAAATGAGGTTGCGTACGTTTTCGGTGTTGCCTGTGCGAAGCGCGATGGTTTCGACGCCCGCCTCGTGGAGCAGTCCAGGCGTGCGGTACGCCTTGTTGTAGCGGTCGCTGTCCCGCGTGGGCGGTTGCATGATCGATCCCACCACGACCGGCACGCCCGCCTCCGCGATCTCGTCCGCCACGCGCCACCCCTCCATCGCGCCGCTGAGAACCACCTGGTCGAGCACGCCGCGCTCGTCGGCCCAGTCGAGGGCCCGCGATATGTCGGGCGCCGCATTGGCGGAGATCATCAAGCGCTGCTCCCCGCGGATGACGGGCACGAGACCCTCCATGGCGGGAATAAACGTAGGCTGTCGCCGCCCTTCCTCCATCGCCACGGCCGAGTCGATTCGGGCGTAGCGCTCGGCTTTATCCCACACCGTGTTCAGCTTGTCGACGGCCTTCTGCGCCTCCTTCTTGATCGTTTCCGGCGAGCGGTCGTCGGAGGGGCCCTGCCGGCCGACGGACGGGAAGTCAAGAACGGTCGGGGTTGCGTCGCCGAGTTGCATCTGCTCAGCGGTGTACCCGTGCAGGCCGATGAGCGCGGCGGTGCCGGGCAGCATGCCGTTGGTCGGCGCGGTGAGAACCGCGGTGATGCCGGCCACCCGGGTGACGCCCACGTGGACGGAGTTCGGGTTCACGGCGGTGAGCGCGTCCATGTGAGCCGCTACCTCCCCGATCTCGTTGTAGTCCTGGGTCTCGGGCAGCGACCCGACCTCCTGGAGGCCGAGCCGCGTGCCCCCATCGATAAAGCCCGGGTAGACGGTCAGACCCTCGCAGTCGATGACCCGCGCGCCGTCGGGGGGCGTGGCGTTCGAACCGACCGCCGCGATCGTGTCGTCTTCGATGACGACGGTCGCGCCGTTGAGGGTGTCGCCGGGCGCGGTGATAACCTGTGCGTTGGTGAGCGCGAACGGACCCTGCACGCCGGGCTCTTTCTG
>Ga0207797_1003346_pt1 | contig 10728 bp, 11 predicted proteins | sample PRCRCaboRojoPR_6_FD_187275 | JGI IMG/M metagenome (GOLD analysis project Ga0207797, IMG submission 187275) | Marine sediment microbial community from Cabo Rojo, Puerto Rico - PR CR 10% Liquid 1 (SPAdes) | ecosystem: Environmental > Aquatic > Marine > Coastal > Sediment | place: Cabo Rojo, Puerto... | reverse complement strand
CGACGTGCTGGCCTTCCCGACTTGGCCACACGAGATGATCCGGAACCTTGCAATCACGAGCTTCTTCATCGGCATGCTGATCATGCTGGCGGCGACGCTCCCGCCACACATCGGCCCGCCGGCCAATTCCGGGAAGACCCCCGCGGTGATCCTGCCGGACTGGTACCTGTACTGGTCCTTCGGCCTCCTCAAACTCGGCCCGTTCAACCCCGAGATCAGCCTGCTGGGAGGCCAGAAGCTGATGGCCGACCGGACCTACGGCGTCCTCGCGAACCTGGTCATCGTGGGTGCCATCGCCATCGTGCCCTTCGTCAACAAGGGCAGTGCGCGCCGGCCGGTCGAGCAGCCCTTCTGGGCCGCGGTCGGCGTCGGCGGCGTCATCTACGCCGTCACCATCGCCGCCTACTCGGTCAAGAACCTGGTGCCGATCAAGCCACACCTCCTGTTCGACCTCACCCACCTGGCCCCCTTCGTCGGCGCGGTGATGACCTACGCCATCCTCAAGGCGATGCGGGAGGGGTACATGTTCGACCTGAACCGGCGCTACTACCGGCTCAGACCACCGAAGTAGCCCGGCCCCACCTGCTCCCGTCTCGAATGGCCCCCCAGGACGCACCCGATTCTGACGCCGCAACCGGCGACCCCGAAGTCGGGGCACCGACTGCCGACCACGCGTCCGGCCAGCCCACGACCGACGCTACGAGGACCGACGCCGGCGAGCGACCCGACGACCAGTCCGGGACCGGGGGCGGCGGCCGCGACGTCGAGGTTCCGATGCGGGTCTACAAGACGGTGACCGTCTTCTCGACGTTGTTCGCGGTCGCCTTCGTCCTGGGCGGGTTTTTATTGCTCGACCGTGCGACCGACCGGGCAACGGCGTCGCTGTCCGAGGTCGACCCGATCCTCGCAGTCCTCGGGTTGCTCGGCATCGTCGCCGGGGCCGCCGTCTACGCCTTCGGGACCCGGTTCCGGGCCGAGGGAATGGGAACGCCTAAGGACCGGCCCGACGAACCGCCGGACGATGAGTGACGAGTTCGCCAAGGGCTTCGGCATCCTGGTGACCGCCGGCGTCGCCTGGATGATCCTGGCCGGCTGGTACAACACGCCAGCGTTCGAGGGCGCACAGCTGACCGGCGAGAACCCGGCTCCCGACGCACTCGGGACCTACGGGGAACTCGCGATCCTCCTCAAGGATGCACTGTTCTGGTTCGCCATCCTGGGCGCGCTGACCTTCTGGGTCGTCGTCCCGTTGATCGGGGAGTTCCGCACCGCGCTGGCCGAGTGACTGCAGGTTCCTCTCGCCGTCCCTTCTCCGTCCGGTTTCCTGTGCTTACTACTGGGCTCGCCAGCGACGGAACCGGCGTCCGGCGTCGGTTCCCAGGTCGCAGAACCCGCACGAGTGTCCCGTCACGGCCGACAGGCGACCGTCAGCGGCGGCTCTCGCCTCCACCGGTCTGGACGTGACGGAGACCCGCGATCGGTGGCTTCGAGACCATTGCCGAGGCCCGTCGCTACGGGAACATCGCCGAGGCACATCGCTGCTGGATGATCGACGAGGCACGTCCCTACAGGATGATCGCCGAGGGAACTTCGCTACGGGGGATCGTCGAGAAAACCAGGATGACGGGGACGGCTGACGAAGAATCGGGCCGGAACCGTGGACGGGAGTGGTGAGCCCAGGAGCCCGCCGATCAGACGACGCTCGAGAGGCCGCCCTTGATGGCGAAGAAGAACACCTGGTAGGCGGCATAGAGGAGGACGAAGGACGAGGCGACGATCGCACCTTTGGGCCGGTCCAGCGGGATCTCGCGACGAGCCTCGACCTTGCGGGCCTCGAACTCGAAGACGTCGGTGATGAACAGGCCGAGGACGAACATCGTCATCACGACGCCGGCGTGGTGTGACAGCGTCGTGTAGTACAGCGTCGCGAGGACGAGGGCCACGTTGACCCCCTCGTGGAGGGGGAACCGGCTGACGGCCTCGGCTCCGTCTTCGGCCTGGCTCCGGTGGCGGCGGTGGGCCAGGTGGCGCGTGATCAGGTTGACGACGACGAGGCCGAGGATGACGGCCTCGATGACGAGGACCTCCCCACCGATCCCCAGTTCACCGCCGAGGATGCTGTCGACGGGCCCGAAGAGATTCACCGTTGGCATAGAAGAGTCTGCGACCGTCGCCCATTAGAGTTTTTCTGATTCACCGTCGCTCCTCGCGAAGGGGGACCGGCTCGCGGCGACCCGGTAACACTCGACCTCGTCGGCGACGGCCAGTTCGACGGGGGCGTCCACGCCGAGGTCGTCGACGCGGTGGCCGTCGACGACCAGGTCCACGGCGGCCTCCTCCCGCAGGACCTCGAGGCCGACGTCCTCGATGGGGAGCACCCAGTCGTCGACCGTGGTCGCGAAGGGCGCGATCGGCACCACGGCGGCGACGGCGGCACCGCCCGGCACGACCGCCCCGCCGGCGGCGCGGGCGTATCCTGGGGTCCCGGCAGGTGGGGCGGCGACGACCCCGTCCGCGCGGAACTGCGCGACCGTCTCGCCGCCGGCGCTGACCCGGAACTCCGAGATCTGGGCCGGCTCGGCGGTCACCGCGATGACGTCGTAGACGGCCCGGGCCCGAGCGTCCCCGGCGACGCGCACCGAGAGGACCGGATAGGTGTCGACCGCGGCGTCGCCGGCGAGGACGGCTTCGACGGCACCCGGCCCAGCCGGTGCGGGGACCGATCGCACGCCTGCGCCGGCATCGACCGGGAGGATCGGGACCGCCGGCGCCGCGAACGCGACGTCCCGGAGGGCACCTTCCCCGACGGCGACGACGACGGCTGGCTCGGCCTGCAGGACCGCATCGGCAGCACCGGCGTGGATCTCGAGGCCAGCGTCGCGACAGGCCGCGGCCAGCTCGCCGTCGTCGCCGACGAGACCGACGGTTGGCTCGGCCACCGGCGCCTGGTTCATACCGGGCGGACGGTCCTTCGGGGCAAAAAGCCACCGTCCGAGTCGGCTTCCCTCCACGGATGACCCGGTGTGCCTGGCTGCTCGGACCCAGGCGCGGGTCGGGCTGGCAGCCTCAGGAGAAGGTGGCAGGGGGTTCGGCTCTGGAACGGGAGTCGGCTCGGGAGCGTTCAGTCGACGGTGGTAGCGGGTCGGGGGCAGCAGCGCGTGGGAACCCCGTGGCACGAGTCGGGTCGGGAGCGGCGCCAGGTCGGGCGCGACGAAAGGAAGGGGATTTAGTAGCCGGTGTGCAAAGCCCCCTGTATGACAGACGGGCAAGCGGACGTGTCGCGGCGCGGGTTCCTGCGGGCCGCCAGCGCGGGGACGGCCACCGCCGCCGCGGTCGGGACCGCCGCGGCCGCCGAGGACGGTGGCAACGAGACCAACGGCGGTGGCGACGGTGGTGCGGCACCGGAACCGGACTACGGCGGGTGGCTGGACGACGTGTCGAACTTCTCGAGCCTGCAGGACTTCCGCGGGCAGGACTCGGTGACGGTCTCGGTTGGTGCGGAAGGGAACACGGGCTTTTTCGCCTTCGGCCCGCCTGCCATCCACGTGGACCCGGGGACGGAGATCGTCTGGGAGTGGACGGGCAGGGGGAGTTCCCACAACGTCATCGACGAGGCCGGCGAGTTCGAGAGCGAACTGACGGCCGAGGAGGGGTTCACGTACACGCGGACGTTCGATTCGGACGGGATGTACAAGTACTACTGCCAGCCCCACCGGACGCTCGGGATGAAGGGCGTCGTCATCGTGGGCACGGACTACCCGACGGCCGGTGGCGACGGCGGCGGTGGCGGTGGCCCACAGCAGTTGCCCGAGGCCGCCAAGACCTTCGGCATCGCGACCACCTTCGTGATGGTACTCACGCTCGGGCTGGCCTACTTTTTCATGAAGTACGGCGGCGACTACGGCGAACTCGGCGAGTAACGTCGGCGGCGTCGAGCCTCGATTGCCCCGTCCAATCTCGGCGATTCGGCACCACGTTTTCGACCTTTCCGGCCGCTTCCCTCAGTCTGCCTCGCCTGCGGCGGCGCGCCCGACCTCGAGCTCGACCGGTCTCGGCGCGCCCTCGAGGTCTTCGACGACGCGTTCGACGACGGCTTCGGCTTCCCGCTGGAGCGTCGGTCGCACTCGATCGAGGACGAGGTCCGCCGAGACGAACGGCGGGAGATCGAGTGCCCCGGTCCCCACGGACGCGGGCTCGTATCGAATCTCGAGGGTGACGGCCGTGGCCATCTCGGCCGACGCCGGTGCGCGGTCGGGGACGGGATCCAGAACCCAGGCGCCGTGGGCGTCGACGGGGTCGGTGACACGCCACTCGATGCGCTCGGGCGGGTGGACGCCCGTGACCTCCGAGCGGACGGTGTGGCGCAGTCGCCACCAGGCGACGGTGATGTCGTAGGCGGTACCCGACGATCCGTCACCCCGGCGCTCGACCGATTCCAGGTACTCGGAGTAGTCGCCGTACTGCGGGAAGTCCACGAGGAAGTCGTAGACGGGCTCCGGGGGCAGGTGGACCACGGTTCCGACGTCCAGTCCAGTCACACGAGTATGGAGGGACTCCGGGAAGATACCCCTGTCCCTCGGGACCGTCGCCCCGGAGTCCCCGTGGTTCGTCGCCGACGACGCGCTCCGGACCGTCGCCGACGCCCCCCTCTGGGCGGTCCCGACGACTCGTCGTCGCGATGGCCGCGAACGACCGGAGCCCCGCACCGATACACTCATTGGCGTCTGTACCGACCGGCCGCACATGAGCCACGACGCCGACGAGCCGGGCGCGTTCGGCGACTACGGCGGCCGACACGTGCCGGAACCGTTACAGGAACCACTCGCCGGACTCGCCGAGGCCTTCGACGAGATTGCACTGAGCGACGACTTCCAGGCGGAGTTCCACCGGATCCTCGAGGAGTACGCCGGCCGACCGACGCCGCTGACCTACGCGAGCACCCTCTCGGAGCGCTGGGGTGCCGACGTCTACCTCAAGCGGGAGGACCTGCTCCACGGCGGGGCCCACAAGATCAACAACACCGTCGGCCAGGCCCTCCTCGCGAAGGAGGCCGGGAAGGAGCGCCTCATCGCCGAGACCGGCGCGGGCCAGCACGGGACCGCCACCGCGATGGCCGGCGCCCTGCTGGACCTCGACACGGAGATCTACATGGGGACGAAGGACGTCGCCCGGCAGCGGATGAACGTCTTCCGTATGCGCCTGCTGGGCGCCGAGGTCAACGAGGTCACCCGCGGCGGCGAGGGCCTCGCGGACGCCGTCGACGCCGCCCTCGAGGACTTCGCGAAACACGTCGAGGACACCCACTACCTCGTCGGCTCGGTCGTCGGCCCGGATCCCTTCCCGCGGATGGTCCGCGAGTTCCAGTCCGTCATCGGCAACGAGGCCCGCGAGCAGTTCCGGGAGCGCACCGGCGGCCTCCCCGACGCCGCGGTGGCCTGCGTGGGCGGCGGCTCGAACGCCATCGGCCTCTTCCACGCCTTCCGGGACGACGACGTGGCCTTCTACGGGGCCGAAGGGGGCGGCGAGGGCCCCGACTCCACCCGCCACGCCGCCCCGCTCGACACCGGCGAGGCCGGCGTCATCCACGGGATGAAGACCCGCGTCATCGGCGACGACGTGGAGGTCCACTCGGTCTCCGCCGGTCTCGACTACCCCGGCGTCGGGCCCGAGCACGCCATGTTCCGGGACGTCGGCCGCTGCGAGTACCGCGGGATCCACGACGAGGACGCGCTGGCGGCCTTCCAGGAACTCGCGCGGGCCGAGGGAATCATTCCCGCCCTCGAGACGAGTCACGGCCTCGCCCTCGCGAAACAGATCGCCGACGACCACGACACGATCCTGGTGAACCTCAGCGGGCGCGGCGACAAGGACATGGAGACCGCCGCCGAGGAGTTCGACCTGGGGTAAGGCGGGTATCGCCCAGCGGTTCGGCTGCGGTTCCGGATCGCCGACGTCGGCAGTCGGTCCCCGACGTGGTCGAGGAGGGGGTGAAGAAAATCAGCCGTTCAGCACCGCCCCGAGAGCGCCACCGACGCCGCCGAAGACCAGGGGGTACGCGACGCCGGCAACCGCCAGTGCCTGGAGGAGGTCCGGCGCGATCTGCAGACTGGCGTCGCCGCCCTGGCTGACCGTCCAGGTCGAGAGGACGGCGAGGAGCCCGACGCAGACGACGTAGGAGAGCGCTACTGCCGCGCCCGCCATCGCGCCCCGACCCGGCGCCCGGACCTCCTCGTACCGTGCGACGGCGAACCCTGCGACGAACAGGAGGCCCACCGGGAGCAAGAGGAGCCAGGTCGGGACGTCGATGGCGAGTGCGCTCGTGGTGGTTGACCCACCGACGGTCCCGGCGACCGTGACCGTCGCGTTGTGCCCGGCGAGGAAGAACCAGCCGAGGAGCTGCCAGTCCGCTGGCGTCGACAGGTTCGAGAGGTCGACCAGCGGGTGCTGGAGGACCCCGGCCACGTCACCGATCTTCACCACGGCGGTGACGACGTACCCGAGGACGAACGACACCACGCCGGCGACGGCGGCAGATCGGAGCGGCAAGCCGCCGATTTCCCGCTGGCGTCCGCCTGTGGCTGCCTGCTGGAGGGCCATCAGTGTCGGACGTCGGAGCGGTCCGGGTAAATGCGTTGTGGGGCAAACGACAGAATGTTGACCGCTTCGACCGGTCCACCCGTCAACCCGACTCTCGTCCACCCCTTCTCGCACCTGCCCGCCACACGATTCCCGCCCGGCCCTGGATGCCCGCCCGGCACGGGTGGACCGTCGCCCGCCTGCACCGCTATTCGGAGTCGACCGACCGACGTTCCGTCGAGGTTCGACCTCCGCACCGAGAGCGACCCGACGCCTGGCCGGGAACCGGTGAGGTCTCCTCGATACCCGAACTCGTATGAACGATTCAATCGAACCCGGGAGCGCGAACGAATCCACCTGCACTTCCAGTACTATGCACGACTCGACTCACCACTCGACGCGAGACGTCTGCGTGGTCGGCGGTGGCGTCGCCGGCCTGACGGCAGCCATCTTCACCGCCCGCGCGGGCCTGGACACGATCGTCTGCGACGCCGGCGAGTCGATCCTCCGACGGAACGCCCACGTCGAGAACTTCCCCGGGTTCCCCCGCGGGGTCAACAGCCGCGCGCTGCTCGACGTCCTCCAGGACCAGGCCGACTGGAACGGGATCGACCGACGGGAAGCCACCGTCACCCGGGTCGAACCGACCCACCGGGACCGCCTCGAAGTCACGACCACCGCGTCCGGGGCGGCCAGCGACGAGGACGCCGACGGGGATACGGAAGCGGCCACGCTCCGGGCGGACTTCGTGATCTGTGCCTCCTGGGCCGACACTGACTACCTCGCGGGCTGTTCGGACGTCGGCCTGATCGAGCGCGGTAGCAAGACCTACGTCGACGTCGACGACCGCGGCGCGACCGACGTCGACGGCCTCTACGCAGCCGGTCGGATCGCCGGCAGCCACCACCAGGCCATCGTCGCCGCCGGGGACGGCGCCGCGGTCGGGCTCGCCGTGATCGAGGACAGCGAGGTCCCCTTCTACCACGACTGGGTCGTCCCCGAGGGGTACTTCACCGACCGCGATCGCGAGGTGCCGCCGGGCTGTGAGGAGATCGACGAGGCCGAACGACAGGCCCGCGAGGCGGCCTCCCTCGGGGCCATCCAGGATGCCTTCGCCGACGCCCACCCCGACGAGCCGACGACGCACCCGAGTCTCCGTGAGTGAGGCCCCGCTGGTGGGGGGGGGGAAAGGAAGACCCTCGTTCCGACGGGGCCACCTCGTCGATGCGGCCGGGAAGGGACCGACTGATCCGCCAGCCGTGCCAATCCCCACGCGATAAGAAGGCACGCCACTCTCATGTCGCCAGCCTGCGAAGCCATCCCATGGCCCTCACCGACCACCTGGACGAGGTCGAACCGTCGGCCCTCATCGTCGCCGGGTTCGTGCTCTTCGTCATCCCCGAGCCCGCGACGTCGACGCTGGGCATCGGGCTGATGCTGCTGGGCGCCGCCTGGTGGATCAGGGAGTGGGACCCGCTCGGGGTGCCGGGGCGCTAGCGAGGCTGCTGGCGATCCCGATGACTGCTGGGATCCGCTGGGACGAATGCGGCCATCGGCTGGGACGAATGTGGCGATCCTCGACAGCAGGCCGCAAGTCTCACTGTTGATAATCGTGCCGATGCCTATAGTTTGTGTGGCGTGGCACTGGGAGTATGTCGCAGGCTGCTGCTGGATCTGTGCTCGTTCTCGCGGACGATCCGGATCACGCAGCAGCCGTCGCTTCCGGCCTCGACGCTCGGGCTCCCACCCTCGACGTCGAGTCGGCAGCGAAACTCGACGGGATACTGGCGACGCTGTCCCAGGAGCGGGTCGACTGCATCGTTGCCGACGTCGACTCCCCGGAACTCGACGGCCTGGCGGTCCTCCAGACGGTCCGGTCGACCGGAGTCGACGTCCCGGTCGTTCTGTACGCCCGCGAGTGGAGCGACCGACTTGTCGACGAGGCCATCTCGGCCGGCGTCTCCGACTTCGTCCTCAGGGACCTGGGCCCCGACGGACTCGACCGGTTGGCACGTCGAGTCGAGTTCGCGATCGAACGGGCCCGGAACGCGGGTCCGGAACGCAAGGTCGACGATCGGTTACACGAGTTGAGCGAGGTCACGAACGACGTCCTCTGGATGTTCACTGCGGACTGGAACGACCTCCTGTTCGTCAACTCCGCCTACGAGGAAATCTGGGGCCGTTCGAAGGAGGCCCTCGAGGACTCCCCCCGCGACTGGATGTGCGGAATCAACCCAGCGGATCGCGACCTGGTGGAGGGGGCCATGGAGCGACTGTCGTCCGGGGAGTCTGTCGACGTCGAGTATCGCGTCAACGAGGAGGAGGACTTCCAGCGCTGGGTGTGGGTGCAGGGAGAACCGATCAGGGACGGGACGGGTGACGTGGTGCGGGTCGCGGGGTTCGTGCGCGACCTCACCGAGCGCAAGCAGTGGGAACGGGAACTCGAGCGGTACGAATCCATCGTCGAGAACACCGAGGACGGGGTCTACGTGTTCGACCAGCAGTGTCGGTTCACGTACGTGAACCAGCGCGTCGCCGACGTCGCGAGCATCCCGCCCGACGCGTGGCGGGGCGAACACCTCTCCGTTCTCGGTGACCTCGGCATACTGACAGCGAGAGAGATCGCGACGATCGAGCGAGGCATCGACGACATCTCGGCGGATCGGAGAGCGGTCGTCAGACTCGACCTCAGCCCGGACGTACCCAGCGAGGTTCGCCACCTCGAACTCAGATTGACCCCGCTCCGCTCGACGGACGGACCAGACCGGGTGATCGGGTTTTCGCGCGACATCACAGAGCGCGTGAAACGCGAACGGGAACTCGAGCGAAAGAACGACCGTCTGGAGGAGTTTGCCAGCATCGTGAGCCACGACCTCCGGAACCCGTTGAACGTGGCCAGCGGGAGTCTCGACCTCGGCCGCGAGGACTACGACAGCGAGCACTTCCGGCGGGTGCAGCGGGCACTCGATCGGATGGACTCGCTGATCGACGACCTCCTGACGGTCTCCCGAACCGGGGGTCAGGTCACCGAGGTGGAGCCGGTGCCCCTCGAGGCCGTCTGCGAGACGTGCTGGGGGACCGTCGAGACGAACGAGATGTCGCTCGTGACCGATCCGGACCTCCCCACGCTCGAGGGGGACCGGACCCGGGTCCGGCAACTGTTCGAGAACCTGTTCCGGAACGCGGTCGACCACGGTGGCGACGCCAGGACGATCACCGTCGGGTCCCTCGCGGACGACCGGGGGTTCTTCGTGGCCGACGACGGCACCGGCATTCCCGAACCGGACCGCGAGGTCGTATTCGAGTGGGGCTATTCCAGCGGCGACGATGGGACCGGCCTGGGACTCACGATCGTCGAGGAAATCGCGTCTGCCCACGGCTGGGACGTCGACGTCACGGAAAGCGAGGCGGGTGGGGCCCGGGTCGAGTTCCGCGGTATCGCCCTCGCGTAGCGGTTTCACGGCCGGGGCCGGTGCCCATGGCGACGACGGTGCAACCGCCGAGCCTTTACAACGACCCCCACCAAAGACCCGGGCAATGCTCGAGGGAGTGAACGTCGCACTCGGGGTCACTGGGTCCATCGCCGCCGTTCGGACGGTGGAACTGGCCCACGAGTTACGCCGGCAGGGCGCCACGGTCCGGGCCGTCACCACGTCGGCCGCCGAGTCCATCGTCCACCCCTGGTCGCTCGAATTCGCGACCGACCACGACGTCGTCACCGAGATCACGGGCAGTATCGAGCACGTCGAACTCTGTGGCGAGGACGGCTGGGCGGACGTCCTTCTGATCGCGCCCGCGACCGCCAACACCGTCGGGAAGGTGGCGGCGGCGATCGACGACACCCCGGTGACGACCTGCGCGACGACCGCCCTCGGAGCGGACCTGCCGGTCGTCGTCGTGCCGGCGATGCACCAGCCGATGTACGAGCACCCGGGCGTGCTCGACGCCATCGAGCGCGTCGAGTCCTGGGGCGTGGACTTCGTCGAGCCCCGCATCGAGGAGGGCAAGGCCAAGATCGCTGACGACGACGCCATCGTGACCGCCGTCGCCCGTTCGACCACCGAGCAGTCTCTCGCGGGCGACCACGTCGTCGTCACGAGCGGGGCGACCACCGAATCGATCGACCCGATCCGGACGCTCTCGAACCGGGCC
>Ga0207797_1003345_pt1 | contig 10728 bp, 2 predicted proteins | sample PRCRCaboRojoPR_6_FD_187275 | JGI IMG/M metagenome (GOLD analysis project Ga0207797, IMG submission 187275) | Marine sediment microbial community from Cabo Rojo, Puerto Rico - PR CR 10% Liquid 1 (SPAdes) | ecosystem: Environmental > Aquatic > Marine > Coastal > Sediment | place: Cabo Rojo, Puerto... | reverse complement strand
TTCCCTGCGAGTGATCCACCCGGAAATCCGCAAAATCCACTTCCATGATCGCCCGGGCGCCGTTGATATCCGACCAGTCCACGGGGATCCCCAGGTGGCGGTCGTAGGTCCCCCAGCGTCCGGGCCCAATCAGCAGATAGGGGATCTTGCGCTCACACAGCTGCCGGTTGATGGACCGGATTTCCCCCACCAGCTCCCGGGTCCGGGCGGGATCAAAGCTTCCGGGCATGACATAAACAACATCCCGAATGTCCGCGATCACCCGGTTTCCTGAGACTTCCGAGGTGCTGACCAGCAGGTCCTGATCCGGGACCTCCAAGTTTTCCAGCAGCAGGCTGTCATCATATTCCAGATAGGGACGGAGCTGCAGCAAATAAAAGGCCGGGTCCTGGCCCGGGGATCTGGTGAGGTTTCCCGCGAATTCCATTTCCACCGGACAGCCCATCGCGTCTTCCCCCAGTTTGAGCATGCGGTTGATGATCTCGGCCAGTGGAAAGGTCCCAAACTTCAGCTGCCGGTTGAAGGTGATCACCGGGGATCCCTGATCGGGAGAAAAGAAACCGCTGGATACCGTGCCGTCCGAGGGCTGATAGGTGTCAGCCACCTCCCGCAGCGTGCCGTCCGTGATCGCATCCTGCAGATCACACACCGCCAGAAACGAGTCCTCTCCCCGTTCCAGGTCGATGACCTCCCGGCAGGATTCCCGGAGGGCATAAAAACTGCGCTGGCTGCTGTTCAACTGTTCATCAATCCCGGCGTATAAATTGACCTTGGGCCTCCGGGGGCTGAACCTGCGGGCCAACCCGCCGTCAACCACGGTCTTCCCCAGGCCGTGAACGACATAGGCGATCCGATCCTCCGGCTGCAGGCTCTCCCCCAGCGGGTAGTAGTTATACGAGGAGGCTGTCCCCGAGAATTCCGGATAATAACGTCCCTGATAGCTTCTGCCGACCACCTCCTGAAGGACTACCGCCATTTTGGACTCCGTCAGCGACATGCCCATGGTTTCCGCATAAGACCGGGCCGTCTTCAAGTATGTCGAAGCGTAGACCAGCTTGATCGCCGAGATCAGCTGGTCTACCCGGCAGTTCGGATCAGGATGGCAGTTAGGGAGCATATAGGTTGCAAACACCCCGGCGAAAGGCTGATAAAGAGTATCTTCAAATATACTGGAAGATCTGACAGCCAGCGGCTTCCGGTTTTCCTGAAATAGGTAGAGCAGGTCCGCGCGAAGCTGATCATCCATCCGGGCCTGCAGAAAGCGTTCCTTGATTTCCCGATCGGTGTGCTCCTCAAGCACAAACTGGTGCAGCTGGTTGGCCCGCATAAATTCATCAAATTCATCCGTCCCGATCACGACCGTTTTCGGGATCTGGATAGACACTTCCGGAAATTCCTCATGGAGGCCGACGTGATAAGCCCCCCGCAGGAAAAGCAGGAAGGCCAACCCCCGTCCTTTCCCGCCCAGTGATCCCGGCCTGAGGCGGAGGAACCGGGTCTGGGGAAGATAATTCCCCCGGTCAAAATCAACGATCACCCCCAGCCGCTCTTCAAGAATAACTTCCACGGAAGAAATAATCAGCCGCCGGAGATCTTCCTGGTCCTCGAACTCGGAGACCTTGCGGGGCTTGAGCTGCCGAGCCATGGCGAATTCTCCCCTGGCAGCCAGCCAGCCGGAGAAATGATCGTTACGGGCATGGAACACAAAAGCATCCAGGGGGACCTGCTCGAGCACATCCCGCATTTCCATCAGGTTATCGGCGGCCCCAACGACCTCGCCATCCGGCAGGCGGAAGGTGAAGGAGCCAAAACCCATGTATTCCAGCAAAAAAGTCCGCAGCTCTTGAAGCAGAGAGCGGCTGTTTTTATTCAAGAAGTAGCTGTTGAGGGATTCTGATCTGAGCCGGTTGGCTTCCTCGCTGGACTGCATCAAAATCGGCAGGGTAGGCGCCCGGGTTCTGATCTCCCGCACCAGATCAAAACCTGCGGTACCGGAGATCTCCCCGTCCCGCGGAAATTTCACATCGGTAATCAAACCGAGCAGGTGATCCCGATACTGCTGATAATCTTCCACGGCCTCCTCGTAGGAGCTGGCGAGCAGGATTTTCGGCCTCGATCTCATCTGCAGCAGCGAATGATAATCGTTCCCGCCCTCATGGATCAGGCGCTGCGTCTGGCGCATAATTTCCGCATACAGGACCGGCAGATACAGCGAATAAAAACGGATCGAATCCTCGACCACGATGATCACCCGGACGTCCCCTTTCTCCGTATCGCGGTCGACATTCAGGCGGTCTTCCAGGAGCTTGATAATGGCCAGGAACACCGTGGAGTTGCCGTTCCAGACAAAGGTGTGGTCAATGCTCCCTTCGGCCAGCATCTGGGAAGGCAGGTAGCTCAGCTCGGACGAATTGTTGAGCAGCAGGACCACCGGGATCTCCTGGATTTGCTTGACCTGTTCGGCAAACCGGAAGGGGTTGACCTCTCCCAGGCGGCGCATGGTAATCACCAGGTCAAAGGCCTGGTTCCGCAGCATATCAAGGGCCTGATCCACGGAGGAGGCCCGATGAATATGGGGCAGGGTGCGCAGGTTCAGATTGTGAAATTCTTCAAAGATCTGATCGGACAGGCGGACATCCTGTTCGATGATAAAAGAATCATACACACTGGAAACCAGCAGGACCTCATTGATCCGATCGGTCATCAGATACCGATAGGATTGGTACTTCGGGCGGTATTCCAGCGAATATTTATCGGCCTGGAGGCTTCCCATACAGCTGGCTCTCCCTGTCCTGCTGCCCCGAATCGGGGAGCAGCGCTTGATAGGATCCTTCTGGAGGGGATATTGCGGCAATTATACTGGATTTTTCCGGCGGGAGAATTTAATCTCCAGGAAATCGAGAGTTCAGGACCGCCTATCAGTCTGCGGTTGAGCTTTACCATATAATTAAACTGTATGATACCAATCAACACTGAAAACAGGTTCAGGTGCAGCTATGGCCCAGGATGATCAGGATCAATACCGGCAGGTCAATCCCGAGGATTATTATGATTACGAGGAGCGGTTTGTGGAAAAAGGCGGCGGAGGAGGGAAAAGTTCATCCGCTCCGGAGCGCCAGGGGAAGAAAACCCGCCGGGCAGCCCGAAAACAGCAGATCAAACACAGCCGGAAACGGCAGCGTCAGCAGGTCCGTGAAGAGCTTCTCAAGGTGGTCAAGAATTTTCCGGAATTCGATCACCCGGCTGCCCGGGACCAATTCTTGCGCCGATACACCGGGTGGGTCAACCGCTTTCTTGACAATCCGCTCGAGGTGAAACCAGCAGAACTGGAATTGTCAACCTCAAAATCCAGCGGGCCCGGAGGACAGAACGTCAATAAGCGGGAAACCCGGGTTGCCGTGCGCCACACCCCTACCGGGATCCGGGCAGTCAGCGATCAGCACCGGAGCCAGCGAAAAAACCGGAAAAACAGCCGCCGGATCCTCCGCCAGCGCCTTCAGGAACATCTCGATGCTTGGCAAGAATACCTACCCGGGGATGAGCAGGTCAGCCCGGAGATGATCTCCGGCTGGTTGGAATCTGACGACTGAGAGGTGTTTTCCAGGCGGAAGAGGGGGTCAGCCCAGGCTTTCCGCGGCGGCCTGGCCGAAATGGGCAGTTTGGTCCCGGAATTCATCCAGGGCCACCTGGTGTAAAAACACCAGGGAGACCAGCAGTCCGGCCGCTTCAATCAAAAATACCCCGGCGTAAGCCCCGCCCGGGGATAAGCCCAGAGAGACCAATCCGGTTTGCAGTGCGCCGCCGACGATCGAGGTGGGACCCTTGGCCAAGGCCTGGATCAGGGTCCAGGCGCCTACAAACAGGCCGGTTTGCGCGCTGGAAGACATATCCATCATCAAGGATACCCCGCCCACCGTGAAAAAACCGGCGCCGGTGCCTAACCCAAGCAAGATCAGGGGTACCGGTCGGGGATAGACCAGGATCGAGACTGCGGCCAGCCCGCCGAAAGATACCACCATCAGGACAATCCCCACAGATGTGGTCCAGATTTTTCCCTTTTTCGGGATCAGGCGCATCCCACCCAGCAGCATGGCCCCCACCAGGCCCACCCCGAGATAGGCATTAAACCGGGTGGTTGCGGCGGCCGGAAGCCCCAGCACCTCTCCTCCGAACGGCTCCAGCAGTACATCCTGCATGAAATAGGAAAACATGCTCAGGAATAAAAATCCCGCAAACCAGCGGGCAGACCGCAGCTTGCCGATCTGCCGGAGGGCTTTTCGGATATCCTGCTGGGCCGTTTCCAGGGGTTCACGAAGCGGCTGCTCCTGGCCCCAGAGCGCGATCAGGGTCAGGACCACGGCAGTGACCGCGGAAATTATAAATAGGCTTCTCACCCGGCCGATCTGGAACGGATCCAGCACAAAACCGCTTAAAATCCCGGTCAGGATAATGCCGACCATCAACAGGGTCCAGATCCAGCCGGTGACCTGCCCCCGCTGGTCCGGATCGGTCAGATCCGTGATCAGGGACAGGAAGGCTGTTCCAGCGATATACGTCGAAATGCCTTCTGCCAGGAAGAACAGGAAACCCGGCACCAACCGCGGCAGCTGCGGAGAATCCGCTATCCAGCCCGCCACAGCCGGCGAAAACACCAGCACCCAGGCGGTGACCAGGGACCCGAGGAAAATATAACTGGACCGGCGGAAACCTCCCAGGGGATGCTGGTCGGAATAATAGCCGAACGGGATTGCGATCAGGGCTCCCAGGTAGTGACCTCCCCCGATCAGGGTCGACACGGTCAGCAGTTCCAAACCAAGCTCAACTCGCATCACCCGGTTCAGGACCCCCAGGAAAAGGACCGAAAGCCCGCCGGCAGCCAGCTGAAACATCCCTAAACGTAAAAATCTTTTCAACTCCATACACCAACCTCAAACGATAAATCACCCTGTCTGCAGTGATGCTCACCCACAACAGGATGATTATAACAATCATTTCCCGCTCCAGAAGGACCGTTTTTCAATTCCAACAGTTCTTTAATAACCAATAGTTCCTGGTGCTCTCGCTCACACCAGGAACTATCAGTCAACAGTCAGCCAGGGGGTCCGGACCGATCGAACACCGCCTGCAGACTGTCCGGATCCGCTTGACCCGGTCAGGTTCCAGACATCCGATGACCCGGAATGCGCATTATTCCACAACCACCAGATCACTGCCGCTGCGGCCGAAAACTTCCGGAGAGTACATTTCCTCAGCTTTTGTGGGAGGGACCACAAAAGTTCCTGGCGTAGTGGCCCGGGCTACATAGGTGTATTCATACACTCCGTCCCACAGCAGCGATGTAAAGGCTTCAGCCCGTTCATCACGCATGTTCTGATGTTCATACCACGGACCCCACCACCACCAGCGGAAGCTGTCCCCGTTTTGATCGGGATCCTGAGGAACACTGCCAGAAACCGCCAGGGCGGGATTGATGATTTCCAGGCCGGCCGGGAGCGGATCCACCAGGGCGACGTGATACCGCCTGCTGTCTGCGACCATGGTCAGCTTGACCCGCACCCGAGCGCCGGCTTTGATGTGCCAGGTCCCGTCCTCATTTCGGGTGACATCCTCCGGATCATCTACCGCCTGGTATTCCCGCAAGACCACAAATCCTCTTTCCAGCGGATCAAGCTCGAGATCATCAGGAGCATACTTCAATCCCAGCCGGTAGTACAGCCTGCCCTGGCCTTCTTTGCTGATCACCAGGTCCTGCGGGCCGGCTTCAGAGATCAGGAACGCCATGGGGATCTCAGTGTTGATCCTTTCAGTCGTCCTGCCGCTGTAAGCATGCTCCCCGGCGTAGGTGCCGCCCAACCAGATCCGGGCCACAAACTCAGGGGTTTGGGACTCATAAAGCTGGAAGTAGCGGTCCAGGGCCAGGAGCACAAAGACATTCTCCTGGGTGTTACCCCAGCGGCCTTTCTTTCGATGAGCCAGCAGACCATTGACCAGCTTGGGAATCAGATCGCTGTCCGGTTCATCGGTCATCAAAGCGTTCAGCAGGATCGCATCCGTGCGCCGGTCCGAGCTCAACAATAGGTAGTTTTGATCCGTGATCCTGGTGGTGAAGTTGGCGGCTCCAGCGGTTTCAACCACCCGGTTGCCCACCCGGCGGCGGATGGCTTCCAGGTCTCCCTCGTAGCCTGAGGTCCCGCTCAGGACCTCCCAGATCCAGCCCACCGCATCCAGGGACAGTTCCTCCAGCCCGGCCTGGTTCAGCAGAGAGCTGGCCTTGGCAGGATCGCTGTCCTCCATCAGGTCCCGAACGTACAGCGCGTAGGCGCTCAGGGTCCGGCGGGTGGACTCACTGTACCAGGCAGGATAATGATCCTCGATGTTCCGCAGGTAGGGCAGGATCTGCTCCTGCAGCCCTTCCGGCACGGAAAAGCCTTTCTGCTCCGCGATCACCACCGCATGGGCAGTGTGGATGGTGTTAAAAGGGATCGAATCCTGCCCCCGACGCCAGTACGGAAACCCGCCGTCCGGATTCTGCAGCCGGGAAAGCTGCTCCAGGTCGCGGGCCACCGCATCTTCCATCTCCGCAGGTTCAGGCAGGCCATCGGCTTCAAAAGCGGTCAGGACATCGCGCAAAGCTGCGATCCCGAGCACCCGGCTGGCCAGCTGCTCCGTGCAATCATAGGGGTAGGACACCAGATACAGGACCGCATCCGTGAGGGACTGGAGTGCCGTAGACGACGTCGTGACCTCCAATCCTCCAAACTGGGAATACACATCCTCCGGGGAAGCCACCGGCTGAGCCACAGCGCCCTGATCCAGGGTGCCGTAGGTTGCAAAAGCCTCGGTGGTGGCCGGTGTGTAGACCGGCAGTTCACCCAGGGCGGCATCGGTATAAGACCCGGACACAGCCGCGACCTGGTAGCGCAGGGTTCCCGAAAGATCTGTGGCCGCCGGGAAGCGGACCTCGATTCGATCCCGGGCCGGCACGGTCACCCGGACGCCGATTTTTTCGCTCAGCACCAGGTTGCTGGCCCGCAGGATCACCTCGGTTTCCAGGTCCTCTCCGGTTTGATTCTGGAGCACCACGGGGAATTCGAACTGATCTCCGAAATTCAAAAACCGGGGTGCAGAGGGACGGACCATGAGCGGCAGCCGGGCTGTCAGGTTGGCCTCCGCCGAACCGTAAAGCTTTCCGCCCTGATCCACCGCCACCACCATCACCCGGTAGCGGGTCAGGTTATCGGGCAGGTTGATCTGCACCCGGGCCTGGCCCCGGCTGTCCGTGCGGACCTCCGGAGCAAAGACAGCCAGCGGGTTGAAATCTTTCCGGACCGTGATCGCAGAGGGCTCCTGTCCGCCCCCGCCGCGGCCCACGGCATCCGCTTCTGCCTCTTCCATGGGTGCTTCCAGCATCTCTTCTCCCTCTGCAGCAGCTTTTTCCACCGCCATGGTAGCTTGAGGGAGATTCTCGGGGCTTTCCAGCAGGTCCTCCAGGCTGGCCAGCCGGACGCTGGACCGGGTGTAAAAGGTGCTGAAGCCCGAGGGCCGCTGGCTGTAAAACACCGAGAGCGGATCGGTAAGCTGGTAACCGGTCAGGGCCAGCACGGCCTCATCGACCACCACGACCGCCAGTTCAGCCTCGGCCACCGGCTCGCCGGCGGCATCCAGGACTTCCAGATCCAGGCTGGTCTGACCGCCGGGCTCAAGTTCTTGATCCTCGATTTCAGCGTTCACCTCGAGGGTGCGCTCCAGCGGGGGAATGTCCAGGTTAAGCCGGCCGACAGCAAACGCCGGACGGGCCGGAGCATCCGGAAGCGGCTCTCCCTGGTCATCCAGCCGGGGAGCGGATCCCACTGCGTCCACCTGGACATGCAGGTTGGGGATGTGCTCCGAGCGGATGGGCACCTGCACGGTCGCTGAGCCGTCCTGAAAAGAGATTTCCTCGCTGTACAGAATCCCGTCCCTGCTTACCGTCAGGAGCAGTTCACCTGATTCGAAAGGTGCCTGGACCAGAATCTCCGCTGTATCTCCCGGTTGATAGGTTTCCTGATCGGGAATCAGGGTGAGAGATTCCTGCTCCAGTTTTCTGGCGGGCGGCCGGTCTCCACCGCTCACCCAGCGGGTGAGCTGACTCTGATTAGGCCTGCCGTTGTCATCTTCCACCACCGCCTTGATCTGATACTTACCTCCCGCCGCGGTTTGGAACGTGCAGGAAACCGGTTCAGCTTCAGAGGTCACCCGGCAGGACTGGGGATCGACCTCCACCTCCTGCCAGCGCCCGTCCTGGTATTTCCATTCCAGCCGCGACGCGGTAACCTGAATCTCCCGGCCGGAAACGGCCTCACCGTCCAGATCAACGGCGATCAGCTCGACTTCCAGCGGATCTCCCTGCTGCACGAAATAGCGCTGGGTGCGCAGGCCGACATAAATTTCGGAAGGATGCACCAGCAGATCCGTGCTCCCGGCCCAGGCCTGGCGGTTGACATCAAAGACCGTGCCTTCGGCGAAAACCGTGAGCGGGCGGGATTCTTTCAAACTCTCAAAATCCAACCGCAGATAATGATTCCCGGTGGAATCCGTTCTCCCGGAAAAGTTCCATTCCTGGCCGGGCTGACCGCCCCCGCCGTACCAATCTGCAAAGTACCACCAGGGAGTCCAGAAGCCAAAGGTGAAATCCGGCCAGTTCGGAGGCTGGTAATTGGTGGGAGCGGCGTTCACCAGCCAGTTGACATCCGCGTTGGGCAGAGGTCCTCCGGCGTAATACCCGGCTTCCACCGCCACCACGGCATGCTCACCCACAAAATAAGGGCCGGTGGATTCATTCCGGGCCGTGACCTCGAATTCAGGACGGCGGAACTCCTGGATCTGAAATTGATGGTTGTAGGACCTGCCGCTCAGGGAACCCAGCGAACCGCGGGCCTCGAAACCGATATAGGCGTACCCGAGATTGATATTTTCCGGCAGGCTGAACGCCAGGTCAAATCCTCCCCAGGCGTTGACTGCTGCTGTGCCGGTCAGGATCTGATTTCCCTGCGGGCCGTAAACATGATAACTTATTTCGCTGAGCCCCTGCCCCACGGGTCCGATCCCTCCGTCTTCCCCGCGTTCAATCCTCCGCAGCCAGCCTTTGACGTGAACCTGCTCGCCGGGCCGGTAAATCTTCCGGTCATCGAAAACAAACCAGCGCAGTTCATCCGCGTTTTCCCGGCGCTCCCACCGGTTTTCATACCAGTACGAAACCGACGGCGGCAGGAGAACCACATCTTCCCCCTTTCGGCCGATCAGATAAGATAAACCCTGCGCTGGAATCTCAAAACGGGCCGTGCCGGACGAATCTGACTCGGCCAGGACCTCTCCCTCCGGCCCCTGGATGGTGATCCCTTCCAGAGGCTGTCCGTTCTCCAGGGCGGTCGTCCAGACCGCCATTTCCTGGGGATCAACCAGGGCATCCATCCCGATCTCGGTCACCTGCACCCAGGTCTGGACGATTTCCCAGTAGCGGTCCTTTTGAAAGAGCCCGCGGGGCGGTTTGGCCACCACCACGAAATGTCCGGAGGATCCTTCCAGCTCTTCCGATAGATCGATCCTGATCTCGGTCAGCTGGTCCGCCTTACCTTCAATTTTTAAGCTCTCATCCCGCACCAGGGTGCCCGGAGGTCGGGGATTGCCCTCGTTGCGCTGGGTTTCCCTGAGGTATTGGTTAAAGTCCGGCCAGTCCGCCGGCACCACCCGATAAACCTGAACGTCCAGCCGGGGGTAATTGACCGTATAAAGGTTCAGGGACGGCCGAACCGCGGCTGGGTCCGCGGTGACCAGGATTTGACCGGGTCCAAATAAGACCGGCTCCGCTTTGCCGATCCGGAACTTCAAGGACTGATCCCGTCCCAGTTCCTGGCCGAAGCGGTCCTGAATTCTCCCTGAAACACGGACTGTATAGGTAGTAGAGCCCGCCGTAGCGCCCCGGATCTGGAGGGTATCCCCGTAGATGGAGACAGAAGCTCCCGGAAGTTCGGGCTCAATGGTCAGCAGATCCTCCTGATAGGCTTCCTGATCGAGAGGATTATTAAATCGAATGAACAGCGGCTGGAAAGGCCGGCAGGGCTCATCACCGTAAGCACAGCCGTGTTCTTCAATGATCAGCGGAGGATAGGTTGAAAAAGAATACGTCTGAGCTTCTTCGGTGGTCAAGGGTCCTTCCGCGGAAGGTGTGCCGGAGCCGATCGTGATCTGGACCGCCGTGTTGGCCGGGAGCTGTTCTTCTGTCCGGACAGCCAGCCAGCGGCCTTCCTCCGCTCCCTCAACCAGCTGCTGCACGCGTTCATCCGCTTCGATCTCTCGCTCTCCAGCCATCCGGACCGGATACAGCTCTCCCCCGGCCCTGACCTGGAGGTTTTTCAAGACCTCCCCAGGGTTGATACGCTGGTCAAAAGAGACAAATATCACCGGATGGAGAGGCTGCGGGGAACGATCGGGATACACCTGCTGGACGGTGGGCGGCGGGGTAGAAAAAGTGAACTCGACGGTCTCTTCGAGCACTTCCCCCGTCTGGGAGCGGATCCCTGCCGGTACGGTCACCCGGTAGCTGGTAGCCATCGGCAGTCGATCGTACAGCTCGGAATCGGACTCAAACTGGAGCGTGCGGGTGCCCAACCAGCGCCAGCTGCCCTGTACGGCAGGATCCACCACCACAGGGACCAGCTCATCCTCAAGGGCTTCCACCGTGTCCAGAGG
>Ga0207797_1003344_pt1 | contig 10733 bp, 8 predicted proteins | sample PRCRCaboRojoPR_6_FD_187275 | JGI IMG/M metagenome (GOLD analysis project Ga0207797, IMG submission 187275) | Marine sediment microbial community from Cabo Rojo, Puerto Rico - PR CR 10% Liquid 1 (SPAdes) | ecosystem: Environmental > Aquatic > Marine > Coastal > Sediment | place: Cabo Rojo, Puerto... | reverse complement strand
CCCGGATCGTCGGCAATGTAGTTGCGGAAGCCGTCGGCCTTCGGCTCCAGCCACTCGAACGCCTCCACGTCGGTCTGCTCCTGCGTGGCGTCGGTGCGGCCGGGGTGGAAGGGTACCGTCACATCGTAGCCGGCGCCCGCCGCGGCCTTCTCGATGGCGGCGGCCCCACCCAAGACGATCAGGTCGGCGAGCGACACCCGCACGTCATCGGAGCGCGACGCATTGAAGTCCTCCTGGATGCCTTCCAGAACGTCCAGCGCGCGGGACAGCTCGTACGGCTCGTTGGCCTCCCAGCGCCGGTGCGGCTTGAGGCGAATGCGCGCCCCGTTCGCACCGCCGCGCTTGTCGCTGTCGCGGTACGTCGAGGCCGACGCCCAGGCGGTCTTGACCAGTCGGGACACGGACAGGTCGGTGTCCAGGATCGCCTCCTTGAGCTCGGCGATCTCCTCGTCCCCGATCGGCGCGTAGTCGGCGTCGGGCACGGGGTCCTGCCAGATCAAGTCCTCGTCCGGCACCTCCGGCCCCAGGTACCGCTCCTTCGGCCCCATGTCGCGGTGGATCAGCTTGAACCAGGCCCGCGCGAACGCGTCCTGGAATTCCTCCGGGTCGTCCCGGAAGTCCTCGATGATCTCTCGGTAGTTCGGGTCCCGCTTCAACGCGATGTCCGTCGTGAGCATCATCGGATCCACCGTCTCCGACGGATCGTGGGCGTCGGGCACGGTCCCTTTCAGCTCCTCGTCTACCGGCCGCCACTGCCACGCGCCGCCGGGGCCTTTGTGCGCCTCCCACTCGTAGTCGAGCAGGAAGTCGAGGTAGCCCATGTCCCACTGGGTCGGCGCATCGGTCCAGGGGCCCTCGATGCCACTGGTGATGGTGTCGCCGCCCATGCCAGAGCCGTGCTCATTTTTCCAGCCAAAGCCCTGCTGCTCAATGGGCGCCGCTTCGGGTTCGGCCCCGAGGTGGTCGTCAGTGTTGGCGCCGTGCACCTTCCCGAACGTGTGCCCACCGGCGATGAGCGCAGCCGTCTCCCGGTCGTTCATCGCCATGCGGCCGAACGACTGGCGAATGCGCCGGGCCGACCACTCCGGATCCGGGGTGCCCTCCGGCCCCTCGGGGTTCACGTAGATGAGCCCCATCACGGTCGCGCCGAGGCTTCCCTCCAGTTCGTCGTTCTCGTCGAACCGATCCCAGGTCTCCATCTCGTCTTCCGGCCCCCAGTCTATGGAGCCGTCGGGCTTGTAGTCGTCCACCCGGCCGCCGCCGAACCCGAAGGTCTTGAAGCCCATCGATTCCAGGGCCACGTTGCCGGCCAGGACGAACAGGTCCGCCCACGAGATCTTGCGGCCGTACTTTTTCTTGACCGGCCACAGCAGCCGGCGCGCCTTGTCGAGGTTCGCGTTGTCGGGCCAGCTGTTGAGGGGGGCCAGTCGCTGTCGGCCGCCGGACGCCCCACCGCGGCCGTCGGTGGTGCGGTACGTGCCCGCGGCGTGCCACGCCATCCGGATGATGAGCGGCCCGTAGTGCCCGTAATCGGCCGGCCACCAGTCCTTCGAGGTGGTCAGCACCTCTTCGATGTCGGCCTTCAGGGCCTCGTAGTCAATTTGCTGAAAGGCCTCCGCGTAGTCGAAGTCTCCGTTCCAGGGGCCGACGTCCTGTGCATTCTGGTCGAGGATCTCGATGTCCAGGCTGCTCGGCCACCATTCTCTCTTCGCCTCGGGCTTGCCGGCCCGCTGCTCCCCCGAACCGTTGTGCATCACCGGGCAGCCGTTCGTTTCGCTCGTGCTTTCCATGGAGTGCTCTTGGGACATGGGTGGAGATGGGACGTTGCTGAAGGGGATCGTGCGTCAGTCTCAAAGGTAGAGACTCGGAGTTGATTATTCAAATCGATCGTCTCTATATTCTTGATAGTTTTCTCCTATCAAAGAGACGGGATTCCCGATGACACTGGCCCAACTGCAGTACCTTGTGGCCCTCGACACCCATCGCCACTTCGGCGACGCCGCCGCGGCGTGCGACGTGACCCAGCCCACCCTCAGCGGACAGTTGCGGCGGCTGGAAGAGGAGTTGGACGTGGAGCTCATCGACCGCAGTCGCCAGCCCGTGGTGCCCACGGCCGCCGGGGAGCGCATCGTAAAAGAAGCCCGTGAAGTGCTTGCCGCCCAGGACCGCCTGACGAGCATGGCGTCCGAGATGCAAGACCGCGTCACGGGTACCCTCCGCCTCGGTCTGCTGCCCACGCTGTCACCCTACCTTCTTCCCCTTCTCCTGCCCGCCCTGGAGACGGCCCACCCTGAACTCTCTCTCGTCCTCCGCGAGTGGCCCACCACCGAAATTCTCAACGCCCTGCACACCGACACGCTCGACGCGGCCCTGATCGCCACCGACGAGGCCAGGTCCGGCCTCCACGACCGCGTGCTGTTCACGGAGCCCTTCGTCGGCTACGTGGCTCCCTCCCACCGCCTCGCCGACCGTGACCAGTTGTCGCCCGCGGATCTCTCCATCGAGGATCTGTGGCTGCTGAGCGAAGGGCACTGCTTCCGGGACCAAGTGCTTCAGGTGTGCGGACGCGCCCCGTCCGCTCCTCAGGCCGCGGCTCAGTTCGAGAGCGGTTCCCTGGAAACCCTCGTCCGCCTCGTCCGCAACAGCGGTGGCATGACGCTCCTGCCCCGCCTCGCCACGCACCACATGCCCGAGAGGGAGCGATCAGAGTTCGCCGTCCCGTTTGCCAATCCGGCCCCGACCCGAACGGTGCGGCTCGTTACCCGGCGCCGCCACAAACAGCGCCTCGTCGACGCGCTCGTAGACACGCTCCACCACACCCTCCCCGACACCGTGACGCCCCACTAACCGGCCATGCCCCCCAACTTTCAACCTTCTGACGTTCAATCTTCACCCCTCCACTACCTCAGCAGCCTCGTCCGCCGGTCCCACCGCGTCCGCCACCTCGTACGTTGAGGGGTCCTCCATCCGCGGCTGAATGACCATCTCACCGAGTAGACCGGTCGTGAACATCTGCGAGCCGAACAGGATGAGCAGCAGACCGAGCAAGAGAAGCGGCCGCGCGCCGCCGATCGGGTCGCCAAAGACGATTTTGTCGACCGACAGCCACAGGTTGATGCCGAAGCCAAGGACGAACGCCACCGTCCCGATCGACCCAAAGAAGTGCATGGGCCGCACAGCGTAACGCGTGAGGAAGACGACCGTGATAAGGTCCAGAAAACCCTGGATGAAGCGCTCCGGCCCGAACTTGGTGGTGCCGTACTTGCGCGCATGGTGCTGCACCTCCTGCTCGGTCACACGGTCGTACCCCTCCCACTTGGCCAACAGCGGGATGTAGCGGTGGAGCTCGCCGTACACGTTGACGCTCTTCACGACCTCGCGGCGGTACACTTTGAGCCCACAGTTGAAGTCGTGGAGCGGGAGGCCCGAGAAAAGGCGGGTGACCCAGTTGAAGAAGCGACTGGGGATCGTCTTGGTGAGCGGGTCTTTGCGATCTCGCTTCCAGCCGCTCACGAGGTCGTAGCCCCCTTCCTCAAGCGTATCGAGGAGGCGGGGAATCTCCTTCGGATCGTCCTGCAGGTCCGCATCAATCGTCGCGACGTAACGCCCCTGTGCTCGCTCAAAGCCGGTGGCCAGGGCCGCCGACTTCCCATAGTTGCGTCGGAACCGGAGCCCAGCAAACCGTGGGTCCTCCTCGTGGAGCCGCTGCACCACCGCCCAGGTGTCGTCCCGCGACCCGTCGTCGATGATCCACACCTGAAACGACAGCCCGGCCTCGTCGCAGGCCGCCCGCAGCCCGTCGGCAAGCTCGGGGAGGGACTCGGCCTCCTCGTAGGCGGGGACGATGATCGACACGTCCGGTCGCTCGGCACCGTCGGCAGAATGTCGAAGCCTGGTCTGCTCCACGAGTGAACACCGTCCTTATGGCTGGAGGCGAAATCCCATCCCTACGTGCTCGAAGCGCGCGTCGCCGGTCAGCCCATCGCGCAGCTCAAGCTCCTCCATCACGACCATCGAGGTGAGGTCGGTGAAGGAGATGTCCGGCTTATCACTGTACCGCCGACGAAGGCGAAGGGCTTCATCAAAACGATCCCCACCAATCCACACGAGGTCAAGAAAGTCGTTGCGGCGAGCTGATTCGATCTGTTGATATCCTTCCCAGGCGTTTTCGAAGGGGAGACGTTTGAAAAGAAGCGTGAGCGTCTCAGTGAGCACGTAATCGGTCGTGTAAATCGATCCAGGCTGCTGGAGTGCCTCTTGAAAGTAGGTCTTGACTTCTTCATGCCTCGCCTCTCGACGATCCCGAAGTGTAAGCCAGCCCCAGGTGTCGACAAAAAGACTCATAACTCGCCGTATAACTCTTCGTCGATGTCTTGGGCCAGGGATCCGTGCTCCGCCCTACCGATGTAGTCTAAAAGGGGATTTTCCTCCGGATCCCGCTCCTTCTTTTCAGTTCTTTCCTCCTTCGACCGGAGCGATTCGACGTAGTCCAACACCTCCCGCTGCCGCTTCTCGGGCAGGGCATCGAGGGCCTCTACGATCTTTGCTTTCGTGTCGCTCATGGTTTGTGCCGTCTACAACTCCCATTCGCTGGCACTTCCTCGAACGCGTATTGCGTAGTGCGTATTGCGTAAATGAGCGGAGAGAAAGATACGCAATACGAAATACGCAATACGGAAGTACTCCCTACGCATCAATGGTCGCGTACTTGGCGTTGCGCTCGATGAACTTGCGGCGCGGCTCCACCGAGTCGCCCATGAGCGTCGAGAAGAGGCGATCGGCCGCCGCCGCGTCCTCGATCGTCACCTGCTGAATCTTGCGCGTCTCCGGGTTCATGGTGGTGGTCCAGAGCTGCTCGGGGTCCATCTCACCGAGGCCCTTGTAGCGCTGGAGGCTGGGGCTCTTGCCCTCGGCCCGCAGTTCCTGCATGCGCTCCTGCATTTCCTCGTCCGTCCAGCAGTAGATCTCGTTGCCGCCGTGCTGGATGCGGTAGAGGGGCGGGAGGGCGATGTAGATGTTACCCTTCTCAATGAGGGGACGCAACTGGCGGTAGAAGAAGGTCAGGAGGAGGGACCGGATGTGGGCGCCGTCGACGTCCGCGTCGGTCATAAGAATGATCTTGTGGTAGCGCATCTCGCTCATGTCGAACTCCTCCTCCGTGGAGGTGAGTCCGGTCCCGAGCGCGGTCACGATGTTCTGGATCTGGTCGTGCTCCAGGATGCGGTCGAGCCGCGCCTTCTCCACGTTCAGGATCTTGCCGCGCAGGGGCAGAATGGCCTGAAAGTGACGGTCGCGAGCCTGCTTGGCCGAGCCCCCCGCCGAGTCGCCCTCCACCAGATAGAGCTCCGCATCCTCCGGTGTCCGCGTAGAGCAGTCCGCCAGCTTGCCCGGCAGGCTGCCGCCCGAGAATGCATTCTTACGCTGCACGAGCTCGCGCGCCTTGCGTGCCGCCGCCCGCGCCTCCGCCGCCGTGATCACCTTCTGAATGATCTGATCGGCCTGATCGGGGTGGTCCTCCAGCCAGCGGCCCAGTTGCGTGTTGATGAGCGACTCCACGGCCCCCTGCACCTCCGAGTTGCCGAGCTTCGTCTTCGTCTGCCCCTCAAACTGCGGCTCCTGCACCTTCACCGAGAGCACCGCCGTGAGGCCCTCACGGAAGTCGTCGCCCGAGAGGTCGAACTTCAGGTCGCTCAGCATGTCGTTCTTCTTCGCGTAGCGCTTGAGCGTCCGCGTGAGCGCCCGGCGAAAGCCCGTTACGTGCGTGCCGCCCTCGTGCGTGTTGATGTTGTTGACGAAGGAGAGGACGTTTTCGTTGAACCCGTCGTTGTAGCGCATGGCCAACTCCACGGGCACCTCCCCGTCCTCCGAGGCGATGTAGAGCGTTTCGTCGATGATGGGATCGCGCGCCTCGTCGAGGTAATCCACAAACCCGACGATGCCCTCCTCCGAGTAGTATTCCTCCCGGGCCAGTTCCTCGTCCTCTTCGCGGTGATCCTCGATGGTGATGCGCACCCCAGCGTTGAGGAAGGCCAGCTCCCTCAGGCGATCCGACAGGGTGTCGAACCGGAACTCCGTCGTTTTAAAAATGTCCTCGTCGGGCCAGAAGCGGATGTGGGTGCCCGTCTCTTCGTCGTCGCGCATGGGCCGCACCTCCCGCACCGATTCCTCGGGGACCCCGCACACGTAGCTCTGTTGCCAGACCGATCCGTTGCGACGCACGGTCACCTCGAAGCGCGACGCGAGCGCATTGACCACGGAGACGCCCACGCCGTGCAGCCCGCCGGACACCTGGTAGCTGTCCTTGTCGAACTTGCCCCCGGCGTGGAGAACGGTCATCACCACCTCCAGGGCCGAGCGGTCCTCCACCGGGTGCTGATCGACGGGAATGCCGCGCCCATTGTCCTCGACCGACACGGAGCCGTCCTCGTAGAGCTGCACCTCAATGTCATCGCAGTGCCCGGCCATCGCCTCGTCGATCGAGTTGTCGAGCACCTCGTAGACGAGGTGGTGCAGGCCGCGCTGGCCGACATCGCCGATATACATCGAGGGGCGCTTGCGAACGGCCTCCAGGCCTTCAAGCACCTGGATATTGGATGCCGCGTAGGCGCTGATGGCACGATCAGGGAGATCAGTGGTCTCGCTCATGAAGGGAGGACAGGCCGTCGAGAAGAGTGCGAAGACAATTGCAAACGAGGTGTTACATCCCCGTTTGAATAGGGATCGGCGATGGTACGTGGGGGGCTCGTTGATGGTTCGGCTCAAGGACTAATCACGCGGGTCCTTCGTGCGACTTCACGACGGACTCGGCTGTAGAGTCTCGACAAGCATCGACACGAGCAGATATCAGGGTGGACACCACTCGGTCGTCTCGTTATACTGTGCTGTTCCCCAGTCGCCGACGACGTACCGACGGCCCCGCCCTTTCCCCCACTTACCCTCGCGCCCCTATGCGCCGCACAGCACTCACCACGCTACTTCTTGTCGTCCTCCCGCTTCTCGCCGCGGCCCAGTCGCCAACGGTCGAGCGGATCGATCCGCCGTTCTGGTGGGTCGGGATGGAGCACGCCACCCTGCAACTGATGGTCTACGGCGAGAACGTCGCCGACACCCGCGTGCAACTGGCCGACTACCCAGGGGTCACCCTTGAGCGGGTGACGGAGGTCGAAAACCCCAACTACGCGTTCGTCCGGCTGCGCGTGGCCAACGCGGCTGATCCCGGCACCCTCACGCTCCGCTTCCGGCACGACGACGGGACGATTACGCGGGACTTTGACCTGCGAGCGCGACGGAACTCTGGCACCTACGCGCAGGGCTTCTCCAGCGAGGACGTGATCTACCTCCTCATGCCGGACCGCTTCGCGAACGGGAACCCCGAGAACGACTCGATTCCCGGCTTCTTGGAGGGCGTCGATCGCTCCGATCCGAACGCGCGCCACGGCGGCGACTTTGCCGGCATCCGCGAGCACCTCGGCTACATCGACGACCTGGGCATGACGGCGATCTGGATGACGCCCATCTTTGAGAACAACATGCCGCCCTCCTACGGCGCCTACCACGGCTACGCCGCCACCGACATGTACCAGGTGGACCCGCGCTTTGGGAGCAACGCCGAGTTTCGGACTCTGGTGTCCGCGACCCACGACCGCGGGATGAAGGTGATCATGGACATGATTCACAACCACGTGGGGCGTCAGCACTGGTGGATGGACGACCCGCCGACCTCGGACTGGTTCCACGACCAGGACAAATACGGGCAGACGAACTACCGCGGCTCGGCCGCGATGGACCCGTACGCCTCCCAGCACGACCGCGACAAGCTGGTGAACGGCTGGTTCGTCCCGTCCATGCCGGACCTCAACCAGGACAACGACCTGCTGGCTACCTACCTCATCCAGAATACGCTCTGGTGGATTGAGTACAGTGGCATCGACGGCATCCGTATGGATACCTACCTCTACGCCGATCAGGACTACATGGCGCGCTGGACGACGCGCGTTTTGGAGGAGTACCCCGACTTCAACATCGTGGGCGAGAGCTGGGTGCACAAGGTGCCCCACGAGGCGTATTGGCAGGATAACTTTCAGGGGCATCCGAACGAGTATGATTCCAATCTCCCGAGCGTCACCGACTTTCCGCTCACCTTTGCGCTCCGAGACGCCTTCAATCAGGATTTTGGCTGGACCTCGGGCCTGCGCCGACTCTACTACACCCTCGCCCAGGACCACATCTACCCCGAGCCGAACAAGCTCGTCACCTTCCTCGACAACCACGACCTGGACCGGTTCTACAGCGCCGTTGGAGAAGATCCCGCCGAGTTCAAACTGGGCTATACGTTCCTCATGACCACCCGCGGCATCCCGCAGGTCTACTACGCCACGGAGCTGATGCAACCGATGCTCGACGTGGAGGGCGACGGCGCGAAGCGGCCCGACATGCCCGGCGGCTGGCCGGACGACGAGCGGAGCGTCTTTACCGAAGAGGGCCGCACCGCCCGCGAGAACGAGGCGCACGACTTCGTCACGAACCTGACGACCTGGCGCGAAGAGGCGGACGTGGTGCACCACGGACAGCTCACCCACTACATCCCGGCGGACAACACCTACGTCTATTTCCGCCACGACGCCGACGACACGGTGATGGTCGTTCTCAACGACGCGGAGGAGGCGCGCGCACTGGACCTCCGTCGGTTCGAGGAGCGAATACGCGGTTATACGCAGGGCCGCGACGTGATCAGCAATCAGACGGTCGCGCTGGGCGATACGCTAACCGTGCCCGCGAAGACGCCGATGGTGCTGGAGCTCGCGCGCTGAGCGGACGCTAATCTTTAGGTCCTGCCCGGAAGCGCTGCGAGTCGTTCATTCCCCCGGTCCAGTCGGGCGCGGGCGTCCGTCCGGGTAGAGTCGACTCGAAGCACGGATTGTCGGAGCGACTGCGCCGTTCCGTAGTGCCGCCCAACGGCGGGCTCTTCGAAGCTCGGACGCGACGGCTGTCGTCCCATCCGCCCACGTCCAATCACACCTCGTGCCGGGTCCACACGACAAAGCTGATGCCCCGCTCCAGCACATCTGAGAGGTGAGGCCCCTCCGCGTCGGTCGGCGCCGTGTCCAGAAACCGCTCGATCGTGTCGTGGGTCTTGCGGGCCTCCTCCACCAGCGCCTCCGACACGTCCGGGTAGAGGCTGAGTAGATGCTGGTGCATCGCCTGCGTGAGCCGCTCGGCGCGGCGCAGTTTCAGGAGCAGATCGAAATGACGCACGGCGTGCGAGAGCTGCCCGTCGTCCTGCTTCTTGATCGGCACGCGGCTCAGGGCCATCTGCATGAGCAGATCCATGAGCGTGCGGCCGACATTGCGGAGACGCGTTGCGGCCCGATCGGCGGGCTCCTGCGCCGACGGATCGCGGCCTGCCCGACGCTCAGCCACCGACTCGCGTACCGTTTCGGCGGTCGACAGGGTCGCCAACAGCGTCATCGACTCCAGCACTGCGGCGGAGTCGGGAGATTCAGAAGACGACTCACTCATAGAACGACAGGGTTACAGGGAGGAGACACACGGAGCCGTAGAGAAACGTGATGCGTGAGAACGTGATGCGTGAGGAGACGACGGTCACGGATTACGAGTCACGCATCACAATTCCTTTTCGGCGGGCATAACAGAAGGCGGCGGGCTTTCCATTTCTGGGCGCATCCCTCACTATACTTCCAAATACCGCACAAACTCCTCCACCAGCTCTTCCAGCTCGCCATCTTCCTCCCCAAAGGCCGCCACGACGTGGTAGCCGTGGTGTTCGAGGACGTGCCGGACGCGGGTGGTGTCTTTTACGTTCAGCTTGAGCGTTACCCGAATCTTTTCGGTCGAATTTTCGGGCAGTTCGGAGGCCACGGCCAATACCTTCGCATCGTTCTGCTCGATGACGTGGATCAGCTTGGCGAGGGCGTAGTCGCGGGAATCGACTTCGAGCGCCAGGATGGCCCCACTCTGACGGGTAGACAGCATCCGGGCGAAACGGTCGAAGATGTCGTGCCGGCGTAGCACACCAAGATACTGTCCGTTGCTATCGGCCACGGGAATCGTGCTGAGGTCGTGCTCCACCATGGTGCGCGCGGCATCAAAGATGTGCACGTCCGGGGGCACGCTCACGGGCCGTCCGATGAGGAGCGAGTCGACGGACGCGTCTGGCCCCTCCGCATCCATGAGTCGGTCTTCGGAGATAACTCCGGCGAGGTGTCCCTCATCGTCGACCACCGGCAGATGACGCACGTGATGTTCCATGAGCAGGCCGAGGGCGTCCTCCACGGAGTCGGAGGTCTGGAGGGCCGGCGTGGCGGAATGGATGGCGTCGCGTACTTTCATGGCGGTCGAGCGTTTGACTGGGATCACGCAGCGGAATCAAGGGGGCAGCAGTGATTCCGCAGATGTTCGTAGAGCAAGGGCTGTGCCGAAGGGGGACCGTGCCAAATTCACAGACGAGAATTTGTCGGTTGGCGTGCACAAGACGCCATATGGTCAGGCCTCCCGCACGGGGGTGTCCTCGTCGACGGATCGGAGCTCGCCGAAGGGCTTCAGGGTCTCCTGCAGGCGAGCATCGTTCCGCGGCGCAGCCCGGAAGTGCATGCGCGCCACAGCCTGCGCATCGTCCGTTTCCCCGTTGAGGGACGCCTCCGAGGCCCCATTCTCAGCGTAGAGGTAATCCTCGTCGATGACGTCGGCCAGCTCGTGCACCTGCGCGATGGCTT
>Ga0207797_1003343_pt1 | contig 10736 bp, 8 predicted proteins | sample PRCRCaboRojoPR_6_FD_187275 | JGI IMG/M metagenome (GOLD analysis project Ga0207797, IMG submission 187275) | Marine sediment microbial community from Cabo Rojo, Puerto Rico - PR CR 10% Liquid 1 (SPAdes) | ecosystem: Environmental > Aquatic > Marine > Coastal > Sediment | place: Cabo Rojo, Puerto... | reverse complement strand
AAAGTATGGAGCATTTTTTGAGCTATACAACAAAAATGTTATAAATATTGGTGGTTCCAACAACCGGGCTTATCCGGATAATCTGAAGGCCTTCCTCAACGATTACGATATGAATCAGTTGCAAAAGAAGATCATGGAGGTTTATCCCGACCTGGAGGATATCAGGGAGAAGCTGGAAACCGGATTCATGCATTATAAGCACTATTTCCCGGATAAGAAAGTTCCTGCAGTTTATACCTACATGGGTGGATTCAACCAGTCGATCGTTGTAGCTGACAGTGTGCTGGCCATTGGTCTGGATAAATACCTGGGGAGAGACTGTGAATTTTATGATAAACTGGGCTGGGAAACGTATCGCCAGAAAAATATGCATAAAAAGAAGATACCGTCTGACTGCATACGTGCCTGGGGACAAACGGAATGGCCTTTTAATGATTCCACGGATAATTTGCTTTCCAACATGCTTTATCGGGGGAAACTCATGTATTTTACAAAGTCCATGCTTCCTGAAGAGCCTGATACGCTGATAACCGGGTTCACAGAACAGGAATTGAACTGGTGCACCAGCAATGAGGAAAATATCTGGAATTACCTGATAGAAAATAAGCTTTTATATTCAACGGATTATATGACCATTAATAAAATGGTGAATCCTGCACCTTTTACCTCAGGGTTTACAAAGGCCTCTCCCGGGAGAGCGGTCAACTGGCTGGGCTGGAAGATCATCGAAGCCTATATGGACAGAAATTCCGGGGTAACACTAAGGCAGCTAATGGCAGATCATGATTACCAGCGCATCCTTACTGAGTCGAGATACCATCCATAGTGCCTGCAAGGCAGATTCTTTGTCATTATGGTCATTTTTGGTCATTATGTAGTCATTTATTGTGTTATAGATGGTCGATGGTTGATTGATTGATTGGTTGGGATTTGAGGTTTTTTGAACAAGTTTTTTACATTTAAATATAGAGCCTGTCCATAAAGTTGAAAGATCTTTGAAGTTGTTCTGAATTATCTCTGTGTTACTCCATATTTGTTCTCTGTGATGTTCTGTGGTTCAAGCTTTAATATTAACCACGAAGAACACAAAGGAAATCACGAAGGGACACGGAGGACTTAATGGACAAACGCTATATTATCATTCAAGCACTCCGCAACCCGAGACCCGGGACTTGAAACTCGAGACTCGAGACCCGAGACTCGAGACTCGAGACAAGTTGCTCCATGCCCTTCGCCCTCATCCAATCCCGCCTTCACTCCGTTTCGGCGGGCAGGCCCGCCTGACCCAGTCGGGCAGGCATTCAATCATCCTCTTTCCTCAGTCCAAATTTCAATTAAAAGCTTATTTATACACCCATATTATTTTTATTTAGTTTAAATAAATTATATTTGTCTCACCATAACATTTAAAAGTGTTTACAAAAAGGACTGATTATGGTACATGACGACTATAACTGTAACAGTGGTGATTCATTCGAGGAAATAAGACAGTATTTCAGAACATATAATAAGCTCGACACCATTGATTATTTAAGTGATATACAAGACCCTTCCGATAACTCCAACATGGTGGAGGTTCGATTTAAAAATACACGCAAATCATTTTATCGCAATACCTATGGACTCTCGTTGAAAAAGGGAGATATCGTAGCCGTAGAAGCTCCGATGGGCCATGATATTGGAATGGTTTCCCTGACAGGCTGCCTGGCGAAAAGACAATTCGACCGTAAAATAAGGGATAAGGATCAGTACAATTTTTTAAGTGTCTATCGAAAGGCTCATGCCGGAGATGCGAAGCGATGGAAAGAAGCCAAGGCAAAGGAAATCCCTGTAAGAAACAAGGCGCGAGAGATTGCTAAAGGTATGGGTCTGGATATGAAGATCAGTGATGCGGAGTTCCAGGGAGATAACACTAAAGTTATTTTTTACTACCTGGCGGACGGCTGGATTGATTTCCGGGAACTGATCAAACATTATGCCCGGGAATTTCAGGTGAAGATCGGCATGAAACAGATCGGGGCCCGCCAGGAAGCTGCCATGATCGGAGGATTTAGCAGTTGCGGACGTGAACTTTGCGGTTCATTGTGGAAGACTGAATTTGAGACGGTAAAATTGTCGGCGGCCAAAATACAGGAGCTGCCGTTTACCGGAACCAAATTGCTGGGTCCGAGCGGAGCGCTTAAGGCTTCCCTTAATTATGAGTTGGACACATACCTGGAAGCCCGCAGGGAATTCCCCAACAAACTTCCTGTACTGGAGACATCGGAAGGCATCTATTATCCACTGAAAAAGGATTTGTTGCAGAGGAAAGTATGGTATTCTGAATCTTCCAACAGCATGATGAATCCGATTGAATTATCCCTCAACCGCATACTGAAGATTGCCGAGGAGAATAGAAAAGGCAACCATCCTCCTCTGTATTCCGAAAGAGAGGCTGAAGCCAGTCCTACTGGTTTTTCCACAGGCAGTTCTGATATACTTGAAAATAATGACCATGAAGCCAGGAAACAGCCGGTAAATAAACGACAGAAAAGAAAGAAAGCCAAAACCCAGGCCAAATAAGGGAAATTATTTCTTTATATTCCTTTGTTTTTCAAATTGAACAGGTGAACACTTAAAAAGCTGAACGGAATATCGGTTTATTTGCTGAAAAACGGAGGATTACGGTCTTCATGCTCCGTTTCTTCCTGATAACTCGATGCCATCTCCAATATCTTCCCTTCTTCATACAGGTTACCCAAAAAGCTGATGCTGGTCGGGCGACCTTGGTCATCGAATCCGTTAGGAACAACCACGCAGGGATGGCCTGTAAGATTGGTCGCTAAGAGCTGGTTTCCTCCAAAACTGGGTGAAATGATTACATCATATTCTTTAAAAAGCCGGTTGATCTGATCTGATAAGATTGTTCTCAGCCTGTTGGCCTGGATGTATTCCACAGCAGGAATAAACCGTGATTTACGGAATATATTAGGCCAGGCATGCCTGTGCTGCGCCACAAGCAAGCTGTCGCGGTTGCTTCTTGTGAGCTTGTCAAAAGCGGCTGCAGCTTCTGCTTCCAGTATGAGAAGCAACGGATTGACGGGTATGCTGTCGGGCAGGTTAACCGTATGCAGTTCAACGCCCATTGCCCGAATTTTTTCCAGGGCGATGCTGTCGTTTTTATGTGCCCGGTATTCACTTTCAAACAAGGCTTTCAGGTATCCCACCTTGAGTTCCGAAACATCTGCATTGCTGTTGTAGTTGAATGGATAATCCTTCACAGTAAGATCGATCTGATCTGGTCCGTGTATGGCATTGAATACCATGGCACATCCTTCTGCGGTCCTGCAGATGGGACCAATCTTATCCATGGTCCAGCTCAGGGCCATGGTCCCCGCCCTGCTGACTCTTCCGAATGTTGGTCTCAGGCCGCTTGCTCCGCAACGTGTTGAGGGAGATACAATGGAACCATAGGTTTCAGTACCCAGTGAAAATCCAACCAAACCAGCCACCGTGGCAGAGGCTGATCCGGCTGAAGATCCACTTGATCCCTGCTCCATATCCCAGGGATTTTTTGTGGTTCCTCCAAACCAAACATCACCCATGGCAAGTGCACCCAGGGAAAGTTTGGCCACCAGCACTGCACCGGCCTCCCGAAGCTTTTTATAAACGGTGCCGTTGCCTTCCATTTCCTGGTTTTTGTAAGGTGCAGCACCCCAGGTGGTTTTGTATCCTTCTACGTTTACAAGGTCTTTTAACCCATAGGGTATACCATGCAAGGGGCCTTTATAATTGCCCCGGCTGATCGCTTCATCCGCTTCACGGGCCTGTTTTAATGCCAGATCTTCCGTTAGTGTGACCAGGCATCTGAGGGTATCGCTGTATTGCTTTAACCTGTCGATATACATTTGGGTCAGTTCAACAGAACTGATCTTTTGGGATTGAATCAATGAGGCCAGCTCGGGAAGGGAGTAAAATGCCAGCTCATCAGAATTTTCGGGTTTGCTGACATCTTTTGGGAGGTTCCAGGCCAATGGTTGCTCTTCCTTTTCGATCTCCATCCACCCTGGTATGGGATCAAACCGGATAATGGGCGGAACCGAATTGGGCAGTTCTGCATTTCGGATTTCCTGGTAGCTTTCTTTTTGTTGTTTTAAATCCTTTAGCATGGAGTCACTTTCACTTTCCGTGAACGAAAGGCCGGAAATTTTTTCTGCATGCCGGATCGTTTCGGTAGTAATTTCTTTTTTGTCTGCCTCCTTACTGCCGCAGGCAAAAATGACTGCCACAGCAAACACAATGGTCAATAGCTTAATTGTTGTTTTCATGTCGGCTATGTTTTCGTTTTTGTTTAAAGGTTTCTTCCTTTTCCTGAATCGGTGATATCAACCAGTTCGAGCGGAAACGGATTCAGAAAGGTTTGCCTGAGCAGGTAATCCTGGTTAAACCTCAGGGCATAGGAATTCAGAAGTTTGATGAGTACGCTCAGGGGTATTCTTTCATCTCTGTATTCTTCAATGGAGTTGAGAAAGAATTTTTTCTCCCCTGCCTCAAGATCATCAGATATAAAGCCAAAAGCGTGCTGTATCATATTGATCCACGAGGTAAAGCGGGGCATGGTTTTTAATAATCCCAACATATGGGATTCGTACTGGCTGATGACCTCCTGGGTATTCAGGTGATCGGGATTGGCTGTGATTCGGCCCAGCTCCCTCATCTGCTTTTGATTATAGGCCATAAACAGCATCTTGTTGTTGGAATGGAAATCCACAAGATCCTTCATCTTACCCTGCTTTTTGAGTTCTCTGAAAGCCGCTATGGTGAAAAGACGGGTGAGAAAATGCTCCCGGATGCTAAAATTCCTTAGTCTGCCTTCATCTTCCACCGGGAGTCCTGCAAATTTTTTCATTACAGCTTCACCAAAAAGCCCGGCTCCTCTGGAATGCTGAACCTTACCCTCAAATCCGGAGAATATTTTTACGCTCCCCAGCCCGCAGGAAGGAGATTTGTGTTTCAGGATGAATCCATCCACGTCTTCGAGCTTGTCAAGGTATTCGTTGGTAAAGCTTTCCATTCTGTCAGTGATATCCCGGCCGGTAGCAGGTTGATACATATGCTTCCGGTTGTTCTGGATTACCAGCCTCACGGGATCGCGGGGAACTCCCAGCTCAATCTTTTTCTCCGGGCAAACGGTGATGACTTCCACGTAGGGCTTTAATTTATCAATGAAGGCATCATGGATGATTCCACCGTCGTAACGGCAGCTTTCAAATCCGAGGCATCGGCTGGCGAACAGCTTGGGTTTTGGAAAAGAGTCCATAGGCAGGATTTTTAACATTACCAAATTAATCAATTTTTGCTATTTTTGCTGAAAATATAAAGAAAACATGTTCATAAAGTTACTTTTGCCCGCTATATTGATTGTTGCCATAGCCTTGCTTTTTCTTGGAATACGAATGCTGATCCAGAAAAATGGCAAATTCCCGGAGACTGAAGTGGGAAGAAATAAAGAGATGCGTAAGCTTGGCATTCAGTGTGCAAAAGCAGAGGAAATCAAATGTCGGTATGATGTTGAAAAGAATAGCGCCTGTGATTCCTGCGGCCTGCTTTAAAATAAAATTTATCTGAATTGGCTAAACCGCCATCACGTTATCTTGTATCTTGAACCTTGTGTCTTCAATCATAAACCCCAACCATGATATCCAACCGGGAAATTTTTCTGCGAAATATAGGTCAGACCACCGATCATCCTTTGGCCATAGAAATAGAAAAGGCCGAAGGAATTTATCTTTATGATACCGGTGGAAAGGACTATATCGACCTGGTATCCGGGGTATCAGTCAGTAATTTGGGACACCGGCATCCCAGGGTTGTGGAGGCGGTTAAGAGCCAGGTTGACAAACACATGCATCTCCTTGTTTACGGTGAACTTGTTCAGTATCCACAGGTTAAATTTGCGCAGTTGCTGCTTGAGCAGCTTACCGCTGGTTATGACAACATATATTTTGTCAATTCCGGGAGTGAAGCCAACGAAGGAGCCCTGAAGCTGGCAAAAAAATACACGGGAAGAACGGAAATCATCGCGTGTCGGAATGCTTATCACGGCAGCACCCATGGCGTGTTATCTCTTATGGGAGATGAGAAGTTTCGCAATCCCTTTCGTCCATTGCTTCCTGATGTACGTTATATTACATTCAACGATGAAGAGGATTTGGAGCAGATCACTGAAAGAACCGCCTGCGTGTTGGTTGAGCCCATACAGGCTGAAGCGGGTATCATTCTACCTGGAAACAACTATCTTGGGAAGCTCCGTGAAAGGTGCGATAGAACCGGCACATTGCTTATATTTGATGAGGTGCAGACCGGTTTTGGAAGAACAGGTTCACTTTTTGGTATGACGCGGTTTGGCGTTTACCCGGATATTTTCACAATAGCCAAAGGCATGGGAGGGGGGATGCCAATCGGTGCCTTTGTTTCCTCAAAATCCATTATGGATTCACTTAAGGCGAAGCCCGGTCTGGGTCATATTACCACTTTCGGTGGTCATCCCGTATCTGCCGCAGCGGCGCATGCAAGCCTCCAGGTAATTCTGGAAGAACATTTAATTGAAGGTGTTGAGGATAAGGGTAGAAAATACATGGAAGGATTGAATCACCCTAAAATCAGGAATATTTGGGGGTGCGGTTTGTTTGTTGCAGTGGAGCTCGAGGATGCCGCCACTGTGAGCAAAGCAATGAAAAAGCTGGCAGAAAACGGAATCATCACCGACCAGTTCATTTTTAAACCGGAGGCCTTCCGCATCGCACCACCACTGATCATCACCGAAGCAGAGATCCATGAATCCATCCGAAGAATCTGTAAGGCACTGGATGAATTATAACCGGAATTTTTGTCATTCTTGAGACTGGTTTAAGAAGGCGCTTAGCGGCTTTATTAGCTATAAGTATTAAATAAATCTAACAGATAAACAACAATCTACAACAGCCGCTAAGCGCCTTGCACTTAAATCGATTGCTTTTTAGACCAGACTCATTCTTTGTTGTTTATAAAATGATCCGGGATCTTCTGGAACTGTTTTTGCATGAGTTCTTGTTTTAATGGCCTGAGGAATTGAATATCTTTGCAGGAAATTTGAAGTGAATATGTATAACATCAGGAAAATACAACTGGCGATTATTGTTTTGCCTGCTATTATGTTTCTGTCTTTTATCGGATATGGTCAACAAACCGGTGGGCAGATGGATATGAAAGAGGAGGAGCGATATCTCGCGAATCATTTTGATTCGCTTGCCTCAGCCGGGAGCGATGATCTCCGTGAAGCCATGAACCGAAAGATTAAAGAGAAATTCAAGTCCTTGTTGAAGCATGAAGCTTCTTTCAGCTATCCTTTTGACTCGCTTTCCAATGCCGGTGTTCTGAAATCGCCTGATGGAAAAGTGAAAATTTATAACTGGAATGTACCCTATGAAGCGGGATATCATGTTTTTCAGTGCTTTATTCAGTACCAGGCGGAGGATACATTGATGTATTTTGAGCTAAATGACCGGTCCGAACAGATCGATCAACCCGAGTCCAAAATCCTGGACAAAAACAACTGGTATGGTGCGTTGTATTATGACGTCATCACCAATGAGGGCAGGGGGGACCAGACTTATTATACCCTGCTGGGCTATGATCCCAATGATTACATGACCAACAAAAAGGTGATCGATGTGCTGCATTTTGATAAGAATAACCAGCCGGTATTCGGGGCGGAGATATTCAAAAACCAGCGCAATATGTCAAGACGCGTGATTTTTGAATATGCCGAGTTTGCTACCATGACACTTCAGTACGAAGAGGATAAAAACATGATCGTTTATGATCACCTGTCTCCCTCCAAGCCCCAATATGAAGGTCAATACGAGTTTTATGGCCCCGATTTTTCTTACGACGGCCTGCGGTTTGAAAACGGTATATGGAATACCTATTTTGACCTTGATCTTCGGCTTAACGAGATCAACCTGGATGACTGATCTTAATTTAAACTTATCTTTCAGTATAATACTGCTTCAACAAGATTAACAGTCCGATGGGTTTTGCTGCACAATACCTTGCAAAAAACAGGCTTTTCGGGGATTTTATCTCCCAATCCCCACGGGAGGACTTGAAATACATCGTGGTGATCCCCGGTTATAATGAAGACCGGATAGCGGAAACGCTCCATTCTTTAAGGAAGGCTAAAAGACCCCGGGGTTCCATCGAAGTGATAACAGTGATCAATACCTCTGAGGCAACTCCTGAACCTATCCGTGAAAATAACAGGAGAACTTTGCTGGAGATTGAAGAATGGAGAAGCAGGTATACCGATGAAGACTTCAAGGTTTATCCTGTTCAACCTCCGGATCTCCCGGTGAAAGATTTCGGAGCCGGTTTGGCCCGCAAGATTGGAATGGATGAGGCGATAAGCAGGTTTGAAAAACTCGGCAAAGAGGATGGCTATATCATTTCTCTGGACGCGGACACAACAGTTGAAGAGAATTATTTTACTGCCATTGAACAAACCGTTCAAGATGGTTCATCAGTCAACGCGGGCATCATCTATTTTGAGCATCCTGTGGAAGGCAGCGATTTTTCCGGGGAAATATATCATGCAGTAGCCCAGTATGAGTTATTTTTGAGGTATTATAACCGGGGGCTCCGGTGGACCGGTTTTCCCTATGCCTTTCACACCATTGGATCGGCATTTTTTGTCCGTGCACTGGCTTATGTGAAACAGGGCGGGATGATCAGAAGAAAAGCAGGCGAGGACTTTTATTTTCTCAACAAGATCTTCCAGCTTGGCAAAATCCGTGAGGTGAATTCAACGGCAGTATATCCCTCACCACGTTTTTCAGACAGGGTATTGTTTGGTACCGGTCCGGAGGTGAAGAAAATTACAAATGAACCTGATAAGCCCTATATGACTTATAATCCCAAAGCCTTTTATACGCTTAAAGATTTTTTCTCCGGAATTGACCGGTTGTTTCAATGCAGCGAACATGAGGCGAAAGCTTTTCTGAATGATTTAGATCCGGGCTTGAGTTCTTTCCTTGAAAAAAACGGGTTTCAGCAGGCAGTAAAAAGGATCAACAACAACTGCAAAAGGCCGGAGGTATTCCGCAAGCATTTTTTTCAGTGGTTTGGCGGGCTGAAAATCATTCAGTACATGCATGAGGTGCATGAGAAACATCTGGAAAAGATACCGGTACAGCAGGCCGCCCGTGAGATGTTGGAAATGATTGGTTATCCTGCCAGGCAAGAGGAAAGTCCATCCGGGATTTTTGAGTTGCTTCAAAAATACAGGAGCATCGAACGCAGGAGTGATTACATGATTTAATAAGTTTGAAGTTTAATGTTTGAGGTTTAAAGTTTCGTTACATTATTTGCTTTGCTTATGAAAGTATCCGCTTTTAAATTGTTGATTGACCATAAATGACAATCAATGACTATTATATTTATCTGCTAGTAGTTCGTTCTTCAATTAAGTTGACATTTGCGTTGCTTCTACTTTCTCATCTTCCATCTTGTACCTCCATTTGAAAATAACCGGTTCCTGATTTATCTCTTCAATTCCCTGATATATTCTTTGTTTAAGCTCATCTATGCTATCTACTCGAATATGCTTGAGAAAACTTCTTGCTATTTTACTGAAAAACATTTCAATCATATTGAGCCATGAACCATGGGTCGGTGTGAAAATGAACTCAAATTTATTGGGCACTGTTTCTAAAAATTTTATTGTTTCCTTAGATCGATGGGCAGAATGATTATCCAGTATAATTCGTATTTTCCAGTCAGGCGGATAATGATCTATCAGCTTTTGCAAATACTTTACGAATTCTGCACTTCTGTGCCTATTTTCAACCATAGGTATTATAGTTCCATCATGTAAATCAATTCCGGCAAGCAAAGTTAGTGTCCCCAATCTTTTATATTCATAATCCCGACCTACGGTTTTGTGCTTACCTGGCACTGGCAATAATTGCGCAGCAATATTTTGAATCGCCTGTATGCCTGGTTTTTCATCATATGAAACTGTTGTTTGTTTCCTCAAATCCCTGTCTTTTTTTTCTTCCTGATCTTCACTGACATTGATTAATTGCACTTCTTTATATACAGCAAGCACTTGTGCCATTTTTTCCTCAAATTTATCATCTCGCTTCTCAAGGTAGTAAGTCATCTTATGTGGCTTTATTTCCGCCTTGTCAAGAATGCCGTACACAAAGCTTTTGCCTACCTTTTTTAATTTGGGGTATCCATTCTCCTCACAGTTCTCTCTGATATGTTTAGCCAGCAAGCTATACGTCCACACTTCATTTGCATAACCATAATCTTTTGGAGATGAACACGCCAAATGGACAACCCATGCCTTGGCTTCATCGCTGATTTTAGATTTTGAGCCCCGGCCGGATAAATCCTCTAATGCCGCAATAGGTCCGAGAGCTAATGCCTTATCAATGTTAGAATATATAGATTCCCGACTTAGGCCAACTTCTTTTGAAATATTTGATACCGGTAAACCGTCCATGTATAAAAGAAAAAGTTTTGCACGTTGAACCTTCCGAAACTCTTCGGTCTTGCTCTTTGATATTTTAATTAATTGCTCTTTGTCCTTTTCTGAACAAATAAGCTTAGCTCTTTTCTTGTATGCCATATTTTTTTGGCATAAAGATAAGACAATTTATTTAAAATGTCAACTTAATTGAAGAACGAACTACTAGTTTCAGTGTGTCTCC
>Ga0207797_1003342_pt1 | contig 10737 bp, 4 predicted proteins | sample PRCRCaboRojoPR_6_FD_187275 | JGI IMG/M metagenome (GOLD analysis project Ga0207797, IMG submission 187275) | Marine sediment microbial community from Cabo Rojo, Puerto Rico - PR CR 10% Liquid 1 (SPAdes) | ecosystem: Environmental > Aquatic > Marine > Coastal > Sediment | place: Cabo Rojo, Puerto... | reverse complement strand
ATGAATTATTCCTATCTCCGATAACTACTCCAATCCGTCAAAAACGGAGCTTTCCTGATCCGGCACCGGCACCAGTGATTTTACAAGCGACAACTTTCCATGTCGCACGTGATAAACGCCCTGACTCTGGAAGTTACGGATTACATATTCTCCGAAATCAATACAACGCATATCCGTACCCTTAAGAGGCTTTTTTCCAACGGAAGTCAGATCTAGTGTAGCCGGATAGGATTCACTGGATTTGAAATAAAGTTTTTTGGGCTGCCATGGATTAAGTCCCAGCCGGCTCAGCTCAGGCCATCGGTCGGTTTCTCCACCGGCGGTTTCAAAAGCCCGGAGCCCTGCTCGTCCGGAGAGCTTATGCCCGGGTTTGTCATAATCTCCAAAAACCCCGCCGTGTGCGATCACTACATCCGGGCGGTATGCCCGGATTGCTGCCACCAAATGACGGACCACACTATGTTCTCCTTCCCATAGGCGTTCAGTGAAATGATAATAATCGCTCCCGTTGTTGCCGGTTTCAAACTCGTTAAAATTGCTGGAAGTACGCACACCAATCATCCACATGTTCCTGTCGTGTTCCAGGTTATAGGTTTCTTCATATTCACTGCTGTGTACATCACTCATTACTCCAACATCAACGATCTCTTTGTTTTCATTCAGCCCATAATGGGCATAAAAACCATTCAAACTTATTGCGGCATCATCCCCGTGGGCCATGAGCACCATCAAATCTACCTTAGGTTTCTTACCACGTAGTTTGCGCCAGGTAAAGCCTTCATCAATGGAAGTAAGCACAGTCTCCCGCTCTCCGGTCACATAAACTTTCCCGGAAGAATTTGCCCACACTGCGCGCAGCCATTCAGTGCCTTCAGTAGGACGGTAGGTCCAGCTTTTACCTCCGTCTTCTGTGACCATCATCCCCGTACCCAGTTCACCAACTGCATATCCCAGTCTGGGAGTAACAAAATGAACGCTCCGAAAATCCATCAGGTCTCTCAATTTATCCTTATACAATGTTGCAGCGGGTTGCCAGGTTTCACCCTGATCATGAGAGATCAGCACAGATCCGTTTTGTCCCACAATACAACCGGTGTTGTCACTGAAACTGATATCTCTGTAAATCGGACGAAATCCGTATGGCTTTCTGTCAGCCGGAGCATCGATTTTTGACCAGCTCTTTCCACCATCCTGGGTTTTTATCACTGTTTCCCTCAATCCTACAGCAAAGCCCATGTTTTCATCGATGAAAGTCATACCGTAGAGCCAGTTCATGGTACCTGTAGTTGGCAATACCTTCCAATGGTTACCACCGTCTTCAGTTTTCATGAAAAAGCCCCGTTCACCACAGGCATAACCTGTATCTTCATTAACAAAATCAAGTCCGAACAGATGTCTTCCGCGTTCTGCGAACTGGCATTCCCAGGTTTTACCGCCATCAGTGGTATGATAAAGGTAGGCATATCCTCCCCGTTTGTCATGGCGCATCACTTCATTGCTCTCAGCCAGCCGGAGACGTCCCCCTGCTGCCCAGCCTTCCTGCTGATTGACAAAATCCACGCGGTAAAGGTCTGCATCGGTATCTATTTCTATTCGTTTCCATGACTCACCACCGTCCACGGTTCGCAGGATTGTACCCATAGGACCTACTGCCCATCCCTTTTCACCAATAAACTGAACATCCATCAAAGGATAACCTCCTTCTGCAGGATGGGGAACCGACTGATAATAGGTCTCTCCGTCGATCACGCCCAGGCTATGATTTATATGTTCCAGTTTATCTTCAGCACGGTTCAGATCCGACATCGAGTTCACAGGCATATCATTCAGCCCGGACCTGATGTTCTTGATTTGACTGCCATACGCATCATCATAATCAGCAAGCTTTTCTTTTAGCCGATTTCTTTTCTGTTCCATGCTTGATCGTACAATGCTTATCTTATTCATGGGAATATCAACCAGGGTTCCAAATTTCTCAGGATTCAGAAAATCATTGCCTGTATACCTCCAGGCTTGTAATTCATATTCTTCATCCTCCGGCAAACGGTTGCGGAAGAGATTGAATCCCCACTGGCCATCATACGATGGAGGTATATCAAATGATCTCATGTCAATAATTACCTCAGCACCCCAACCTTTTTCGGTATCAAACAGATCGACACTGGATTGAGGGGACCAGTCGCGGGTAGGTGCACCGTACTTATCATACCATGTACCCCTTACCCTGCCCCGGTTATTCACGATGATCATATAATAGTCCTGATGGATGTGATCAGCTCCGACCTTCCTCGGTTGAAGGATCACCCAGAAACATTCGTTCTCAAAAAGGGCCTGGTCGACAAATACTCCATTGACACCGGCCATCTGGGCAGCCATACCCTCACCAAGCTCTTTCTCACTGATTTCGGCCTCTTCAGTCTTTGCTCCATCGGCTTCAAGATAAAGGCAAATCTTATCAGAGGCAACAGCCACATGACCCCTGGCGGTATTTTGCTCAAGAGGAGCGCCCATGCGGTCTGTACGTTCCACAGGTATTGTCTGCACATTCTTCCAGAATCCCGCATCGACCGCTCCATTTATTTCGGGCAAAGTTTCCATCTGAGCTGCACGTGCACGCTCAGGCCTGGCACCTGTCAGATCGGGTTTTACCTCCTGCATGAATTCAGGTCTTGGCCAATAATAGGAAACCAGAGATGGGCGACGAACCATTACATCCTGTTGAACAGTAACACCTATTTCAGGTGCCGATAATGTACTGCTGCCATTGTGGTAACTCCCGTGCCGAAAATCAAGATTCCATCGCCATCCTGGATCAGAATAAAGATCCAGCCCTTTATACGGGATTTTCATTTCAACTATCCAGCGGTTTCGTCTTCCGGAAGTAGTCACTTCAATTTGGGAATCCCAGGAGGAAAAGAAAAAACCATCCAGGTAAGGATCAAAATAAGAATCCCAGATGACCCCATCCGGATTCACAGCCAAAGTATAATAGTAATCCCTGGCGTATTGGATCGTATCCGGCAACCAGGGCTTAAGATCGACCTGAATGTAATCATCATCCGTAATGACCGAATCGCTCTTGCTCATATTGGAAGTGAGGCCACCTTCTTCCTCCACTTCCCAATATAAATAAATATTTTCACCGTCGTACAGCACCCGGACCGAAGTATTGTCCGCTTCACCATTCTTCATCATAAAAGGGGATACAACAGGGGCCGCATCCCATTCCGGTTCAGACCTTTTTCCGTCGATACGGATGTCTTTTTGAGAGAACACATTACCGGGCTGATAAAGTTGACTGCCGTTTGGTGATTCAACCGAGATCAATCGGTTTCCGCTAACCAAACTATCACCATTGGCAATATGTTTTTGGGCAAATAAATTACAGGTGGCCAAAAACCCCACCAGAATTAAAATTGTGAGCTTGAAACACTTCATCTTGCTTTCCTTTTTATTATTGATGTTGGTTGTTTAATCGTTGTTAATGGATTATAATTTATCAAAAAATTTAGCCGGGTTGCTCAAAGGCAGTTTATTGGGATAATTTCAATATCATTTGACATTATCGGCTATAACTACATTGTTTTATCTGTGGTAAAGGTATGAAAGTATTCAAAAATTTCAAAATAAAGCAAGTACAGAGAAACCTAAGGAAAGAAGAGATTTTAAATTTTCTAAAAGACCATAGCACAGTTAGCCCGAATTATTCTTCCCAATCAGGGGCCTGATCAAGGATATCCTGGAGTTTTTTCCTTGTTTCTATCACTTCCCATGATACATGTTCCATCGAAACCGGATGAATGATCTTTCCCACGAGTTTGTCGGTATATTCCACCATATCCTTGAAATAGTGTTCATCCCGCCCGGATCGTTTTTCTTTATCATGCCATTCCTCTGAATCAGGAGTAGGAACCAATGGAAAATGAGGCAATACCATAGGATAATATAAGAAGAAAGGTTGATCTTTTCTCCTTTCTATAAAATCAAGGGCATGCTCGAGGAAAATATCCGGTCCATATTCATTTTCCATTCCTTTCAATATTCGCCCGTTCTGTTCAATTAAAGGATCAGCATAACGATTCCCTTTTTTCGTGAGTTGCCAAAGGGTGTATTCATCAAAACCGAAAGTTTTTGGCCGGTCGCTGTTCTGCCATCCAAGATGTTCATTTCTTCCGTTTAATTGCCACTTGCCCACTATGCTGGTGGCATAGCCTGCCTCCTTCATGACATTGCCAAAGGTCTTTTCTTTCGGGTTAAGGTATCCAAAATCCTCGTAGTTTCTATAATTGTATTTTCCTGTCATAATTTTGACCCGGGAAGGAGTGGACAAAGGTTGAGAATAACAGTGCGTAAAACGTTTGCCTTGTTCGGCCATCTGATCGAGGTAGGGTGTATCATAAGATAATCCACCATAGCAACCCAGGCATTCTACTCCCATATCATCAGCCATAATGAGAATGACGCTGGGTTTGGGTTCATTATCCATTGAATTTCTTGGTGCTGTTTTCCTGCCTTCTTTATCAGCCTGTACCATGCCACTGCATGCCACGCCTGCAGTTACCAGCGATAAACCTGAAAATAATTTCATAAGTCTCCAGAATATTAAAAGGGAGGTTGTCCAAAAAGCCCTTAAAATCTATATTTATAAACATTCTTTCCTTTGTGTACCTTTGTGCATCCTTTGAGATACTTTGTGGTTAAATAACTTCTAAACCAAAAAGTATCTCAAAGGATTTCTCAAAGGACACGAAGGACTTGTTGGACAACCTCTGGTTTACTAATAACCGGGATTCTGAGTCAATTCAGCCCCGGTATTTTTTTGAATTTCACTATACGGAATCGGCCACAGGTTCTGATGATCGTACAGATCGTGCAGATCATTATAAAGCCGGTTGCGTTCAACGAGTTTTCCCAGCCTGCATAAGGTCTGCATACGGTTCTCCTCAAACATCAGTTCACGGGCGCGTTCATCCAGAATATAATCAATGTCGACTTCACCGGGAGCAACATCGGGAGCCTGTGAACGGCTTCGCACCATATTAATATCATTTGCGGCATTACCATTATCCCCTTTTCCCAGATAGGCTTCGGCCCTGACCAGGTAAGTTTCGGCCAGCCGGATCTGGTAAATATTGCGATAGGTGGTATTAGACGGTCCACCTTCCATAGTTATGGAACCCGGTACAGTTTGGTCCTCCAGCCACAACTCGTCAGGGTGATCGCCCATACTGCAGATTTTTGCCACAAGGTGAAAATAATCGCGGGAGGTATCGTCTTTTGTTGTAAATTCTACCAATCCGTCTTCCAGGATATATTTTCCGAAGTTGGGCGAATTTGGATCGGCCACGATCAAATCCCGGATGATGTTATGGTCTGCATTCCGTATATCTTCATCCCATCCACTATCCTGCCATATCTTATAGTAAAAGTAAGGACTGGGTTTTGTTTGCCCTGCTCCCCTTCCACCGTAATAAGAATTGGCTGAAGGTATTAAGTTTTCGCCGTTTGTCATGGTGATTCGCCAGGTACGGGGCGATGAACAGGTTTCCCATCGATAACCTCCATTGTTGAGTGATTGGCTGTCGTAACCTCCTTCGACGTTGCGTGCAAACTGGATCACCCATAACGATTCGGTATTTCCCGAGGAACGGTTCTGGTTGCCTTTTCGGAACAGATCCCAGTAAACATCACCACCATGAGCCCAGGGTATGCCGGGAACCGGTTGGTCATTAACACGAGAACCGAAGCGCTCGGTCATAAGAGCGGTTGCAGGATCGTCTATGGCCTCGCTGGCAGCGGCAATGGCATTATCATAATCTTTAAGGCCAAGGTATGCTTCGGCGAGTGCATGATAAGCAGCCAAATTGTTTACCCTTGCATCATCGGTATTGGTAATGGAGGGCAAATTTTCTGCTGCAAATTTCAAGTCCTCTACACTCTGCTGATAAACCGCTTCTCTTGATGCTCTTTCATAATCGCGCTTTGGCTCGGATGTTTCTTCCAGGGTAATGGGTACGCCGCCATAAATATCTGCCATCATTTTATAGCAATACCCCCTGAAGAACCTGGCTTCCGCCTGTACAAGCCTCTTCTCATCCTCTGTCAACTCAGATCTTTCTGCCTCTGAACGGCCAACGATCACATTTGCATCGTAAATCATTTGATAACAAGGCTGCCAGAATGCAGCATATACCCAATTGCTGAAAGGATTTAATAAATCCGGGAAGTTGCCTGTATTTTGATCGTGTGCGACCAGATCTGTACAATTTATTGTTACTCTTGGCGAATGAAAAGCATTGCGCGTTTGATAGAAACTGGCCCTGAAAGTATTGTATATGTTCATCAACGAGGCTTCAAAATGATCATATGTAATGTAAGAATTTTCCGGGGCATAAAAATCAAGTGGTTCCTCTTCCAGGTAGTCTTCATCACTGCATGAGAAGGACATGACCATGAAAGGAATCATTAACAAAACTTTGATTTTATTAATGATCTTATTTATTTCAATATTTGTCTTCATTTGTAGTACGTTTTAAAATTTAACTTCCAAACCCAACGTATATCCTCTCAAGACAGGGCGACCTGACATATTTACCTTTTCACCGGTCTCGGGATCCCATCCATTCCAGTTGGTCAGTGTAAAAAGGTTTTTTGCGTGGAAAGACAGTCGTAAATCCTGCATTGAAAGTCTATCAAGTATTGATCTATTGAAAGTGTATGAAATTTCCAGGTCTTGCAGGCGGGCGAAACTACGCGGTCTGTATCGTCTGGCAAGAAGACCGCTGGATAGCCTTACCCCCTGTCGCTGATAGCGGGCATCCGGATTTTCAGGTGTCCATAAATCTCTGTAATCGGCCGGGAAAATCCTGTTATCCCACATGTGCCCGTTAAGGACATTGAAAGACATCATATCATCCTGTCCCAGGTAATACTTTTCATTACCCAGAATGGAATTGATGAAGAAGGATAACTCCCAGTTTTTATATCTGAAACGATTGTCAATCGCAATACGGAACAAAGGATCGGAAGTACCCAGGATTTTTCTGTCTTCAGGATTGATGACCCCGTTTTCGTCATTGTCAAGTATTTTATATGACCCCAGGTCGGCTGTAGGCGGTATTTCATCTGCAAAGTATTCATCGAGTTGCCACAGCTCTCCGGTGGTGTAGTAATCGTAAATGGAATTCAATGACTCTCCAATAAAAAGTTCTTCAGAAATGAGGTCATCCTCAACCCCATCGCCATCACTGTCGATCCCCAGTAATGTAACCAGTTCATTACGGTTTAAAGAAAAGACCAGTGAACTGCGCCATTGGAAACCGGGTTGCCGGATGTTCACCGAAGAGAGTGTTGCTTCAACACCAAAGTTATGGATCTTTCCCAAATTGTCAGGGAAAGTCTCAAAACGTGAAATACCCGGGATGTCAACATTATAAAGCAGGTTTTCAGTATTGTTATTATAGTATTCCAAAGAACCCCAGAAACGTTGATCAAGCACTGTAAAATCCAAGCCCAGGTTGAGGCCGGTAGTAGTTTCCCATTTCAGGTTCGGGCTTGCCAAATCCGTAATTCCCTGCGCGTATACAGGCGACTGGCTGCCATCAATATATCGATATCCCCCACCTACTCTTGCCAACGTTTGGTACCGGCCAATGGTACGATTTCCGTTACTTCCATAGGAAACACGAATTTTGAGGTTATTCAGCCAATCCATTTCCTGCATGAACGATTCCTGGGACACAACCCATGCCAATGCTGCTGACGGGAAGGTGCCGTATTTATGTTTTTCTGAAAAACCCGAAAAACCATCGCGCCTGATGGTAGCCGTAAACAAATACTTTTGCATATAACCATAAAACAATCTTCCCATTGTATAGAGCGAGGTTTCTTCCCAGGCCCCGGTATTTACCGATTGCATACTGGCATCCCCTGCCTCCAGTCTGTCGTATCCCAATTCCTTTGACACGAAATTACCTGCTGTAGCCTGGGTAGTCGTTGCCATTCGCTGTTCGGTACCAACAACAAACGTGGCATTAACAGAATGTACATCATTGAAATCACGCTCATAACTCAGCACATAATCATTGGTCATTTCAGTACGCCGCATTTCATATTTCTCACCCTCGCCAATAAAGCTATTGGCATAGTCGTGAAACCAATACTGGCTATTCGTTGTGTAATTGATGTTGAAATTGGGTTTAAGGGATAAACCTTCAATGAAAGGTAGCTTTATATTGGCATAAAGGTTACCAAAGATATTGTACCGTTTGTTGTAATCATCGGCATTTGCGACATAAATGGAGTTTGTGCTAACCCCGACAGCATGGGGAAACGGATTAAGCGTTACACCATCCGCGAGGTAGGGGGGATCAAACCAGTCGTCGCGGTATCGGTTTCCAAGAGGTACCTGTTGCCCTGAGTAATCGCTAAGTGTCGTAAATGACTGGATTCCCATCTCAAGCCAGTTTGTAATTTCACTATCCAGGTTAATCCTGGCATTCCACCGGGTGTAATCTTCATTTCGCATGTAACCCGCCTGATCCGTATAGCCAATTGAGAGAAAATAGCCATTGTTCTCACCACGTTGCTGAAGGGATATATTGTGATTGAGCGTATGCATATTATCATTTGTAACATAATCATACCAGTCAAAAGTCATGTTATTTTCATACGCCCTAACCTGCTCCCCGTCGCGCATCAATGAACCAAACTCCCAGTTCGGATTGGGTTCGATATAACCTGATTCTTCTGTACGGCTGTCAAAAAAATGGCCGGCTGTGGCCCTCTCAATATGCTGTTCCGGGGATTCAGGACCATACTCCAAAGAAGGGGTTTGAAAAGTATACCTTTGGGTATAGGTAATAGCTGGCTTTTTGCTCCTTTCACCTGATTTTGTAGTAATGATCATTACGCCATTTGTAGCCTGGGAACCATAGATTGCTGTTGAGCTTGCGTCTTTCAAAATATCAACTGACTCGATATCGTTTGGATTAATGTCGATCAAATTTCCCCGAAAAATAACTCCATCTACCACAATCAAGGGGTCCTGGCTACCGGATATTGACGTCCTTCCCCGAATGGTGAAACTGGGATTCTCCCCTGCTTCATCAACCTGCCCTACATTCAAACCAGCCGTTGATCCCTGAAGCGATTGCATGACGGATGTACCCTGGCGCCTGGTTATTTCTTCCTCGGTTACCCTTACAACCGACCCTGTTAAATCACTTCTTTCCATTGTGCCATATCCGATTGCCACAACTTCTTCCAATTCAGTAACCGACTGCCGCAAAGAAACATCAATTTCTTCTCTGTCTTCCACTTTAACGGACCTCCTTTGATACCCCACAAAAGAAAATACAAGCACAGCATCGGGCGGGGCTTCGATAGAATAATATCCGTCCATATCCGTGGTGGTGCCCCGGGTCGTACCCTGTATGACAATGTTTACACCAGGCAGGGGATCACCAGTTTGCGCATCGGTAACCATACCGGTTACTGTGATTTGTTGAAACGCCTCATGTGTTTCAGAAGGATTGCTGCCTCCCAAAACACAATTTACGGCCATCAAAAACAAAAATATCGACAGCCACACGATTTTAAATTTTTTAAAAGTCCATAGCGGACTTCGGACTTTTAAAAATAATTGACATCTTTTCATAGTTTTTAAAGATTTAAGGGTTACGTTTTCAGTAAATAAATTCATTCTGACTGTAATCCTGTTCGTGCAATTTCCCTGATCTTTTCAAATTCGTTCCGCATTTTTTCAAGTATTTTGCGGTTATCAGGATCATCCACCAAATTCACATATTCTTCGGGATCGTTTTTGTGATCGTACAATTCTTCATTATTCATATCGGCGTCCTCTCCCCATCGGGTATATCTCCATCTGTCGGTTCTGAGTGAAGCATCACTTCCATTGTAAGACACCGTGTAGGCATAATCTTCCATATCTTCGGGATTTTCTCCACGAAGGTAACCGGCCAAACTTTCTCCCTGTAAAATTTTGGGTTGCTTTTCGGATAAACCGCATAATTCGGTAAGCGTTGGATAGAGGTCTATGTGTTCAACGATTGAAGAGCATACCGTGCCATAATTTTCTTCCTGACCCGGCACAGAGATAATTACCGGAGTCCGCACACTTCCTTCCCACAAGCTTACTTTCGACCAGCAGTCATGTTGGCCAAGGTTATAACCGTGATCGGATAAAAAGATGACAATGGTCTTTTCCCTGAGGTTCAAACGGTCAAGTGCATCAAGAAGCCGGCCAACCTGTTGGTCCATAAAACGAACACTGGCCATATAGGCACCAATTGTTCTTTTTTTCTGCTGTGTATTCATTCCCCATATTTTCTCATTCTGTCTTCGCAAGGCTTCCTCGGGAACATTATCAGCAACTTTTACCGGAGGCAGCTCCATCTCCTCTTCAGGATAGGGCTCAAAGCAAGTTTCCGGTGCAATTAACGGCACATGCGGTCTGACAAATCCAACAGCCAGGAAAAAGGGTGCATCCTTTTTTATCCGTTGTTTGTTTCTGCCTTTCTCGGGTACTTTCCCGGCACGATTTTCCAGGATTGCAATGCCTTGGCTGGCCGCTATATAGTCGGTTTGGGTATATTTATATTGATCGGGAAGAACCATACGAGAAAAATTCCCCCCGTAATGATGATTCTTGGGGGAAAGCAATTCCAGTTCTCCGGGACTGAGCGTTTCAGGGCCCATCACATTATAGGCATAATC
>Ga0207797_1003341_pt1 | contig 10738 bp, 8 predicted proteins | sample PRCRCaboRojoPR_6_FD_187275 | JGI IMG/M metagenome (GOLD analysis project Ga0207797, IMG submission 187275) | Marine sediment microbial community from Cabo Rojo, Puerto Rico - PR CR 10% Liquid 1 (SPAdes) | ecosystem: Environmental > Aquatic > Marine > Coastal > Sediment | place: Cabo Rojo, Puerto... | reverse complement strand
GTCGATCCCGCTCTGCCCGGCCGACACGCTGTCCGACTGCCGGTTGGCGCCCTCGAACCCGGGTCGGACGGGTGAGCGTCTACGGCCGAACCGGCCCGCAGTCCTCCAGCGCCGGGCCAACGGCCCCGCTGACCGCCTCTCGGAGCCAGCCCCGCGGCCCCGGTCGTCGAGTCTCCCGGGCGACCGACCCGCACCCCGGACGGCACACTGGTGGACGGTTCCCGCCGCGGCGTATTACAATTTTTTATGTAGATTCCGTTCGACGAGTCGACCCGCAGGGGGACGGGCGACCGTCGCGGAAGCGGGGGTCCGACCCGCGGTCGCGACCGGCGGCGTTCGGCCCGGGAAGTCCCCGGGAGGAGACGGCCACCTGCCGGGACGGGGCCCGCCCCGTCCACGACGGATCGGACACCGTCGGGCGGAGCCCGACGAGCGCGACGAAGCTACGCCTCGTCGAACAGCTCCTCCCCGTCGACCATGTGCTCCTCGACGGCGTCGAGGTCGAGCGTCAGCCCGAGGCCGGGCTCCTCGGGGATCTCCATGCGTCCCTCCCGGATGAGGTCGTCCTCCTCGACGAGGTCCTCCCACCACCCGAGCTGGTAGGAGTGGTACTCGACCGCGAGCGAGTTCGGGATCGCCGAGGCGACGTGCGCGGAGGCCATCGTCCCGATCGGCGAGGCGACGTTGTGCATCGCCACCGGGATGTAGTACAGGTCGGCGAGGTCGGCGATCTTCCGCGTCTCGCGCATCCCGCCCACGCGGGGCAGGTCGGGGGCGACGATGTCGACCGCCTGCGGTTCGAGTAGCGTCCGCTGGCCGAACTTCCGGTAGACGTTCTCGCCGACGGCGATGGGCGTCGTCGTCGACTTCGTCACCTCCGCCTGCACGTCGTGGTTCTCCGGCGGGACGGGGTCCTCGAGCCACCAGACGTCGTACTCCTCGACGGCGGCGGCGAGCCGCTTCGCGCTCCCGCCGGTGAACGACCAGTGACAGTCGAAGGCGACGTCCGCGGCGTCGCCGACCCGCTCGCAGACCTCCCGCACGATCTCGGCCTTGTGATCGATCTCCGGGCCGCGGAGGTGGCGGTTCGCGCGGTCCTTCTCGTGGCCCGAGGGGACGTCGAGATCGAACTTGAGGGCGTCGTAGCCGAGCTCCTCGACGACGCGCTCGGCCTCCGCCGCGTTCGAGGCGGGCTCGGACTCGTCGCCGGCGTGGCAGTCACAGTAGACGCGGACCTCGTCGCGGTATTTACCGCCCAGCAGCTGGTACGCCGGAACCTCCAGCAGCTTCCCGGCGACGTCGTGCAGGGCGAGTTCGATGCCCGAGATGGCGGAGATCACCTTGCCCGAGATCGACCCCTCCCCGGACATCTTCTGGACGAGGTGCTCGTAGAGCCGGTCGATGTCGAGCGGGTTCTCGCCGACGACGAACGGCGTCATGCGCTCGATGATCTCGGCGTCCCCGCCGCCCCAGTACGACTCGCCGGTTCCGACGACCCCCGCGTCGGTGTAGACGCGGACGAGGATCCACGGGTAGTTGCCGTCGACCATCGTCGTCTGGACGTCCGTGATCTCGACGTCGCGGCCGCCGCCGCGCTCGGCCTCGATCCCCATCGTCTCCGACGAGAGGTCGCGCATCGTGTACTCCGCGTTCGGGTCGCGGAGCGTGCGGTAGTTCGGCATACGGTTCGGCTGTCCACGCACGAGTATTATTAGTTTCGGGCGGTCCGTCCACCGGATCGAGTCGAGGACGGCGCCCGTGTAGACGCCGAGGTCCGGCCCGGACGTCTCCCCCCTCACGACCTCCGCGAACGTGGAGTGGTCGCGCGTGGCGACGGCGTCCGGTACAGCACCTCCAAGGGGGCCGTCCGGCTGATGACCTACGCGCTGGCCGGCGCCCCGGACCGCGGGGGGTCCGGGTGAACGCGGTCCACCCGGGACTGGTGGAGACGAGCATGACCCGCGACGACCTCGACATCATCGGGAACGGGTCGGGCGAGCGGTTCAGACGGGAGACCCCGCTCCGGCAGATCTGCGAGCCACGGGACGTCGCGAACGCCGTGCTCTACCTCGCGAGCCCGCTCGCGTCGTTCGTCAACGGCGAGTCGCTCACGGTCGACGGCGGCGTCACCAACACGATGGGCGGCCGGGAGGACGGGTAGGCGTGCGGGCCGTCGGCCGGCGTGGGCCGCCCGATGGGCGTCAGCCGACCGGGTCCCGTACCGCCGCCACGATGTCCTCGACGCCGGGGTCGAGCTCCTCGTTCAGCGCGGGCGAGTACGGGACCGGCGTGTCCGGCACCGCCAGTCGGGCGGCCGCGTCGAGCGCCCCCGGCCGGTTCTCGGTCGCACGGGCGATCGGTTCGCCCGACAGCCCGAACGAGCGGTCGTCCTCGTCGACGACGAGGAGCCGCCTGGTCCGCTCGATCGAGCCGCACTGGCATGGCCACGAGCCCGTGGTCAGCCGTGGTCGTTGAATCTATCGGACAACGGGACTGTACCGGGGGCCGTAACGACGTGGCGCCGTCGTCCGGACGGGGCGACGGCGGGCGCGCCGCGCTCCGATATCGCGAACGCACGGGACAACCGGGAGCCGACCGTGGGGGTGTGGGCGCCCGCGCACCGCGGTCCCTCGGCGGCGCCGGGATCGAACGGGGTGACGGCCGCGACGGTGTACCGGGCCGGCGGCCGGTCGGTTCCCGGACCCGCCGGTCCCCCGCAGGTAGATATTTATCCCTGCCCTCGCGAGGCTACGAGCGATGACGACAGTAGATTCGGTTTCGGTCGTCGGCGCGGGCGACATGGGTCACGGGTTCGCGGCGCACTTCACCCGGATGGGCAAGGACGTGACGCTGATCGATCACCGACAGTCGAACCTCGACGAGGCGGCCGCGAACGTCCTCGACGTCGTCGAGTTCCTCAACCGCGAGGGGCTCGCCGACCTCGATCCGGAGGCGGTGGTCGAGGAGATCGCGTTCACGCTCGATCGGGCGGCCGGCGTCGCGGACGCCGATCTCGTCCTGGAGACGGTCACGGAGGACCTGGCGGTCAAACACGAGGTGTTCTCGGGGATCGCCGACGCCGCGCCCGACGACGCGGTGCTCGCCTCGAACACCTCGGGCATCCCCGTGACGGACATCGCCGAGGCCGTCCCCGAGGCGGCCGAGCGCGTCGCCGGGTGTCACTGGTGGTTCCCGCCGTACCTCCTGCCGACCGTGGAGGTGGTTCGGGGCGCCGAGACGAGCGACGAGACGTTCGATCGCCTCGCCGCGTTCGTCGAGTCCGTCGACCGGGACCCGATCCTGGTCGAGAAGGACGTCCCCGGCTTCGTCTGGAACCGGCTCCAGCTGGCGGTGTTCCGCGAGGCGCTCCACCTCCTCGAGCGGGAGGTGGCGTCGGCCGACGACATCAACCGGGCCATCCGTGACGGGTGGGCGATCCGGTCGGCCGCGATCGGGCCGTTCGAGACCATGGACATCGCGGGGCTGGACCTCGTCAGCACGGTGGCCGAGGAGCTCAACCCGCACCTCTGTGACGACGACGAGCCGAGCCCGCTGTTCGAGGCGAACCTCTCGGCCGGCCGGGGCGGCATCCACGACGGCGCGGGCTTTTTCGACTACGACGAGGATCCGAGCGAGATCGTGCGTCACCGCGACGAGACGGTCGCGGCCATCAGGCGGGCGCTCGAGGACTGATAGGGGGTATCGTCGCCGGCCGGAGGGTTCGACCGATCGACAAGCGTCGGGCGGCGTCGTCCCGGGAAGGGAAGCCACGAGTAACGACGAGAACCCCTATGAGACCCGCTACAGCGTCTCCTCCTGCAGCCGCCGGAGGTGGTAGATGAACGAGTCGGTGTCGAGGCGGACGTCGCCGTAGGAGACCACCTCGTCGGTCCCGACCGGTTCGACGACCTCGGCGCCGTCGAGCAGTTCCAGCGGGACGTGGTCCTCCCGGGCGGCGCGGTCGGCCGACTCGACCTGCCCGTAGACCGTGTAACCGCCGCCCCCGTCGATCCCGTCGCCGGGTTCGAGGTCGCGCTTCGCGGCCCCGACCACCTCGGCGACGTGCCGGTCGGCGACCCCGGTCGGCTCGTTCCGGATCGCGGCGTTCGCGACGCTCACGGGCGTCTCGATCCCGGGGAGGTGGTAGGGCCGGTAGAACACCTGGTACTCGCCGTCGCCGGCGGTGTAGAGGCCGCTCCCGCTGTACTGGGCGAAGTACTCCTGGACGCGCTCGTTCGGGGTGGTCGTCACGACGAACACGCCGAAGTCCAGGTCGAACTCGACCTCGGAGCCGTCGCGGTAGAGCGAACTGACGGTGTCGACGACGCCCGCCTTCTCGAGGATCCCGCCGTCGCGCTCCGGCCGGAGGATCTCGGGGATCTCGGGGATCTCGGCGGGTGGGAGGTGCATCCCGGGGACGTCGGGTTCGAGCCCGGTCGCGTTGGCCACCGCACACATCTCGACGGCGACCTTCGTCCCGTCGAAGAAGGAGTTGTACATCCGCGGGTTGAGCTCCTGGTTCTCGACGAACTCCTCGGTGAAGCCGAGGCGCTCCCAGATGTCGTCGGGCGTCCCGTGGGCGTTCTCCTCGAGGTAGGCGTTCCCCTTGCCCGCGGCCACCACGTCGAGGCCGACGGTCTCCGCCCAGTCGTAGAGCTCGCAGATCACCGACGGCTGGTCGCCGTAGGCCATCGAGTAGGTGACGCCGCGGTTCTCCGCGAGGTGGGCGAGTATCGGGCCGACGACGGTGTCGGCCTCGACGGTCACCATCACGACGTGTTTGCCCTCCGTGATCGCGGTGTAGCCGTGGCGGGCGCCGGCCTCCGGGATCCCCGTCGCCTCGACGACCACCTCGACGTCGGCCCGACAGCAGTCCAGACCGTCGGCCAGGACCGCCCGGTCGCCGGCCTCGACGGCCTCGTTCGCGCCCTCGGGGTCGTCGACGACGCGGACCTCGGAGCCGGGAACGCCGGCGGCCCGGAGCGTGTTCACCGCCTTGTCCGTCTCGATGTCCGCGACGACGGCGGTCCTCAGTCCGTCGACCCGCTCCATCTGGTCGATGAGGTTCGTCCCGAACAGGCCCGCGCCGACGACGCCGACCCGGACCGGCTCCGAACGGGATCGCAGCTGTGAGGGGATGTTGAGCATGTGCGTCGACCCGGACTATTCAGCGAGGGGGGTATAAAACCACGGACGGCCCGTTCCCCCGGCGCCCGCCCGACGCGGGGTTTTTGCCCCCGGGATCCCCGGTGTCGATGCACATGATCGGCAGTGCCCACCACTACGGCGTCACGGTGTCGGACCTCGATCGCTCGCTGGCGTTCTACCGCGACCGGCTCGGGATGGAGGTCGTCGACCGGCTCTCGCTCGACGGCGACGCGTTCGGCCGGTTCGTCGGCGTCGAGGGCGCCGGCGTCGACACCGTCCTCCTCGACGCCGACGGCTGTCGGTACGAACTGCTCGACTACCGTTCGCAACCGGGCGAAAACGTCACCGACGGCGCCGCGAACACCTATGTCGGCGCGGCCCAGTTCTGCCTCGAGGTCGAGTTCGCCCGAGTCGCCGGCGAACGACGTCCCGAGCGACCGCGGGTGCTCCCCTGTTCGACGCCCCCGGCACCGACGACGTAACGTCCGTGCTTCTGTTATCCGAACCGGGGTCCCCGGCGTGACGTGTCGCCTCCCGGCCGCCCCTCGTCCCGGGAGATGTCGGGTCGAGGGCCGCGCGCTCAGGGTTCCCGGCGACACTCGCAGCCGCCCCGCCGGAGGAGGTCGGGAACCGACTGCTGTGTCCCACACTCCTGGCACAGCACCCGTGGGGTGAGGACCACCTCGAACTCGCCGATCGCGATCCGGTCGGTGTCGCGCAGCTTCTCGAGACGGTCCTCGATCACCGACAGCGTCCGGGTCACGAGCCGCTGGATCGTCTCGAGGTCCTTCTCGACCTTCTCCGCGTCGGAGACCGGCTCGTACTCGGCCCCGCGGTGCTCGCGAAGGTAGGTGCGGATCGCCTGGTACGTGACGAAGTCCGACTCGAGTTCGTCGGGGTCGACCCCGTTCCGTTCGAGGCGGTCGCGCGTCTCCGTCCGCACGCCCGTGCTGACGTCGTCGCCGGCGAGGCTCTCGTAGGCCGTCCCGACGTCGGCCCCGAGGGCGCTCATCCCCGCGTCGAGCAGGGCCCGTTCGATCAGCCGCTCGTTGAACAGGTCGGCGAGCGCCCGGAGGCTCATCCGCTCGTCGCCGTCGGCCGTCCAGCGGGCCTCGAGCTCCTGTCCGAACCCCTCGAGGTCGTACGCCTCGAGGAGCCGCGCGACCTTGCTCGCGGGACGGTCGTCCGTCGTTCCTCCCATCGGTCCGACTTCGGGGATCGGGGAGAAAAGCCTGCCCCTCAGACCTCGGTGACCCGGGTGTAGGACTCGTCGAGCGCGCGCGCGTCCTCGGGCAGTAGCGCGACGACGAGGTAGTCGGCGTACTCCGAGAAGTACTCGACGAGCACCGCGATACGGTCGGCGTCGATGGCCTCCAGCGAGTCGAGCAGCATGAACGGGATCGACTCGTGGAGGTCGTGGACGAGGTAGCCGGCCAGGGCGAAGATCAGCCCCATCACCTCGCGCTCGCTCTCGCTGAGATGCTCGACGGTGTCCTCGTAGGCCGTCCCGCTCTCCGTCGTCCGGACGATGTGGAGCTCGAAGACCGACCGTTCGACCGTCCGGCGACCCTCCCGGACGGTGCGCTGCGTGCGCTCGATCCAGATCCGCTCCAGGTTCTCGTACTCGAGGATCTCGAGGACGGCGTCCATGTGCTCGTTGAACGCCTCGACGGCCTCGGCCTCGATCCGGTCGATCCTCGTCCGCGCGTCGGCCAGTTCCTCGACCAGCTCCTCGCGCTCCGCCCGGAGCCCGTCGGCGCGTTCGACCTCCGCCTCCACCGCCTCGATCTCCTCGGTGACCGCCTCGAGATCCGATTCGAGCCCGTCGATCTCGAACTCGAGCTGGTTGGCCTCCCGGTGGAGCGCGAGCACCTCCTCGAACTCCTCGGACTCCAGGTCCTCGACGGCCGCCTCCAGCGACTCGACCTCGTCGGTCAGCTCCCCGCGGCGGTCCTTCAGCGCGTCGACCCGGTCCTCGCGTCGGTCGATCTCGTCGTCGACGTCCTCGAGCTTCCGCTCGAGCTCGTCGCGCCGGTCCCGCCTGCGTCGGGCCTCCCGGCGGTCTGCCTTCAGCTCCTCGAGCTCGGACTTGACCGCGTCGAGCTCCTCGACCTTCCCGCTCCGGAGCTCCTTCAGCCGGTCGACCGTCTCCTCGATCTGCCCGCGATCGACCGTCGAACCGCAGGTCCAGCAGACGACCGACTCCGCGCCGTCGTCCAGCAGCCGGTCGGTGACCGCCTCCCCGCCCGCGTCCGCGTCGTCGAGCGACGCGAGGACCTCGTAGTCCCTCTCGTCGAGCCGTTCCTCGTTGTACCCGATGAGGCTCTGGAGCTCCGATATCTCGGTGTTCAGCGCCCCCCGACGCTCCCGGAGGCGCTCGATCTCCTCCTCGCGGTGCTCGCGGTCGCCCGTCGGCGCCGCCGGGAGCTCCTCGAGCTCCGCCTCGTACTCGCCGCGCTCCCGTTCGAGCGCGGCGACGCTCCGCTGCTGGCTTTCGATCTCCCGTCGTACGGACTCCAGCTCCGACCGGGTCGATCGGAGCTCCTCGAGCCGCTCCTCGAGCGCCTCCTCCTCCTCGCGGCCCTGTTCGACGTCGCGGCTGCTCGCGTCGATCTCCTCCTCCGTGGCCGCGAGCGCCTCCCGTTTCTCCTCGATCTCCCGCCGGAGTTCGGTCCGTCGCTGCTCGAGGTCGGGGAGGTCGCGCTGGCGGGACTCGATGGTCGCGAGCTCGTCGTTCACCTCGGCCTTCCGGTCCTCGAGCCGCTCGATCTCCCGCCTGAGTGCGTCGACGTCGACCGGGCGGGTGATGATCTCGTGGAGGTCCTCGCCCCGGGCGACCGACCGGCGAGCCTCGTTGGTCTCCAGGAGGAAGGAGAAGAGCTCGGCCTCCTCGGGGTCGTCGAGATACCCCTCGCCGCCGAACCGGACCGAGCCGCCCGTGCGTTCGAGCGTCCGCTCGTACGTCCGGCCGTCGAGCACCAGCTCGACGGACCCCTCCTCGGCGTCGCCCTTGAGCGTGGCCCGGTCGCTCCCCATCGCGGCCATGATCGCCTGGAGGAACGACGTCCGGTTCGTCGCGTTCTTCCCGGTCAGGACGGTCACCCCCGGGGGAACGTCGAGTTCGGTCTCGTCGATACCACCGACGTGCTCCACGTGGAACTCCGCCGTGCCGGCGACCCGCTCGGAAGTAGCCATCCTTGTCGCGGGAGGTACCGCCGAGGGGTATTAAGATGTGCCGCTTCGGGAGGTGATCGGGCCCTCACGACGCGGCGGTCCGGTGCGCCCGTCACCGTCCCGGTCGAACGGTGAGCCGTCCGGTCGCGTGGTTCGAATAACAAGCGTACTTATGTTATACACTCGCGCCGGGATCCGGGACCGAACGATGGCCGACTGCCGGTGGATGAAATATTTAAATATCGTTATATTCGAAATGATACCAATATTATTATAATTTTTAGGCGTCGCCCGATTTCGATCTCTACTGCTCCTCTCCCGGTTCGTGCTCCATCCCGTCGCGGCCAGAGTCGGCCCACCTCCGGTCCTTCCATCGACCGGACGCGGTGTGACCACGTCGTATCCGGTCGCTCCACGGGGGCCGTGCGAACGGTCACGCCGCCGGTTCGCGCGTCGGGCGTGGTGACCGGATCGAGCCCCGATCGGTGACGGCGTGCTGCCGAGTTCGGTCGTGGTCCGTTCGCACCCCCGTCCGGTCGCCGTGACCCGTCCGACGTGACCGCGACCGCGAACGACGTGTCGAGCCTGCCCGCAGTATATCGTATAGCAATACTGTATGCGAATCTGAATAGTGGCCGTCGGGTCTCGGATAGCCGCTGTGCGTCTCCTTCTCCGGGACGAACGCTACGACGGAACGTCCGTCGACCGTAACGCCGCAGGACCTCGGTCGTGACTCGTTCCCGTGAGTGTCGTGGCCCATCGGGGCTCCAGAACCCCGGCCCGGTAATCGCCGCCATCGAACTGAAATACGAGTAGGTAGTATACGTATTTACTTACTTGTTTATGCTTCTGCCGTACCGGTCGTCGGGGGTCACACTCGTGATCGGTGGCCCCGAGTGGTCGACTCCGCTGGAGGGTCGGACGTCGCGCCGGTATCGGGGCCACGCTCCCGATCAGCGGTTCTCCGGCTCGAAGACGGTATCGTCCGGGGCAATCGTTCGGTGACTCAGGTCGAGGGGACGCACCGCCCGTCCCCGTATCGGTCGTGTGACGTACGGTCGGTACACGGGTGGTCACTCGCCGTTCCGCCGATTCGGATGCGGAACCGTCTCTCCCGTCGGTCGTCGGCCGCCCTCCCGGACACCGTCGAGGTCGACTCTCGGCGACCTCGACCCTATTGTTAAGATATCTATCTTGTGTCTATATCTGGTATTTTGGTGAGCGGCCGGTCGAAGACTCGGGGTCGGTCGCCGACCGCGGTCGCCATCGGGACCGGAGGACGCCGGTCCCACCCGGGCGGTGCCGTCTCATCCGGAGCTGTCCGGTCCGGTTCGGTCGCCCCGTCCCCCCGTGGCGTCCTCGCTCCCGAGCCGGTCGATGCCGGTGAACTCGAACCGTGCTCCCGCGTCGGCGCCCGACGGGGGTCTCGGGTCTGCCGCGAGCGCCACCTCCCAGCCGTGCTCCTCGGCGATCCGCTCCACGATGGACAGTCCGAGCCCGCTGTTGCCCGGGGCGGTCGAGTAGCCGGCCTCGAAGGCCCGCTCGCGTGCCTCCTCGGGGACGCCCGGTCCGTCGTCGACGACCGCGAAGCCGTCGGCGAGCGGTTCCACCGTCACGGTCACCCCCTCTCCCCCGTGCTCCACGCTGTCCTCGCGAGTCCCCGGGCGAGGGCTCGTCGAGCCGCGTTCGTCGGCGTCTCCGCGAGCGTCGCGAGCGGGGGCTCGTCGCACACCGTGTTCGACGGCGTTCCGGAAGAGGTTCTCGAACAGGCCCCGGAGTCGGTCGGCGTCGCCCCGGACCGTCGGGAGCCCCGGCGGGGTGACGAGCGTCGCGTCGGCCGTGTCGACGGTCTCCCACGCGGCCCGGACGACGTCCTCGAGCGCGACCTCGTCGGTCGGATCGACGCCCGCGCCGCCGGCCGCGAGGACGTCCCGGACGATGCGCTCGATGCGGTCGAGCGCCCCAGCGACCTTCTCGAAGTGGACGTCCTCCCCGGTTTCTCGGGCCGCCTCCAGCCGGATTCCGGCCACCTCCAGGGGGTTCCGGATGTCGTGGCTCGCGACGCTCGCGACCCGTTCGAGCCGTGCGACGGTCGCCTCGAGGTCGCGCCGCTGTCGCTCGGACTCGGTGACCTCGGTGAACAGCAGGTACCCCCCCGCCGCTCCCTCGTCGCGTTCGGCGGCGACCGTCCGGACGCGGAAGTGGCGCGTCCCGCTGCCGTCCTCATACTCGACCCCGGCGGCCCCGCCTTCGCCCCGGACCCGGTCGAGCAGCGACCTCGCGGTCGCGTTGGGCGACGGTCCGACGTCGTCGGTGTTCCCGGTCGTGCCGGTCGCGTTACAGTCCCGGTCGACGTCCCCGGCCAGCACCACCTCCTCGAGCGGGGTCCCGGTCACCTCGTCGGCCCCGAGGCCGA
>Ga0207797_1003340_pt1 | contig 10739 bp, 10 predicted proteins | sample PRCRCaboRojoPR_6_FD_187275 | JGI IMG/M metagenome (GOLD analysis project Ga0207797, IMG submission 187275) | Marine sediment microbial community from Cabo Rojo, Puerto Rico - PR CR 10% Liquid 1 (SPAdes) | ecosystem: Environmental > Aquatic > Marine > Coastal > Sediment | place: Cabo Rojo, Puerto... | reverse complement strand
CCCTTTGGGGACCGGGCCTTTGATGGCGTCATCGCCGTCACCAGTCTGGGCTTCGTGGCGGACGAGGAGAGGGCCCTGGGCGAGATGATCCGGGTCAGCCGGGGGCCGGTGGTCCTCGGCCTGCTAAACCGCCGGAGCCGGCTCTACCGCCTCAAGGCCGGTCAGGGCGGCTACCGCGGGGCGCGCTGGCACGCCCCGGAACAGGCCCGGACCCTGATCGCGCGGGTGTGCCCCGGCTGCCGCGTGCGCCTGCGGACCGCCATTCATCGCCCGCAGGGCGGATGGCCGGGGCGGGCGCTGGAAACCGTGAGCCCCGCCTGGCTGCCGGGGGGCGGCTTCCTGGCGGTGGCCATCCAAAGGCCGCCTGGCTAACTTCGGGAGACGGAATCGCTCCGGTCTCGGGCGGGCCTCCTGGCGGGTCACCGGTTAGGCGCCGATGGCGTAGACTGATAGGCTGCGCCAGCCAGCCATACACAGGAGCAGGGCGAATGCGAGGAAAGGCTGCAGCGGTTCTGGCCTTTGGTGTGACGACGGCGTTGGCCGGCGCCGCGAGCGCCGCCGAGGACCTGGGGGGTGCGGCGGGGTTCGAGGCGCGATCGGTGACCTACAAGGAGGGCCAGGAGCCCGCCGGCAGCGTCCGCGTCTACATGGCGCCGGAGGGCCGGCGCCTGGAAGGCATCCCGCCGCACGGCATCACGCTGGTGGCTCCGGCCGAGGGTGACCGGCGGTGGTTGGTGGACGCCGACAACGAGCGCTACGCGGTGGATCCCTCCGGCAACAAGGGCGGGACCCTGGGCGGCGTGCTGTCCCACGAGCCCTGCCAGGGCTTTGCCGGTTCCGAACGCCTGGGCAAGGCGACCCTGAATGGCCGCGAGACGATCAAGTGGGAATGCCGCCACCCCAACTTCGGCAAGGTCACCCAGTGGTTCGATCCCGCCATCAATACGGTGGTTCGCGACCGCACCACCAAGGGCGAGATCCAGGAGCTGCGCCAGATCCAGGTGGGCGAGCAGTCGCCGGAGCTGTTCCGCTACCAGCCGGCGGACCGTTTCGAGCAGGTCCCCGTGATCCGGTTGTTCCAGCCCTAGGGAGGGCGCCATGCGCCGACTGCTGGCCGTCCTGCTTCTGCCTTGCGCGCTGTGGGTGGGGGCCGCCGCGGCGGCGGAGCCACCCTTCGCCGATGTGCACCTGCACTTCAACTGGGACCACGAGGAGCTCATCGCCCCCGAGGAGGCGGTGCGGCGGCTCGAGGCCAACAACGTGGTCCTGGGGGTGGTCTCCGGGGTGCCCTCGGAGCGCGCCCTGAAGCTGCGCCAGGCCGGCGGCGACTGGATCATCCCGCTGTTCAGCCCCTACATCCATCACCGCGGGCGCACCGATTGGTTCACCGATCCCCGGGTGGTGGAGCGGGCGCGGGCCGGTCTGGCGCAGGGCAGGTTCTTCGGCATCGGGGAGGTCCATTTCATTGCCGGGGTGGGGCCGGCCTGGGACAACGAGGTGTTCCAGGGGCTGCTGGATCTGGCCCGCGAGTTCGACGTGCCCGTTCTGATCCATACCGAGAGTTCCAGCCACGCCTATTTCGAGCCCGTGTGCCGGGAGAATCCGGACATCCGCTTCCAGTGGGCGCATGCCGGGGCGCGGCTGGGACCGAAAGAGGTGGGCGCCCTGATGGCGGCCTGCCCGAATGTGTGGGCAGAGTTCTCGGCCCGCGACCCGGAGCGCTACGGCAAGTTCGCCGAGCCCGACGGTACCCTGGACCCGGCCTGGATCGAGCTGTTCAAGCGCTTCCCGGAGCGCTTCATGACCGGTTCCGACCCGGTGTGGCCGCCCGGGTCGCTGTACCGCTGGGACGTGGCCGACAGCGGCTGGGACCGCCTGGGCCGGTTCCTGGACTACCATCGCGCCTGGCTCGACCGGCTGCCGCCGGATCTGGCGCGCAAGATCCGGTTCGAAAACGCCCGCGAATTCTATTCCTACGTGCTGGATACGGAGGCGGGGAACCTGCGCGCCCAATGAGGGTCCGTTAGGGTGTGGGAGTTTGGGAATTCCGAGGGCGCGTGCTAGAATCCGGAATTCCTAAGAGTTTCGGCTGAGCACCGAAAGTGGGTCGCGCACCCGCTTTTTTTATTTCTGGAGCACTTGATACGGGCATGGCCGCAGTCGGCAAGGACCAGCTGATCAATTTGCTCGAGCCGGTGGTGACCACCATGGGCTACGAGCTGGTGGAACTGGAGTTCGTGGGGGGCGGCGGCAACCGCACCCTGCGGCTGTTCATCGATGCCCCCGGCGGCATCGGGCTGGACGACTGCGAGGCGGTCAGCCATTCGGTGGAGGCGGTCCTCGACGAGGCCGACCCCATCCCCGAAGGCTACAGCCTGGAGGTCTCCTCGCCCGGCGTGGATCGGCCGCTGCGCAAGGCGGCGGACTACGAGCGCTTCGCCGGCGAGAAGGTCAAGGTCAAGACCTACGGCCCCATCGACGGGCAGCGCAGCTTCACCGGCGCCCTGGTGGGGCTGGAAGACGAGCAGGTGGTCATCGAGACCCCCGAGGGACGCACCGCCATACCCCTCGACCAGGTGGCCAAGGCCCACCTGGTGGCGGACCTGTAACAGCCTGCCGGAGCGGACTCCGGCAGGCTGGTTGTGCCAGTTACGGCAGTATCTAAGGGGATGCACCGGTTATGAGTAGCGAAATCCTGATGGTCGTGGACTCGGTCGCCCGCCAGAAGGGTGTCGACAAGGACATCATCTTCTCGGCGATGGAAGCGGCCCTGGCCACCGTGACCAAAAAGAAATACGGCCAGGAAAAGGCCATCCGGGTCGACATCGACAAGAGCACCGGTGATTTCCGGAGCGTGCGCTACTGGACGGTGGTCCCCGACGACGCCGAGCTGGAGGACCCCGAGCAGGAGATGCCCCTGTCCGAGGCCCGCAAGATGGATCCCGAGGTGGAAGTCGGCGGCACCGTCGAGGAGGAGCTGCCGCCCATCGAGTTCGGCCGCATCGCCGCGCAGACCGCCAAGCAGGTGATCCTGCAGAAGGTGCGCGAGGCCGAGCGCGACATGGTGGTGGAGGAGTACCAGGACCGCGAGGGCGAGCTGATCACCGGCGTGATCAAGCGCCTGGAGCGCGGCAACGCCATCATCGATCTCAACCGCACCGAGGCCCTGCTGCCGCGCAGTGAGCAGATCCCGCGCGAGAACCTGCGCGCCGGCGACCGCGTGCGCGCCTATCTGTACGATGTGCGCCGCACCCAGTCGGGGCCGCAGGTGTTCCTGTCGCGGACCCATCCGCAGCTGATCGTGCGGCTGTTCGAGCTGGAGGTGCCGGAGATCACCGAGGGCATCATCCAGATCCGCGGCGCCGCGCGCGATCCCGGCTCGCGCGCCAAGATCGCCGTTTCCACCTCCGATGACCGCATCGATCCCGTGGGCGCCTGCGTGGGCTTGCGCGGCTCGCGCGTGCAGAAGGTGGTGGACGAGCTCGCCGGCGAGCGCGTGGACATCATCCAGTACACCGGCGACCCCGCCACCTTCGTCTGCAACGCCCTGTCCCCGGCGGAGATCAGCCGCGTGGTGGTGGACGAGGAGCTCAACACCATCGACGTGGTGGTGGACGAGGACCAGCTGTCCCTGGCCATCGGCCGCGGTGGCCAGAACGTGCGCCTGGCCAGCCAGCTCACCGGCTGGGAGATCGACATCCTCACCGAGGAAGAGGAGCACGAGAAGCGGGCCAAGGAGTTCGAGGCCAGCCAGAAGCTGTTCATGGACTACCTCGGCGCCGACGAGGAAGTGGCCGGCATTCTCGCCGACGAGGGCTTCACCAGCCTCGAGGAGATCGCCTACGTGCCCAAGTCGGAGCTGGTCTCCATCGAGGAGTTCGACGAGGACGTCGCCGACCAGCTGCGCTCCCAGGCGCGCGATGCCCTGCTGAACAAGGCCATCGCCGAGGAAGAGCGCCTGGAGTCGGAGATGGACCCCTCCCTGATGACGGTGGAAGGCATGGACGAGGCCACCGCCCGCCGGCTGGTTTCCGGCGGCATCAAGTCCCAGGAGGACCTGGCCGAATCCGCCGTGGACGAACTGCTGGACATCCAGGGCATCTCCCAGAGCCAGGCCCAGCGCCTTATCATGGCGGCCCGCAAGCCCTGGTTCGAGAGCGATGAGGAGGCCTCCGGTCAGGCCGAGGGCTGACGCGACGTCAATGACCGGTCCCCAACGGACGTGCCACGCCTGTCGTCGCGGCCGGCCACAGGGCGAGCTCCTGCGCTTCGTCTGCGGCCCCGAGGGGCGCAGCGTGCTGGATCTGCGGGGCAAGCTCCCCGGGCGGGGGGCCTATCTCTGCCCGCAGCTGGCCTGCCTGCGCAAGGGGCTCAAGCCCAAGGGCATCGCCCAGGTGCTGGGCTGTGCCCCCCCGGCCGCTGACGCGGGGGCGCTCCGGCAGCAGGCGCTGGAGGGGGTACGGCGCATGCTCGCCGAGCATCTGGGCCACGCCCACCGCGCCGGGGCGGTGGTGCCCGGGTTCGAGCGGGTGGCCGAGTCCCTGGCGGCAAACGAAGCATACACGGTCCTGGTCGCCAGTGATGCGGCCGAACGGACACGAACGGAAATGGCGGCCCGCGCCGGAGACGGCCGGGTAGTCACTGCGTTATCCAAGAGCGAGATGGGCGCCGTGCTGGGCACGGCGGAAGTCGGGGTGGCGGCCATCACCCAGCCCCGACTGGCGGACAAGCTCCGCGCTCTGGCGGTGCGCTGGAATCGGCTGAGAGAGGAGAACGGAGATGGGCAAGGTTAAGGTTTCCACATTCGCCCGCGAAATGGATATGTCGAACGAGAAGCTCCTCGAGCAGCTCCAGGCCGCCGGGGTGGATAAGCACTCCCCCGACCAGTTCGTCAACGACGAGGACAAGCGTCAGCTGCTGGGGTACCTGCGCAAGAGCCACGGCGGCGGCGAGGAGGAGGAAGAGCCCGCGCCGAGCAAGATCACCCTCAAGCGGCGCTCCAACCGTCAGATCAAGCAGAGCTTCTCGCACGGCCGCCAGCGTACGGTGGAGGTGGAGGTGCGCAAGAAGCGCACCTTCGTCAAGCGCCGCCGCGAGGAGGAGGCCGAGGAGCCCGAGACCGTCGGCGCCGAGACCGCCGAGGCGGAAGCCTTCGGCGGTCAGGCGGCCGAGCAGGCGCCCGCTGCGGAGGCCCCGCCGAGCGAAGCCGAGGCGCCCGAGGCCGAAGTCGAGTTCGAGGCCGAGGCCGAAGCGCCGGCCGAGGCCCCCGAGGAAACGGCGGAGGCGCCGCAGGCGGAGCCCGTCGAGGCCGAGCAACCGCCGGCCACCGAGACCCCGGAGGCCCCGGCCGAGCAGCCCAAGCCTCAGGAGGCCCCCGCCCCGGAGAAGGACACCGGCAAGCGCGCCAAGAAGGAGCGCGAGGAAGAGGAGTACCGGCGGGAGGACAAGGAAGAAGCCGGCTTCGAGTCCAAGAAGCAGCGCAAGAAGCGCGAGAAGCGCGCCCGCCGCGAGGGCGGTGGCCGTCGGCGCGAGGAGAAGCGCTTCGAGAAGCCGGCCGAGCCCCAGGTGCGCGAGGTGGCCGTGCCCGACACCATCTCGGTGGAGGAGCTCTCCAATCGCCTGGCCATGAAGGCCACCGATCTGATCAAGCAGCTGTTCACCATGGGCGTCATGGTGACCAAGAACGACACCCTCGACTCGGATACCGCCACCCTGGTGGTGGAGGAGCTGGGCCACAAGGTCAAGCACGTTTCCGAGGAGGCCCTGGAGGAAGAGGCCCTGGCGACCGACAAGCCGCAGGGCGAGGCCCGGCCGCGGCCGCCGGTGGTGACCGTGATGGGCCACGTGGACCACGGCAAGACCTCGCTGCTGGACTACATCCGCAAGGCCAAGGTGGCCGCCGGCGAGGCCGGGGGCATCACCCAGCACATCGGCGCCTACCACGTGGACACCGACAACGGCACCCTGGTGTTCCTGGATACCCCGGGCCACGAGGCCTTCACCGCCATGCGGGCGCGCGGGGCCCAGGTCACCGACCTGGTGATCCTGGTGGTGGCCGCCGATGACGGCATCAAGCCGCAGACCATGGAGGCCATCGACCACGCCAAGGCGGCCGAGGTCCCCATCGTGGTGGCGGTCAACAAGTGCGACCTGCCCGAGGCCGAGCCCGACAAGGTCAAGCAGGAGATGTCCCAGCACGGCCTGATCCCGGAGGACTGGGGCGGCGAGACCGTGTTCACCAACGTCTCCGCCAAGACCGGCGACAACGTCGACACCTTGCTGGAGATGGTGGCCCTGCAATCGGATCTGCTGGAGCTGCAGGCGGTGGCCGAGGGGCCCGCCCACGGCGTGGTGGTGGAGTCCAAGCTCGACCGCGGCCGCGGTCCGGTGGCCACCATCCTGGTGCGCGAGGGCGAGCTCAAGGTGGGCGACATCCTGCTGGCCGGGCCCGAGTACGGCCGCGTGCGCGCCCTGGTCAACGAGTACGGCGACAACGTCGACTCCGCCGGGCCCTCCATGCCGGTGGAGGTGCTCGGCCTGTCCGGCGTGCCCGAGGCCGGCGACGACGCCCAGGTGGTCACCGATGAGCGCAAGGCCCGTGAGATCTCCGAGATGCGCCACCAGCGCATCAAGGAGCAGCAGATCGCGGCCAACAAGCGCGCCAAGCTCGAGGGCATGTTCGAGCAGATGCAGCAGGGCGAGGTGGCCGAGCTGCCGGTGCTGATCAAGGCCGACGTCCAGGGCTCGGTGGAGGCGCTGCGCGAGTCGCTGGAGAAGCTGTCCACCGACGAGGTGCAGGTCAAGGTGATCCACGCCCTGGTGGGCGGCATCAACGAGTCCGACGTCAACCTGGCGCTGGCCTCCGACGCCATCATCATCGGCTTCAACGTGCGCGCCGAGGCCTCGGCGCGGCGCATGATCGAGCAAAACGGCATCGACGTGCGCTACTTCAGCGTCATCTACGAGGCCGTGGACCAGGTCAAGGCGGCCCTGAGCGGCCTGCTGGCGCCGGAGATCAAGGAAGAGGTCACCGGCCGCGCCGAGGTCCGCGATCTGTTCAAGGTGCCCAAGATGGGCACCATCGCCGGCTGCCAGGTCCTCGACGGCTACGTCACCCGCAACGCCAAGGTGCGCGTGCTGCGCGATCACGTGGTGATCTACGACGGCAATCTGGACTCCCTCAAGCGCTTCAAGGACGACGTCAAGGAAGTGCGCGAGGGCTACGAGTGCGGCATGGGCATCAAGGACTTCAACGACCTGCGCATCGGCGACATCCTGGAGTGCTACGAGTCGCGCGAGATCGAGCGGACCCTGGAGTAGGGCCGCCCGCCGTCGCCCCTTCGGCACCGAGGATTCGTCGTTGAGCCAACCAACGGGCCGCACCCGCCGCGTCGCCGAGCTCCTGCAGCAGGAGCTCGGCCCCATGGTCCAGCGCGAGCTGCGTGATCCGCGGCTGCACTGGGTGAGCGTGGTGCGCGTGGACGTCGCCCCGGACCTCAAGTCCGCCAAGGTGTTCTACTCCTGCATGCCGGAAACCGAGGCGGCCGAGGCCCCCGACGAGATCCAGGAGGCCCTGGAGCGGGCCGCCGGCTACCTGCGCGGCCTGCTCGGCAAGCGGGTCTCCCTGCGCCACGTGCCCGAACTGCACTTCGTCTATGACGATTCCCTGGAGTACGGCGACCGCATCAACCGCCTGCTCCGCAATCTCGATCACGGGGATACGAATGGGGACTGAGGCCACCCTGGAGGAGGCCGCCCGGCGCATCGCCGCTGCCGACCGCGTGCTGCTGTCCACCCACGTCAGCCCGGACGGCGACGGCATCGGCTCCGGCCTGGGCCTGGCCCTGGGCCTGGCGGCCCTGGGCAAGGAGGCGGTGCTGCACATGGCCGACCCCGTGCCCGGGTACCTGGGCTTTCTGCCCGGCCAGGAGCGCGTGCGCAGCGGCGGCGCCAACGACGAGTCGTGGGATGTGCTGGTGACCCTGGATTGCGGCGAATGGGAGCGCCTGGGCGAGGCCCCTGGCGACCGCGCGCTCATGGGGACGGTCATCAACCTGGACCACCACCGCTCCAACGAGCATTACGGCGACCTCGACGTCATCGACCCCGCGGCCTCGGCCACCGGCCTGATGGCCTACCACCTGCTGCGCGAGCTGGCCGCCCCGGTGGGCGCCGAGGCGGCGCTGTGCCTGTACACCGCGATCGCCACCGACACCGGCTTCTTCCGCTACAGCAACACCGACGTGGCCACCTTCGAGGCCGCCACCGAGCTGGTCCGCGCCGGGGCCTCGCCCTACGCGGTGCATCACGCCCTGCACGAGAACAACCCGCCGTCGCGGTTGCGCATGATGGGCGAGGGGCTGCGCCGACTGGCCTTCTACGCTGGCGACCGCATCGGCATGATCGCCCTCGACAGCGAGGCCTTCGCCGCCGCCGACGCCACCGCCGAGGACGCCGAGGGGCTGGTGGACCTGCCGCGGTCGGTGGCCTCCGTGGAGGTGGCGGTCCTGTTGCGGCCGACGCCGGAGGGCACGGCGTTCAAGGTTAGCCTGCGCTCCAAAAAGCAGGTGGACGTCTCCCAGGTGGCGGAACAGTTCGGTGGCGGGGGCCACGCCCGCGCCGCCGGCTGCCGCCTGGACGGCCCCCTGGATCAGGCCCGCGACCGGTTGGTGGCGGCCATCCAGAAGGAGCTGAACCGGGCGGGCTGACCGCCGCTCCGGCTGGCCGACCGGTAGGCGGGGCCGCCCTTGGCGGCCCCGAGTTGTCTTTCCAACCGACGTGACCGAGCACCCGCGAATGAGCGAAGCCGTCAACGGCATCCTGCTGCTGGACAAGCCCAAGGGCATGACCTCCAACGCCGCCCTGCAGAAGGCCAAGCGCCTGGTCAAGGTGAAAAAGGCCGGCCATACCGGCAGCCTCGACCCCATGGCCACCGGCCTGCTGCCGCTGTGCTTCGGCGAGGGCACCAAGGTCTCCAAGTTCCTGCTGGAGGCCGACAAGCGCTACTGGACCACCCTCCAGCTGGGCCAGGAGACCGCCACCGGCGACGCCGAGGGCGAGGTGGTGGCGGAGGCCGACGCGGATGTCGCCGAGAGCGACGTGCGCGCCGTGCTGGAGCGGTTCCTGGGCGACATCGAGCAGGTGCCGTCGGTCTATTCGGCCATCAAGCAGGGCGGCGAGCCCCTGTACAAGAAGGTTCGCCGCGGCGAGGAGGTGGACGCCCCCAAGGCGCGCCACATCAGCATCTACGAGCTGCGCCTGGTGTCGCTGGAAGGGGACCGGCTGGAGTTGGCGATCCACTGCACCAAGGGCACCTACATCCGGACGCTCGCTACCGACATCGGCCGGGCCCTGGGCTGCTTCGCCCACCTGGCCGAGCTGCGCCGCACCGCCTCCGGGCCGTTCCGCATCGAGGACGCAGTGACCATGGAGGCCCTGGAAGGCGAGGGGCTGGCCGAGCGCCGCGCCCGGATGCTGCCGGTGGATGCCGCGCTCGCCGATTTCCCCGCGGTGGAACTGGGTGAGACCGCTGCCTACTACCTGCTGCAGGGCCAGCCGGTGATGGTGCCCAAGGCGCCCGAGGAGCAGTTCCTGCGCCTCTACGACGATCAGGGCAAGTTCCTGGGCGTGGGCGCCACGCTGCCCGACGGGCGGGTGGCCCCCAAGCGGCTGTTCCATCTGTAGGGCGCAGGTTGCCCGCAGGCCGGGCACTGGGCTAGAATACGCCGTGATCGCCCCGGGCCCGTCCCGGGGCGATTCCATTCTCCGCCGCGCCGGATCACGGGGTGCGCTCCGGGTCTGGACGGATTGGATTGCAACCCAGAGGGTTTTTCATGAGCATTACCGCCGAGAAGAAGAACGAGCTCATCGGCCAGTTCAAGCAGCACGACGGCGACACCGGCTCCCCCGAGGTGCAGATCGCCGTGCTCACCGAGCGCATCACCAACCTCACCGAGCATCTCAAGGACCACAAGCAGGACCATCACAGCCGCCGCGGTCTGTTGAAGATGGTCGGTAAGCGGCGCAAACTGCTGGACTATCTGAAGCGCGAGGACGTCAATCGCTACCGCGATCTGATCCAGCGCCTCGGCATCCGCAAGTAAGCGTCCAGGAGCCAGCCCTTGGCCTTCGAAGTCCAGCAGGTAGAGCTCGAATACGGCGGCCAGCCGCTCCGCCTGGAGACGGGCAATCGCGCCCGTCAGGCGGACGGCGCCGTCACGGTCACTCTCGGCGACACCGTGGTGCTGGTCACCGCGGTGGCCCGCAAGGAGGCCAAGCCCGGTCAGCCGTTTTTCCCGCTGACCGTGAACTACCAAGAGCGCACCTTTGCCGCCGGGAAGATCCCCGGCGGCTTTTTTAAGCGCGAGGGGCGGCCTTCGGAGAAGGAGGCGCTGACCTGCCGGCTGATCGACCGGCCCATCCGGCCGCTGTTCCCGGACTCGTTCCTGAACGAGACCCAGATCGTGGCCACCGTGCTGTCCGCCGACGGCGAGAACGACCCCGACATCCCGGCCATGATCGGTGCCTCCGCCGCCCTGGCCCTGTCGGGCATCCCGTTCAACGGTCCCATCGGCGGGGCGCGGGTGGGCTTTGTTGAGGGCGAGTTCATCCTCAACCCCACCTTCGGCCAGCTGGCCACCTCGGACCTGGACCTGGTGGTGGCGGGCACCGACGAGGCGGTGCTGATGGTGGAGTCGGAGGCCAATCAGCTGTCCGAGCAGACCATGCTCGATGCCGTG
>Ga0207797_1003339_pt1 | contig 10743 bp, 9 predicted proteins | sample PRCRCaboRojoPR_6_FD_187275 | JGI IMG/M metagenome (GOLD analysis project Ga0207797, IMG submission 187275) | Marine sediment microbial community from Cabo Rojo, Puerto Rico - PR CR 10% Liquid 1 (SPAdes) | ecosystem: Environmental > Aquatic > Marine > Coastal > Sediment | place: Cabo Rojo, Puerto... | reverse complement strand
TTCCGCTGTCCGCTCCTCGACGCGGCGCTCGAGTACGTCGTGTGCTTCCTGCAGCGCCTGCTTGCTCCTCTGCCGCTCGACGGCGTTCATCATCGTGCGGGCCAGCAAGCTGCCCGTCGCCTCCTTCTTGTAGAGGTAGTCCTGCACGCCAGCGCGGACACTCTTGCGAGCCAGCGCTTCGTCCTCTCGCCCCGTCAACACCACCAGAGGCATGTTCGGGATGTGTTCCCGCAGAGCAGCGACGGTTTCGTCCGCCTGGCTGTCTGGGAGGTCGAGGTCGCTAAGCACCACATCGACACCATCCACGCCTTCCTGTACCGTGGCATCTAGCTGCTTCAGTGCTGCTCCCAGGCAGTTCACATGTTTGATCTCGAAGCGCGGCAGATCCCACCCAATCCGCTGCGCATTCGCCAGTCTCTCCTGGATTAACATTGCGTCCGCAGGGCTGTCCTCGATTGATAGAACACGAATTATCTCGTCGTTCATACGCTCGTCCTTCGCTCCTTCGGCAGGGCTCCTGCAAAGCAGCACGGATATGCAGTTCAAATGCGCAAAAGCTGTCCCGCTGTTCGTAAAGGCACTCTTTCGTTATTTCGCCCTCCGGAGGCGCGGGTGACCCCAAGATCTCATACGGCCATCATCCACCTGCCCTCGAGTCCTGTGAGCCTTTGGGCAGGGTGAAATAGAACGTTGCTCCCTCTCCTATCTCCGATTCCACCCAGATCCGCCCGCCGTGCCGCTCTACAACGCGTTTGCAGAGCGCCAACCCGATGCCTATCCCCTCATACTCTTCCTCTGTATGTAAGCGCTGAAAGACCTGGAAGACACGTTCAGCCTGCTCCGAGTCACCGATCCCGATACCGTTGTCCGCCACCGAGAAGACCCACTCATCCCCTTCTTCCTCCGCCGCGATGTGGATCCGTGGCGGAACACCCTCGCGCCGGAACTTGATCGCGTTGGCAACCAGATTCTGGAAGACCTGAGCTAACTGGACCTCGTCCGCCATCACCGTGGGCAGCGGGCCATGCGTCACTTCCGCGGCAGCATCCTCTGACGCTCGTTCCAATGACCTCAGCGTGCGCTCCAGGAGCAGCTCAGTATCCGTCGGTGTGGGCGCCTCGCCCCTCGTGTCCACGCGCGACAGATCTAGCAGTGCTAGGATCATCTCCTGCATTCGCTCAGATTCCTCTACGGCGTAGCCGATGAATCTATCGGCCTTTTCGTCGAGCTGGCCGCGATACCGTCTCTCAAGCAGGCCTAGATAGCCCTTTACCATCCGTACCGGCTCTCGCAAGTCGTGAGAGACGATGTAGGCAAATTGCTCCAGCTCCTCATTGCTGCGCTCGAGCTCCACGGCGTACCGCTCGACCTCTTCCTCCGCTCGCTTCCGCTCGACAACCTCCCACGAAAAGTCGGCCAGTAACGCGGCGACCTCAACGTCCTTTTCGTTGTAGTCGACCGATTTGTTGCCCACGCCAAGCACGGCCACAATGCGATCCCCTCGAATAATCGGCACCACCAACTCCCGGATCACCGGCGTATGCCCCTGTGGCAGCCCTTTGCGCTGGGCCAGCGAGGCGTAATCGTTATGCACGACAGGAGCCCGCTCGCGAATGCAGTCCACCCAAACACCGGCCTGGGAGACCGGATAGTGCTCATTTCCCCTCTCCGAGCTGCACAGGCTCTCCAACGTATTCGTCGACCAGGTCTGTAACATGAGCGTCTCTTGGTCGTCCATAACGAAATGGTAGAAGCCAATCTCGCTCCCCGTAAGGACCTCAATCTCATCCAGGGTCATCCGCATGAGCTCCTCCGAGGCCTTCGTGGCCGAAGCCTCCGCGATCCGCAGTCGCGCTCGAACCGCTTCCTCGTCAAGCCTGCGCTCGGTGATGTCGCGCACCACGAGAAGGACACTCGTGACTTCCCCCTCTCGCACAATCGGGGACGAACTGATTTCCACCGCCACATCCTGTCCTTGGGAATCCACCAGCTCTGCTTCATAGAGGGAACGACTTCCGTTCCCGCCTAGACGTTGATTGGCGCGTTGCTTCATCGCCGGCAGATCCCTTGGATGGATGAATTCCGCGATATTCATCCCCAGCGCCTCTTCTCTGGGCCGACCAACGAAGTCAAACCCGGCCTGGTTAAGATACTGAATCCTTCCTTCCAGATCGTGGACGCAGATCATATCCCGGGCCGTCTCCGCCAGTAACCGATACCGCTCCTCGCTTTCCCGCAGCGCATCTTCCATTCGCTTCCGTTCGGTAATGTCTTGAATCACCCCGGTCACTCGTACCGTCTTCCCGTCCTCTCGAGTCGGTCTCCCCATGGTGTGAACCCAACGATGATCCCCCTTGGCTGTCACGAAGGGGAGCTCCAGATCGTATGACTCCCCCCTTTCGACCGCCCTCTCCACAGCCTGCTTGATTGTTGATTGTGCCTCGGGCGGAAAGAAGGAGAGCCACTCCTCGAGGGACGGATCACGATCTGGAGGAATTCCGTGAATGCGGTGGGTCTCCTCCGTCCAGGTCTGTTTTCCCGTCTCGACGTCGAACGCCCATCCCCCGACGTGGGCCATTCGCTGCATCGCGTCCAGGAGCGCCTCATTCTTTCGCAGTACGTCGTTGGCTCGGGAAAGCTCCGCCGTGCGCTCTGCCACGCGCCGTTCCAGCGTGTCACGGGCTTTCTGGAGGGCCTGCTTGCTCCTTTGTCGCTCGATCGCGTGCATCATCGTGCGGGCCAGGAGGCTACCCGTCGCCTCGCCCTTGTAGAGATAGTCCTGCACCCCGGCCCGGACGCTTTTCTGCGCCAGCGCCGGGTCCTCCTGTCCTGTCAGCACCACGAGCGGCACGTCAGGGACGTGTCTACATAACGCAGCGACGGTCTCATCCGCCCGGCTATCCGGTAGGTCGAGATCGCTCAGCACCACGTCGATCCCTCCCTCCTCCAGCCGTCGCAGTGCCGCTTCCAGTCGCTCCACGTGCTCCACCTCAAAATGTGGCAAGTTCCAACCCAAACATCGCGCCTTCGCCAGCTTCTCCTGGACAATCGTTGCGTCCGCTGGGCTGTCCTCAATTGATAGGACCCGCACGATTTCGTCGTTCATAAACGCATCCTTTTCTTCTTTCAGCGGGGCTCACAAACACAAGCCAAGATGTGACGTAGAAGGACGCCAGGAGCTGTCTCCCTTCCCGGGAGGACGCCCCATACCACCAGAGTCTTCCGGGCGCTGATCAAGTCATAATAGTTGAGCAAAGGATTGCCTTCGGCAATTCCCTGTGTTGTCCTCTGCGATTGTAGCATAACCCCCCGGTCGGGACAATCGTCGCAACAGCGCGCATCTGTCCCAAACCGAGGGCCACTTTCCAGAAAGGTACCCTCGCCCCCGACTACTGGCGCAGAAGGCGAACTGAGACTACAATGGGCCTGATCAGCACATAGCATTGTTCCAGCTCGCAGAGACCGTAGCGGACCGGTTGACCGGCGCTGTTCATCGTCTCATAGACAACATCCAGGAACATAAATGGCGTCCAAACGCGGAGGAGGCAACTCAGTGGACACCACGACCATCGTCCTGGCCGCTGTTGCGGCCATCCTGCTTGTCATCGCGCTCCGGCAGGGACGAAGCGTCGCCGTAGACGGGCTGTTGGCCGCCTGGGGTACCCTGCGCCGTAACCTACTCCTGCTCGTCCTCGGCTTCATCCTCGCCGGGCTCGCCCAGGTACTCATCCCCCGGGACTTGATCGACCGCTGGTTGGGCGACCAGGCCGGGTTCAAGGGCATTCTCATCGGGTGCGTGGTAGGTGGTCTCGTCCCCGGCGCCCCGTACGCCACCTTCCCCCTCGTCGCCTCCCTTTACGAGGCTGGCGCCAGCATCGGGGCAGTGGTCGGCTTCGTCACCGCCTGGGCCCTCTGGTCGGTCTCCCGCCTTCCCATCGAAATGGCCCTCATCGATCCTCGTCCCGCTCTCATCCGCTATGGGGTCACCTTCCTCGTGCCGCCCATCGCCGGGGTCCTGGCCGAGGTCGTCGACGGTTTCGTATGAGTCACCCTGGATTGGAGGTCCAGCTATGACCGAGCAGATCAGCGTCATCCTCGCCGACGACCACGCCGTCGTCCGTCAGGGGATCCGCCGCTTCCTCGAGGAGGATCCGGCCATCGACGTCGTCGCCGAGGCCTCTGACGGCGCCGAGGCTGTCCGTCTGGTCGAGCAGCGCGAGCCTGACGTCGCTGTCCTCGACATCCGCATGCCTGAGGTCACCGGGGTCGAGGCCACCCGCCGCATCAAGGCCCGCTTCCCCGAGACCCGCGTCCTGGTCCTCACCGCCTACGATGACGATCCCTACGTCTTCGCCCTCCTCGAGGCCGGGGCCGACGGCTACGTCCTCAAGACCGCCAGCGCCGACGAGCTGGTCGATGCCGTACGCACCGTCTATCGCGGCGAGTCCGCTCTCAGCCCGGAGGTCGCCAGCAAGGTGGTGCGCCAGGCGACCGGCCGCCGTCCGGCGAGCGCCGCCGACCAGATAGAGCCCCTCACCCCGAGGGAGATCGACGTCCTCCGCCTCGTCGCCCGGGGCATGACCAACCGGGAGGTCGGGCAGGAGCTCGGGATCAGCCACCGCACCGTCCAGGGTCACCTGGCCAGTGTCTACGATAAGCTCGACGCCAGCAGCCGCACCGAAGCCGTCACCGAAGCCCTCAAGCGCGGCTGGATCGTCATCGAGTAACGCCTCCAGCGATTCCACGACATGAGACTTCGCGTCCTGAGATTCCTCCGCAGCCTCCAGTTCCAGCTGTTTCTCTGGGCCGTCTTGCCCGTCACCTTCGTCATCATCGCCCTTGCCTTCACCGGCGTCTACGCCCACCAGCGTGCTATGCGCGACTTCGTCGCCGACCGAGACCTCTCGCTGGCCCGTCTAGCCGCCCGTATCGTCGCCGACGGGCTCGCCCAGGGGGTCGTCAGCCCCGATGGCGAGGGTCTTTCTAGCTGGATCCCGCCCCTCTTCGAGAACCGGCCGCAGACCGCCTCCCTGATCGTCGTCAATGGGGCCGGGGAGATCCTCGCCCATTCCGACAGTCAGGAGCCCGGCCTCCCTTCCAACCTGGGCGTCGCCCAGGCGCTCGAGCAGCGCGAGGGGTTCGTCATCGTCCCCACCGACCAGCACGGTCCGCTCCTCATCACCTTCGCCCCCGTCGCCGGCACCGACTGGGAGGTCCTGATTCGTGAGCCCGTCGACGAGATCATCGGCCCCATCTTGCGCCTCTCCAGCCTGGCGCCCTCCGTCGCCGTCGGCGCTGCGGTGGTCTCCCTCCTTATCCTCACCTTCGGTTGGCGCACCATCATCCGCCCCCTCCAGTCCCTCGCCCACGCAGCGGAGCAGGTCACCTGGGGCGATCTCTCCGCCATTGCTATGGACGAGACCGACAACCGGCCCGTCCGGGGCGTCCAGGAGATCCAGGACCTCCACCGCGCCCTGGCCGATATGGCCGAGCGTATCCGGGGCTACGAGGCTGGCATTCGCGACTACCTGACCGCCATCACCGAAGGCCAGGAGGCGGAGCGAGCACGACTCGCCCGGGAGCTCCACGACGGTCCCGTCCAGGATCTGATCGCCCTGGGGCACGGGACCGAGATGGCCCGGCGCATGGTCGAACAGGACGAGGCAGAGGAGGCTCGCTCCCTGCTGGCCGACCTCCAACGTTCCGAGCGGGAGACCGTCGCCGAGCTGCGGCGCATCATCGGGGCGCTCCGTCCCGCCTACTTGGAGGATCTCGGCTTCGTCCCCGCCCTGGAGATGCTCGTGCGCCAGGCCGCCGAGCGCACCGATGCGCAGGTCCACCTGGAGCAGAAGGGAACCGGGGAGCGCCTTGACCCCGCCGTCGAGTTGGCCGCCTACCGCATCGCCCAGGAGGCCCTCAATAACGCCGTCGAGCATAGCGCCGCCGAGAACATCACTGTCCGCGTCAGCTGCACCTCCGAAGGCCTCGCTCTCTCGGTGATCGACGACGGCATCGGATTCGACCTCCCGCCGCGGCCCGATGTCCTCACCCAGGCCGGTCACTTCGGCCTGATGGGAATGCGGGAACGGGCCACCCTTCTTGGAGGCTCCTTCCACGTCGACACATCCCCCGGCGAGGGTACTCGGGTCGCCATCCGCCTCCCATCCCAGCCCGGCGAAGTTGACTAGCCCAACTTCGTTGGGTCACAGGCAGTTCCTCTCTGGCTTCCCCCCGCCAAATGGCGCTCCCCGCTCTGCCACACGCGTGGTACACTCACACTACGATACGAGGTTGACCGATCCAAGCGGGCAGCATGTAACTTGCGTTGGATCCTAGTCCAGGCCAGGAGTGGGGAGTTGAGAATCCCCGGGAAGCGATTTCAGATCTCGCGAGTCTGGACCTGGTTAGCGTAGCCACTGGGGAATGCCAGCGCGCGGAAAACCGCCGGGGTCGGAGACCTCAGGAAGACGCTGTCGAAGGGTGAGGAAATGGGGGGGAGAATGAAAACAGCAATCTGGATTGGTCTGGGAATCGTCGTCGTTATGGCGCTGGTCGTCGCTGGGCTGGCCGCCGGATGGGCTTTGTGGGGCCGCCAGCTCTGGAGCGCCGCGCCATCCTACAGGTTGGGAAGTGGGCCGTCGCCCCAGGACTGCTCCGAAACATACGGCCGCGGTCGTGGTGCGCCACCCCGAGGCATGGGTACCGGAGACCCGGCACCCCGCGGCCCCGCACGGGGATTACCATGCATAGAGGATGGACAGTCCTCCGAGGCCTTCGGCGGTCTGACCATCAAGGAAGCACATCAAGCCGTCGAGCGCTATCTGGCTGCTCAGGAACTTGATGCCCTAGAGATAACTGAGGTGATGGAGTTCGAGCGCAATTTCTACGCCATCGCCCAGGAGCATGACACCGGCATCGGAGCGATGGAGCTGCTCGTGGACAAACAGACCGGTGCCGTCGGCCCCGAGATGGGACCAAACATGATGTGGAACGATCGCTACGGCATGCACGGCCGCGGTGGTATGATGGGGGGCTTCAGGCGCAGCTCAACTGAAGGAAACTCGATCTCAGACGCAGAGGCAGCGGCGATTGCTCAGCGCTGGCTTGACGCGAATCGCCCCGGCGTCACAGTCGACGAACACGCCGATCCCTTCTATGGCTACTACACCTTCCACACCCTCGAGGAGGACCATGGCGAGATCGAGGGGATGCTCAGCGTCCACGGAGACACGGGCCGCGTCTGGTACCACACCTGGCATGGAGACTTCATCCGGATGTTCCAGTTCGAGCATCAACACTGACCTGTCCGGACCCTGGCATACCGTTCCTCACCAATCGTAACCCGCTCAGGGGCGCACAAAGTCGTCCAACTCCACAGGGACAGCTTCCCCCAGGTCTTCTGTGCTGTCGTATAGCAGCTGCAGCACGTACTCGGCGTTGTGCGTATATGCGCCTGGATCCTCGTGCACGTAGTGGTAGTTGTACGCCGTACGCACCAGCCGAGGGGTCCAGGAGTTGTACTGATCGTCGAACGTCACCTCGCCCCCATTGGGATCGTCGAAGAAGTATGGGAAGGTTTCGCCATCGTAGACGATCGGCTCCCCGATCACATCCTCCGCATACGTCTGAATCGCCGCGTAGAGCTCCTCGTGGAACACCGTCACTTCACTCAGGATCGGCTCGTCCACGTCGCCGTCCCCGTCATAATCCACCTCGCTCTCGCGAATCTCGCGCAGATCCGCCTCATCGACAACGTTGAGGTGGCACGGGCTGCACTCGTCGGGGTTCCGGACCGTGGCATGCGGATCGTGGCATTCTATGCACGTGTCATAGCCCTCCACGTGCTCGAAGCGCCCCACGTACGACTTGCCGGAATACTGATATCCGACTTGGACGTCCCCTCCCCAGAGTGTCGCTGCAGCAATGGCGTAATGGACGTTGATGAAGTCCAGATCCTCAGACACCACGTCTAGCTGCAACCCGGTCAGCGCCTCATCCACGTCCTGTGTCGACCGCCGTCCCTGGTGACACTGCATACAGGTCGCCGACTGGGTTCCTTCCTCCACCACCATGTCCGAGGGGAACTCCACCTCGGTCATCTGGTGCGCCGGCTCGTTATGACAGGTACGGCATCCTAGGATCGACACACCCCGAACCGGACTGTCCACCTCCCCCGCTGGAGTACCGTCCGCACCGACGAAATCGAGGTATCCATCCATACTGTGGCACTTGGCACAGAATACCGGGATTTCCGGTGGCTCGTCCTCGACCCAGTGGACGAACGACTCCGATTCAGCATCCGCATGACCGGATAACGCCCATTTCTCTGTGACGGCCTCCACCGACTCCGGAGCGAAGAAGAATCTATAGCCCCAGACGCTCACCCCGCCAACGATAACCAGGATCAGTACAGAAACAATGATCCGAACCCACCACTTCATCGTGTCACCCTCCCCTCTCTTTGTCCACTGCCGTGCTGGTCAACCTCCCGGGTGCCTCCACGCCATACTGCGAGATCACGATCTGACCAGGGGGTGATCCCCCTTCTCCGTCCGACGACGCCTCGAACGCTTCCTGGGCCGCCGGCGTCACCGTCTCCGGTGTAGTCCAGGCACTAGCCCGGGCACCTTGGCTTCGCGGGGTTTTGTCGTTTTCGAGCCAAATCTTGCGAAGGTTGCGCAACAGATGCCTAGGCAGACAAACATCTGAGGCACAGCCACCAAGTAACGCCGTCTGGCGCTTGAACCTTCGGAAGGGTTCAGAGAATGATAAACCCTGTCGACTTCGGATTTGCCCAATGCCCACGAGTAGTATATACTATCTCGTGGAAAACTCAAATCGCCCCGGGAGCGCAACTCCGAGCATAGAGAAAGGGGGAATCACTATGAAACGGTCAACCAAGCAGATTCTCGGGATCGTCGTCTACTTTCTACTCGTCATGGCCCCTCTACTGATCCTGCTGCTGGCACCTCGACCCGAGGGCCGCACCTTCTGGCGGGAGCTCTCCGTCGGCCTGGGGTTCGCCGGGCTCTCTCTGATGGGCCTCCAATTCATCCCTACCGCTCGGCTGCCGTTTCTCAGGGACGTCTTTCCGTCCGACATTCTCTACGTCTTCCACCATCGGCTGTCCGTCGCTGGTTTCCTGTTGACCCTGGCCCATCCACTGGTGCTATTCATCCAGAACCCCTATACGCTCCAGTTGCTCAACGTCTTCACCGCCCCGTTACGCGCTGTCGCCGGCGTCACGTCCGTCTTGTTTCTCATTCCTCTCGTTGTGACCTCAGTCAGACGAGTCGAACTCGGGATGAACTATGAGTCCTGGCGGGTGGTTCACGACATCTTCTCCGTCGCCGTCATCGGGCTCGCCTTCTACCATATCCTGAACGTCAACTACTATACCTCCGTCCCGCTCCAGCGCTGGGTGCTGATCGGCCTGGGCGTCATATGGGCTGCTATGATCATCTACATCCGTCTGATCAAACCGCTAATGCTCCTCCAGCGTCCCTATCAGGTCACCGAGGTGATCGAGGAACGGGGTGACACGTGGAGCCTGAACTTGGAACCGGCCGGCCACGAAGGACTCACCTTCAAGGCGGGTCAGTTCGCCTGGCTGTCCGTCGGGCATTCCCCCTTCCGCATCGAGGAGCACCCCTTCTCCTTCTCTTCGAGCGCCGAGAACCCGGAGCAGCTCAGCTTCGCCATCAAGGAACTGGGAGATTTCACGTCCAAGATCGGGGACGTCACCCCGGGGACCCCAGCCTACGTCGACGGGCCCTACGGCACCTTCGATCTCTACGGCGAGCCCGATGCGAACTTCATCTTCATCGCCGGTGGCATCGGCTCGGCGCCGATAATGAGCATGCTGCGTACCCTGGCCGACCGCGGCGAAAATCGACAGATCCAGTTCTTCTACGGGAATCCCACCTGGGATTCTATCATCTTCCGCGAGGAGCTCGAAACCCTTAAGGAGAGGCTGAACCTGGAGATCATCCACGTGCTGGAGAGACCCCCCGAGGACTGGGAGGGGGAGAGCGGGTTCATCGACGTCGACGTGCTGAAGCGCCTTCTGTGCGAGGACTTCCGCGAATGTCTCTTCTTCATCTGCGGGCCGCTACCTATGATTGACGCGGTGACGAATGCGCTGGAGAAGCTGGCCGTCTCTCGCGGTCGGATGCGCGCCGAGGTTCGCGAGCGTATCCACAGCGAGCGCTTCGAGATGGCGTAGATAAAACGGACGGCGGCGGCAAGCACCCACACCTGGGGGACCGGGGCACTGAGCGCTTGCCAGCCATCGTCCCACGCCGGCGTCCCGACGTGAAAGGAAAAACCTAAGGAGAGACCTATGGAGAGGATCTATGCCAGACGACTGTTCGTTGTCACCCTGGTCATCGCCCTTGCGCTGATCACCCTCTTTGCTGCTCTGCAAGGGGGAGTCCCAATCTGACGCCACACTTCCGACCCCTAGCACAGCCTGGCCGCTTCCCGTAGGGCCTGATCAGCTTCGGTAGCCAGGCCGCAGTAACGCCTTCCCGGCTCTCGCTTCGCCATTGCCGTCTCATACCACGGAGTCTGGGGCGCAGCGTTGCCCCGCTCGAGCCGCCGGCTCGACCTATGATGCGACACTCACACGCCGCGGACAGCCCGTGCGACGCACCCAGGATTCACAATAGACCCTCCGGAGACGAGCGTCAGCCACTCCGGGAGCAGGGCAGGACCGGCACGGTTAAGCAACCCGCCAGTCGG
>Ga0207797_1003338_pt1 | contig 10745 bp, 12 predicted proteins | sample PRCRCaboRojoPR_6_FD_187275 | JGI IMG/M metagenome (GOLD analysis project Ga0207797, IMG submission 187275) | Marine sediment microbial community from Cabo Rojo, Puerto Rico - PR CR 10% Liquid 1 (SPAdes) | ecosystem: Environmental > Aquatic > Marine > Coastal > Sediment | place: Cabo Rojo, Puerto... | reverse complement strand
CACTTCTGGCTGGATTCGACGCTGGCCAAGCACGCAGTAACCAACATCCGAGACGGGATCCAGACAGCAGACGAAGCCAATGAAATCGCCTACCGCGACAACACCGAGGCCTATCTCGATCGATTAGACGACGTGGACGAGTCGTTTAGGGACGGACTCACTCCACGACGAACGAACATAGCCGTCGTCGCGGGACACAACGCGTACCGGTATCTGGCGAACCGATACGAGTTCGAGATTTTCTCACCGATCGGTGTCACGCCGGATGCTGCTCCGAGTCCCCGAGCGATTCAGCAGGTCCAAGAGATCATGGACGAACACGACCTCGAGTATATCCTGACACCGGCGCTGGAATCGGACCGCTTGGCTCGCGAACTCGCACAGGAAACCGACGCCGACATTCTCACGATCTCCCCCGTCGCCGGACAGACTGACGAGTGGATGGACAAAGACTGGGGGTATCTCGAACAGATGCTGAACGTTAATCTCGTCTCGCTCAAGACAGCCTTGGAGGCACAATGACTGCGGTCATCGAAGTCGAGGACGCGACGTTCTCGTTTGGCGACGTTCCCGCTGTCGAGAACGTCTCGCTCACCGTAGAGGAAGGCGACTTCGTCGGCATCGTCGGCCCCAATGGCAGCGGGAAGTCGACGCTCATCAAGCTCATGCTGGGTCTCTTGGAGCCGGATCAGGGTCGCGTGCTCCTCTACGGGGTTCCGGCATCACGTTTTCAGGACGGCTCTCGATTGGGATACGTCTCACAGTACGCCAGTCGCGTCGACCGGCGCATTCCGGTCACCGTCCGCGAGGTCGTCGAGATGGGCCGATTCGCCCGCGCCGGGATCTTCCCGCTTCGCGACGAGGATCACGACGCCGTCGAGGAGGCGATGCAGCAGGTTCGGATTGCCGACCTCGCCGACCGGAAGCTCACACACCTCTCTGGTGGACAACGCCAGCGCGTCTTCGTCGCGCGGGCCCTCGCTTCGAAGGCGGACCTCCTGTTCCTCGACGAGCCCGCGATCGGCGTCGATGTCGAGTCTCGTGAGCGCTTCTACGGCCTCCTCCGCGAGCTGAACGAGCAGGGAATTACTATCGTGCTTATCGAACACGACATCGGTGTGGTCACATCGTACGCAAATCTTGTCGCCTGCATCAATAGGCAGCTCTACTGTCACACGAGCCCCGAGGATTTCCTTGCGGGCGATTTCCTTGAACAGGCGTACGGGACGGACCAGGAGATGCTTCGCCACGAACATCACCTCGACCATCACCACGAATGATCTCTACTGCAGTATCGCTGGCCGTCCCCGGTTTGGTCGACGCCGTCAGTGATGCGGCCTGTGAAGGTGGGCGGCTCTTCGGAACCGACATGCTGTGCTACGCGTTCATGCAACGGGCGTTCCTGGTGGGCCTGTTCATCGGTCTCGTCGGCCCACTCATCGGAACCTTCCTCGTCCATCGGGAGATGGCTCTGATCGGAGATTCACTTTCACATACGGCCTTTGCTGGGGTTGCAATCGGATTGTTTTTCGCGGCCGTCACAGGCTGGACAGGGTCGCCGCTCCTCGTGGCAACGGTCGTCACGGTGATTGCGGCACTGCTCATTCAGTATCTCGCTGAACAGGCCGGCGAGTACGGTGACGTCGCCATGGCAATTATCCTCACCGGCGCGTTCGCTCTCGGGACGGTGCTTATCAGTATCAGTGGCGGTATCAGCGTGAGTATCGCCAGTTACCTGTTCGGCAATATCGTCACGGTTACGGAGCAGAGCGTGACACTCCTGGGAGGTTTGACGGCGCTTGTCCTTGTCGTCCTCGCCCTCACACACAAGCAACTTCTGTTCGTTACCTTCGACGAGGAAGCCGCCCGCGTCGCCCGCTTCAACGTCTCGCTCTATAATCGAATGCTCGTCGTCCTGACCGCCCTTGTCGTGGTCGCGGCGCTGCAGATCCTCGGTGTGATTCTGGTTGCAGGAATGCTCGTTATCCCGGTGGCGGCTGGGGCAAAGGTCGCCAGTAGCTTTCGAACGTCGCTTGTATTGGCGGTTGCTGCGGGTGAAATTTCCGTCGTTGTCGGACTCGTTCTGTCCTATCAGTACAACCTCGCGACTGGTGGCACCATTATTCTCGTCGCAGTTGCTGTCTATAGTCTTGGGACTATGTGGGGATCACTTACTAATGGGCGTCCAATTCTCTGAGTATAGCTGCCTGTCCCTGCTTTCGGCATAGAGAGACATACGGGACATGACGACACCAAGGTTCGGGGCAACGGGCCCCACATCCCGAGAAACGTTTGTTAGGAACTACCGCATGCTTCGAGAGTATGAACGAACTCTCGACGATAGAGAAAGGCGGCGCCGAGTTCGAAGGCGTCAAACTCCTCTCCTGTGAGAATCCGCTGCCACCAATCGACGAGGCGATAGAGGCTGCCAGCGACGAACTTCCCCGGAGCAACCACTAAACGGAACCTTATTCTGCACCGCTCCGTGACATACTCGGTGACCGCATCGGTGTCTCGACCGTTCAGGAGCTAGGCAGTTGTGGCCTACAACTCATGTAACGAATTTCTATGAGTAGCTCCGGACCAGACGCGAGGCTCCGGTATCGTCGTACACGTGGATCGTGTCATAACCGTCATACCAGCTTGCCGAGTCCGAGCCCCCGTTTAACTCGGCCTCGCTGATCATTCCACTGGAATTCGGATAATCTATTACGTGGTGGGCGTTGCGTCCAGTTCGATCCGACCGGTTTCCTTGACGATGACGTCGACTGCCACAGGTGTGGTCTCGTCTCCCTCGACAAAATCTGCGAGGTCGATAGACGGCCATTCAGTGTAGACACTGATTTTGGTCGGGTTCAGTTCCCGGGCGTGGATCGTCCATGCTCCTGGCGTCGCGGGCCAGTTGTCCTGGACGATGTACTCCTCGTCGGGATTGAGCACGTGTTCAGACCACTGGACGACCTCACCGTCCTGTTCGACGATGAGAGCGATTCCGGTACTTCTGGTGTCGGCGGTCTCTTCTTCTGGAGGGACATCGTCACCTGGATAGCGGTTCCGGAGCACGATGCTGTCGAGAGTTGTCTCTGTGGGCTCGTCGGACGTTGAATCGAGGGCCGAGCAGCCAGCGAGCAGTGCAATTGACCCGCCGAGGAACGTTCGTCTATTGAGAATTTCAGTCATTATTGGAGGGGAGCGGTGCGAGGATGGGACTTGGATGGCGGCGTGCGACAATCGCTTGCCGGCATTGGGATATGGGCCTTCTGATCCTGCTGCCGTTGGTCGGATGGTCCTCTTGGCTAACGTATTCCTCGGGGCGGCGGCTCTCGATTTGCTGGCTAACGCATTTCGACCGTGGGTTGGCTTGGTGGGCCGAACGGTATCGGACTATGTTGATCGATACGATTTCCAGACGATCAACGTGGTTACGGGGGTGGAGAATCTCGGCTCGATGGAGTTTGGAACGACACCCCACCTGTTACCGTGGTCTTCAACGGCCTCTAGTTTGGCTTCACCATCTTCAACGAGCGCTTCGTGCTGGGTGTCCTCCTCAACACAGTAGTAAGTAGAACCAATAGGGGAGTTGCACTAGCCGGTCGTCGATCAATTTGATCTGATCGCCGGCCTGGAGCGTCTCACCAGCTAGTAGGATGCCGACAGGGACGTCATACGTGTCGAGGAAGTCCTGGATGCTGGCCCGGGTTTCTGGCTTTTCACTCGGCCGGTAGGCGAGTCCAACCGGGACCGGCGTGTTTCCGATCTCGAAGACGTAATCGACCTCTCCTTTGCGGCTACGCCAGAATTGAACTGATGGCCATTGGTCGTATTCCTGGATCGCATTGACGCCGTAGGCGAACCGCATCGTGTGGTCGAATCCGGTGATCCGTGCGAGGTCGGCTTCGAGCGCGAAATCACTGCGGATTTCGTGCGGATCTCGGTCTATCAGGGCGATTGCGAGGCCGGGGTCACGAAGGTATAGGCGGACTGAGCGTGGTCGGCTGTTGTCGTATTCGGTGACGCCTGTGAGGAGGTATAGTTGTGAGAGTGCGGGGAGGTAGCTGTCGGTGATGGTTCGGCGGTCGACGTCGAATAGTTCGGTTAGCGCTTGGAACTGGAGGGGTGTGGCTGCGCGGTTGGTCGCAGCCAGGGCCATGAGTCGGTCGAGGTCGGCGATTGTCTGGATGGATTCGAATCCAGGGATTTCCTGGTAGAGTGCATCGCGGACGTTTTCGCGGAGTCTGTCGTAGGCTTGCGGTTCGAGGTCGCGAACTGTGTGGACTGGTCCGTCTTGGGCGTAACTGATGGTTCCGCCCATGGCGAGGTAGTCGGCTACTTGGGAGCGGATGCGGCTGTGGGCGTCGGAGATTTGGTCGTACTTGGCTTGGAGTTCGGTGAGGAACGGGTCGACGTTGCCTGTTTCGAGGGTGTGTGGCAGGCTGTTTTGTCCTTGCCGGAGTGATGTCGGGCTGATCCTGGTGTCTTGGGAGGCTTCGAGCTGGGGGTAGAGGGTGAAGATGTAGTCGCGGAATTTTTCGGGGAGGATCGGTTGGATGTCGTAGGTGGATTCCGGGACGTTGGCTTTGTTGAGTTCTCTCCGGACTTGTATGCCTGCGCTGGCGGTTACGACGATGTGACGGGGTGTGTTGGTGTCGAGGAAGTCGGCGATGGGTACGCCCCAGCCGTCGATGGTTGGTTTGGTGGGGTGTTCGATGAGGTTGACGTCGTCGAGCAGCAGGAAGTGAGGGGCTGTGGTTTCGATTCGGCCGAGGATGCGTGTTTCGTAGTGGCGCACGGCGCGTCGGAGTTGTGTGTCGGAGTCCAGCTGGTAGAGGGGATTGGCGTTGAACGGTAGGTACAGGAAGCGTTCTGGGGGGTCGCCTTGCTGGATGCGGTGGTGTATGAATTCGTGGATGAGTGTGGTTTTGCCGACGCCGCGTCGCCCGACGAGTCCGAGGAGGGGTTGGGCTTCGATCTGGCTGCCGGTGTCGTCGGGGCGGACGAGGTGGTAGAAGTCGCTTTTGTGTCGTGCCGGGAGGGAGAATGCCTCGGTGCCGTCTGCCCACCAAGGGTTGTGTTTGTGGAGTTCTTGGACGAGGGTGTCGCCGGCGTCGATTGCCATGGGCGGTTGTTGGTGGGGAATGGGACACCGTCGGCATGATTGTTTCGCCTGGCGTGATTACAGGCTAGTGTTGATTGTTTTCGGATAGTCGGCATTAGAATTCATTTAATCGGTGGCTTTATTCCATAGTGGTTCATACTGGTGGGTGTAATCGGTGTGAAAGACGCACCGCGATGACGGTTACCCCTCTTCCAGGCGCGGTGAGGGCAGATTCAGGCACCAGAACCCGCCGGCTGCCCGGGGAACGGCAGCCACTGACCGCAACTCATGGCAACCTACACCGACATCACCCACGGCGCACGCGTAGACATCACCGTCGAGTTCCTCAGCAAACGAGCGCTGCACTGCCGGGACGAACCCGTCACCAGACTATACGTCGCAGACGAGGCTGGCACCCAGTTCCGGATCCTCGTCAGCGCGACGAGCCAACCATACCCGGATCTCGCAACCGGGAAAACGTACCAGATCACCGGCCTCCTGGGAGCGTCCCCGGACCGCGTCTCCGAACTTACAGAGCCCAACAGCAGCGTGAACCTTGCCGCGGAGAAACCCGGCATCGACGACACTTTCGGCATCATCGACGCCGACACAACACTCGGCCTCGGCTCCGAGGCAACCCGTCAACCCGAACCTGGCGATACTGACGCCCCGTAACCATCACCCAGAACGTCAACCGCATGCAACCCACCAACCCGCGCCCCTCGACCGACCGGACCCTCAGCGAGATGGAGGCCTATCTCGATACCGTCTACGACGCGCCTGGCCTCAAAATCGAGTATCACGACACCAAGACCACCCGGACGCACCGTCTCTACGGCGCAGTGCCGATTTCACGAACGTTTGAGCGGCCAGCGGCTGCGAAGACCCTGCGGTGTTACCCGGTCGATCCCTCGACCGACGTATTCACCGTGCGAGTCGATGAGATCCAGCGCTTGCAACCCATCGATCTCCCGGACGCCGTCTTTGGTGAGGTCGCCGAGACGCCAGTAGCAGAGGCAATCGGCCTCACGCGGCTCGCCGCTATCGACACGGCAGCCGTGCCGCTGCCGAAACTCCTCCAGCTCCTGCAGACCGGCGGTGAAGACGCAGACCGTACCCGGCAGGCTCTCAAGGCCCTTCGAACGTACGCCGCTGAGCGGCCAGCGGACGCCACGACGGCCATCCCTGTCCTTCGCGGGTTTCTCACGGACGACGGGCTCGGGCCGGTCGCCGCCCGCGAGACGGTCAAGACGCTGCGCATTATTGCCGAAGCGGATGCCGGAGCCGTCGCTCCAGTGGCAGACGATCTTCGCCCGTATCTCGACTACAACTTCGACGGGCCGCCAAAGGACGCTGCCCGCGCATTCGCCGCGATTGCCGAGGCACATCCTGACGATGTTGCTGGTGCGGTCCCGGCTCTTGCACCCCTCATCGAGGACCGCGAGAAGGGCTTGGCCTACGCAACCTACACGCTCGCCCTCGTCTCACGCGACACTCCGGCGGCAATCAAACCCGTTGCGGCGACGCTTGGCCGGGCACTCGCTGACGAATCCATCAACACGAACGCGCGGTTGAGCGCCGCCTCGGCGTTCGGCCGCACCGTCGCTGAAGACCCGTCGATTGGCGTGGAGTTCGTCGACGAGGTACGCTCGGCGCTGGCGTCACGCGACCAGAAGCTCCGCAACAATGCGACGGCCATCCTCGGTGACATCGCGCAGATGCACGCCGACGTCGTCGAGCCACACGTGGACGACCTGGCCCCGCACCTGACCGTCGATGACCGGTTCACCCGAGTCAATACCAGCGGGGCGCTAAGCCGGGTCGCCGAGGATTTCCCCGAGTCCGTCGAGCACCTCACAGGGACGTTCATCGAGCTTCTTGCGGACGACGACCCGCTCGTCCGGACGAATGCGTGCTGGACACTAGGGCACCTCGACGCCGATGACGCCGTGGCTGCGCTGGCGGAGCGAGCCCACGAGGACGAAGACCAAGAGGTTCGCAACAGAGCCGCCTGGGCCCACGCCCGCATCACCAAATGAGCGATGTTGACGGATGGATTGGTAGTATCGGAATTGAAACCCACACACCGAGATTTATCACTCACTTTCCCCAACACGTTTAGACCGATGGCGAAGTCGCCCACGGACACCATCGACGGTTCGCAGCCAGAATCCCTCGAAGAGGCGACGGTATACACGGTAGCCGAACTGAACGACGACATCGCCACGGTCCTCGATAATGCCGAGGACATCTTCTTCGACTACATCGTTGGTGAGGTGACTGACTATCGGGACGTTAATTCACATCTCCACTTCGACCTTGACCACGACGACGCCAGCATCCACTGCGTCGTGTTCGGCTTCCGCCGATCAGACCTCACCGACGACCTCGACGAAGGCTCACAGGTTGCTGTCGCCGGCGACCTCTCGTACTACGAAGCCCAGGGATCCTGCTCGATACTCGTCAGCGACGTCGTCGACCTGGGAACCGGGACGTACCGCCAGACCTACCGGGAGAACAAGGCGATGCTGGCTGAGGAGGGGCTGCTCGCAGACGAACACAAACAGGCCCTCCCCGCGTATCCCAGCACTATCGGCATCGTCACGAGCGCTGATAGTGACGCGCGCGAAGACGCCGTCACGTCCATTCACGACCAACACCCCGACATCGACATCGTCGTTCAGCATGCCAGCGTCCAGGGCGAGGACGCACTCCCGACGCTGCTGGAAGCCACCAGTACCCTCGATCGGGACCCCGACGTTGACGTCATCGTTCTCACCCGTGGTGGCGGGGCAGACAGGACACTCCGCGTCTTCAACGACCCGTCGCTGTGCCGTGTCGTCTTCGAGACGGAAACGCCCATCGTGGTCGGCGTCGGCCACGAACGAGACCGAACCCTGGCAGAGGAAGTGGCCGATCAGCGCGTCATGACGCCCACCGATGTGGGATCAATCGTCCCGGAGAAAGCAACCCTCATCGACGAACACCAGGCCCAAACGGAGCGGCTTGACGACGCCTATCACCGGATGGTGACCAGCCGGCTTGAAACCACTGCCAACAGGCTCGAAACGAGCTTTGTCGACCACGCGACCGGAGTCATCGACGACCAGGCAAGTGCCCTCGATCACGCCTTGGAAACCCACGCTCGGGAGCGCCTGACCGACCTATCGAATCGCCTCGACCACGGCGTCGAATCCGTTCAACAGCAGATCGAGCATGAGCGCGAGAAGGCGGCAGCAACCCAGGAACTCGAGGAAACCTACACTCGCCGCCAACGCGTCCAACGCGTGATCATCGTAGTGTTGCTGCTTCTCCTGCTAGGACTCACCGCGTACGTACTACTCGTGATGTAACCATGACCGACCCAACAACCACTGAGGTAGAAGGCGACATCGGCCAGAAGATGAACCGCATCCAAGAGATCATCGCCCAGATCGAAGACGGCGAAATATCGCTAGACCGCGCAAAACAGCTTCGTGACGAGGGCAAAGAACTGCTTCGTGACGTCGAAGAGCAACTCGACCTCGGCGACGCTTCCGTAATCGAGCGGGAGTAATCCGGCTTCTCAAGCCATTGTGTCTCCTCTTGGGGCGGGAATCTGAGGAGTACAGTCGCCAGCTGGTGCGAGTTAGAACTCCTCGATCCCGCTTTGTTCCGTGTCGGCCGGCAGAATCACTTCGGCCCCGTCGTTCTCGGGGTTGTTCAGGGCGGTCGAGACTTCGTAGGCTGCCATGTCACTGCCCTCGTAGGGCCCACAGGCCGCGAGCGCCTGGTCGGGTGCCCCGGCGAGCCAGGTGTCCTCATCGTCGCGCTCCAGGACGACCGGCATCCTGTCGTGGATCGGTTCGATGACCTCGTTGGGTTCGGTTGTCAGGATCGTCACGGTTTCAAGCGCTTCGCCGTTGGCCTCGAACCGGTTCCAAATCCCTGCCATTGCGAAGGGCTCGTCGTCGGCGAGGTGGACTCGAAACGGTTGCTTGTTGCCCCGCTCACCTTTCCACTCGTAGAACCCGTCCGTGAGTACGAGGCATCGTCGTTCCTTGAACGCTTCCTCGAACATCGGCTTCTCGGCTACCGTTTCGGATCGAGCATTGATCGGTCGTGGCTCCTCGTCAGTGTCCTCGGCCCAGTGGGGGAGCAGGCTCCACTCCTGCTCGACGATGTGTTCCTCGTCGACGTTCCGTATCGTGGCGACGTCGTCACGCGGGGCGATGTTGTAGCGAGGCTCGTAGTCGAACGTCAGGTCAGCGCCGAAGCGTTCGGAGAGATCCTCCGGCGGCGTGAACAGCCCGAAGCGGCCACACATGTACAAGAGGTTGGCCAGGAGAACCAATAAATAGCTCCCGTCGATTTCGGCTTGACTTCAAGTCGTTTGGGTTTCGTTCCGTTCCCAACTCTTGTCTTGACGTGAGAACATACCACGATTCAGCCCTTCCAGCCAAACGTTAGACGTCGGGGAGAGTTTACCACACTGGGAGCCAATACTCGGCACGTGAAGCCATTTCCCGAGACGGCGTCTCTCGACGAAATCGATGATCTAAGCGGTCACCTGTGGATACAGGAACTTCCGACTGGCGGCCAATTTCGATTTCAAGTCGCGGCCTCGGGACTCATCACATTCGGGACGCCTGACGAGACGTTCACAGGCGTCGAAGCAGTACCATATTCACATCGGCGCGCCGCCGAGACGATCTGCAAGCAACTTGACCGACGCGCCTTGCAGACAGCAATCGAGCAGCCTGAAACGGTGACATTCTTCGGGTGCGCAACCCGCAACGAGGGAATCGACTACGACTGGGACGCCCTCCCACCATTCGTCGGCATCGACGTGTGGTCCCCGAACAAAGAATCGGTCCTGCCACCCGACGCCGCCACAACAATATTCAACCGACTTGGTCTCCCAACCCTACCGCCTGTCAAGAAAGAAGCTCCAGCCGCCTATACTGATCTCAGCCGCTATGAAACCGCCGCAGAATTTCCATCCTCAGCCTGGCGAACTGGGAAAGCAGCCGCCCTTCTCATCCGCGACAAAACAGCCGGTCGCATCAAAATACAACGACCGGGGACCGAGTCACCACCCGAACCCGCTACAGACCCGCCTGCTGAACTCGCAGCCCAATACGCCACCGACGAACGCATCGAACTGACGATTGACACACTCACCGAACACGAACAACCACCGACCGTTGATGCGATCCGCGACCGACTAATCGCAGATGTCGCCCGCGAAGCCTACGCTCATCTCCGCGGCGACAACGCTCACATCACATCGATGCCGGAATTCCAATCAGTCGTCGCCGAACGCGTCCAGAAACATGCACGAAGCTGATTTGGGTCTGTTGAAACCCTCAGTAGATGATATATTTCGGCGGTCGTGTTGAATACACAGCACATATCTCGCACGGGACCATGCCCACTTGCACGCAGGCGAACTTCTAAGAACAGCTGTCTCACATGCTCAATATTGTCTATATAACCCTTGTTGCGGGTGAATTCTGACATACGCCATCAAAACTTTCCCTCTCCTTTCAGGTCTAACTGGGGCCTTGGCTGGCCCGTTGGTTCAATTACTGGCTTCTGCAACAAATTCGTCGATGATACCTGCTTCGTACAGTTCGGCTGATACAGCCGTGATCTCAGAAACCGGAAG
>Ga0207797_1003337_pt1 | contig 10749 bp, 8 predicted proteins | sample PRCRCaboRojoPR_6_FD_187275 | JGI IMG/M metagenome (GOLD analysis project Ga0207797, IMG submission 187275) | Marine sediment microbial community from Cabo Rojo, Puerto Rico - PR CR 10% Liquid 1 (SPAdes) | ecosystem: Environmental > Aquatic > Marine > Coastal > Sediment | place: Cabo Rojo, Puerto... | reverse complement strand
CCAGGAAGTCTCCCCGCCGCTCGCAGCGGACGGTTACGCTGCCGTTTTCGGTGTACTTGATGGCGTTGTCGATCAGGTTGATGTAGACCTGCTCCAGCCGGAAGGCGTCGGCCTTTGCCGGAGGGAGGGGCCCGCGGAGCTCCACCCGGAGGTCCAGGCCCTTCTCCCGGGCCCGCTCGGTGAAGATGGGCACCAGTGACTCCAGCAGGTCCGGCACCCTCACCGGGCCCACCTCCAGGCGGGCGGCGGTGTCCTCCATCTCCGAGAGGGTCTGCACGTCCTTCACCAGGTTGATAAGCCGGTCCGTGTTGCGGAGGATGGTGGAGAGGTAGCGCCTGTCATCCCCCTCCGCCTGCTCCAGGAGGGTCTCCGCGAAGCCCTTGATGGCGGTGAGCGGCGTGCGCAGCTCGTGGGAGACGTTCACCGCGAAGTCCCTCTTGATGCGCGCCAGGTTGGCCATCTCGGTGACGTCGCGGAAGGTGAAGACAGACTGGTCGGTGTCCCCCACCGGGGCGCAGGAGGCGGCCCAGCACCGGGGGCCCACCTCCATCCTTCCCGACTCCCTCCTTCCCTCCAGGGCCGCCCCCATGAAGTCCTGGACCTCCGCCTCGGTGACGGCCTGGCGGTAGTCCCTGCCCACGGGGTCCTCCGCACAGGCCAGCTCGGTGAAGGCCTCGTTGGCCTCCATCACCAGGCCGCTGCGGCGCACCACCACCAGGCCCTCGGCGATGGAGGAGAGTATGGCCCGGCTGCGGTCCTTCTCGGCGGTGAGGTCGCCGATGAGCTCGTCGGTGCGGGCTATCATGTCGTTGAGGGAGGTGGACAGGCCGTCCAGCTCCCTTATCCCCGAGGGTGCGGCCCGGGCGCTGAAGTCGCCCCTGCGCACCCTGCGGGCCACCTCGGCCATTCGCCGTATGGGCCTGGTGATGTTGCCGGAGAGTACCCAGGCCACCAGCAGGCCGGCCACCAGCACCGATCCTGCTATGGCCAGTATGTTCAGGCCCACGTCCTGCATGGTCTCCCGAAGGTCGGCGAAGAACAGGCTGGTGCGCACCACCGCCGGTATGGAGTCCCCCACCCTGATGGGAACGGCTGCGTACAGCATGTCCCGTCCCAGGGTGGCGCTGCGGCGGAAGTCGATTCCGGGCTCGCCCCGGAACGCCCGGATCACCTCCACCCGGGTGCGGTGGTTCTCCATGGTGTCCGGCTCCGCCCGGGAGTCCGCCAGCACCAGGCCGCTGCGGTCGATGACGGTTATGCGCATGTCCATCAGTCCCCCCAGGCGGGAGGCCATGGCCTCCATCCGCCCGTAGTCGGAGTCCACCAGCAGGGGGCGGAACGCCGCCTCCAGGGCGAAAGCCGTCCGGGAGAGCTGGCTGTAGGCGGAGCCGGTGAAACGGCTGCGGACTGTCCTGAACAGCAGCAGGGGGGTGAGGATCGACAGCAGGAGGACCACTATCGCGTAGCCCCTGAAGGTGCGGAAGAATATTCCCCTCCTCACCGGGGCTTCCTACTCCCCTGGGTCCAGCTTGTAACCCACGCCGCGGACGTTCTGGATCATCTCCGCGGCGCTGCCCAGCTTCTCGCGTATGTGCCGGATGTGGACGTCGATGGTGCGCTCGAAGACGAACTTCTCACCCTCCCACAGGATCTCCAGCAGCCTGGCCCGGGAGTAGACGCGACCCCGGCCCTCGGCCAGCACCTTCAGTATCCGGAACTCGGTGGGGGTGAGGCTCACCTCCCGGCCGTCCACGGTTGTGGTGTAGCGCTCCACGTCCAGCCGTATCCTGCCGGCCACGCAGATGACGCTTCCCTCCGGGCCGCCGGCTCCGCTCCTGCGGAGGACGGCCCTCACCCTGGCCACCAGCTCCCGGGGCGAGAAGGGCTTGGTGACGTAGTCGTCGGCCCCCAGCTCCAGGCCCAGGACCCGGTCGGTCTCCTCGCCCAGGGCGGTGAGCATGATCACCGGCAGGCCGGCCAGGCCGTCGTCCTCGCGTATGCGCCTGCAGACGTCGGTGCCGTGATGGTCGGGGAGCATCAGGTCCAGCACCACCAGGTCGGGGACGGAGGTCCTCAGGGAGTCCAGGAAGCTCTCGGCGTCGGGAAACCGGTCCACGGCGAAACCCGCCCGGCCGAGGTGCAGCTCCACCAGGTCCAGTATGTCCGGCTCGTCGTCCACGACGGCTATCCTCCGCCGCTCCCTGCCCGCATCTGCGCTCATCCGGCCGGTCCTCCGTTCGGGGATTGGGGCTTCCCGATGAACCCACGGCGTCCATGCGAATGTATACGCAGAGAAGGTGAGGCCATCCAGACGGCGGGCGGAAGCGCGCTAGCGGTGGTCCCTGCGCCGGCGAAGCAGGAACAGCTGCCGGCCGGCCTGCCGCAAAACCCCGCGCCAGTAGCCGCCCAGCTCCCGGTCGCGGTCGATGCGCCGAAGGTAGGTGAGCACCAGTATCCACAGCAGCGAAAGCAGGAAAGCGGCCAGGGTGTGGGTGATCACGATCTTCGACCGGTAGGGCTCGCTGCGCTCGAAGCGGGGGGTGGGAGGCACCACCACCTCCAGGGTGGGGCTCTCCTTGAGCTCCTGGACCTTCAGCTGCTCCAGCTGCTGCCGCAGCAGGGTGACGGTAACCGTCCTGGTCTCCATCTCCAGGAACAGCTCCTCGTAGCGCCGGATCATCTGCGGCATGCCCTCCATGCCGGGGAACACACTGAGGGAATCGCCCTCGGTGAGGCGCCGCTCCAGGTAGTCCCGCAGGAAGTTGACCCTCCTCTGGGCTTCCCTGTACAGGGGGTTCCGGGGGGACACCGAGCCCCGCAGGGCGGCCAGCTCGCTCTCGGCGCTTATCAGGTCCAGCTCCGCCCCGGCCAGCAGCTCCACCGCCTGCTCGGCCTGGGTCTCGGGGTAGTAGACGCCGGTCTCCGCCCTGAACTCCTCCATCCGCCTCTGCACGGCCGCCAGGGAATCGGTCTGCAGCCGCAGGGCCTTCTCGGTCTCTATCCGGGCCCTGCGGGCCCGGCTGGTAACCATCTGCGAGAGCTCCCGGTTGGCGATGCCGATCCACCTGCTCACCAGCAGCGCGGCGTCCTCCCGGGTGCTGGCCATGCCCGACAGCTCTATGAAGCCCTGGTCGGTCATGGTGGCCGACACCACGGTGCCGAACTCCTCCAGGGCCATGTCGGTGCTGTAGTCCGAGTCGTGCTCCTCCATGAAGCCGGTCTCCAGCATCAGCCTCTCCAGGACGGGCCGGGAGCTGAGAACCGTCATGGCCACCGTGATGTCCGGCCCGCTGGGCACCCCCAGTGCCGACATGCCCACATCCGCCAGGCCGGAGGCGCTCTGGGGAAGCAGATCCCCCGCCATCTCCTCCAGCCCCATGGAGGAGGAGGCGGCTCCCGGCACCATCAGGAGCGCCGAGGAGGAGAACCATATGTCGCGGGTGAGGGCGTATATGGAGCTGGCCACAGCCACCAGAAGGCAGAGGACGGCGATCTTGCGCAGGTTGGCGGCCACTGTGGCTATGGTCTCCCCCAGCAGGCTGTCCGGCAGGGACTTCCCGCCGCCGCGCTCCATTTCCGCGTCTCCCCCTTCGGTGGCTTCCACTAGTTGTCGTCCAGCAGGTTGTACACGATGCTGATTATGCCCACGGTGGTGCTGAGGACGGCCACCGTGCTGCCGTTGCGGGCGATCCAGTTGTAGGGGACCTCGATCACGTCCCCGGGCAGGGGTACGTACTCGTGGGCCCGGGGGCCGCTGGCCACCACTCGGCCCTCACGGACCACCTCCAGGTCGCTCTCCTTGGCGTTTGCGTTGAAGCCCCCCTTGCGGGCCACGTACTCCCGGACGGTCCATCCGGGCACGTAGGGCAGCTCGCCGGTACTCCTCACCGCGCCGCTTACCACCACCGAGTCGGAGATCATCACCAGGTCCAGTGTGTCGCCGGGGAGGAGACGGCGGTCATGTATGCCGGTCCGGGGGCTCCAGATGGCCAGCAGGCTGTCTCCCCGGGCCAGCACGCTGCGGGAGAGGTCCACGTTTCCGGGGAGACCCCCGGTGTAGTCCAGGAAGCCCGACAGGCCGGTGGAGTCCGGCAGCTCCCAGGTCTCCACCGGCGGGACCGGCATGCCCCGCGCGTCGCTGGTCCTCCCCCGCCTCACCACGTACACCGGGTCCTGGGCCAGGGGGAAGCTCACCACCGCGTCGTTGGTGAGGTAGGGGTCGCTGATCCGACGGCTGGTTGCGGGGTCGAACATCAGGTTGACCTCCAGCGTGTCGCCGTCGTCGGTGCGCATGGTGCCCATGCGGGACCCGTACACCGAGAGGCCGCCGGCGGTCTCCACCAGGTCGGAGACCCGGTAGACGGAGCTCATGACGTAGGTGCCCGGGGTGTCCACCATGCCCCGGACGGTGACCCGGAGCGACCGGGGCTGGGCCAGGGCCACCCGCAGGTCGGCGCCCGGGTACTGCCGGGCCGCCATCTCGGCCAGCGCCTCAGCGGCGGCGGCAATGGTCAGGCCTCCCACCTCCAGCTGGCCCACGCCGGGGGACGTCACCATCCCGTCGCTGGTGACGGTTATCATGCTCACCGGGGTGGCTCCCGAGGCCAGCATGTAGCTGGTGCACCCCCCCTGGAAGGTGAGGGTGAGGACGTCTCCGGGACCGAGGCGGTAGCTCTCCCGGTCCACCTGCTCGGTGATCCCCTCGATCACCAGCTGGGTGGTTCCGGTGGCGGTGCCCCGGGTCTGGTCGTCGCTGACCAGGCTGGGCTGGGCCAGCTGCGCCTGGGCCAGAAGCAGGATCAGGAAGAGCATCGGGCCTCGCCTACTGAGAGCATTCTGTACTCCGGAAGTATTCCACCGTGAGGCCTATCCCGTCCTCCAGCGACACCCGCGGCTCCCACCCCAGCTGGCTTCGCGCCAGGGAGATGTCGGGCCTCCGCACCTTGGGGTCGTCCACCGGCAGCTTGCGGTGGCAGATGCCGCTTCCGCCCCCGGTGGCCTTCAGGACGAAATCCGCGAACTGGCGAATGGTCATCTCCTCGGGGTTGCCCACGTTCACCGGCCCGGCCAGGTCGCTCTCCATCAGCCTAACCAGGCCGTCCACGGTGTCGGAGACGTAGCAGAAGCTGCGGGTCTGGCTTCCGTCACCGAACACGGTGAGGTCCCGGCCCATCAGGGCCTGGCAAATGAAGGAGGGGACCACGCGGCCGTCGTCGGCCCGCATTCGGGGGCCGTAGGTGTTGAAGATCCGGGCCACCTTGGCGTCCACCCCGTGGTAGCGGCGGTAGGCGAAGGCCAGGGCCTCGGCGAACCTCTTGGCCTCGTCGTAGACCCCCCGGGGACCCACCGGGTTCACGTTTCCCCAGTAGTCCTCCGGCTGGGGGTGCACCTGGGGGTCGCCGTAGACCTCGCTGGTGGAGGCCAGCAGGAGACCTGCCTCCTTCTCCACCGCCAGCCCCAGGGCCTTGTGGGTGCCCAGGGCCCCCACCTTGAGGGTCTGGATCGGGTACTTCAGGTAGTCCTCGGGACTGGCCGGGGAGGCCAGGTGGAAGATGAAGTCCAGCTGCCCCTGCACGAAGATGAACTCGGTGACGTCGTGCCGGATGAAGGTGAAGTCGTCGCGGCCGGCCAGGTGGGCGATGTTGTCCACGCTGCCGGTTATCAGGTTGTCCAGGGCTATGACCTCGTGGCCGTCCTTCAGCAGCCTGTCGCAGAGATGGCTGCCGATGAAGCCGGCGCCTCCGGTGACCAGTAGTCTCATCCAGCCTCCATCTGGCTCATCGCGGACCGTCCCCCGACTCCTCCAGCCGGCGGCTGTACTGCCGCTTGTAGTATTCCCTGAATCTGCCGGATTTTATGGACTTCCACCAGTCCTCGTTGTCCCCGTACCAGCGGACGGTCCTTCTCAGTCCCTCCTCGAAGTCAACCGAGGGCCCCCATCCCAGCTCAGACTCGATCCTGGACACGTCCAGGGCGTAGCGGCGGTCGTGACCCGGGCGGTCCTCCACGAACCGGATCAGCTCCTCGCCGGCGCCCACGGCGTCCAGTATGGCCCTGGTGACCTCCAGGTTGGAGAGCTCCTCGCCGGCGCCGATGTTGTACACGCTTCCCGGCGCGGCCTCCTCCAGCACCCGCAGCAGGGCGGCGCAGTGGTCCTCGACGTATATCCAGTCGCGGCGGTTGGCACCGTCGCCGTACAGCGGCAGGCTCTCCCCCTCCATGGCGTTGGTGAGGAAGAGGGGTACCAGCTTCTCCGGGTACTGGCGGGGCCCGTAGTTGTTGGACGCCCTGGTAACCACCACCGGGGTGCGGTGGGTGTGCCAGTAGCCCATGGCCAGCAGCTCGCCTCCGGCCTTGGAGGCGGAGTAGGGGCTCCGCGGCCTCAGGGGGTCGTCCTCGGAGGAGCGGCCGGTCTCCACGCTCCCGTAGACCTCGTCGGTGGATATCTGCAGGAAGAGCCGGCCCTCCCGGCGCCGGAACTCCTCCAGCAGGACCCGTACGCCATCCACGTCGGTGCGGACGAAACCGGCGGAGTCCTCTATGGACCTGTCCACGTGGGTCTCGGCGGCGAAGTTCACCACCAGGGAGCAGCCCTCCATGGCTTCGGCCACGTCCTCGGGGAGGCAGATGTCGCCCCGGATGAAGCGCAGCCGGCCCGACTCCTCCAGGCCGGCCAGGTTCTCCCGTCGGCCGGCGTAGGTGAGCTTGTCCAGGACGGTGATGCTCCACTCCGGCCTGCGGCGGGAGAGGTAGTGGCAGAAGTTGCTTCCGATGAATCCGGCGCCGCCGGTGACCAGGATCCTCACGGCCCTAATCCCCGCCGCCCCGCAGCCGGGAGGCCATGCTGTTGGCTTCCAGGAGGCCGTCGATGCTGGCCCCGCAGTCGGCCCACCAGCCCTCCAGCACGTCGGCCTGCAGCAGACCGCGCTCCAGGTAGGCCCTGTTCACGTCGGTGACCTCCAGCTCCCCCCGGTCGGAGGGCTCGAGGCCGTCTATTATGCCGTAGGCCAGGCTGTCGTACATGTACACGCCGATCACCGCGTAGCTGCTGCGGGGATGCTCCGGCTTCTCCTCTATGGACACCACCCGGCTGCCCTCCAGCTCGGCTACGCCGTAGTCGCTGGGGTTGTCCACCTCCGTCAGCAGTATGCGGGCTCCCTTGCGCTGCTTCCTGAAGGCCTCCACGTAGGGGGCAAGCGACGCCTCCATGAGGTTGTCGCCCAGGACCACCACGAAGTGGTCCTCTCCCACGAAGGTGCGGGTGAGGCCGATGGCCTCGGCTATCCCCCCCTCGCGCTCCTGGTAGGCGTAGTTCAGCGTCCGCAGGCCGAACCGGGAGCCGTCGCCCAGCAGCCTCAGGAAGTCTCCGGCGCTGTCTCCGCCGGTGACCAGCATCACGTCCTGGATCCCCGCCTCCGCCAGCTTCTGCAGCGGGTAGAATATCATGGGCTGGTCGTACACCGGCAGGAGGTGCTTGTTGGTGATCCTGGTAAGCGGTCGCAGCCGGGTGCCCAGGCCCCCGGCCAGCACTACGCCCTTCATGAGATTCCCCCCAGCATGGAGTCCAACTACCTCACCAGCGCCAGCTTCAGCAGCCAGCTGCTTCCGCCCTGTCTCACGATCACGATGTAGGTGCCGCTGGCGGCGCTTTCCGTCCCGGCGGAGCCGTCCCATACCAGCAGGGACCGCCTGACGGGGTCTGACTCATATACCAGCGAGCCGGACAGGTCAAACACCCGCATCTCCGCCGTCTCGTCGGGGATGCCGGACACCCGTACGGTCCCGTGGTCGGCAGGGAGGAAGGGGTTGGGGTAGAGGAGGGGGGCGGAGCCGTCTCCCTGAAGTCCGGAGGAGAGCTCTACCTGCCAGAGGCCGTGGTCGGTGGTGGCCACGTACACCAGTCCCTGCTCGGTGTCGCAGTCCAGAGCGCTGATGTTCAGGGAGAGCAGGGGGCTGTTGAATGTGTTTATCTCCTCCACGGAGCCGACGGGGTCCACCAGGTAGAGGTTCTGGGAGGTGGCGACCCACCCTCTTCCCAGGTTGTCCAGGCACAGCGCCTCCACCGAGCCCTCCACCTCCTCCACCTGCTCCACCGTGCCCTGCGGGCTCCGCACTGCCAGTCCCGCCGTGGTCCCCAGCCAGACGCTTCCGTCGGCGGAGCAGGCCGCCCGCTGGACGTTGGCGGCGGGCAGTCCGTCGGCCACCCCCAGCACCTCAATCGCCTCGCCGCTCTCCAGGTCCAGCAGGGCGGCCCCGCCGCCGGTCCCCGCCCACGCCAGCCCATCGCTTCCGGGGAGGACGTCTATGGACGCTACCGTGCCCGAGGGAAGCCCCTGCAGCTGCGTGAACCGCGTCCAGGTCTCGCTTCCCGTAATCCCCGGGGACCAGTCGAGGTGCACGGCCCCCGACTCCTCACCCTCGAAGTAGGGCACCTGGGCCATCCAGACAGACCCCTCACCGGCCCGGGCCATGTCCACCACCTGATCGTTTATCAGGCCGTCCTCCCCGGTCCAGCAGACCGGGTCCGCCGGGCCGCCGCTGCCGGCCTCCACCCAGCAGACGCCGTGATGGTAGGGGGCGGCATATCCGGCTCCTGGAGCGGCCTCCACCGCAAAGAGCTGCGATCCGCTGGGGAGCTCCGACCTGACCCTCGTCCACTCCCCGGAGGCCAGGTAGCCGGCGCCGTTGTCGTCGGTGCCGGCCCAGACCATCCCGGGCAGGGCGGAGACGCTCTCCAGGTCGTTGGCGGGAATGCCGGGGGCCCTGTACCTGGCCCAGCCCTCACCCGGCCACCCCAGAGCCAGGCCCTCTCCCCAGGCGCGGTCATCGCTGAACACCGCGTACTGCCCCGCCAGCACGCCCCCGTCCACCAGCTCCACGGCGGCGATCACCTCGCCGGGGAAGGAGGAGTCGCTGCTCCAGCCCCCCGCGGCGCGGCAGTGGACGGCCCAGCTGCCGCCCACCGCCAGGGTATCCCCGGCAGCGGCGACGCTGTAGGCCACCTCCGCGGGGAACCCCGGAGCCTGCTGCCACCCTCCCCCCGAGAGGGGAAGGGCCAGCAGACCCGTGGAGGTGGCGGCCCAGAGGGTGTCCGCTCCCAGAGCCATGTCCCGCACCTCCACTCCCTCCGCCTCCGGGTAGGAGGTCCAGGAGGAGGCGGACCCGGGGAACGCCCCGGCGGCCAGCAGGACCGGGCCCTCGTCGGTGCCCACCATCATCCCCCCGGCCGTGGGCTGCAGAGACAGCACCACGTTGGAGGGAAGGCCGCCGCCGGTGGAGGTGGTGGTGTAGTTCTGGAAGAAGCCGGTCTCCCGAATGGACAGACCCTCGGTGGTGGCGGCGTACACCGCGGTGTCCGGCACCACGGCGTTCACCTCCAGCTTGGCCGGCAGCCCCTCCAGCAGTCCGAAGCTCTCGCTGGTCCCGTCGGGGTGGAACAGGTCGATTCCTCCGCCGTACAGGCAGACCCACAGGTTCCCGCCTTCGTCCCAGGCCAGGCCGCTGACCCGGCTGTGCGACAGCTTCCCCGGATAGGAGTAGGAGGAGTCCTGGGCGATCCCGCCGGCATCCAGGGAGAGGAAGATCAGGCCGCCGCTGGTGGCGCACACCGCCCGCCCGTCCCCCGCCAGGAGGTCCTCGACGGCGGTCATGCAGGTGTGGTGCGTCCAGTCCTCTGCCGGGGGAAACAGCACTAACGCGGCGATCAGAAGACCAGCCATTCAGATCCTCTCCTCCCACCATGCGTACAGCTCCCGGAGGCCATCCTCCAGGGAGTACTCGGGGCGCCATCCCGTCAGGGCCCGAAGCCTTCCGGGGTCTCCCACCTGCTCTTCCACGTCCGCCGGCCTGAAGAGGTCGGGGTCCACCTCCAGCTCGATGTCGGCCCCCGAGATCTCCACCAGCAGGTCCAGCATCTGGCCCATGGAGCGTCCTCTGCCGCTGCATACGTTGTATGTGCCGCCGCTGCGGCCTGAGGCCAGGAGGTGGCAGTAGGCGCCGGTTACGTCGTCAACGTAGAGGTAGTCCCTCACCGGGCTGAGGTTCCCCACCCTGACCGCACCCCCGCCGCTGCGGGCCGCCTCCGCTATCCGCCGGCAGAAGGAGGGAAGGGCGAAGCCCCGGTGCTGGCCGGGGCCGAAGTGGGGGAAGGAGCGGGAGACCACCAGGTCCAGGCCGCCGCTGTGGGCGGTCTGGCGGGCAGCCAGCTCGGCGGCCGCCTTGCTGGCCCCGTAGGGGTTGAGGGGCCCTACCTCCGAGTCCTCGTCCAGGGGGCTCCCCGATGGTCCGTAGACCTCCGAGGAGCTAACCAGCAGCAGCCGGGCGCCGGGGCATCTGTCCTGCATCATCCGCAGCACCGACAGGGTGCCCATCAGGTTGGTCTCCCAGGTCAGGCCGACGTCTCTCAGCGACCTGAAGACCGAGCTCACCGCAGCCAGATGGACCACGTAGCGGGCCGGGCCCAGCTCCTCCGGGGCCTCGGAGGGGAGCTCCCAGGCCACCCTGCGGACGCCCCGCGGGGCAGGGAAGTCGTCGGTGAGGTCCGCGGCCATGTCACCCTCGCCCATCCGGAGCCGCTCCATCAGCCTCCGGCCCACGAACCCCCCGGCCCCGGTGACCAGCACCGGCCCGTCCTCCAGCTCCGCACCGCATGGGAGTAGTCTCAAGCCAGTCCCTTCCGGCTGCCGGTCAGGGAGCCCCCAGGTAGCGAACCTCGCGGCGGAGCTCCACGCCGAACACGTCCCTCACCCG
>Ga0207797_1003336_pt1 | contig 10749 bp, 3 predicted proteins | sample PRCRCaboRojoPR_6_FD_187275 | JGI IMG/M metagenome (GOLD analysis project Ga0207797, IMG submission 187275) | Marine sediment microbial community from Cabo Rojo, Puerto Rico - PR CR 10% Liquid 1 (SPAdes) | ecosystem: Environmental > Aquatic > Marine > Coastal > Sediment | place: Cabo Rojo, Puerto... | reverse complement strand
CCGAGACGGGGCTTAGAGCGTTTGAGGAGCTAAGCTGGGACAGGCGCCCCGAGACGGGGCTTAGAGCGTTTGAGGAGCCAAGCTGGGACAGGCGCCCCGGGACAGGGCTTGGAGCGATGGGGGGCCAAGCTGGGGAACACGGGACAGGCGCCCCGAGGCGGGGCTGGGAGCACTTGGGAAGTCCAGGTTGGATGTGTGAGGTGACGTTAGCCATCCCCGAGTGCCGTGCTGAGCACCCGCTCCAAGGCGTCGATCTCCAGGGGCTTGGAGATGGCAGCGACAAAGCCAGCGTCCTTCAGGCCGGTCACCTCGTCCTCCTCCAGGCCTCGACCGCTGACGGCGACCGCCTTCAGGTAGGGCCTGGTCCTCGTCAGTTCCTTCATCAGCTCTCGACCGCTCATAGAGGGCATCTCAAGCGTCGTGAGCACGAGATCGACGCGGTTTGATCGGGTGCCGGACCAACGAGGTGACTGGGTGAGCGCCAGAGCGTCGCGCCCGTGCTTCGCGACCAGCACCCGATAGCCGAGGGATTCGAGGAGTTTGCGCTCCGCGTGCCGCAGCGAATCGTTCGGTTCCACCAGGAGAACCGCCGCCTGCGGGTCCTGCGACGAGGCCGTATCGGACGGGTCCGGTGACGCGTCGGTGTAAGCGGGCAGGAAGATGTGGACCGTGGTCCCCTCGCCGAGCGCCGTCTCCACGGTCACGCTGCCCTCGTGTTGACGCACGATGCCGTAGACCTGGGCGAGTCCCAGCCCGGTCCCCTCACCGACGTCCTTCGTGGTGAAGAAGGGCTCGAAGAGGTGTTGGTGGACCTGCTCGGTCATACCGGTCCCGGTATCCGACACCGAAAGGCGGACCCACTCCCCCGGCGAAAGATCGTCGGGAAGCTCCCCCGGACCATTGGAGTCGGACGAGGGGTGTTCCGAAGGATGCTCGATCCGGGCCAGCGTGATGCTCAATCTCCCTCCCTCCGGCATAGCGTCGCAGCTGTTGGAAACGAGGTTATCCAGCGCCTGAAGGATGCGGGTGCCGTCGGCCTCTACCACGTAGGACGTGGGTTCTCTCTCGATGGTGAACGCCACACCTGTGGGAAGCTGGGCGCGCAGCCTGTCGGCCGTCTGCTGGATCAGCTCTGCCAGGTCGAGAGGGTCGAGGTTTACCATTGACTGCCCGCTGAAGTCGAGAATCTGCTGGACGAGGTCTGCGATGCCCCGCGACTCGTGGATGATGGTCTCGAGGCTTCCTTCAACCGGGGACGGCAGGCTGTGGCGGTCCAGGGCCATCTCCGCGTAGAGGAGGATAGCGTTGACGCGGTTGCGGAAGTCGTGGGCGATGCCCGCGGCCATCTGGCCGACGGCGGCCATCCGCTCCTGGCGACGCAGCTGCTCCTCCATCATCTTCCGCTCGGTGACGTCCTGAAGGGCGCCTAGGAGCCCCAGGGTCTCGCCTTCCACGACGCGGGGCCGGCAAAGGGTGCGGATCCAGCGGTGTCTTCCTTTCGCGGTAACGAACTCCAGCTCGAGATCGTAGGGCTCCCCGTGCTCGATGGCCCGCTCCCTGGCTTCAGCCAGCCGCTCACGATCGTCGGGCTTGAAGAACCGCGATGCCATATCGAGACTGGGCACCGATCCCTCGGGGATCTCGCAGATATGGCGGGTTTGCTCGGTCCAACGCACCTCGCGCGAGGGCAGGTCCACCTGCCAGCCGCCGACGTTCGCCAGCTCGCCGGTGGCGTCCAGGAGCCCCTTGCTCTCTCGCAGCGCCGCCTCGACCTCCTTTCGCTTCTCGATCTCCTCCTCCGCGAGGGAGAGTTCGGCCTCCATCTCGGCGACCTCCCGCAGGATGGCGAGCACCGGGCGGTTCTGGAGGGTAACGCCCTTCCGGTTGCTCTGCCAGTGGAGATAACCGTACAGGAACGGCAAGGCGAACAGAGAGATGATGAAGCGGCTGACGAGGGTGCCGCGCATGATGTTGAGGTACTGGGGGGTGCCGGCGAAGGCGAACGTGGCGAAGAGAAGGACATCCAGCCACATGACGCCCAGCAGGGTGAGCCAGGTGCGGAGCCAGAGCCGCAGCTTGAGGGCCGGTTTGCCCAGCGCCTCCCAGGCAACTCCCAGGAAGACGAGGTCCAGTAGGGTGGTAACCACGGAGGCGGTGTTGATGCGGAGGCTGGGTTGTGGTATCCCGGCGAGCGGCGCACCACCGCCGGGCGGGACACCGCCGGGCGGGACACCGCCTAGGCTCATGTGGAAGTGGAGTGCCGCGGCGAGGAGGGGTACCATGGCGGAGACGCCGGCCACCGTCGATATTGCGATGCGGGTGGCCCTGGGGCCGTCGAAAACGTAGACGACGAAGATGCCGAGAAGGAGGGAGGTGTAGAAGACGGTGGAGCCGAGCATAAACCGGATGCCGACGACGTCGACGGCGAGGCCGGCGTCGGTGACCCACGACATAACGGCGGCGATGCCGCCGAGCACGGCGTAGAAGTGGGCGGGTCCGTAGCGGCGCCGCAGGGAGTGGGCACCGAGGACCAGGAAATACATGATGATCGCCTCGATCATCATGACGATGACTTTGGTGGGCATGACGTCTCTTTCTCCTCCTACCTGCGGCGCGGGCGTGCGTCAGGGCTCGGCGGGCGCGCGAGGAGGGAGTTTAGGGGAGGAGGTCGTTTGTGTCAAGCGGGCGTGCGGGGCCGTGGGGGGGCGCTCCCGTCGGGGTCGCAATGCCGACGGTCCGCGGATCACGGATCCGCTCGAGCTGTCTGGCTATGCCTGAGCCGTCTGACCCTTCTTGAGCCGGATGAGAATCCGGCGGCTCGGGGGTCACGCCCGGACGGATCACGGACCGCTGGGAGCCACGGGGGGCTCAGCTCCCGTCGGATCCGCGGTCCAGGACGTCCCGCACGATCTCGGTCAGCTCCTCGATGGAGAACGGCTTGGGCAGCGCGTCGGAGAAGCCGGCCTTCCGCAGCCCTGGCACGTCGGCGTCCATGACGTGGCCCGTCATGGCGATGACCTTCAGGTGCGGGCTTCTCTTGCGGAGGTTATGGAGGAGCGCCTTGCCTCCCATCTCCGGCATGACCACGTCGGTCAGGACCAGGTCGACATCCCGAACCGCGACGGTCTCCAGCGCCTGCCGGCCGTTGGCGGCGGTGATCACCTGGTAGCCGAGGGAGAGAAGGCCGGCCTCGACGGCACGGCGCAGCCGTTCGGCATCCTCCACCACCAGTACGGTCTCGCCCTGTCCCTCCAGGGCCGGGGTCTCGTCCTCAGTCGCTTCTCCCGTGTCCTGATCCTCTTCCATGAGCGGGAGGTAGATGGTGAAGGTGGTTCCCTCGCCGACCGCGGTCTCGACGTCGATGAAGCCCTGGTGCTGCTTGACGATGCCGTAGACCTGGGCCAGGCCGAGGCCGGTCCCTTTGCCAGCCTCCTTGGTGGTGAAGAAGGGTTCGAAGAGGTGGTCCTGCACCTCCTCGGTCATACCGGTGCCGGTGTCGGAGACACTGAGGCGGGCCCATGATCCGATGGGCATGTCTGCCACGGGAGCCGGATCGTCCTCGCCGATCGTCACGCGGTCCACCTGAAGGCGGAGCTCACCACCGTCGGGCATGGCGTCCTTCGCGTTAAGAGCCAGGTTCGTGAGCACCTGGTGGATGCGGGTGGTGTCGGCCTGGACGACGCAGGGCCGGGCCGTCATCTCCGCCTTGAGGCGGACGTTCTCGGGGATGGTGCGGCGCAGGAACCCGAGCGTGTCCTCCACCAGGCTGGCGAGGCTGAGAGGCTCCGTCTCCATCATGGCGCTGCGGCTGAAGTCTAGCACCTGCTGGACCAGGTCGGCAGCGCGGTGCGACTCTTCCAGGATGGTCCGCAGAGACTTCTCGGTCTCTGGACCGAGGCTCCGGCTGCCCAGGGGCATCTGGGCGTAGAGGATGATGGAGGCCAGGATGTTGTTGAAGTCGTGGGCGATGCCGCCGGCCAGCTGGCCCACGGCGGCGAGCCGCTCCTGCTGGTGGAGCTGTTCACGGACCTCACGCTCCTCGGTGACGTCGTTCAGGACCACGACCCAGTGCTCCGGATTGGAGCCTCTGGCCATGGGTCGGGCGATGGCCTCGAAGACGCGCTCATCGACCTCGAGCTCGTGCCAGGCCTGGTCGGACGGAGGGGAGGTGAGCAGCTCGGACATGGGGCGGCCGCCGAGCTGGGTGACGACGTCGCCGACGCCGGCCTCGGCGAGGACCGCCAGATCTCTCTCGGCCACGGGATTGGAGAGGATCACTCGGCGATCGGCGTTGAGGAGAAAGACGCCCGTGGGGACTGTGTCTATGGTCTGTTGGAGCCGTCGCGCCTGCTGGCGCGTCTGTTCCCAGAGCTGGGCGTTTTGGACGGCGACGGCGGCGACGTTGGCGAGGGCGGCGAGGGTGTCCCGCTGACCCTCGGTGTAGGCATCGTACCGCGGGCTCTGGAGCTGGATGATGCCTTTGACCTCGCCCTCGACCCTCATGGGGAGGAAGACGGCGGAGCGGGTGACCTCCTCCTCGGTCTCCGGCGGGGAGCCCTCGTGGACCGTTCCGTCTTCCTCATAGGTGTACGCGACGTCGGACGTCCCCACAGCCTCGCGGTAGTCGGGAGCGTAGAAGGGTTCACCGGTGTGGATGACCCGGCACTGGGTGCCCCGTCCCGGCTCTGCCAGGGGGAGGGGCGGGAACTGGCTGACGTCGACCTCTACGCCATCGTAGGCGGCGTACTCGGCGTGGATCAGATCGTTGTCCCGGTCGTAGGAGGAGACGGTGAAGCCCCAGCCGTCGGCGATAGCCCGCACGCGGTCGTAGATGGTGCGGTAGACGGTGTCCAGGTCTCGGGTCTCGCTCAGGACGACGGCCAACTGGTTGATGGCGACCTGCCGGTCGAGGAGCTGCTCCGTCCTCTCCTCGGCCCGCTTCCGCTCGGTGATGTCGCGCACGACGCAGACGACGCCCCCGTCATCCAGCGCCGTCAGCGAAAGCTCCTGGGGGAAGGTCGACCCATCCTTCCTCTTGCCAACGGCCTCCCCACGCCATTGTCCGTCCCGGGAGAGACTGGGCGTGATCTGGTCCTCAAAGCGGCGAATGGACGCGGGGGTGTAGAGAGCGCGCCAGGTCTTATCGAGGAGAGCTTCGGCAGTGGGGTACCCATAGATCTCGGCGTGGGCCTGGTTGACGCGAACGTAGCGGCCCTGTTGGTCGAGGATGGCGATGCCGTCGATGGAGGCTTCGGTGGCCGCGACCTGCTGCCGCAGCGCCTCCTCGGCGCTCTTCCGCCGGAGGATGGCCGTGAACTGCCGGGTGATGAGGGTCAGCCGCTCGAGATCGTCCTGGGAGAAGGATTCGTGGTTGCTCATGCCCACGAGGCCGAGCGGCTTTCCGTCGACGACGATGGGCACGAACATGACAGAGCGGAACCCGGTGATCCGGTGGATGATGGGAACCAGCTTGCGCACCATCCGATTTCCGGTGCACTCGGCCATCATCTGCTCGATTCTGCCGAGGTCCTCAATGATCTGCGGTCGGCCGGCCTGGAGCACGTCGGCGTGAACGCCCTCCTCGCTGACAGGGATCCTTACGCTGGGGAGCTCGTGACCGACGACCTTCTCGATGCGCCGGGCGACGCTGGGAGGGAGGATGAAGTCACGGAGAACGAGTTCCTCCCGGTCGGAACTGAGAAGGTAGACGCTCATGCTCTGGACGGAGAAGAGATCGCGGGTTCGGTCGTTGAACAGCTGGAGGATCTCGTCGAGGGTGTCGCCGCGGTTGGCGGCCTGGTTGAGGTCGTTGAGGAGGGCGAGCGTCTCCCTCTTCTCCCGAATGCTCTCCTCACTCCGCTTCCGCTCGGTGATGTCGGTGATGAAACCCTCCAGGGCAACGGCGTCACCGCGTTCATTGAAGATGGCCTGTCCCTGCTCCCAGACCCACTTCAGCCGGCCATCGGCCGTGGTGATGCGGTACGTCAACTGGAAGGCTCGCTGTGCGTCGACTGCCTCCTGGATGGCGTCCCAGACCATCTGGCGGTCCTCAGGCTCGATCAACTCCGCGAAGGAAAGGGCAGCTTGACCCGTCAAGGCCTGCGGTCCGTAGCCGGTCAGCGAATGGCAGCCGCCGCTGACGAACTCCATGGTCCACTCGGGGTCGTTCTTGCAGCGGTAGGCCATCCCGGGTAGGTTGCTCATCAGGGTGGCTAACTGCCGCTGGCTCTCCTGGAGCGCCTCCTGAGTTCGTTTCCGCTCGGTGATGTCGACGGCAACGCCCAGCACGCGATCGGGTGCTCCATTCGAGGAGAGCGGGACCTTCACCGTGTGGAACCACCTGGTCGCGCCGTCAGCCCGGGTGAAGGGGGCTTCGGGGATGACCTGGCGCTTCCCGGTGGCCAGAACCCGCTGATCCTCAGCACGGAAGCTTTCTGCCTCCTCAGGGCTGACCCTGCCCAACTCCGCCAGGTCCCCCTCCGTCTTCCCCAGCATCTGCACGGTTGAGAGGTCGTAGAGGTCGGCGACTGCCTCGTTGACCAGGACGTACCGGCCGTCACGGTCGGTGACGAAGATGCAGTTGGGGGAGGTGTCGATGATCTGGCGGAGGAACTGCTCGTTCTCCCGGAGCGCCTCCTCCGCTCGCTTCCGTTCCGTGATGTCCATGAGGTGCCCGAACACCCGCACGATCTCCCCGTCGCGCCGCTCGGGCTGGCCGAGGGTGCGGACCCAGAGCCGCTCGCCCTGGGCGTTATGGAAGCTCAACTCCATGTCGTAGGGCTCGCCCTCCTGGACCGCCGACAGGAACGCCTCGGTGATCCGCGCTCGATCCTGGGGAGCATAGAACGCCACGTCCTGATCGATGTCGTTGGGATCGAACTCGGCGGGGTCCACACCGTAGATGCGGTAGACCTCGTCCGTCCAGGTCATGTGTTCCGTCTCGACGTCGTACTCCCAGCCGCCGACCTGGGCCAACACCTGGGTCTGGTTGAGGAGCGCCTGCATGCGTCGCAGGGCTTCCTCGGCCTCCTTCCGCTCGGTGATGTCCCGGGCGATGACCTGGATAGCCTGAATCTGGCCATCCTCGATGATGGGAGCCGGGAAGGCCTCCAGCCAGCGGACCCGGCCGTCGTCGAGCTCGTGCTTGAGCTCAAGGGGCAGGATGGACTGGCCCTCCCGAATGCGGGCAAACACGTCCATATAGTAGACGAGCTCGTCGGCGGGAAAGACACCCAACGCCATGAATGGGCGTCCCACCAGCTCCTCCCGCTCTATGCCGGAGATCTCCTCCGTGGTCGGATTGCAGTCGATCACGGTGCCGTCCAGATCGAGGAGCGTGATGGACTCGGGGGCGCTCTCAAACAGGGTGCGGTAGCGGTCCTCGCTCTCGCGCAGGGCATCCTCGGCCCGCTTGAGGGGTGTGACGTTGGTGAGGGAGGCGACCCGCTCGCCGGTCTCCTCAAGGATCCCGATCTGGAGGTAAATCTCCTTCTCTTCTCCTGCAGCGTCAACGAAGGTGAACTCATACTCCCGAGGCGGCGTGCCGCTCTCGGAGGCCCGCTGCGCGTGGTACCGGTCCATTCGCGCCAGATCCTCTTCGGCCACGAAGTCCCGCCAGGCCATCTCTCCCTCGATCTGCTCCTTAGGGAGCCCGGCCAGAGCCGCGAACTTCTCGTTACAGAGCTGGATGACGGCGTCGTCGCCAAAGACGCAGGTGGCGGTGCCGGTGCTCTCGAAAAGGACCCGGTGCCGCTTCTCGCTCGCCTGCAGCGCCCTCTGAGCCTCGCGCCGCTCGGTGATGTCCTGGGCGAACTCGACCAGCCCCTCAACCTCACCGTCCTTGCCGAAGATGGGCTGGCCTCGAAGGTGCCAGACCCGGCCGTCGGGCGTGCGGTGCTCGGCCTCCTGAGGCTCGCCAGTCTCCAAGGCCTTCAAGACCGGGCAGTCCTCGCACGGTGTGGTACGCTCGCCCCAGAGCTCGTAGCAGTGACGCCCGATCAACTCCTCGTGGCTGAGCCCAATAGATTCGGCGGCGGCCTGATTCGCCCACTGGACCTCCAGGTCGGGGTTCTGGTAGGTGAACACCTCGGCGGTCGTGTTGAGGATCAGGGACTGGCGGCGCTCGCTGGCCTGAAGGGCGAGATTGGCTTCCTCGGTCTGTTCCTCCAGCGCGATGCTGTGGAGGGCGAAGGCGATGTCCGCCGCTACCTCTGCCAGGAGGGACTTCTCCCTGTCATCAACGTCGATGGCGCGGGGCAGGGAGACGGTCAGAACACCGTGGATCACCTCGGCGTGCTCCAGCCGAACGGCCATTAGCTTGTGGCCCCGGTAGACGTCTGCCAGCTCACAGTCCGTCGGGGCATCGGCGACCCAGACGTCGGGTTGGGAGAGGGCCTCCGTACCGCAGAGATCGAGCGGCTTCCGCTCCCAAGCATCGACCAGTTCCCCCAGGCGGCCCTCCAGTCCGGCCTCGGCGATGTCGAGCAGTTCTTGATCCTCAAACAGAGCGATCCAGGCGGTGCGATAACCGCGGGTCTGGACGAGGTGGCGGCAGACGCCTTCGATCAGGCTGTTCCGATCTGGCTCGCGGACGATGAGTTGGTTGACGTCGCGGACGGCGTCCAGAACGGCGTTGAGGCGCTCCAGTCGCTGGGTGCGCAGAACCCGTTGGGTGACATCCTCGACGGTGCCCTGGTAGCCGACAATCTCGCCCCATTCGTCGTAGACGGGTCGAGCGTTCTCTCGGATGAAGAGCGTGGATCCGTCCTTTCGCCTCCAGGCGCTCTCCAGTCCACGGACCTCGCCCTGCTCCTCGATGTGCTCCTTGAACTGGGAACGAGGGTAGTCCGGGTGGTAGCCCTGGCTCTCCAGGTCGCGTCCGGCGAGTTCCGCGAAGCTGTCGTAGCCGAGCATGTCGACGAGAGCGGCGTTGGCCATGAGGATCTGCCCGTCGGCGGTGGTGCGGTAGATGCCGATGGGCGCGGTCTCGAAGATGTTCCTGTAGCGGGCCTCCGAGGCGCGCAGTCTCTTCTCGGTCCGCTGGATGCGGAGGAAGGTGCGAATGCGAGCCAACAGCTCTTGATCGCCCAGGGTGCGGGAGACGACGGCGTCGGCCTCGTTCTCCAAGGCTCGGGCCTGTGCGTGGGGCTCGGTACCATCGGGAGAGAGAAGGACAACGAAAGCCTCCTGGAGAGAAGGATCGGCTTTGAGGCGGCGGCAGCATTCGACCGCGTCATCGTCGGGGAGGTTGGCGGCGACGAGGATCAGATGAGGCTGTAGATCGCGGGCCATGCGGAAGCCCTCCTCGCCGGTAGCCGCCGGAGAGACCTCGTAGCCGGCTTCTTTAAGATAAGCTGTGCGGTGGCGCAGGATCTCAGGGTCGAGGTCGACGATCAGGATGTGGGCGTCTTCTGTCATTCGGCAATCTCCCGGAGCTGGGGGTTGGGATCTGTAGTTTTACGCGGCGGCTCTGCCAGGCCTGGTGAATGGACGAATCACTGGCCCTCGATGGTGGGAAGCGGGTGTCGGTATGAGGGGCCAGCCGCGCGTGATTGTAGCACGGCTGAGGCTGAGCTACAAGTGAACCATGCGCTAGCTCAGGGTCTTGCCATTTTCGAGCCGAGCGTCGCGTAGGTGGGGCTCCAGCGGCCCAACGCTTATCCCAAATGGGCAAGTTTTTTCCCAAATGGTATCGCAAACATACCCTATTGACAGGTAGTTGCCTGGATGGTATACTTGGCTTGACTAAGTAAGAAGCGGCGGGTTCGAGTCCGCCGCGCTCGTTGAAGCCCCGGTTACCATGGCGGCTTCGACAGAGCGAGACAGAAAAGGGTGCCAAGCTCCGGGGATGGACGTCCCCGGGAGGGAGCTGGAACGTCGGCAGCTCCCCACGGCACCCTTTTCTATGTGATGGTCTCAATGACAGTAGAGCGCCGGGCCGGCGGCACCCCGGCCCGACGCTCTCACCCAGGAGGGAGAAGGCATGGTCAGCCGTCGTTGTACCGCCCTATGTTTGGATGGGACGCCCTGCCGGGCGTGGGCCATGCGCGGCACGGAACCTCCCCGCTGCGCCTCTCACGGCGGCACCGAGTGGGCCGCGGCCGCCAAACTAGGGAAGCGGAGCATCCTCGACTGCCCCGATCACGCTTCCCGCGATCTTCCCGACGACTGCGACATCGATGCCGTGATCGACCTGCTGTACAGGCGGGAGCGGCTGTTGGACGATCTGCTCGACCAGATCTGGGGGCCCGACGTGGCGGTCAGGGATTTGGCGAATCTGCTGCGCATCCACGGCCAGAACGCGGGCCGGCTGGGTCGTCTCCTCCGCGATCGCCAGGCCCTTTCTGGAGAGGCGGCGGACGGTATCTCCGGCGCCATCGCTCAGGCGCTGGACGAGCTGAGCAGCGAACTGGGGGCGGAGCTGTGAAGCGGGTTAGATATGACGTCCTTTCTCTCTGACAGGAGACGTGCTCAATGACATCGACAACGCTGACTGGTAGGATCCGCCAACGCCTCGCCAAGCGCATCAGCGCCCTCCTCCTCGGCGATACCATCGAGGACATCGTCCGCCAACGCCTCGCCGCCGTCAGTGTCCGGGTCGACGACTCCCCCGGATGGGAATCCCTCTCAGGCTCCGGCCCCGCAGACCGCCCCTGGGCAGACAAATACTCCGACCTGGAGCAGACTCTCGAAGCCTGGCAGAAGAACTTCTTCGTCCGCCGCCTTGTCACCCTGACCCGATCCTACGCC
>Ga0207797_1003335_pt1 | contig 10751 bp, 7 predicted proteins | sample PRCRCaboRojoPR_6_FD_187275 | JGI IMG/M metagenome (GOLD analysis project Ga0207797, IMG submission 187275) | Marine sediment microbial community from Cabo Rojo, Puerto Rico - PR CR 10% Liquid 1 (SPAdes) | ecosystem: Environmental > Aquatic > Marine > Coastal > Sediment | place: Cabo Rojo, Puerto... | reverse complement strand
CACCGGAAGATGTTTTCACAAATTTACGGCGATTCATTTCAACGTTAGCCATGTTGCACCTCCGTTTCTTTCAATTGAACCGGTTTAAGAGAATTTTATATTTTTATGTCAATTATTCGTTACTATTATTCTTTAAATTCAGGCTTGAATATAACAGTTGCCAAAGGAGGCACATTCATATTTATGGAGTAAGGTTGGTTATGCCACTGCTGCTCATCGCTGTCGATGCCGCCCAAATTACCCTTATTGCTGCCGCCGTAAATGTCTGCGTCGCTGTTGAAAAGCTCCTTATAGTGACAATGAAACGGTACACCAACGCGGTAATTCTCCCGGTAAACCGGAGTAAAGTTGCACATAAAGACAAGTGTATCTTTAGGATTTTCAGACCGGCGTAAAAAAGTGATAATGCTGTTCTCGGAATCCTGAAAATCGATCCAGTCAAAACCATCTTGCTGAAAATCCTTTGTGTAAAGCGCAGGCTCTGACTGGTAAAGTTGATTTAAATCCTTGACCAGCCGTTGGATTTGCTGATGCGGCTCATATTGCAATAAATGCCAGTCCAGACTTTTCGTCTCGGTCCATTCATCCCACTGGGCGATTTCATTGCCCATAAACAACAATTTTTTTCCGGGATGACCAAACATGAAAGAAAGCAGGGTTCGCACATTGGCGTATTTTTGCCAGTCATCGCCGGGCATTTTATTTAGTAATGCTCTTTTACCGTGAACCACTTCATCGTGACTCAAAACAAGAACAAAATTTTCTGTAAACGCATAAAGCAGCGCAAAAGTGATCATATTGTGATGATATTTCCTGTGAATTGGGTCTTTGCTGAAATAGGTGAGAAAATCATTCATCCAGCCCATATTCCATTTGAGATTAAAACCGAGTCCGCCCAAATAAGTTGGTTTTGACACACCCGGCCAGGCCGTGGATTCTTCAGCAATGGACAAAGCTCCCGGAAAATATCCAAAAATCAATTCGTTTGTCCTTTTAAGTAATTCAATTGCCTGCAAATTTTCACGACCGCCAAATTCATTCGGAATCCAGTCATCTGCCTGTCGGGAATAGTCAAGATATAACATAGAAGCCACAGCATCCACACGAATGCCGTCTATGTGATACTTATCGAACCAGAACAGCGCATTCGCAATCAGAAAATTGCGCACTTCATTGCGGCCATAATTAAAAATATACGTGTCCCAGTCGCGATGTTCACCTTTTCTGGGATCTGAATGTTCATATAAACCAGTGCCGTCAAATCGTGCCAGCGCATGAGCATCTTTTGGGAAATGCGCCGGCACCCAGTCTACGATAACGCCGATACCGTTCTGATGACAATGATCGACAAAATACTGAAAATCTTCAGGCGTTCCAAACCGTGAGGTGGGTGCATAATAACCAGTGACTTGATAGCCCCAGGAGCCGTCAAACGGGTGTTCGGCAACCGGCAGTAATTCGATATGAGTGTACCCCATTTCTTTGACATATTCAACAAGCTGGTCTGCAAGTTCGTGATAAGTCAAATAGCGGTTATCCTCGTCCCATACTTTTTTCCACGAACCCAGGTGCACTTCGTAAACGGACATCGGTTGGTTCAATGGATCGGTATGCCGACGGTTTTCCATCCATTCTGTATCATTCCACTGATATCTATCAATATTAAAAACTATCGAGGCCGTATGAGGGCGAATTTCGTGATAAAAACCATAAGGATCGGATTTGAGCATCATATTGCCATGGCGGTCTTTGATCTCGAATTTGTATTTTTCACCCTCGCCGATATTGGGGATAAAAAGCTCCCAAATACCGGAACCGCCAAGCACACGCATCTGATGATGACCGCCATGCCAGCCGTTGAAATCACCAACCACACTGACATTTCGGGCATTGGGCGCCCACACGGCAAAATGAACACCGTCAACATCTTCAACTGTGGCAGAATGAGCACCAAGCTTTTCATAGATTTTGTGATGATCGCCTTTACCGAACAGATAAAGATCTTCTTCTGTGAGTTGAGGCATAAAAAAGTAGGGATCGTGCGTGAAACGTTCATGCTCGTCATAGGTAAAAATGTGAAACTGATAATTTGGCAGCTCTTTCCAGTCTGTCATCACCACTTCAAAAAAGTGAGGATTATGCGCCGTGTACATCTCTGTTTCTTGTTGACTTCGAGGTCGGGTCACAAAAACCTGTTTTGCATTGGGTAACCACGCTCGGATCACCCATTTTTTAGATTTATTGATTTTTATATGGTGGGGGCCTAAAACCTGAAACGGATCGTAGTGAAGATTTCTGGCTATTTTATCAACGTCGTCCTTGCTGACAATCGGAGTCTGGTCTTGCATGAATTATCACCTTTAATTTCAGTTATCGATATAGAGCATCACACCAAGATTTATCATCAAATCCGCGGCATCTCGGTTAAATGTTTCATCTCCGCTTTCAATTTCAACATCAAAAATATGCTGATATGTCATACTGATATCAATTAACGGGCCTAATCCGATATCAAAAAGTACACCAGCCTGTCCACGAACACCCAGCGCCCATTGATTTTGTCTTGTATCCATGGCCGGGTAACCATAATAATAATAAAGTTCCGGCAGAGTCACCACAGAGCGATAATTAAAAATACCGCCCATAGGAGAAACATAAGGCCGTATGGATCCTTTTGATTTACCGATTTGGGCACCTAATGTGAGTTGAAAAGATTCGTGGCGCGTTTTAATGAGTAATGGATACGGCGAAGTGCCATCTGTTGCCGATGAACGCTTTTCTCCGTAAGAAAGATAAAGAATATCAATACGAGGGCTGATGTAATCAATATCCGGAAAATTATAGATAACTTTTGCGCCGAGGCCCTCCCCGGCTGTAGAGCCGTAGATATGATCATTTGTCGGGAAGGCAATCGCCGCATGCGGCCCAATTTGCCATGGCTCGTTGTTGTCCTGGGCTAAAAGCGTCGAGACCATGAGCAATGATATCGTGACAATGAAATAATTTTTCATGAGTTTTCTCCAATAAAAAACCAAACACTGCTGGAAGGCAATGTGCTTTCAGCAGTGTTAAATAGATAACAGTGAACGCTTTACTTCTTATTTCTTATAATTCGTAAAGATCTGTTCGATTTCCTCTGGTGAACGCGCGCCGTCGTAAATCACCATTCTAAACTTGAACACAGCACTCTTTCCGGGGTCCAGTTCAAGGGCGAATTCCTCGGGGTCTTCAACACCTCGCGTATTCTGGAAGACATATTGCCCTAATGGATTTGCTGAAAATAATCCATATCCGCGCGCGTGCCAAAATGTCGGATAATTCACACTGGATGGATGATTGAAAATAGCAATACCTGCCTTTTGATCATTTTTATGTCCTTCCAGTTTTACCCATTTGGCACGTTTTCCCCAAATGCCTTTTTCATTCACATCACCGTTTGAACTGCTATATTTGCCAGTTTCTCCTTCTTTTAACCATGGAGCGACGCGTATGGCAAACATGCCTTCTTTTGTATCTTCAAATGTTACTGTTTCATCCATTGCCGAGAGCGTTATGGTAAAATCAATATAGTATTCATTTTCTTGGGGAATAAATACCATTTTACGCTCTTCGAGCAGTAAAGGTTCATTGTCTTTACTGACCCACTGGGATGTAGTTTCTAACAGACCTGAATCTCCTTCTGCCATCTGTTCAATTCCAGTGTGTTGGATTTGAGGCGGATAATGGGTGTTGTTCCAGAATCCGCTATCATTCACTTTGTCGTAGGTAAAGAAAATTCCGGCATGATGAGGATGGTCATGACTTTCACCTTCCACATCTTTAAAAGGATATCCTCGATTGACTCGCAAACCGTTGAGGGTTGAAACGGGATACAATACGGGTTTCGTCAATGTATCTGTAATGACATAGGACGTAACCATTTCACCATTGACGAGAACATCAATCTGGTTTTCTTGTTTATGAAACGTAACCTGATTGGCAGTATCACAGAATGCTAAAACACCGATAAAAACTGTAATCGCACTAATAAAAATCGCTCTCTTCATGACATTTCCCTCATAGTTTTTCCCAGTTATTAACTTTGTAAAATAATTAATTCTTTTGACTTTATCAACATTTTATTTATCATCACTCTGTTTGCTGTTGCAGCTCCTCAGCAAATGAATTGTATGCTTTTTTGTCGTACAAGCAGAAAGCAATTCGTTCGAGTGATGAGGCGCGAGACGAATAGTCAATAGCGGTCTCAATCATAATGCGTGCACACCTGTCCATCGGATATCCGAAAATTCCGGTACTTATTGCGGGGAATGCGATACTTTTAAGATTGTATTGTTCAGCTAATTGAATAGCACTCAGCGTTGCTGACCGCAGTTTTTCATCCTCATTTCCGGATCCCATCACCGGTCCAACAGCGTGAATGACAAAAGAAGTTTTTAAATTGCCGGCCCCGGTAATGGCAGCCGAACCGGTTCGTACGGGGCCATTTTCTTTAACCCACCTGGTACTTTCCTGTTGAATAGCGGGCCCACCGTTTTTCGCGATCACTCCGGCAACACCGCCTCCGTGTCGTAAATTCTCGTTAGCTGCGTTAACAATGGCGTCCGTGTCAAGTGCTGTTATATCCGCCTGGACTAATTGAATAGTTATTTTTCCCTGATCAGATTCCATAAAACCTCCCTTTTCGATTTAACAATCAATACCAACATTTTCCTAATAAAACATTGTCACAACTTTTAAATCATTCAAAAATATTAAATTTGGCAGGAAACAGTTATTCACACCAAAAGGCATTTTTTATGTGTTCGATTTTATCTCTGCTAAAATCAACGGTAATAATATCAAAGCGGCAATCCATATCATCGAGATTATGCTCCTGAATGTACATATCTGCCGCATTGGCGATACGTTCGCTTTTGTCATCATCCACCCAGGCTAATGGATCACCAAAGGACGTCGACACTGCTGATTTCACTTCGATAAACACAAGCGTATTGCCATCCCTGGCTATGATATCGACTTCACCGTTATCTGCATGAAAGTTGCGCGCCAAAATGGATATGCCGTTATTGCGCAGAAATGCGGCTGCTTTTTCTTCCCCATTGCGTCCGATGGATTGTGCTCTTTGTCGTGCCATTTTATTCAATCAACTCTCTGACGCGAAATGAGCGTCTGTGAATTGGTGAGAATCCGAGCTGATGTATGGATTTTATATGTGCTTTGGTCGGATAGCCTTTATGTCGAGCAAACCCATAGCCGGGATATTTTCTATCTAATTTAATCATTAATTCGTCACGAGTCACCTTGGCAATAATTGATGCCGCCGCAATGGCCATTGATTTGGAATCACCTTTGGGGATGCATGTGTTTTCCACATTTATATCAGGCGCATGAATTCCATCGATAAGCAGATGATCCGGCTTGACGCTCAATTGATCGACTGCCTCTTTCATGGCCTGCAACGAGGCTTGTAAAATGTTGATTTCGTCGATAAGGTCGTGATCCACAATGCCGATACCTATGGAAACAGCATGTTGTTCAACAACGGTTTTAAGCTGCTCGCGTTTATGTGCCGGTAATTGTTTCGAATCAAAAATATGTAGAGTATTTGTTGTATCTTTTGGAAAGACAACTGCGGCGGCCACAACCGGACCGGCTAACGGTCCCCTGCCAGCTTCATCGATACCAGCCACAAATTGACAGCCCCTGTGCCACAACTGACGTTCAAAAGTTAACAAGCCGGACATGTTCCTTAATCTGCATTTTCATCACGACTAATTTTCCGGACGATTCGGAGGAGCGGGTAGATTAAACGTCTTTTCCTCAGATGGTTCGTCACCGAAAGCCCGCGACAAAATGACAGCACCAACCACCAATGCACCGGCACCATATGGCCAATACTCTCTAAGCAATGATTTTTGTGCTTTTTCAAGTGACACTGCCACCGAATCGTTGACTCCGGTCCGTATATCAATCGTTTTTGTAAAAGCTTTATAATTTTCCTGAGAGATAACCAAACTATATTGGCCCTGAAGAAGATTTTCAAATTGCGCCGGCGTTTTTTTGCTTTGTATTCGTTCAGAATCGAGATGCACAAGAACGGCAGAGGCAGAAGACGGAATCGATTCCACCAGTAGCGTACTTGTCATGTTTCGGCGAACGGTTTGGTAACGCTGTAAAAGATCAGGTGGTAGTTTCGATAAATCAATAGGCGGTTCCGGCGAGGCTTTGACTGCCTCGCGAAGATGCATGTGGATATTTTCTTCCATGTAATTCAGTCGAATTTTGGCGAACGCTGTGTAAAGATGGGCCGCGAAATAATCGCTTTGGCTCAACTCTTCTTCGCTCAATCCGTCTTGCAAGGTTTGAACAGCCCGATCGAACTGAGCGGAAAAAAATTCATTTATGCCTTGTTGCACTTTAGCATTTTCTATTGGAGCTGCCGTAACGGAAAAGCAGCAAATCAGTAAAACAGCAACAGCAGCATCTATTTTTTTTGTCGCTTTGTTCATAAAAACATCCAGATTATTACCGCATAAAAATCATTTTGCATGTGGACGTGTGTTTCGGTGTTTCCAGGCGGAGTATATAAATGCCTGTGCCCAGTAAACGACCGTCATCATCAATTCCGTCCCAGCGAAGCTGATAAAAACCTTTCTCCTGAAACCCGGACCGCAACTGTTTCACTTTTTGAGCTAACAAATTATAAACAGCCAGATTAATTTCAGAACTCTCTTTTAATTGATAAGAAATGACTGTAGAGCTGTTGAACGGATTGGGATAATTTTGTACAAGTTGAAATTTGTCCAGCTTGCCTTCAAACTCTTTTTGATTATCCTCGAAATATTTGCTGTTGCCCGAAAATATTTTAAAATGCCGGATGTATTGGTCATCTGACAGCCAAAATGTATAAGTCGAATCAGTTCGCAGATCGATATTGACGTTCGCTTCCTGATCGAGTAAATGAAGTTCCATATCGTCAGGCAGCATAGTCAGCGGTTGAAAATCAAGTTTAACTTCTCCGTCCGTATTCCAGCATGCGACGCTAAAATTCCATTCATTGCCGTTTGCCGGTGGTTTGAAATCTGTAGAAAAATTTTGCAATTTGAGCGACCAGTCAGGATGCGGAAAATAGAGTGAAACATAGTTACCGATTTCCGGCGCTTCCGGATAATCAAAATTGGGATCCCATTCATTTTTGGCCAACCGGCTGCAGCCAAAAATGTTTGACGAATCCGCAGCAGCACCATAGTTTGCTATGATTTGAAAAGCCCAGGCAACGTTCTTGGCAAAAGGCAATGTTGACTTTTTTGCAAGATACTGCTTAGATTCCAAAGCCGGTATTTTCAGCGTGATGTCCTGAGTTTCAGCATAAAAACTGTAACCCTCCCACGGAAACAATGTCGGTAAATCGAAGGGATAAATCCAACTGCCTTGATACGTATACGGTCCGTGAAGCTTCTCTTCCTCAAAAGTCGAGGTCGCCTTTATATCCGACCAGTCGATCGGGAAACAGAACGGCAACGCAATATCGTTCCAGCCTTGCTGCAATTCTATTTGAAACGGTTGTTTTGTATTAACTGTTGTGCCCGGTCCGGAGGCGAGTTCCAGGGAATCCTTTGATGTGATCGCCCAATAAGCCTGTCCGACATTCAGGGATTCAATCTTTGGGAACTCTACAAACTCGTGTTCAATTGCATCCCACCAAAAGAATCGCCATACATCATTTTGGTATGGCCCCCATTCTTCCTGCAGCACTTTTCGCGGCGACGTTTCGCTCAGTTCTAAAGGAAACGACAGCATCCGATAGGCATTTTCCTCTTTGCCACCTATGAGTTTTTCCGGTCGTACAAGTCCACGGTCCAGTTCGCCGATAATGTTCACACGCACACTAAACATGGAGGAATCGATCGGCATGGTACGTGTGTGCAGTCCATCGTCAGCAACAATCTGATACTCAAGACCGCGTTCAGCAGCTGCTTTGCCAGGAATGTCCGCTTGGTATATATTACCTGCTTTCTGTAAAGCAAGCTGTTTCAGCTGTCTTTCGCCGCCCTGCCGATACAAAACATACGCGGATTGAACCTCGTAATTATCTTCAATTTCTGCATAAACAGAAAATACTGTATTTTCGTCAATAACTGATTCGTCAGGTTCATAATGAATGTTCGGTGGCGTGCTGTCCAGCTCCAGAGAAACGGAATCCGGTGTACTGACGTTACCAGCGCTATCCTGCATGGACACATGCAACCAATGCGCTCCATCTTTTAGCCGGGATATTTTTGCAAGGGCACTTATTGAATCAGCATCAACAGCGTTGAGGTTGATAGCCATTGTGTTTAAATCGGGATGGGTGATGAATAACGAGTCGGCGTGCATTTCTTCAAACTGAACAGCTAAATTGATCTGTGGTGTAGCAAGAGGGTCGTAACGATTTGTACCGAATCCTGGATTTTGCGGCGTGACAGAATGAATGACCGGATTGGTAGCATCGTAATGCAAAATTGTGGAACTATAATTGCGAAAATTCGCATTGCCAATTCCATCTTTGAGCCAGACATAAACCGGTGTACGGCCTTCTTTGGTGACCTGAATATCGATAAAAGTCGTGTCACTTTTTACGGTAACACTGTCCGTCACATCAAGTGCGTGAGCCGGCGGCGAATCAAACTTATAGTAAGCTTTTTCAATGCCGCTTCGATCGTCGGGATTAATCCACTTTACGTTAAAAATCGGTGTGTTTTGCCAGCATCTTGCATCACTCATGTTCACGCTCAAATTGATCGGAGCTTGTGGATACTCTTTATCCACAAATCCGGTATCAACGACTGTCGTTGTTTCTGGGACCCCCTGAAAGATTTCACGATTACCACATTGATCCCGGGCGGCAACCTCAAATCCGTAGGTATGCCCGTGCTCTCCCTGCATTTCATAGCGGTTTCCTTCGATGTCAGAGACCAGTTGCCACTCTCCGTCATCCACTCGCATTCGAATATCATAAACCCCGCTGATTCCAGAGCCCTCGCCATCTTGTCCGTTGCTGTGTTCCCAGGTGACAGTAAATTCAGAGAGAATGCTCGTATCCGGTGATGAAGCAATTGTCCTTACAGGTGGTGTGGAATCGATACAGAATTCTTCGTCCGCCTGTGCACGATTTCCGGCACTGTCCACCAACGTCACTATCAACGGATAGCAGCCATCCGCCAAATCCTGGATTAAAAAATGAATGGTTGTATCTCGTTCGGTACCACCTTTGGGAGAAGGAATGGAAATGTCAAAATCAGTATTATTAACGATTACCTTTATTGAATCAAGATGCTCTTCGCCAAACTCAAGAGCAATCTCGGCATTTTCAACAGAATCCGGATGAAACCAGCGATTGTCGTAAATTGCATTTGTTATCGTGACAGACTCGATTTCAGGCGGATTGGGATCATAAGCAATTCGTTGTGAGTTTGTTTGTTCATAATCCACATTTCCGGAGCCATCTTCAAGCCATAAATAAAGCACATGCACTCCGGTATCGGGTGGCATCACAATGACCGGCGGTGAGGCATCTCCCTCGCCTTCAAAATCATCGATACCAGTCGGCGGCTCGTTCCACTTGTAAAAGTAACGTGTTATTCCTGAAGTGTCCGGTGGATTTTGCCAGTTAATTTCAAATTCAGATTCGGCATACCATTTGTACTCTGCAGTTCCATTAACCGTCATTTTTTGAGGCGGGCCCGGAGCTTTGTTGTCTGCGAACGGTGAATAGACATGGGTTACTGTTTCAGCATTTCCGGTAAATAATTCCTGATTACCGACATTATCGAACGCACTTGCCTCAAAAGCATAATCATGTCCGTTTTGCCCGGGATACATCACCATAGTATCTTGAATACCCTGTTTCCAGAGATTCCATTCTCCGTCATCAATTTTTACCCGGACACTGTATTTGTCAGCCAATCCAGAGCCATTTTCAATGATTTCATCCGCGTTCCAGGATACCGGGAAAAGTCCGGGCGAAGCGGAATCCGGCGAGGTTGCGATCGTGTTTTCAGGCTCTGTGCTGTCCAGTGAAAGCGGAATTGTTGCTTCCCCCATGTTTCCTGCCATATCCGTGATTTCAACAGACACGTCAATATGCGTATCTAAAAGTCCCTGTGTGTTTATGGTAAAATTTGTAACCGTCACACCATCCGGAGGTTCAGCGACAATAGGCGAAAGATATTGTGAAAATTCGACTCGGACATTTTTAATATTGTTCTCAGTAAAATTGGCGCTCAGAATCATTTGCGGCGTTTTTTCCTGATTGTACCATCCGACTCCATATTCGGGTGGCGGATCTTTAAAAACGAGACTGTCAACCACAGGTATGGTTTCATCATAGCGTAATAACACAGAGGCGTGGTTTTTATAGGAAACATTCCCGGCGGCATCCTCAAGCCAGACGTGGCACCACTGCCCGTCTTCCTCAGTTGCTGTTGCTGCAATCGGAGGTTGCCCGTATGATTTTTCTGTGTAATCAGAATTATTCTCTGGCGGTTCACCTAATTTATAAAATGATGAGACAATATTACTCTCATCATCCGGCTGTTCCCACGTCAGTTCAAAACGCGGTGTTTTTTTCCATGGACTCGGATTTTTATCATCAGCAACAAGCTTTTTGGGTGCCGAAGGAGGTGTATCGTCAACGAGCGTTTTTTTCACGACAATTGCGGCTTCACCATTACCATTAAAACGTTCGAGATGACCAACCTTATCGTACGCCG
>Ga0207797_1003334_pt1 | contig 10752 bp, 8 predicted proteins | sample PRCRCaboRojoPR_6_FD_187275 | JGI IMG/M metagenome (GOLD analysis project Ga0207797, IMG submission 187275) | Marine sediment microbial community from Cabo Rojo, Puerto Rico - PR CR 10% Liquid 1 (SPAdes) | ecosystem: Environmental > Aquatic > Marine > Coastal > Sediment | place: Cabo Rojo, Puerto... | reverse complement strand
CGGACCAAAATCCGTGGACTTCTGGCGGTGTGCCCTCTTCTGCTGGTCCCGCTGGGAACCGGTGCGAATTTTATGCGGGGCCCGCTGCCAAGTGGGACGGGCATGCTGGTGTGGGGGCTCTACGCCCTAATTTGGCCCGTAGCCGTAGTCCTTGTCGACGCAATTCTCTCCTCGTGGGTTGCTGCCAGTGGAGTGCTTTTCGTAACGTGCGGGCTGGAGTTTCTACAGTTCTGGGACTTTCTTGAGCTTCAGGCTGTGCGCGAGATGTTTGTCGGACACGCCCTCCTCGGCAGCACCTTCAGCTGGTGGGATCTTGCCCACTACGGCGTGGGGGCGGTGCTCGGGGCGCTTCTGGTCCGTGGCGTCACCTGGCTTGCCCTGGGGGGTAGTGCAGACTCCGCAAACTCCGTCTGGAGATGTGTGTCTGGAAGGACGTTCCTCGACTGTCGTCGGAGTGGTGGCGTGGATGTCCGCTCCTACCCCGATAGATCGGGCTCTTCCCCAGCCACCCCGTCGCCTTGCGGGTGCGGAAGATCCTGCTGGGCCGGATCGTCGGGCTGGAGGGGCTGATCCGTCCGCGCCTCCACGTAGAAATCAGACGTGTCGGTCTCGACCTGCAACCGGAGGTGGTGCTGACGCGCCAGTTCGAGGAGGGCGAGAAATGTGGCGATGACAAACCCTCGCGACTGCCGCCGGACGAGGTCGCGGAAAGACACGCGGGACTCCTGGTCGAGCCGCTGCATGACGTAGCGCTGTTGCTCCTCCACGGTGTGCTCAACCGGCTCCACCTCGTGGACGGGTTCGTCGTCGTCCTCGTCCACCTCCAGTACCCGCCCGAGGGCCTCGACGAGTTCGTAGACGGAGGCATCGACCTCTACCTCATGACTCTCCGTCACCCGTTCGCGATCGTCGTCCGCATCGCGCCGCACGAAGTGGTCTTTTCGACGTTCGCGGCGGGTGGAGAGCTGGTCGGCGGCCTCTTTGAAGCGGACGTATTCGAGGAGCCGCTCAACGAGCTCGCGGCGCGGGTCGACGGCCTCTCCCTCCTCGTCGGCCTCCTGCGAGGGCAGGAGCATGCGGGCCTTGATGTTGATGAGGAGCGCCGCCATGTAGATGAAATCGCCCACTCCATCGAGGTCGATCTCCTCCATCACCCGCACGTAGGCGAGGTACTCGTCCGCGATGCGGGCGATGGGGATGTCGTAGATGTCGATCTCATCCCGCTTGATAAAAAAGAGGAGCAGGTCCATCGGCCCCTCGAATTGCTCCAGCTCGACGCGGTACATGACAGGTGACGGTGAGTTGGAAGGGTGACGTGGATGGAGACGTGCCGTCGGCGTGCGCTACGGGGTCGTATCGTAGCCCTGTGGATGGCGGCGGTGCCATTCCCAGGCGGTACCGATGATGTCATCGAGATCGCCGTACTCGGGCGTCCAGCCGAGCTCATCGCGAATTTTGTCGCTGCTGGCAATGAGCGTGGCGGGGTCGCCGGGGCGCGGATCGCCTATCTCAGCAGGAATCTCATGCCCTGTCACGCGCCGGGCGGTCCTGATCACCTCCCGCACGCTGTACCCCTCGCCATTGCCCAGATTGTAGACGCGGCTCCCGTCGTCGAGGGCCTCCAGCGCCAGGATGTGGGCCTGCGCGAGGTCGAGGACGTGGATGTAGTCCCGCACGCAGGTGCCGTCGGGCGTGTCGTAGTCGTCGCCGAAAATGACGATTTTGTCTCGCTGACCGAGCGCGACCTGCAGGACGAGGGGGATCAGGTGCGTCTCCGGATCGTGGTCTTCGCCCTGATCCGGCCCCGCCGCCCCGGCGGCGTTGAAGTAGCGGAGGGCGGCGTAGCGGACATCGTGGATCTCGTCGAGCCAGTGGAGGATCCGTTCCAGGATGAATTTCGACTCGCCGTACGGACTGCCCGGATCGATCTCTACGTCTTCGTCGATTGGGATGCGCTCGGGAAGCCCGAAGAGGTTGGCCGTGGAGGACAGGATGAAGCGGTCCACGTCGTGCTCCACGGCGGCGCGCAGCAGGTTGAGGCCGTGGCGCACGTTGTCGTCGAGGTACAGCATCGGCTCCTCCATCGACTCGCCCACCAACGTCCGCGAGGCAAAGTGCATGATGGCGTCGGGCCGGTGGTCGGCGAGGGTGCTGTCGACCAACTGCCGGTTCTTCAGGTCTCCGTGGACGAAGGTGGCCTCGTCCGGCACGGCGGCCCGATGTCCTTGCGAGAGGTTGTCGAGCACAATCACCCCGTGGCCGGTCTCAACCAGTCGGCGGGCCACGGTGCTTCCGATGTATCCGGCCCCGCCTGTTACGAGAACGCGCATGTTTTGAGCAGTCGTGATGCACAGAGCACTCAAAGCGGCCTTCTATACGAAAGGCGAGAGCCGGAGGGCCCTCGCCTTTCGATCCTGCAGTAGCTGTGTTGCGTCCTCCATCAATCGGCGAACACAGGAGCGGTTAGCTGTCCTGCTCTCCGTTCTCGTCGACGAACGGCTTGCGCGTGAGACGCATCTTGCCGTCGTCGTGGATTTCTAGGAGGTGGACCTTCACCTTATCGCCCACTTCGAGGTAATCCTCGACGTTCTCGACGTAGTCGTGCGAGATCTCCGAGACGTGGAGGAGGCCCGTCTTCTCCGGCATGATCTCCACGAAGGCGCCGAAGTCGCGGATGCCCTTGACAGTGCCGATGTAATCCTCGCCTTCCTCCGGCACGGCCACGATCTGCTTGATCCGCTCGATGGCGGCCTCGGCGTCGTCCTGGTTGGTCGCCGCGATGGTGACGATGCCGACGCCCTCTTCTTCCTCCACGGTGATCTCCGTGTTGGTCTCCTCCTGCACACTCTTGACGACCTTGCCGCCCGGGCCAATGACGGCGCCGATGCGCTCGGGGTCGATCGTGAGCTTGGTGAGGCGCGGCGCGTACTCGGAGAGCTCCTCGCGCGGCTGCGCAATCGTGTCCTGCATGCTGTCCAGGATGAAGGAGCGCGCCTCACGGGCCTGCTTCAGGGCCTTCAGCATCACGTCCCGCGAGAGGCCTTCAATCTTCATGTCCATCTGGCAGGCTGTGATGCCGTCCTCGGTCCCCGTGATCTTGAAGTCCATGTCGCCCAGGTGGTCCTCCTGGCCGAGGATGTCGGTGAGGACGGTCGTCTCGTCGCCCTCCTGCACCAGCCCCATGGCGATGCCTGCCACCGGCTTCTTGATCGGCACGCCCGCATCCATGAGCGCGAGACTGCCCGCGCAGACGCTTGCCATCGAGGAAGAGCCGTTCGACTCCATCACGTCGGTGTTGATGCGGATGGTGTACGGGAACTGGTCCTGCTCCGGAATGACCGGTCGCAGGGCCCGCTCGGCGAGCATGCTGTGGCCGATCTCGCGGCGCTTCGGCCCGCGGAGGAAGCTCGCTTCACCCACCGAGAATGGCGGAAAGCGGTAGTGGAGGTAGAACGACTTGTCGGTGTCGGCAAAGACCTCGTCCACCGGCTGCACGTCCTCCGAGGTGCCGAGCGTCACTGAGCCAAGCACCTGCGTCTCGCCCCGCGTAAATATGGCGGAGCCGTGCACGCGCGGCAGGTAGCCCACCTCCATCCAGAGGTCGCGCACGTCGGTCTGATCACGTCCGTCGATGCGCTGTCCCTCATCGACAATCATCTTGCGCATTTCTTCCTTCTCCACCTCCCCGATGGCGTCACGAATGTCGGACGCGGTGTAGCCCTCGGGGGTCTCGGACTCCTCGCCGAGCACGTCGTCGACGGCGTCGTCCTTGATGTCGCTGATGCCGCCGTGGAAGGTTTCCTTGGCATAGGGGCCGTGGATGTGATCGGCCACTTTCTGGCCGTACTGGCGCTTCATGCGCTCCACGAGCTCGTCCGGCACGCGGTCGGCCTCCCACTCGAACGGCTCCGGCTCGCCAGTCTGCTCCACGAGGCGATGCTGCCCGCGGCAGAGCCGACGGATGGAGCGGTGGGCCTCGTCGAGGGCCTCGATCATGCTCTCTTCGCTGATCTCGTGGGCCTCGCCCTCAACCATCACGAGCGCGTCCTCCTTCCCCGCCACCACGAGGTCGATGTCGCTCTCTTCGGTCTGCTCCATCGTGGGATTCACGACGTACTCGCCATTGACGCGACCCACACGCACCTCCGCGATGGGCCCCGCAAACGGCGCGCCCGACAGCATGAGGGCGGCGGACGACCCCACGCCGGCAATCACGTCGGCGTCGTAGTCCGGGCCCGCCGAGATGACGAAGTTCACGACGTGGACGTCGTGGTAGAATCCGTCCGGGAAAAGGGGCCGCACGGCCCGGTCAATCAGCCGCGCCGTGAGGGTTTCCTTGTCAGTCGGACGGCCTTCCCGCTTGATGAACCCGCCGGGCACTTTGCCGCCCGCGGCAAACTTCTCGCGGTAGTCGACGGTGAGGGGGAAGAAATTCGACTCGTTCACCGAGTCGCTGATCGTGGCGGTCGAGAGGACCATCGTGTCGCCCAGGCGGGCCACGACGGCCCCGTCCGCCTGCTTAGCGATGCGGCCGGTCTCTAAGGACAGCTCGCGTTCAGGGACGAACTCAATGTCTTGAATCTTGGCTTCAGGCTTCATAGGTCTCAGTCTGCTACGCTCAAAGTCAACAAAGGGGCGAAAGGGGTTCCAGCACGCAGGACGACGACCGGTGGCCGGTCGTCAGTGCAGCCCTACATACAAAACGGCCTCCCGACAGCCGTCGGGACGCCGCTGGTTGGGGCACTATTTGCGAAGTTCGAGCTCGTCTCGGATGGAGCGGTAGCGCTCAATTTCGTTTTCTTCGAGGTAATTGAGCAACCGCCGGCGCTTCCCGACGAGATCGAGCAGCCCGTGACGCGTGGAATTGTCGTTGGGATGTTCCTTGAGATGCTCCGTGAGGCGCTGAATCCGCTTCGTGAAGATTGCGATTTGCACCTCGGGAGTTCCCGTGTCGTCCGGTCCGTTGCCGAACCGGTCTACGAGTTCCTGTTTCTCTTCTTTGGTAATCATCGTGCGGTGTGTGGGTACCTCTTTAGATTATGCCATGCTAAAGAAGAAACCGCGAGTGCTGCGCAGATCGCGGGTAACGGCGCCGAATCTACGCGCCAGACCCGGCCGCAGGGCCGGGGGTCAGGCCATAGCTTCGACAACGGTTCTGCAACGTCGTTCGTCTTCCGAAAGTTGCGCCGCCAACGCGTCGGCGGACTCAAACTTCTGTTCGTCCCGCAATCTTTGCAGGAACTGAACAGACAGGGTCTCCCCGTACAAGTTGCCTTCAAAGTCGAGCAAATGCACCTCGACGGTCACGTTCATCTCGTCGAAGGTGGGGCGGCGGCCAATATTCATCATTCCCCCCTGCTCCCGTCCGTCGGGAAGCGTGACTGTGGTGGCGTAGACGCCGCGCTTAGGCACCAGCTTTCGGGCATCCTGAAGCTCGATGTTGGCGGTTGGATATCCCAGTTGACGGCCTCGCCCTTCCCCGCGCGCCACGACGCCGTGTAGCTGGTAGGGGCGGCCGAGTCGCTCATTCGCCTCTTTGATGGCGCCGTCCTCCTGGAGGAGCGTCCGTATGGTGCTCGACGACACGACGTCGTGGTCGACCTCCTGCGGCGGAATGACGTCGACCTCGAATCCGTATTCCTCGCCGAGGTCACGCAGCAAGTCCACGTCCCCGGCCCGGTCCTTGCCGAACCGGTGGTCGTAGCCAACCGTGATCTCCTGCAGGCCGATGCGCTGCACGAGCACGTCCCGGACGTACTCGTCCGGACCGAGCTGGGCGAAATCCATGGAGAACGGGATGATCACGAAGCGGTCGAGCCCAAGGTGTTCGAGCAGATCGGCACGCTCCGAGACCGTGGTGAGCAGGGGAACCTCCTCCCCGTGGACAACCGTGCGAGGATGCGGATCGAACGAGACGAGCGTGCTCGAGCCCGACTGCTCCCCGGCCCGCTGCTTCAGGTATTCGATGATCGCCTGGTGGCCGCGGTGGACCCCGTCGAAGGTCCCCACGGTAACGACCGAGCGGTCGTCGTGGGTAATCTCGTCCCAGCCAATCTCGCGCTTCATAGAGGGAATTGAATCGTCTCAGGAAAACGCATCCTCCAGGGCCGCCAGCGTCCAGCTCTTCTCCACCGAAAACGACCCGATGGCGGTGCGGCGAAGGGCCGTAAGGTGCGCCCCCACGCCCAGTTCCTCTCCAAGATCCCGGGCCAGCGCCCGGACATACGTCCCCTTCGAACACTCAATCCGAACCGAGACCTCCGGTGGATTCCAATCGGTGAGTTCGAAGCGGTCGACGCGGACCTGCCGAGGCGGTCGGTCCACCGTCTCGCCGCGGCGGGCCTTCTTGTAGAGGCGCTCGCCGTCCACCTTCACGGCCGAGTACATGGGCGGGACCTGCTCGATGGTCCCGCTGAAGGCGTCGAGGGTCTCCTCGACCTTGGCTCGCGTGACGTCGGACGGATCGGTGCGCTCCACGACCTCCGTCTCGGTGTCGTGTGAGGGGGTCGTTTCGCCGAGCCGCAGGGTCGTTTCGTAAGTCTTCGGAAGTTGCATGCAGGCCTCCTGCAAACGCGTGGCGGGCCGGGCCACCAGAATGATGAGCAGGCCCGTCGCCATCGGATCCAGCGTGCCGGCGTGGCCCACTTTCTTGACGCCCGTTCCTTCCCGTACGATCTCCACCACATCGAACGACGGAAGATCTGTCGGCTTGTCGACCGGGAGGATGGCCCCCTCCTGCCACGTCGTCGGGCGGTCGGGCGGCGTGAAGATCATCTCCGGCGGAATGTCGCGCTGGGCCGCAGCGGAAGACACAGGTCGATACGATCTGAGAATGAGAGGCAACCAGCGCCCCGGGATTACTCCACGTCTTCCGAGGACTCCTCCTCGCCAAGCCGTCGCTCTCGCTCCTCCCGAATGCGGTCAAATAGATTTTCCATCCGCTTGGCCTCTTCTAGCGACTCGTCGTGGAAGAATTTGAGCTCCGGGATCTCTTTGACCTGATGGCGAATCCGCGAGGCGAGCTTCTCCCGAATCTCGTCGGTGAGGGCCTTGAGCTGGCGGAAGGTGGCCTCCCGCTCCTCGGACGTATCGCCCATCACGCTCGCGTACACGTAGGCAATCGACAGGTCGCCGGTGACGCGGGCACGGGTGATGGTAACCATCGGCTGGAGCTGGTCCGAGTAGTCCCGCTGGAGGATGCGGGCGACTTCTCGCTGGACGAGTTCCGCGACGCGCTCGGTGTGAATACTCATTGTGGGCAGGGAGGATCAGGTGAATCGTCTCAGAACGGACGCGGGGCACAGACGGACCCCAGTCAAACGGGAATCAGACCTCGAGCTCCCGTTTCTCCTCGACGACCACGTACGATTCGAGCTCGTCCCCCTCCTTCACGTCGTCGTAGTTTTCGACCGAGAGCCCGCACTCGTACCCGCTCTGGACCTCTTTCACGTCGTCCTCAAAGCGTTTGAGGGACCCGATCTCGCCCTCGTACTGCACCACGCCGTCGCGGACGACCCGGATCTTGTGGTTTCGGCTGATGGTGCCCTCGTTGACGTAGCAGCCCGCCACCATGCCCACGTCGGGGACGCTGAAGGTCTCGCGCACCTCGGCGCGGCCCTTCGTCTCTTCGCGACGCTCGGGGGAAAGGAGTCCTTCGAGGGCGTCGCGTACGTCCTCGATGGCGGAGTAGATGACGGAGTACGTGCGGATGTCCACATCCTCGCGGTTGGCCGCATCGCGCGCGCCGGAGGTGGGCCGCACCTGGAAGCCCAGGATGATGGCGTCGGACGCGCGGGCCAACATCACATCGCTCTCGGTGATGGCCCCCACACCGCTGTGGATGACGTTGACCGCCACCTCGTCGGTCTTCAGCTTGAGCAGAGCGTCGGAGAGCGCCTCGACGGAGCCGCCCACGTCGGCCTTGATGATGAGATTGAGCTCGTGGAACTCGCCCTCGGCCATCTGGCGACTCACCTGGTCGAGCGAAACCTGGCTCTGCCGCCGGAGCTCCTGCTCGCGGTGGATCCGCTGGCGCTCCTGGGCCACGTCGCGGGCCTCTCCTTCGTCCTCCATCACGACGAATTGGTCGCCCACCTCGGGGGAGCCGTCGCACCCGAGCACGAGCGCGGGCTGGGACGGTCCCACCGACTCGATGCGGTTGTCCCGTTCGTCGAACATAGCGCGCACGCTGCCGCTGTGGATGCCGGCGAGGAAGGGGTCACCTGTCTTGAGCGTCCCGTTCTGCACGAGCACCGTAATGACGTTTCCGCGGCCCTTCTCCAGTCGGCTCTCGATGATGACGCCGGAGGCCTCCCGATTCGGGTTGGCCTGCAGGTCCATGATCTCGGACTGGAGGATGACCTTTTCGAGGAGGTCGTTGATGCCCTGCCCGGTCTCGGCGGACACCTCGGCGGACTGGACGTCGCCGCCGTACTCCTCGACCAGCACGTTGTGCTCGGCGAGCTCGGCGCGCACCTTCTCGGCGTCGGCCTCGCGCTTGTCCATCTTGTTAATGGCTACCACGATGGGCACGTCGGCCGCCTGGGCGTGGTTGATGGCCTCCTTCGTCTGCGGCATCACCGAGTCGTCGGCAGCCACCACCAGGATCACGATGTCGGTGGCCTTTGCACCACGAGCCCGCATAGCGGTAAACGCCTCGTGGCCCGGGGTGTCGAGGAAGGTGATGGCCTCGTCGTCGTGGTCGGTAAGCTCCACGTAGTGGGCCCCCACGTGCTGCGTGATGCCGCCCTCCTCGCCCGCTACGACATTGGCATTGCGGATGTAGTCGAGCAGCGAGGTCTTGCCATGGTCGACGTGTCCCATCACGGTGACGACCGGAGCGCGCGGTTCGAGGTCTTCGGGATCGTCCTCTTCGATTTCGAGGGCCTCCGCGTCGCGCTCGGCCACAAACTGAACCTCGTAGCCGTACTCGTCGGCCACAAACTCAATCGTTTCGGTGTCGAGCCGCTGGTTGATCGACACCATCATACCCGCGTCGAACAGTGTGTCGATCACGTCGCTCACGGGCTCGCCGATGAGGTTTGCGAGCTCGCCGGTGGTGACAAACTCGGTGACCTCAAGGATATTTTCCTGCTCTTTCTTCCGCTCGCGGCGGCGCTGCCGTTCCTTCTCGTGGCGCTCGCGGCGGCGGCGACGGCGGCGCTGCCGTTCGCGGCTGGCCCCCTGCTCGAGCTCCTGAAGCGTCTCTTGAATCGTCTGCTCGATGTCCTCCTCGTCGGGACCACCACCCTTCTGTTTCTGCTTCTTCTGCTTCTTCTGCTGTTTCTGCTTCTGCTTGTCCTTCTTCTTCTGGTCCTTCTGCTTTTGCTTGTCCTTCTCTTTCTGCTTGCGCTTGCGCTTGCGTTGCGGCCGCTGGAGCTCGTCGCTTTCCATCTTGCCGACCACGCTCGGCCCCTTCAAGCGATAGCGATCCGCCTTCAGCGTGCTCTCATCTTCCTCGGCGGCCTCGGCGTCGGCCTCACCGGTGGCGTCAGCCGGCTCATCGGTAGGCGTCTCTCCAGCCTCAGGAGCCTCTTCGGCCGCCGACGTCTCTTCTTCGGCCGTTTCGGGGGTCGGGGTCTCGGGCCGCTCATCGTCGGTTTCAGGGGCCTCTTCGGTTGAGGGTTCGTCAACATCCGCCTCAGTGTCCGCCTCGGCCGTCGTCTCTTCAGGCTCCTCTGCGCCCTCAGCCTCGGCGGTCTCGTCCAGATCTTCCTCGACCAGATCTTCCGCAGGGGCCTCGTCCTCGGCCTCGTCGGAGGCCGTGGGGACATCTTCCTCGTCGGTGGGCGCCTCCGGGGCGGGTTCGGGGGCCTCGTCCGCTACTTCGTCGGCCGGGGCTGTGTCTCCAGCGACCTCCGGCTCTTCGGCGACCGTCTCTTCGGCCTCGTCGGAGGCCTCCTCCGTTGCCTCCGCAGGCTCAGCCACATCTTCCTCTGCCGCTTCTTCGTCGGCGGCTTCGGGCTCGGCCTCCTGCTCTTCCTCGAGGGTGGCCACCTCGTCCCGCTGCGGCTCCTCATCCTCATCCTGCGAGCGGAGCTCCCGAATTCGGGCAGCTGCCTCTGCGTCATCGGCGTACTCCTCCCGCAAGACGAGGTACGCTTCCTCGTCGACAATCTTCGCATTAAGGCCGGAGCCGGAGAGCGCGTCCTCATAGCCTTCGCTCTCCAAGAACTCCACCACCCGGTCCTGGGAGACATTCAGCTCCCGGACAACTTGGAAGAGTTTCTGCTCCTCAAATTCTTTTGTCTTTGTTGCCATAAGGCAATCGTTTGGTGCTCGGGTCTACCTTCGAAACAGCGAGCAGGACGGCTGCTCGCTTTGTACCCCCATCAGGAGGACTTCACCTCCGATTCTCCCTGCACGGCATCGGACTCCTCGGGGGGCGGCGCAGCCGCGTCCGAGGCCTCCGCCGCATGGGGCTTCGTGGAGTCGTCTGTTTCGTCTTCGTCGTCTTCGGTCGTTCCGCCAGTCGGCGCCGTGTCGTCGTTCTCCGGAGCGGCCTCAGCCTCCGAGGTCGCGTCGGCATCAAGGGCTGGCGTCCCGTCGTCGGCCTGCTCTTCGGGCTCGGCGTCGGCGTCAAGCTCCTCTCCGAGCGGCTCGTCGGCATCGGCCTCCGCCGAATCATCGGTCTCCTCGGGCGCTCCGTCCGTGGCGGCCGTCTCGGTCGAGGACTCGTCGGTTCGCTCCCGGCGCTCGCCATCGGCCGGTTCGTCGGGAGCCGGCTCGCTGGGAGAGGCGCCTTCCGCCTCG
>Ga0207797_1003333_pt1 | contig 10754 bp, 8 predicted proteins | sample PRCRCaboRojoPR_6_FD_187275 | JGI IMG/M metagenome (GOLD analysis project Ga0207797, IMG submission 187275) | Marine sediment microbial community from Cabo Rojo, Puerto Rico - PR CR 10% Liquid 1 (SPAdes) | ecosystem: Environmental > Aquatic > Marine > Coastal > Sediment | place: Cabo Rojo, Puerto... | reverse complement strand
GAGTGATGCCATTGTGTTCACCTACAGGATGTAGAACAGCGGGAACAGGAACAGCCAGACGATGTCCACGAAGTGCCAGTACAGCCCGAAGTACTCGATGGTCTCCGCGTTGCCCTCACCGAGGTAGGCCCCGCGCGAGGCGCGCACGAACAGGAACAGCGTGATCAGCAGGCCGACGACGACGTGCAGCGCGTGGAGGCCGGTCGTGACGTAGAACGTCGACGAGGCCACGTTCGTCGTGAACGTCCATCCGCCCTCGAAGGCACCGCCGTGGAGGTTGAACAGATGCTCCCACTCGATGGCCTTGTTGACCAGGAAGCCGACGCCCAGCGCGAAGGTCAGCGCGAGGTAGGCCAGGAGCGCCCGCTGATTGCGCCGCCGCGCCGCGACCAGCGCGATGACGACCGCGAAACTGCTCGTCAACAGCAGGTAAGTGTTGATCAGGCCGGGCAGCGTCGTGTGTGCGGCCGGGATGAGTTCCTCGTGCCAGTGCGCCCAGCCGTTGGCGACGCGCATGAACAGGTACGAGCCGATGAACGCACCGAAGAGCACCACGTCGGTACCGAGGAAGAACCACATGCCGAGTTTGGTGTTCTCGACGGCGGCGAAGGGCCAGCGCTCGGCGATGGCCGGTTCGGGCACAGAGAAGGACTCCCAGCCCATCGCCACCAGCGACGCGTACCCCGTCGCGGCACCGACGAGCGTGATGTAGAAGTACGGACTCGCGCCCGCGAAGCCCGCCGCGAGCGAGCCCTTGTCGATGCCGAACAGGACGGCCACGCCGGCGAGTGTCACGGCGGCGAGCGCCCAGCACAGGTAGTGCGCCCAGCCGAGGCCGTCCCGGCGCATCCCCTCGACGCCGATGTAGCCGATGAACACCGGCAGGGCGAACAGGAACGGCCAGACGACGTACGGTTTCGCGACCCCGGACAGCCCCAGGAAGGTCACGAACGCGGTCGCGCTGACGATCAGCGGCCAGTAGCTGGCGTGGTCGGCGTGGCCCGTCTCGGTCGTCTCGTAGACCTCCGCGCCGACGGGATCCGCACTCCTGATGAGACGGGTGACAGTCCCGCCGTCGGCCGCCTGGTCGGTGCCGCCGTCGGTCGCCCGGTCGCCCGCGGCCCCGCCGTCAGCGGCGCTCCGGTCGAGGAAGGAGAGTTTCCCGTCGGCGTAGCTGGCGATGCCGGGGAAGTTCTCCAGCGGGGGCGGCGAGGGCACCGTCCACTCCGCGGAAGAGGCGTACTCCCAGGGACAGTCGTCGGCCTCGGCGTCGCTGTGGAGGCTCTTGAACAGGTTGTAGAACATCACGAGGAAGGAGGCGGCGAGCAGGAAGCCGCCGATCGTCGCGATGCGGTGCCACAGCGTGAAGCCGGCGTCGTACTCGAAGACCCGCCGTGGCGTCTCCCAGACGACGAACATCGGGAAGTACAGCAGATTGAACCCGACGAAGTAGGTGCCGAAGTGCACCTTCCCGAGGAACTCGTCGTACATCTTCCCCGTGATCTTCGGGAACCAGTAGTAGAGCCCGCCTATCAGGGCGGTCACCCCGCCGACCATGACGTAGTGGAAGTGCGCGACGACCCAGTACGTCCCGCGGAAGGTGTAGTCGAGGACGATCGCGCCGAGGAAGACGCCGGTGATCCCGCCGATGATGAACAGCAGGACGCCGCCCAGCGAGAACAGGAACGGCGTCGTGAAGCGGACTTTCCCCTTGATGAGCGTGTAGATGAGCGAGAATATCATCAGGTCGAAGGGCAGCGAGATACCGATCGTCGTCGCCATGAAGATCGTCTTGATAGGGAGGTTGATGCCGGTCAGGAACATGTGGTGCATCCAGACGACGAAACTCTGGAGCGCGACCAGCAACATCGCGAGGATGAACCACTTCCGGCCGACGAGTCGCTTGCCCGAGAACGTCTGGAAGGTTTCGGCCATGATACCGAGCGCCGGGAAGAAGACGATGTAGACCTCGGGATGGCCGAAGAACCAGAACAGATGCGTCCACAGCAGCGACCCACCGGAGTCGTTGCTGAAGTAGACGGTACCGAGCAGGTGGTCGGCGCTGAGCAGGACGAAGGCGGCGAGCAGCGCCGCGAAGGCGAACAGCATCATCCAGACCGTCAGCAGGATCGTGATGGAGAACATCGGCATATCGCGCATCCGCAGGCCCTCCGCGCGCATCCGGTACATCGTCGTCAGGAAGTTCACCGAGGAGACGGTGACCGACGCGACGAAGAGCACGAGCGCGAGAATGGCCGCCAGCGACCCGACTTCGGCGATGTCGGGGATGAACGTCGGGACGTTCAGCGGCGCGTACATCGTCCACCCGCCCGCGAAGGTGCTGCCGAGGAAAAAGGAGGCCATAAAGAGCAGCCCGGAGAACAGATACAGCCAGTAGGAAAGGGCGTTCAGCCGCGGGAAGGCGAGGTCTTTCGCGCCGATCTGCAGCGGGACGACGTAGTTCGCGAAGCCGAAGGCAAACGGCGAGATGAACCAGAAGACCATCAACAGCCCGTGGGCGCTGACGGCCTGGTTGTACCCCTGGCCGCCGAGAATGGTGCCGCCGGGCGACCAGAGCTGGGTTCGAATGAGGAGCGCGAGGAGTCCGCCGGCCACCAGGAAAAAGAGCGCGGTGACGATGTACAGCGTGCCGATGTCCTTGTGGTTCGTCGTCACCAGCCAGCGTTTGACCGAGGACTTCGGCGGGAGGCCGTGGTCGTGTCCCTCGGCGTGCTCTGTCATGCTGGCCCTCCCGCCACAGCATTGGTCGCGTCCGCGTCGGCGCTGGCCTGCTGGGTCGACGTGTTGGCGTACCAGTTCTGGTACGCGTCGGACTGCATCACGATCACGTCACTGCGCATGACGGAGTGACCGGAGCCGCAGAGTTCGTAACAGACGGCCTGGTACGTGCCCAGTTCGTCCGGGACGAACCACGTGGTCGTCGTCTGGCCGGGGATGGCGTCGGTCTTGGCGTTGAACTCGGGGATCCCGATGTTGTGGAACACGTCCGCCGAGGTGACGTTCAACTCCACGGGGCGGTCTTTCGGGACGCGGAGTTGCGTCGTCTGGTGCCCGTTCGGATAGACGAACGTCCAGCTGAAGCGCTGACCGACGACGTCGACCTCCAGTTCGTCGCCCTCGTCCGGCCCGGAGTCGACGTACAGTAGCGCCGAGTACGTCCAGATGATGAGGGAGATGACGATGACTGCGCTGATGCCGAAGGAGACGAACAGCTTGCGGCCACCGCCGGATCCTCTGGGGAGTTCGCCCAGTTCCGGACGGACGACGTCTGCCTTGGACTCTGTGCCCTCACGGTTCCCGCGGCGGTACTTGACGGCGTTGTACAGCGTGTATCCGATGACGACGACACCGACTATCGTCCCCAGCGCGAGAAACACTGTATAGATACTACTGAACACGTCGACTGGCGTCCGGGAGACACCGCCTGCATGGCCGACGACTGAGTCGTGCAGCACGGCAACACCCCACATATATCAACAGTTTCGATAGACCGTTTATTAGTTATTTCGGTGATATGTACACAGGTATAGAGTTACATGTAAATTTAGAATTATTGAAATTAATTGGATGTCGATCCCGGGTGTCGGGCAACAACAGCGAGTCGTGTCCGGTGCAGTCGATCCGACAGCGAACACGGGGAACGCCTCGGGCTACAGTCGGTCTGGCGCCGGAAAGCGCAGCGAGATGGTCGTGCCGTCGCTGTCGGCCTCGTCGAGATGCAGTCGGCCGCCGTGCCTGTCAGTCACCCACTTCACCAGCCACAGGCCCAGCCCGTCGCCGTGCTGGAGCTGCGTGATCTCTCTCTCCCCGGTCAGGAGGTTCCACTGTGGCTCGGGAATGCCGTCGCCGTCGTCGCTGACGGTGAGACTGACTCCCCCGGCGGAGTCGTCGGTCGCGCGCACCTCGACAGCCGACGCCGGGTCGTGCTCGACGGCGTTGGCGACGAGTTCCCGGAGTGCGACGAGCAGGTACTGGCTGAACGGCACCGAATCGTCGGTATCGGCTCGCACCGTGACGATTGTGTCGGGCGCCGAGAGCTGGCGGTCGAGGTCGGTTCGAAGCCGTTCGAGCGCCTCCGCTGCGGGCAGCGGGTCGACGTCGTCCGCGTCGAACCCGAGCACGCGCTGGACTGTGCGCGACGTCTCGGACGCGCTCACGAGTTCGTCGCTGGCGTCGAGGATCTGGTCGATGTGGTCGTCGGCACCCGCCGGCAACGACAGTTGCCGGAGTTGCTCGGCGTGTCCCTTGATCAGCGCCGTCTCGTTGCGGAGGTTGTGTCGCAGGAGCCGATGGAGTACCTTCAGATGGGTGCCGCGTCGCTTGACCTCGGTGACGTCGGTCAACAGGACAAAGGCCCGGTCGGTGCCGTCGCTCTCGTAGGGAGCGGTGCGGACGAGGTAGTGTCGCTCACCGGCCGGCGTCTGGGCCGTCGCCGTCGTCTCCAGCGACGGCGCCGGCGAGTGAACCGGGTCGAGCGCGTCGGCCAGCGCCGCCGGCATCGCCTCCTGTGCCGTCTCGAAGCGACTGTGCTGGAGCGCGTCGGTTCCGCTGTCACACAGCGCGGCAAAGGCCGGATTGATGCTCTCGACGGTCGCGACGCCGTTTTCGTACCGCACGTCGGCCACGGGATCCGACAGCGTCTCGAACAGTTCGACGAACCGCCGCCGCTGGCGCGAGGCCTCCCGCTGGGCCGACCTGAGCTGTGAGATGTCCCGGACGCTACCCACGAACCCGCCCTGGAACGGCGTCAGGGAGAGCCGACAGGGAACCGGCCCGGCCGCACCCTCGAACTCCGTTTCCCGTACCACGCGACCGTCGCTCGACAGCGTGTGCCGGGCGTCCTCGGCGGGCAGAAAGTCCTCGAAGTGGCGACCGACCAGTTCCTCGCGGTCGAAACCGAGCATGCGCGCGAACGGTCGCGTCACCAGCGTGAACCGCTGCTCGTCGTCGACAGTGAACAACATCTCCTCGGCGGCCTCGACGATCGCCTCGTACTGTCGGAGGTGCTCCTCGCGATGCACGCGGTCGATCGCCGCCGCGGCCGTCTCACCGAAGACCTCCAGCAAGCCGAGGGTGACGTCGTCGAGTTCGTCGTCGTCACCGTGACCGAGGCTGAGGACGTACTGGTCGCCGATCGGGAGGTACGCACCGTTGTCGACGGCCGATACGTCGCTGCCTGCATCCTCGGCGAGGCTGTCGGTGACCACGAGTTCACCCTCGACAAAGGCGGTGCCAGCGGGCCCCTCCCCCGTGTCGTAGACCGGGCGGTCGCCCAGCACCTCGTCGGCGGCCGCCGACGTCGCGACCGGCACCAGTCCGTCCGCGTCGGGGTCGTACTTGCGCAGCGCCGCGAGGTCGAGGTCGAAGACGTCCACGGCCGTCGAGACGACCACCTCGGCGACGGTCTCGGTATCGGTGGCGGTCATCATCGTCCGCGAGCGCTCGATGATGCCGTTGAGCAGGTTCTGGCGGCGGCGCTGTCGGCTGATGTCCCGCAGCGTGCCGACCGTCCCCGTGAACTCACCGTCCTCCAGCGGACGCAGCGTCATCCGGTCGGTGCAGGGCACGCGCTCGTCGTCTTTGCGCACCAGTTCGACGTCGAGTTTCGCGATCTCGATGCCATCCGCGCCGTCCGCGCCGCCCCCGCGCGTCCGCAAGAGGTCGCGGAGCGCGTCCTCGGCCTCGGTGACCGTCTCCTCGTCTTTGATGATGTGCACCGACGAGCCGAGCAGTTCGTCGCGCTCGTAGCCGGTCATCTCACAGAGCGCGTCGTTGACGAAGACGAACCGGCCCTCGTCGTCGAGGATGTACACCGCGTCACCGACCGTCTCGACGAGGTACTCGTACAGCGACGGCCGCGAACTGGTGTCGGGGTCGTCGCTGTACAGCGTGACCCCGTCCGGGCCCGGGTAGACGGCCACCTCGAACAGCGGGACGCCGTCGTCGAGTTCGACCTCGGTCATCACCACGTCGTCCGCCGACAGCGCCTGCTCGACGGCCGGCCGGAGGTTCGAGGTGACCGCCGGCGGTGCGTGTTCCCAGATCCGCCCCCCGACCAGGTCAGACGGCGTCGCGTCGAACAGGCCGGCGGCCGACTCGTTCAGGTAGGTGAACCGGTGCTCGGTGTCGAGCGCCAGCACCGCGCTCCCGAGACGGTCGAGTGCCCGCACGGGTGTGCCACGGTTCGGGTTCGTGTCCGGGAGTTCGCGTGCGAGTGCGTCGTCGAGTCGGGCTTCGAGCATCTCCCAGTCGTCGTCGAACCCCCAGTGAACGACCGCGGCAGCGTCGGCAACCGCGGCCGCGACGGCGGCGTCGGTCGTCACCCAGACCGTCGGCCGCTCCGGCAAGGGCTCCGCGGGCGGCCTGTCGCTGAACACGAGCGCTGGCCGGGGCGTGTCGGCCTCGTCGAGTTCAGCGAGCGGCCGGAACGCCGCGGCGGACAGCAACGAGAGGTCGGCGAGCCCCGTGCGTAACTCGCCACGCCGGTCGCGCACCGACGGGCCGTGAAACACGGTCACCCGAACTGTCGTCGGCGACGCTGAGTCGCGTATCGTCATTGGTACTACTCACGGCTTCGGTCACTTGAACGCAGGGGCGCGATTACAACTCCTGAGACTGGGGCGCGCGCTGGACGTGCCGGGACTTTCTTTGGACAGGCGGGGCTACGGAGCGTATGCAACTGACGGAGGCGACGTGGCCGGACGCAGCGTCGGCGGAGACGGACCTGGCCGTCCTCCCGGTCGGCAGCACCGAACAGCACGGGCCGCACGCGCCGCTGGGCACCGACCACCTCGCCGCCGCGGCCGTCGCCGAGGCCGGCGTCGCGGCGTACGACGGCGACGTCGTCGTCGCACCGACGCTGCCGGTCGGCGTCGCGGAGGAACACCGCCACTTCGCCGGGACACTCTGGCTCGGTGAGGACACCTTCCGCGCGGCCGTCAGCGAGACCGTCGCCAGCCTCGCCCACCACGGCTGGGATCGGGTGGTCGTCGTCAACGGCCACGGCGGCAACACCGCGCCGCTCCGTGAAGCCTGTGCCCGCCTCTCCCGCGACGGCGACGCCTACACCGTCCCCTTCACCTGGTTCGACGCCGTCGACGCCGACGACGCCGACGCGCTCCCCGACGACGCGGGGATGGGACACGGCGGGGCCGTCGAGACGAGCCTGATCCGCCACCTCCACGCACATCTCGTCGACGAAGGGAAGTTCGAGGACGCCAGCGAGAACGGCGCGAGCGGGTGGGGCGAGTGGCAGTCGGGGACGAACCTGGCCTACGACACGGCGGAGTTCTCGGACAGCGGTGTCGTCGGCGACCCCGGACAGAGCAGCGCCGAGGCAGGCGCGCAACTGCTCGACGCGGCTGCCGCGTCACTGGCCGAGTTGCTCGCCGCTGTCGAGCACAGAGACCGGTCGGAAACGGCCTGATACTGCTGGCTGTACCGATGTCGAGATACTCGGCATCTCGGTGTGCCGAGATTCGTGAGTGACGGGCAGCCGTGAGTACGAGTCGTCAGGCTTCGGCGGCGTCGGCGTCAGCGTCCGTATCGGCGTCCGCATCTTCGTCGGCGTCTTCCAGCGCGCTGCGGAGTTGCGGAATCGTGCTGGTCAGGTCGCCCACCTGCTCGTGGGCGTCTTCGATGTCCGCAATGAGGTCGGCGACGTCGGCGATGGCCGCTTCCAGGTCGTCGGCGTCCTCGAAGGCGTCGGCGCGCTCGCCCATGGTGTACCACTTCTTCGCGTCCCGGAGATGTTCCTCGGCGTCGCCGGTGTCCAGCGCCGAGTTTAGCGCGTTCAACACGCCGAGCGTGTTGTCCGCCTCGACGTCCCAGATGTCGGCGGCGGCGGGGAGCGACTCGCGGGCCGCTGCGAGTGACTCCTCCACGTCCTCGCGCATCTCGGATGCCGCCTCGCCGAAGAGTTCGTCGTCGTCGAGTGTCGATTGACTCATATGCTACCGTTCGCCGCCGGAGGGGTTAAACGCACGCCTGAAAGTGAAAGTGAAACCACCAGACACGAGTGCCGTCGTCTCCGACGAACCGAAACGTTGTACTGGCGTGTATCTGCCTCCGTCGGCGACGACCTGTCGACCCCGCGTGCATTGTGTACCAGGCACCTCGCTTATATTTTCGAGCTAGTTACATCTTGATGATGGAAGGGGAGCGTTGGGACGACATTCTGGATGCATTGGCCGACCCGTATCGCCGCCAGCTGCTCGTGGCGATGTTGGAGGAGAATCCACAGCAAGACGACGATGTCGACCCGCTGAATACCGTAAACCACGCCGAGGTCGACACGGAGGCGCTTCGGACGAGATTAGTTCACCAGCACCTCCCGAAACTCGAACAGCTCGGATTCATCGAGTGGAACCGAGAGACGGGCGATATCAGCAAAGGCCCCGACTGGGAGGAAGTCGCGCCCCTGCTTCGACTGATCCAGGAGCATCGCCACGACCTCCCCGATGGGTGGCTCTGATCAGGCGAAAGGGTCCTCCCGGATCGCCGCGCGGCGTTCGGCGACGAGGTCGAGGTCGGGGTCGACGTCGCCCAGGACGAGCAGTTCGTAGTAGCGGGTGAAGGTCTTCAGCGGCACCTGTACGACGGCAGTTACCGCGAGCAACAGGAGGACGTAGACGGCGATCAGCAGTCCGTAGACGACGGCCGAGCCGACGGTGAGCGTCCCGCCGGTACCGAGGAACGCGACGCCGCCGAGTACGACGAAGGGAACGCCGACGACGACGCCGGCGATGCCGATGGCGATACCGGCCACGATACCGACGCCGATGGTGAGCGCGAAGCGCACGACGACGTAGAGCGTAAACTGCCCGAGGTTCCCGCGCAGGACGGGCCAGAACCGCCCCCACGCGCTGCGGAGGCCGCGGTCGTCGTGGATCATCGTCGGGACGACGAAATCGGTCGTGAAGCCGTGGACGAGCGCGGCGGCGACGCCGACGACGAGCGCGACGGGCACGATGACGGCGGCGGCGACGAGGACTTGCACGTCGTTGCCGAGCGCCGGCACCACGAGGAGGAAGACGAGCCCACCGATCACCCCGAGGACGACGAGGCCGAGCAGGAGTCGAAAGGCAAAGAGCGCGAGGCCGCCGCCGACGTGCTCGCGCAGCTTCGCCCGGACGGCCACCGACTCGGTGCGCAGCGAGTCGACCAGCACGAACTCCATGACCGAGCCGACCAGCGTGAACAGGAGGCCGATGGTGGCGAAGACGACCGCCAGCCCGACGATCAGCGGCAGCAACGGCTCGAGGAACTCGTCGACGAACTCCGAGAGCGATACCTGCCCAGTGGGGAGCCCCTCGCCGCCGAAGTCGAAATCGACGTTGCCGACAGAGAAGTTGAACGAGCTGTTCGGCAGCGAACTCACACCCGACCCACCGGAGAGGAAGAAGACGACCACGGCCAGTTTGAGCCAGCGACTCCGGTCGACGGGGAGGAGGAACGCGCGTGTGGCGTCGATAGCGTCGTCCACACACTCCAGGGCGTACCAGACCATACCGGATATGCACCAGTCAGGATTATAAATCCGGACGGCTCGTAGACGCCGCGCCCGTCACTCGCGGACGTCGACGATCTCCATCAGTGGATAGCTGTCGTCCATCCGCATCTGCGTGTGGACGTCGATTCCTTCGTAGGTGATTTCGATGTCGACGTCCATGAACCGGCCGGTCAGTTCCGTGTAGTCGGCGGCAGCGTCGGCCAGTTCGTCGGCGATCCGCTCTTCGCGGATGTCCACGACGACGTTCTCGCAGTGGGGTTGGTTCTCGATGGCCTCTTCCATCGCCCGCGCCAGCGAGTCCGCGCTCGCGGGGCTGACGGGCGTGCCGGCGAACTGATGATACAGCGTGCCGAATTTGATCCCCGCCTCGAAGCAGGCGACCTGGGCGTCGGTCGGTACGGCGTCAGTCATACCCGACCAAACGGCGCGGATCCTATTGGTGGCTCGGTTGCGGCAACACAGCGACAAGAATCGGCCCAAATCGTATGCTACTTACCGGTCGTTCGCCTGGGTGTGATTGAATGGACGAGCCGGTTTTGCTCACGGGCGCTGGCGGCCACGTCGGCCAGGTCATCCTGCGTGGACTCGGTGACCGGTACGACTGGCGACTGATGTACCACAGCCAGCCGACCGAAGAACCCGACCATCCCTACTGGACCGGCGAGGTGCAGGACTACGACGACGTCGCGCCCGCCGCCGAGGGCGTCGGTGCCATCATCCACCTCGCGGGCGACCCGCGGCCGACCGCACCGTGGAAGAGCGTCCTCGAGAACAACATCGACGGCACGCACACCCTCTACGAGGTGGCCGTCGACGAGGGCGTCGAGAAGGTCGTCTACGCCTCCTCGAACCACGCCGTCGGCGCCTTCGAGAGCGACGAACGCACCCCCGAGATGTACCGCACTGACGACGACTTCCTGCTCGACGGCACGGAACTGCCCCGCCCCGGCAACAAGTACGGCATCTCCAAGGCCGCGGGCGAAACGATCGGCCGCTACTACCACGACACCCACGGCATCTCCGTCTGCAACGTCCGTATCGGGAACCTGAACGAGGAGCACCCGCCCATCGACTACGAACGCGGCCAGGCCATGTGGCTCTCGCCCCGTGACTGCTGGCACCTCCACGAGCGCGCGCTCGAAGCCGACTACGACTACGAGATCGTCTACGGTATCTCCGACAACGACCGGAAGTACTACTCCTTAGAGCGCGCCAAGGAAGC